>JACCDU010034303.1_pt1 | contig 64991 bp, 52 predicted proteins | sample 7446081 | NCBI WGS metagenome assembly JACCDU01 (sample SAMN15323447, study PRJNA562643) | freshwater metagenome | isolation source: river surface water | place: USA:Blue River Watershed | collected 2017-08-17 | reverse complement strand
CGAACGGCTTCATCGACATCGAGACGCCGATGCTGACCAAGTCCACGCCCGAAGGCGCGCGCGACTACCTGGTGCCGTCGCGTGTCAACGCCGGCAACTTCTTCGCACTGCCCCAGTCGCCGCAGCTGTTCAAGCAGCTGCTAATGGTGGCCAACTTCGATCGCTACTACCAGATCACCAAGTGTTTCCGCGACGAAGACCTGCGCGCTGACCGCCAGCCGGAATTCACGCAGATCGACTGCGAAACGTCGTTCATGAGCGAGCAAGAGATTCGCGACATGTTCGAAGGCATGATCCGCGGCGTGTTCAAAAACGTGCTCGGCGTCGACCTGCCGGACCCGTTCCCTGTGATGGACTTCGCCACTGCCATGGGCATGTACGGTTCGGACAAGCCGGACATGCGCGTCAAGCTCGAATTCACCGAGCTGACCGACGTGATGAAGGATGTGGACTTCAAGGTCTTCTCGGGTGCCGCCAACATGGAAAACGGCCGCGTGGTCGGCCTGCGCGTGCCGGGTGGCGCGAAGGAAAACGGTGGCATGCCGCGTTCCGAGATCGATGCCTACACCCAGTTCGTCGCCATCTATGGCGCCAAGGGCCTCGCCTACATCAAGGTCAATGACAAGTCCAAGGGTCGTGATGGCCTGCAGTCGCCGATCGTCAAGAACATCCATGACGCAGCCCTCGCGCAGATCCTCGAGCGCACCGGCGCGCAGGATGGCGACCTGATCTTCTTCGGCGCCGACAAGGCCAAGGTCGTCAACGACGCCATCGGCGCGCTGCGCGTGAAGATCGGCCACAGCGACTTCGGCCGCAAGAACGGCCTGTTCGAAGACACCTGGCGTCCGCTGTGGGTCGTCGACTTCCCGATGTTCGAGTACGACGACGAAGCCAACCGCTGGAACGCGCTGCACCACCCGTTCACCGCGCCCAAAGTCGGCCACGAAGATTTCATCGAGACGGCACCGGGCAAGGCCATCGCGCAAGCGTATGACATGGTCCTCAACGGTTGGGAACTGGGCGGCGGCTCGGTCCGTATCCACCGCGCTGACGTGCAGAGCAAGGTGTTCAAGGCGCTCAACATCGATGATGACGAAGCGCGCATCAAGTTCGGCTTCCTGCTCGACGCGCTGCAGTACGGCGCGCCGCCGCACGGTGGCCTCGCCTTCGGCCTCGACCGCATCGTCACGATGATGACCGGCGCCGAATCGATCCGCGACGTGATCGCTTTCCCGAAGACCCAGCGCGCACAGTGCCTGCTGACCCAGGCACCGTCCGAAGTCGACGAGAAGCAGCTGCGCGAATTGCACATTCGCCTGCGCGCGACGGAGCCGGCCATCAAGGCCTGACGCTTCCGCTTCGCTATTAACAAACCGGCCGCAAGACATTGTCTTGCGGCCGGTTTTGTTTTTGACCGGGCTTGATTCAGAACTGCTGATGAACAACGGTTACCCATCGCCGCATCCGGCGCGCCCCATGCGCCGTTTGTTCCAATCACAGTGAAAGCCTGGCCATGAGTTACCTGCCCGCCGGGGGCAATGCCGCCCCCGTCCAAGTTCGCGCTGATATTCAGCCAGTCATTCCGCCTCAAGATGCTCTGACGGGCGAACCGCGTCAGGGGCCAATGGCGCCGCAGTTTCGCGTTGTCGACATTCCGCAAGATCCGCGTGGCCCCCACCCTGCGCGGGGCGAGGGGCCACTTCAAAGAGGCCTTCCGGCACGCGCCCAGCCCATGCAAGTGGACCTGCCAGCCGAGCTGATGCCGATTCAGCTGCCAGTGGCAGTGAATGCGCAACAGCACGCGTTATTCGAGGCTATCAACTGCGGGAACCTGGTCTGGCTGGAGGCGATCCTGACCAACTGCCCCGGATTGATCAACCAGACGACGGCGGGAGCGAACGGCGTCACACCACTTTGCTGGGCTGCTTCCACTGGCCGTACCGGTATCGTCGCCGTGTTGCTCAAACTTGGCGCTGACCTCGCCGTGCGCTCGACCGATGGCTATACACCGCTGTTGTGTGCCGCAAAAAACCGACGGGTCGATGTCGTCAGGCTGATGATGCAGCAAGCTTTCGTCGATCTGAATGCGACGACACCGGGGAGTGAACCGGAAACGGCGCTGTCGTTGACGGTGTCAGAAAAAAATCTGGATCTGTGCACGCGCCTGATTTTGCTTGGTGCAGGATACCGGGGACTAGTGGCAGGAAAGGATTATTGGACGGAGCGGGCGCCAAAATCATCGCCGGCATTTCGCGCCATCACAACGGGCTTCACTGATCTGGTAGTTTGGTCGGTGCAACACGACAAATTATGGTCGGACATGCAAGAGCCGGTAACCAATACCTTCATGATCAACGTAGTAATTGCCTGGGGTACCCTACCCATGATTGTGCCGATGGTCGATGCCATGTTGAACTTGCTTCGCTCGCAGCCCAAGAGACAGGCCAACAGTTATGACGACCCCTTGTATTGCAAGTGGAATCTCGACGATGGTACCTGCCTCATGAATGCGTGGGAGGTGGCCGAGCACTTCGGGCGATTCGACGTGATCGAACACCTGGCGTCGCGGGGATTGCAACCGCGCACAGACAGCGATGGTATGGGCGCACTGGCCAGGGAATTCAAATATCGACAGTCCATTGATCTGGTCTTGCATCCCCGGCTGTTGGCTGGTGACGCAGTTGCTGCCAACGGCCTGCAAAATCAGCTATTGGCGCAGCAGTTCCACAAAGTGCTGGAAACCATGGCAGCCAAGTCCTGCTTGCTGTCCGAATGCCAAATGGCTGACGCGTATATCGCGTGGCTGGAGCAAGGCCTGTCGGGGATGCTGTTCGGGCGGATGATTGACAACGACAAGGAACTCATCGCCAGCATGCACCTGCTCGGGAAGATGCGCTGCGATTCGCAATTGCTTGACCCGTCCACCGATGAGGGCAAGGCCGGCAAGATCGTGATCGATGCAGCGACCCCGGCGCAGCAATTGCAGGTACTGGTCGAGCTGGCCTCCGACGCCTGTGGTCATCCCGAGTTCCATCTGCCCTATTCCTTCCTGAATCTCTCGCCCGCTGGTACGCAGGCGATGAATACGATGCTGGCATTGCAGGGCAAGCTGCTGCTGAATGCGGTTACGTACTTTCGCAAGCAATTTGCGATGCGCATGGCAGGCTTGCCCGAGCTTTGCCTGTATTTCACCGAGCATGGTCGGGTCGACGAGGCCGGTCTTTATCGCACCCTGACCGGTGATTGGGGCTTGCATGATCCGGTGGCGCGAGCAGCCATACGGCTGTTGAAGGAAGCACTGCAAAGCTTGCGTGCTTCATCGGCGATGGACTGGTCGTCATCCTCGATGGCTATGCCGTGCAAGACCACGTCCACGACAATTACATTGACCACCACCACCATGACGACGACCCGACCTTCATCGATTGGCACGCTGGCCGCCGAACCGACCGCTCCGCAGCTCAGGCAGGCGATGGCGGCATTGCTGGGCGACTGGGACAAGATCCCCGAAATCGTCGACGTATTCCGCGAGGCCGCCACGCCCGGCCAGCTGGACTTTCTGGCCGACTTTCTGTTCCAGCAATGGCGGCTGCTTTGCCTGGCCTTCGACGTCGAGAAGGAACGCTGGCAGCTCTACGGCCCCCACAAGCCGGCGAATTGAATATCGCCGATGGCTTCTTGCCGACCCGCAGGCCGGACAGGGCATAATGAAGGTGCTGGATTCCAGCGCCTTTTTTTTGAGCCGGCATGCGTCCCTACAAGATTCCCGAATCCGTCCTGGTCGTGATCCACACCGCCGACCTGCAGGTGTTGCTGATCGAGCGCGCCGACAAGCCCGGCTTCTGGCAATCCGTGACCGGATCCAAGGATGCGCCGGACGAGCCGCTGGTCGACACCGCCGTACGCGAAGTGTTTGAAGAGACGGGTATCCGGATCGGCAGCGAGCAGGTGCCTCTCGAACATCTTTGGGACTGGAAACTTTCCAATGTGTATGAGATCTACGAAGTGTGGCGCGGCCGTTATGCGCCGGGGGTCACGCACAACACCGAACATGTCTTCGGCCTGCAGGTGCCGGCTGGCGTGACAGTGACGCTGGCGCCGCGCGAGCACCTACAGCATTGCTGGCTGCCGTGGCGCGAAGCGGCTGACCGCTGCTTCTCGCCGTCGAATGCGGAAGCGATACTGCAATTGCCGGTGCAGCGCGAGACTATCGCGCAGGGCGTGTCGCCCGTATTGGCCGCAACGTCTGCCTCGGCTGCAACGGCCCCATCCCAGCCGGCGGCATCACTGCCGACCGGCGTGAGAACGAACTGAGCACCCGGACATGAAGTTACGCATCGCCACCTGGAACATTCACAAAGGCGTCAGCGCCATCGGTACGCGGCCGCGCGTGCATGGCATCAAGCAGGCCTTGTCGGGCATGGCGGCCGACATCGTCTTCCTGCAGGAAGTGCAGGGCCGGCATGACTTGCTGGCGCTGAAGCACACCAGCTGGCCCGACCAGGCGCAGCACGAATTCCTGGCCGGCGACAGCCATCACAGCGCGTATGGCGTGAATGCCGTGTACGACCATGGCCACCACGGCAATGCGCTGCTGTCGCGCTTTGCGATTGCGTCGGCTAATAACCATGACGTGTCGGATCATGCGTTCGAGTCGCGCGGCATCCTGCATTGCGTGCTGGCGCTCGAGCAGCGACAGGTACATTGCTATGTGATCCACCTCGGCCTGTTCGCTGGCAGTCGCCGCCGCCAGACGGCGGCGCTGATCGAAGCCGTCGAATCGACCGCGCCGCCTGGCGCGCCGGTGCTGATTGCCGGCGATTTCAATGACTGGACCAATGCGCTGTCGGAGTCGCTGCGCGAACGGCTGGGCGTGACCGAGGTCTTCGACGAGCGACTGCCGACCCAGCGCTTCGGCGATTACCTGCGCCGCCTGTCTGGCCGCGGCCCGCGCAAGGCGCCGGCCCGCACGTTCCCGGCCGCTATGCCGGTGCTGCAGCTCGACCGCGTCTATGTGCGCGGCTTCGATGTGCTGTCGGCCAACGTGCTGCACGGCGCGCGCTGGGGCCGCTTGTCCGACCATGCGCCCATCGTCGCCGAATTGCATCTGGCGACTGGCCCGGCACTATCGACGCCGCAGGGAGGCGGTATTCAGGCCGGTGCAGTCATGAATTCGGCGACAGGCCAGCCAGCAGACTCCGACGCGGACGCGCATGCGGGCAGCGAGCTATAGCCACGGCAACCACCTGACGCTGCTGCACCGGGGATCGGAGTTCTTCCCGGCGCTGATCGCGGCTTGCGACAGCGCGCAATCCGAGATCTACCTCGAGACTTACATCTTTGCCTTCGACGATACCGGCCTGCAGGTGAAGGCCGCTTTGCTGCGCGCCGCGGCGCGAGGCGTGTCGGTGCAGGTACTGGTCGACTGGCTGGGCACTGGTCGCGAGAACATTGCGCGGCTGCGGCGCGACTTCGAGCCGGCCGGCATCCATTTCGCGGCCTTCAATCCGTGGTTCCGACGCGGCATGTCGCGCATGCACCGCAAGCTGGTCGTCATCGATCGCCGCACCGCCTTCCTCGGCGGCCTGAACATCAATGACGACAATATCTCCGATGACGACTGGGCCACGCCCTTGCCCGCGCCGCGCTGGGATTTTGCGGTCAACATCGTCGGGCCGCTGGTGACGGCGGTGCTGTCGGAAGCACGCCGCCAGTGGCAGCGCACAATGCCGCGGCCCCTGATGACGCGCATCGGCGTCTTGCGCGAATCGGTGCGCGCGCGGCAGGCTTTGCGCGCAGTGCGCGTCGAGGAAGCGGCACTGGTGGTGCGCGACAACCTGCGCAACCGGCGCGCGATACAGCGCGCGCTGCTGCAGGCGCTTGGCCATGCGCACGACAGTGCACTGCTGGTCACGCCCTATTTCGCGCCGGGACGCAAGATGCGCAAGGCGCTGGTGCATGCGGCGCAGCGCGGCATCGACGTCACGCTGCTGATTGGCGTCGGCCAGTTCGCGATGCAGGACGCGGTCGCGCAATCCTTTTATCCGCGGCTGATACGCGCGGGCGTGAAAATCGTCGAGTACCGGCGCACGCAATTGCACGGCAAGGTCGCGGTCGTCGACGACGACTGGGCAACCGTGGGGTCGAGCAATTTCGACGGCCTGTCGCTGTTCGTCAATCACGAAGCCAACATCATCGTGCGTGACGCCCGGTTCACGTCGTCCTTGCGCGAATACATCTTGCGTGGCGTGGCCGAAGGCGTGGCCGTCACCGCCGACGATGTCGCGCGGCTGTCGCTGCCGCGACGGATGTGGAATCGTTTTTCTTACGGGTTGTATCGCGCGGTCTTGCAGGTGCTGACCCTCGGCAGCTACACGAAGTAGCCGCTACAATCGCCGCCATGAGTGACAACCTTCGTCTGGACAAATGGCTGTGGGCCGCGCGCTTCTTCAAGACGCGTTCACTGGCCACCGAAGCGATCGAGCGCGGCCGCGTGAAGGTCAATGACGAGCGCGTGAAGCCGGCGCGCAGCGTGCGCATCGGCGACTTGCTCGACATCGACAATGGCAGCAGCGAATGGCAGGTCCGGGTCGAAGACCTGTCCGACAAGCGCGGCCCGGCGCCGGTCGCTCAGCAGTTGTATGCCGAGACCGAGGCCAGCGTGCTGCGCCGCCAACAGGAATCCGAGCGCCGCAAATTGTTCGCCGAGCCCGCCGAGGGCATTCACGGCCGCCCGACCAAGCGCGACCGGCGCCAGCTCGATCGCTCGCGCAGCTGACAATTTCACGGCGTTTAGGGACAATTCCCGCCACCTTCCTGACAAATTTGTGCATAATAGGACGGTCGTTCTATTTTCATGGAGCCCGGACCGTGTCCGACACCAGGCAGAAACCGCTGCGCAAAGGCGAGCAAACCCGCGCCAGCATCCTTGAAGCCGCACTTGAACTGGCCAGCCGCGAAGGGCTGGAGGGCCTGACCATAGGGGCATTGGCCGAGCGCATGAACATGAGCAAGTCCGGCGTGTTTGCGCACTTCGGCTCGCGCGAAGATCTGCAGCTGGACGTGCTGCGTCTCTACAACCTTCAGTTCGAACAGGAAGTTTTCTTTCCGAGCATGGCCGAAGCGCGCGGGTTGCCGCGGCTGCGCAGCCTGTTCAACCGCTGGATTGACCGAGTCAGCCGTGAGATCGCCTCCGGTTGCATCTACATCAGCGGCGCCGTCGAGTATGACGATCGCCCCGGCCCGATCCGCGACCAGCTGGTGGGCATGGTGCAGACCTGGCAAAAGGCGCTGCGCCGCGCGGCACAGCAGGCGAGCGACGAAGGGCATCTGGCGACCGGCATCGCTCCCGACCAGCTGGCCTTCGAAATGTACGGGCTGGTGCTGGCGCTGCACCACGATGCGCGCTTCATCCGCAGCCCGGACGCCGTGCAGCGCGCGCAGGCCGGATTCGAGCGGCTGGTAGGGCAGGGCTGATCCAGGCCGGTTAGTGCAACACGGATTCATGCGCAAAGGCAGCCAGCGCATCACCCATAACCAATAGCCTGACTCGGTCGGACCCGCTTGCCTGTGAGCTGCGCCGCCGACCGGCGATACCGACAAGCCGGACCAGCCGGCAGCACTGGCAAGCAGCGCCAACAAGCAGCGCCAACAAGCAGCACCAACAAGCAGCACCAACAAGCAGCACCAACAAGGAGACTTCGATGCCCACCTACACTCCGCCGCTGCGCGACATGCACTTCGTGCTGCATGAACTGCTGGACGTGCCGGGCGAACTGCAGGCGATGCCGCGCCACGCCGACCTTGACGCCGATACCATCAACCAAGTGCTGGAAGAAGGCGGCAAGTTCGCCGCCGAAGTGATCTTCCCGCTGAACCAGAGCGGCGACCGCGAGGGCTGCCACTACGACCCCGCCAGCCGCAGTGTGACGGCGCCCAAGGGCTTCCGCGACGCCTACCGGCAATATGTGGATGGCGGCTGGCCTTCGCTGTCTTGTGACCCCGAGGTGGGCGGGCAGGGATTGCCATCCGTGGTGAACAACTCGTTCTACGAAATGCTGAACTCCGCCAACCAGGCCTGGACCATGTATCCGGGCCTGTCGCATGGTGCGTACGAGTGCCTGCACGCACACGGCACGCCGCAGCAGAAGGCGCTGTACCTGCCACGGCTGGTATCCGGCGAATGGACCGGCACCATGTGCCTGACCGAAGCGCACTGCGGTACTGACCTTGGTCTGTTGAAGACGAAAGCCGAGCCGCAAGCCGATGGCAGCTACCAGCTTACCGGCAGCAAGATATTCATCTCTGCCGGCGAGCATGACCTGTCCGGCAACATCATCCACCTGGTGCTGGCACGCCTGCCGGATGCGCCACCCGGTACGCGCGGCATCTCGCTGTTCGTCGTGCCGAAATTCCTGCCTGATGCCGACGGCAAGGCGGCCGAGCGCAATGCCATCAGCTGTGGCGCGATCGAGCACAAGATGGGCATTCACGGCAATGCGACTTGCCAGATGAATCTCGACGGCGCGACCGGCTGGATCATTGGCGAACCCAATCGCGGCCTGAATGCGATGTTCGTGATGATGAATGCCGCGCGCCTCGGCGTCGGCATGCAGTCGCTGGGCCTGACCGAAGTCGCATACCAGAATGCGATTGCCTATGCACGCGAGCGCGGACAGGGCCGCAGCCTGACCGGCAACAAGGCCGAGGACAAGCCGGCTGATCCCATCCTCGTTCACCCGGACGTGCGGCGCATGCTGCTGACGGCGCGCGCGTATGCCGAGGGCGGGCGCGCCTTCTCGTCCTATGTCGCGCTAATGATCGATCGCGAACTGAGCCATCCGGATGACGACGTGCGCAAGCAAGCGGCAGACGAAGTCGCGCTGCTGACGCCAATCGCCAAAGCCTTCCTGACCGATAACGGCTGGATCGCGACCTCCGAAGCGATGCAGGTTTATGGCGGCCACGGTTACATCGGCGAATGGGGCATGGAGCAGTATGTGCGCGATGCCCGCATCAACATGATCTACGAAGGAACCAACACCATACAGTCGCTCGACCTGCTGGGCCGCAAGGTGCTGATGGACAACGGCGCGAAGTTGCGCCAGTTCGGCGACAAGGTGAAGGCCTTCGTCGAAGAACACGGCACCGACGAAAAGATGGCCGAATTCATTACGCCGCTGGCCGACATCGGCGACAAGATGGGCAAGCTGTCGATGGAAATCGGCATGAAATCCTTCGCGAATCGCGATGAAGTCGGCGCGGCCGCGGTGCCCTACCTGCGCGTTGCCGGCCATCTGGTATTTGCGTATTTCTTTGCGCGCATGGCAAGGATTGCGCTCGACAAGGAAGACAGCGGCGACGACTTCTACAAGGCCAAGCTTGCCGTGGCGCGCTTCTATTTCGCGCGCCTGTTGCCCGAGACCGCAATGCTGATTCGACAGGCGCGCTCAGGTGCGGCGAACCTGATGCAGATGGACGAAGCACTGTTCTGATCGGGCGGGGACGTGCCCTGCCTGCAGGGTGTCCTTGTCATTGGAAATTTTCAGTAAGGAGACGGACTCTTGTCGAATTTCATCGTGAAGAAAGTCGCTGTGCTCGGCGCCGGCGTGATGGGTGCGCAGATCGCCGCCCACTGCATCAATGCGCGCGTGCCGGTGATCCTGTTCGATTTGCCGGGCAAGGAAGGCCAGCCGCGCAATGCGCTGGTCGAGCGCGCGCTGGAAACGCTGCAGAAGCTGAACCCCGCGCCACTGGCCGATGCCGCGCAGGCCGCGCTGATCGAGATTGGCAATTTCGACGATGACCTCGACAAATTGAAGCAAGCTGACCTTGTGATCGAGGCCATCGCCGAGCGCATGGACTGGAAGCATGCGCTGTACGAAAAAATTGCGCCGCACATCGCGCCGCATGCAATCTTCGCAACCAATACCTCGGGCCTTTCGATCACGGCGTTGTCCACGGGGCTGGAGGATGGAATGAAGCCGCGCTTCTGCGGCGTGCACTTCTTCAATCCGCCGCGCTACATGCACCTGGTCGAGCTGATCCCGACGACGGCCACCGATAACAGCATCCTCGACCGGCTGGAAACCTTCCTGACCACGACCCTCGGCAAGGGCGTGGTGCGCGCGATCGACACGCCGAATTTCATCGCCAACCGCGTCGGCATTTTCGGCATGCTGGCCACAATGCACGAGGCGCAAAAATTCGGCTTGTCGTACGACCTCGTCGATGACCTGACGGGCGCGCGGCTGGGCCGCGCCAAGTCCGGCACCTTCCGTACCGCCGACGTGGTGGGCCTTGACACCATGGGTCATGTGATCTGCACGATGACGGGCAAGCTGCCCGATGATCCGTTCGCAGCGCTCTATCAGCAACCGGCGGCGCTGCAGAAGCTGATCGCCGAAGGCCGCCTCGGCCAGAAGAGCGGCGCGGGTTTCTACAAGAAGGCCGGCAAGGACATCCTGCGTTATGACGCGGCGACAGACGATTACGTGGCCTCGGGCGCGAAGGCGGACGAACTGGTCGTTCGCATCCTGAAGGAAAAGGATCCGGCCAAGCGCATGAAGGCCTTGCATGACTCGTCGCACCCGCAGGCGCAATTCCTGTGGGCGATCTTCCGCGACACATTCCACTACATCGCCGTGCACCTCGACAGCATTGCCGACAATGCGCGCGAGCTCGACTTCGCGCTGCGCTGGGGCTTTGGCTGGAAGCAGGGGCCGTTCGAACTGTGGCAGGCCGCGGGCTGGCAGCAAGTCGCGCAGTGGGTGCAGGAAGACATTGCTGCCGGCAAGGCGCTGTCAGCGGCGCCCCTGCCAGGCTGGGTCTTCGATGGCCGCGATGGCGTGCATAGTGCGCAGGGTTCGTGGTCGCCGGTGAAGCAGGCCTATGTGCCGCGTTCATCGCTGCCGGTCTACCGGCGTCAGGCCTTCCGCGCGCAGCTGGTCGGCGACAGCGCGCCTACCGGCGCAAGCGCCGGCACCACGGTGCATGAAGACGATGCGGTACGCCTGTGGCATCAGGACGATGGCGTGCTGCTGCTGTCGTTCAAGACCAAGATGCACGTGATGGGGCCGGACGTGATCGGCGGCATCGAGCGCGCGATCGCCGAAGCCGAGCAGAACTACCGCGCGCTGGTGATCTGGCAGGCGGACTCGGCCGAAGGCGGTGCATTCTCGGCCGGTGCCGACCTGCAGGCGATGCTGCCGATGTTCATGTCGGGTGGGGTGAAGGCGATCGAGCCCTTCGTCGCGCGCTTCCAGAATGCGCAGATGCGCGTCAAGTACGCCAACGTGCCTGTGGTGGCCGCTGTCGGCGGGCTGGCACTGGGTGGCGGCTGCGAATTGCTGATGCATGCGAGCCGCCGCGTTGCGCTGCTCGAATCCTACATCGGGCTGGTCGAAGTCGGCATCGGCCTGCTGCCGGCCGGCGGCGGCCTGAAAGAGATTGCATTGCGCTCGGCGCGCGAAGCGCGCGGCAACGACATCCTGCAGTTCCTGAAAAACCGCTTCACGCTGGCGGCGACAGCAGCTGTGTCGAAATCAGCGGTCGAGGCCAAGAGCATGGGCTACCTGTCCAAAGGCGACGTCATCGTGCTGCATCCGCATGAACTGCTGCATGTGGCAAAGACGCAGGCACTGGCCATGGCTGATGCAGGCTACCGCCCGCCGCTGGCGACCCTCATGCCCGTCACTGGTCGCTACGGCATTGCGACGATCAGGGCGCAACTGGTCAACATGCGCGAAGGCGGGTTCATTTCGGCGCATGACGAACACATCGCCAGCCTGATCGCCGACATCGTCTGCGGTGGTGACATCGAGCCGGGCAGCCGGGTCAGCGAGCAATGGCTGCTGGACAAGGAGCGCGCAGCCTTCATGACCCTGCTCGCCCACCCGAAGACGCAGGAACGCATCATGGGCATGCTGCAGACTGGCAAGCCGGTAAGAAATTGACGCCGTTGTACGCCAAAGGCGGACAGCGGGGTCATTCCGGCGAAAGCCGGGATCCAGCGACTTCCGCGGCACACGACCAACGACACTGGACACCGGCTTTCGCCGGTGCGACCCGATACAGGGAGAATTGAAATGACCCGACCACTACAGGATGCCTATGTCGTTGCCGCTACCCGCACCCCGATCGGCAAGGCGCCGCGCGGCGTGCTGCGCCATGTGCGACCGGATGACTTGCTGGTGCTTGCGCTCAAGGGCGCACTCGCGCAAGTGCCGAACCTTGACCCCGCGACCATCGAAGATGCGATCGTCGGTTGCGCCTTTCCGGAGGCCGAGCAGGGCCTGAACCTTGCGCGCATGGCGGTGCTGCTGGCCGGCCTGCCGAAGTCGGTCGGTGGCGCTACCGTCAACCGCTACTGCGCGTCCGGCATCACGGCCGTCGCGATGGCAGCCGACCGCATCCGCACCGGCGAAGCGGATGTGATGATCGCTGCCGGCGTCGAATCGATGTCGATGGTGCCGCTGATGGGCTACCACCCGTCGATGAACATGGGCATCTTCAAGGACGAGAATGTCGGCATGGCCTTTGGCATGGGGCTGACGGCCGAGAAGGTCGCGCAGCAATGGAAGGTGTCGCGCGAAGCGCAGGATGAATTCGCGGTCGAGTCGCATCGGCGCGCTGCCGCAGCGGTAGCCAATGGCGCGCGCGCCGGCGAGATCCTGCCGATCGAGGTGGTCGAGAGATTCCCGAACCTGGCTTCCGGGCAAGTCGACATGCGCACACGCACCGTGGTCGATGACGAAGGCATCCGGGTCGATACGACGATGGAAGGACTCGCAAAGCTGAAGCCCGTGTTCGCCGTTAAAGGCTCGGTCACTGCCGGCAACAGCTCGCAAACCTCGGACGGCGCCGGCGCGCTGATCCTGGTCAGCGAAAAAATCCTGAAGCAATTCAATCTGCAACCGCTGGCGCGCTTCGTGTCGTTCGCGATTCGCGGCGTGCCGCCGGAGATCATGGGCATAGGTCCGAAGGAAGCGATTCCTGCCGTCCTGAAGACGGCCGGCCTGGCGCTGGACCAGATCGACTGGATAGAGTTGAACGAAGCGTTCGCCGCGCAGGCGATTGCGGTGCGCAATGAGCTAGGCCTCGACCCGGCAAAGGTCAATCCGCTGGGCGGCGCCATCGCACTCGGCCATCCGCTGGGCGCGACTGGCGCGATACGTTCGGCGACCGTGATCCATGGACTGCACCGCCGCCAGCAGAAATACGGGATGGTGACGATGTGCGTCGGCACCGGCATGGGCGCGGCTGGTATTTTCGAGAGGATGTGAACATGGCGATCCGCATGGATACCGCGAATGGCATTGCGACGCTCGCATTCAGCCGTCCTGAAAAAAAGAATGCGATCACGGCCGCGATGTACCAGTCGCTGGCCGAGGGGCTGAAGGCCGCCGATGCCGACCAGGCCGTGCGCGTGATCGTGATCACCGGCGATGGCGGCATGTTCACCGCCGGCAATGACCTCGAAGATTTCCTGAAGCATCCGCCGCAAGGCGACGACAGCGCGGTCGTGCAGTTCATGAATGCGTTGCGCATCGCTGGCAAGCCTGTGGTTGCTGCCGTGCCGGGCATTGCGATCGGCATCGGCACCACCTTGCTGATGCATTGTGACCTCGTCTATGCCGCCGACACGGCGAAATTTGCGATGCCGTTCACGTCGCTCGGCCTGTGCCCCGAATTCGCCTCCAGCGTGCTGCTGTCGCGTATTGCCGGCCACCAGCGCGCGGCAGAGAAGTTGCTGCTCGGCGAAGCCTTCGATTCGGCCGAGGCCGAGCGCATCGGCATCGTCAATCGGGTATTGCCTGCTGCCGATTTGCCTGCCTTCGTGGGCGCGCAGGCAGCGAAGCTGGCGGCTTTGCCGGCCGAATCGCTGCGCATCACCAAGCAGTTGATGAAGTCCGATTTGCAAACGCCGATCGCCGCCGCGATGCTGACCGAATTGCAGCACTTCATGCGCCTGCTGCAAGGCCCGGATGCGAAAGAAGCGTTCGCTGCCTTCCTCGAAAAGCGCAAGCCGGTGTTTCGCTGAAATTTGCGGCCGGCAGTCATATAATCGCGGCTGTGAAGCGGACCAGACAGTCGCTGGCATGCGCGAGCATGCGGGAGGAAGGTCCGGACTCCATAGAGCAGGGTGACGGCTAACGGCCGTCCGCCGTGAGGCGCGGAACAGGGCCACAGAGACGAGTCTTTGCAGCGCAAGCTGCAAAGGGTGAAACGCGGTAACCTCCACCCGGAGCAATCCCAAATAGGCACGCAGTGATGTGGCTCGCAGAGCGTGCGGGTAGGGAGCTTGAGCGCCGGAGCAATCCGGCGTCTAGAGGAATGACTGTCACGATGCGCAGCAATGCGCATTGCACAGAATCCGGCCTATCGGTCCGCTTCACACTGGTTTTCCATCCCCGCGTGACCGGCATTTCCATGTGCCGGCACCACCCCCTGCCAGCCGCCGACACGGCTTGGCGGCGCAGATTCGGCTTTCCCGGGCGAACCACGTTTTCGCCGCCGGCCTCCTCCAGCCAGATGACTGTACGCAACGCACTAAACACATGTGTACAACTAAAGTTCCACTTTCAGTAACTAGTCTAAGTCCTTCATTTTGCTTGCCAATTCCCATTTTGCATCGCTTCAACTATTGTCGCTAAGTCCTTGACTTCATTGAAAAAAACCAAGGTTTCCCCCCTTGAATTTCCTTGACCGGAATTTGGTCAGCCTTTAAAGTGGGCGCGAGTGTCAGAAAGTGTCTTTTTGTGGGAGAAAGAATTGCTTTTTTCTCAGCAAAAAAATGCCGAGGCGAGTGCATGGCCAGTGCGTTTCCGATGTGCGTGAGTGCGCAAGAAGCGTTTGCCGGAGTTCAATTTTTCGAGGGCTGTTGAGCGGTGTACCAGGGAGCGTCAGCACTGAGCATGGATGCGAAGGGACGGATGTCGATTCCGGCCCGGCATCGTGACGCGCTGTCCGTGCAGGCGGAAGGCCGCGTCACGCTGACGCGCCACCCGCACGGCTGCCTGCTGCTGTTCCCGCGCCCGGTCTGGGAAGTGCACCGCGAACAGATCGCAAACTGGCCGATGTCGGCCCGCGCCTGGCAACGGATCTTCCTCGGCAACGCCAGCGACGTCGACATGGACAGCGCAGGCCGCATCCTGATTTCCCCCGAGCTTCGCAGCGCCGCCGGCATGTCGCGCGACGTGATGCTGCTCGGCATGGGCAGCCACTTCGAGATCTGGGATGCCGCCAAGCTCGAGGAGAGCGAGGCGCAGGCGATCGCTGGTGGCATGCCTGACGTATTGAGCAATTTTTCCTTCTGACGGCCGCAGATGAACGAGGTACCGGTGCCCGAGTACTCGCACCGCACTGTGCTGCTGGATGAGGCGGTCGACGCGCTCGATATCAGCGATGCGCGTCGCGACGGCATTTTCGTCGACGGCACCTTTGGCCGCGGCGGACATAGCCGGATGATTCTGGATCGCCTGTCCGCGAAGGGCAGGCTGATCGCGTTTGACAAGGACCCGCAGGCGGTGGCGGTGGCCGAGGCGCTTGCGCAGCAAGACCCGCGCTTTGCGATCGTGCACCACAGCTTCGCGACGATGGAAGCTGCGCTGGCCGAGCGTGGCATAGGTCAGGTCGATGGTGTGTTGATGGACCTCGGCATTTCATCGCCGCAGGTGGATGACGCGGAGCGCGGCTTCAGCTTCCGCGCCGATGGCCCGCTGGACATGCGCATGGACACCACGCGCGGCATGTCGGCAGCCGAATGGCTGGCGAACGAGACGCAGGAAAACCTCGAGAAAGTGATTCGCGACTATGGGGAAGAACGGTTTGCTGTTCAGATTGCAAAGGCGATTGTTGCTCGCAGGGCAGTCGAGCCTATCCGCCGCACAGGACAACTTGCCGCGCTCGTGGCTGGTGCCGTCAAAACCCGCGAAAAAGGCAAAGACCCGGCCACCCGGACTTTTCAGGCTGTACGGATTTTCGTCAATCAGGAACTTGAGGAACTTGAAGCAGGTTTGAACCAGGGGTACGCGCGACTGGCGCCGTACGGGAGAATGGTGGTGATCAGCTTTCACTCGCTGGAAGATCGCATCGTCAAGCGGTTCCTGGCCTCCAAGGCCAGCGTACCGCAGCCCGACCGCCGCCTGCCGATCCGTGCGGCCGACCTGCCGCAGCCGAAAATGAAGTTGCTCGCCAAGATGAAGCCCTCCGAGGCCGAGGTCGCCGCCAACCCGCGCGCGCGCTCGGCCGTCATGCGTTGTGGCCTGCGCCTGCCCGAAGGAGCGCAGGCGTGAACTCGATGAGCAACCGCACCCTGCTCCCGTTGCTGGCCTTGCTGGTGATGTGCTCGCTCTTGCTCGTCAATTCGCAATATCAGGCGCGTCGCCTGTTCATCGAGCTCGATCGCACCCAGTTGCGCAAGCGCCAGCTCGAGACCGAATGGGATCAGCTGCAGGTCGAGCAATCGAACCTGGCGCGCCATTCACGCATTGACAGCATCGCGCGCACGTTAGGCATGAGCGCGCCCGGCGCCGCCCGTACCCAGTACCTGACCGCAGGAGGTGCCCGCTGATGCGCGCGCCGACCCGCAAAGCCGCTGCGCGCGGCATGTCGTTCTCGGCCAGCCCGGTGCTGGCCGTGCAGCTGCCGACCTGGCGCTCGAAAGTCACGTTGTTCCTGCTGTTCATGGCCTTCGTGGCGCTGGGCGTGCGCGCTTTCTGGCTGCAGGCGCTGTCGACCGAATTCCTGCAGAAAAAAGGCGAGGCGCGCTACGCGCGCACGCTCGAAACACCGGCCGTGCGCGGCAAGATCCTCGACCGCAATGGCGAGGTGATGGCATCGTCGCTGCCGGTGAAGGCGATCTGGGCCATTCCCGAGGCAGTCGATGCCAAAGAGGACAAGTTGCGCCGTCTTGCCCAGCTGCTCGACATGCCGTTCGCGGACTTGAAGAAGAAGCTGGATTCGGACCGCACCTTCGTCTACCTGAAGCGCCAGGTCGAGCCCGAGGCAGCGGAACAGATCGCCGCGCTCGACTTGTCGGGCATTCACAGCAAGAAGGAATACAAGCGCTACTACCCGGCCGGCCACATCGCCGCGCACATCCTCGGCTTCACCAATGTCGAGGACAAGGGGCAGGAAGGCATGGAGCTGGCGCAGCAATCGGCGCTCGGTGGCGTCACCGGCAGCCGCCGCGTGATCCAGGATCGCCTCGGCCGCGTGGTGGAAGACATCGCCTTCATCCGCGAACCGCAGGATGGCAAGGACCTGACGCTGTCGATCGACGGCAAGATCCAGTACATCGCCTTCACCTCGTTGCAGCAGGCAGTCGAGGAAAACCATGCTAAAGCTGGCGCCATCGTCGTGCTCGACGTCAAGACCGGCGAAGTGCTGGCGCTGGCCAACATGCCGACTTATAACCCGAACACGCGTCAGGGCCTGACCGGTGCGCAGCTGCGCAACCGCGTGATGACGGATACCTACGAGCCCGGCTCGACCCTCAAGCCCTTCACCGTTGCGCTGGCGCTGGAGAAGGGGCTGGTCAAGCCCGACACCATCCTCGACACGCCGGCCAAGCTGTCCATCGGCCCGTCGACCATTGGCGACTCGCACCCGCATCCGGGTTCGATGTCGGTCGCGCAAATCATCCAGCAGTCGTCCAACGTCGGCACCGTGCGCATGGCCCTGAAATGCGAGCCGCGCGAGATGTGGGACATGTTCACCTCGGTCGGTTTCGGTCAGGCGCCGCGCTTCGGCTTCCCCGGCGCCGTCGCCGGACGCATGCGCCCGTACAAGACCTGGCGCCCGATCGAGCAGGCAACGATGAGCTATGGCCACGGCATCGCGGTGTCGCTGATCCAGGTTGCGCGCTCGTACATGATCTTCGCGCGCAACGGCGAAATGATCCCGCTGTCGTTCCAGAAGCTAGACCATGTGCCGCAGCCGCAGCGCGTGATCTCGGAAAAGACCGCGCTGCAAATGCGCGAGATGATGGAAAGAGTGGTCGGCCCCGGCGGCACCGCGCCGCTGGCGCAGGTGCGTGGCTACCGCGTCGCCGGCAAGACCGGCACCGCGCACAAGCTCGAGAATGGCCACTACGTGAACAAGTACGTGGCGTCCTTCGTCGGCCTCGCGCCCGCGTCCGACCCGCGCATCATCATCGCCGTGATGGTCGACGAGCCGACCGCCGGCAAGCACTTTGGCGGCCAGGTGGCGGCGCCGGTGTTCGCGAACGTGGCCGCCAGCGCGCTGCGCTCGCTGAACGTGCCGCCGGATGCGAGCATCACCAACGTCATCCTGCCGACCCAACCTGTCACGGAGAGCATGTGATGGGATCGCTGATCACCTCCGCAGAGCTCACCCAGTGGCTGCGCAAAGCCGCGCCAGAGGCAGGCCTGTCGCTCGACTCGCGCCGCATCGCGCGCGGTGACGTGTTCCTTGCCTGCCCCGGCGAGGCTGGCGATGGCCGTCGTTTCATCCCGCAGGCGATCGAAGCAGGCGCTGCCGCCGTGCTGTTCGACGATGCCGACGGTTTTGCATGGGACGCCGGCTGGAGCGTGCCGCACCGCGCCGTGCCGTCGCTGGCCAGGGTGGCAGGCCGCATTGCCCACGACTGGTATGGCGCGCCGGATCGCGACATGTTCAGCGTGGCCGTCACCGGCACCAATGGCAAGACGTCGTGCACGCAGTGGCTGGGCCAGGCGCTGTCGCGCGAACAGCTGGCGACGACCGTCATCGGCACGCTGGGTGTGGGCCTGTTCAAGCGTGGCTCGAGCGAAGGCTTTGCCGCGACCGGCTTCACCACGCCGGATGCGGTGCAGTTGCATCGCAACCTTGCAGAACAGAAAAAACAAGGCGCCGTCGCATTGGCAATCGAAGCCTCGTCGATCGGCCTCGTGCAGGGTCGCATGGATGAGTTGCACGTCGATGTTGCCGTACTCACCAATTTCACGCGCGACCACCTCGACTTCCACGGCACGATGGAGGAGTATGAGGCGGCCAAGGCCATGTTGTTCGACTGGCCGGGCCTGCAGCACGCAGTGATCAATCTTGACGACCCGATGGGCCTGCGCATGCTGGCCCGTGTGTGCAATCGTCAGCCGGCCGTCGCCGCGATTGCGTATACGACCGAAGGTGCGCAGGCAGAGGGCGTGCCGACGCTGGCAGCGACCGATATCCGTGTCGCGCAGCATGGCACCACCTTCACGCTGAATTCGCCGTATGGCAGCAGCACTGTGCGCACCCAGCTGATCGGCCGCTTCAACGTCAGCAATGTGCTGGCGATCGCCGGTGTGCTGTTTGCGCGTGGCATCAGCTACAACAGCGTGATTCATCAGCTGGAAGCGCTGGTCTCGGTGCCGGGGCGCATGCAGCAGCTCGGCGGGCAGGATGGCCCGCTGGCCGTGATCGATTACGCGCATACGCCGGACGCGCTTGAAAAGGCTCTGGCTACCCTGCGTCCGGTGGCTGAAGCGCGCCATGGTGAGCTGTGGTGCGTGTTTGGCTGCGGCGGCGATCGCGACCCGGGCAAGCGTCCGCAAATGGCAGTCGCTGCGCAGCAGGCTGACCACGTGCTCGTTACCAGCGACAACCCGCGCAGCGAAGAACCGGCCGCCATCATCGGGCAGATCGTTGCCGGCCTCGATGACGCCGGCCGCAGCAAGCTGCAGGTGATCGAGGACCGCGCGGGCGCGATCCTGTCGGCGATCCGCCATGCAGGCAAGAACGACGTGATCCTGGTGGCCGGCAAGGGCCACGAGGACTATCAGGAAATCAAGGGCCGGCGCCACGCATTCCGCGACGCCGACCATGCGCAGCTGGCACTGGCCACGCGCGCTACACGTTACGGAGGCCACTGATGCAGGCCATCCTGAATGACTTGTTGAACGCCCTCCCCGGTTCGCGCCTGCGTTTGCCGGCCGATGGCGCGGTTGCATTCACCGGCGTCTCGACCAACAGCAAGACGGTCGAACCGGGCAACTTGTTCGTCGCGCTGCGCGGCGAGCGCTTCGATGCACACGATTTCCTTGCTGACGTCGCCGCCCGCGGCGCAGCGGCAGTCGTGGTCGAGCGCGTGCCGGACGGACTGACCGTGCCGGCGATCGTCGTCGGCGACACCCGCCATGCACTGGGTCAGGTCGCCAACCTGTGGCGCCGTCGGTTCGACATTCCCGTCATCGGCGTCACTGGCAGCAACGGCAAGACCACGGTCAAGGAAATGATCGCGTCCATCCTTGCGGCGGCCTTCGGTGCAGACAATTACCTGTCCACCCGCGGCAACCTGAACAACGAGATCGGCGTGCCGCTGACCCTGTTCCGGCTGGAGGCGCGCCATCGCGCAGCTGTCATCGAGATGGGCATGAACCATCCGGGCGAGATTGCGCGGCTGGCCGAGATTGCCGAGCCGACCGTCGGGCTCGTGAACAACGCGCAGCGCGAACATCAGGAATTCATGGCCAGCGTCGCTGCCGTTGCGGAAGAAAACGGCGCGGTCATCAAGGCACTCGGCCCGCAGGCCGCGGCGGTGTATCCGGCCGATGATGACTATGCATCGCTGTGGCAGGGCTATGCGGACGGCCGCAAAACTGTGACCTTCGGTCTTGCCGGTGCGCCGGCCGTCACCTGTGACTGGCAGGCGCAGGCTTTCGGCAGCCGCCTGAATGTCGTCGCGCAAGGACAATCCTTTGCGATCGAGCTGGCTGCTGCCGGCGTGCACAACGTGCGCAACGCGCTGGCGGCCTGCGCCGCTGCGCTGGCGATCGGCGTCGATGTGCAAGCCATCGTGCGCGGCCTCGAAAGCTTTGCGCCCGTGGCCGGCCGACTGCAAAAGAAGCAGGCATCGAATGGCGCGCTCGTCATCGACGATACCTACAACGCGAACCCGGATTCGGTGCGCGCCGCCATCGACGTGCTGGCCAGCGCGCCGGCGCCACGCATGCTGGTGCTGGGCGACATGGGCGAAGTCGGCAGCGAAGGCGTCGCATTCCATCAGGAGATTGGCGCCTATGCGCGCCATCAGCATATCGACCAGCTGTTTACCCTTGGCACGCTCGCGCGCCACGCCAGCCAGGCCTTCGGCAGCGAAGGCCGGCATTTCGACGACATGGATACATTGAATGCAGAGGTCGCGCAGGTGCCTTCCGGCGCCAGCGTCCTCGTGAAAGGTTCGCGCTTCATGCAAATGGAGCGCGTCGTGCAACGACTGACCGGCGCACCGGCAGCCCGGGCGGGAGGACACTGACATGCTGCTCTGGCTAGCCCAAATGTTCCAGGACCAGATAGGCGCGCTGCGCGTCTTCAACTTCATCACCTTCCGTGCCGTGTTCGCGACGCTGACGGCACTGCTGATCGGCCTGATCGCCGGCCCGGCCGTGATCCGCATGTTGACCGAACTGAAAGTCGGCCAGGCGGTGCGCACCGACGGACCGCAGACCCACCTGGTCAAATCCGGCACGCCGACCATGGGCGGCGCGCTGATCCTGATCGGCATCGGCATCTCGGTGCTGCTGTGGGGCGACTGGACCAATCGTTTCATCTGGCCGGTGATGATCGTCACGCTCGGTTTTGGCGCAGTCGGCTGGGTCGACGACTATCGCAAGGTGGTGTTCAAGGACCCGAACGGCATGGCCTCGCGCGAGAAGTACTTCTGGCAATCCATCATCGGCTTGCTGGCCGCGTTCTATCTGGCGTTCTCGGTGTCCGGCCCGACCAACGTGAAGGTCTGGGAATTGTTCATGGCCTGGGTGCAGTCCGGCTTTGCGATGGAGCTGCCGAACAAGGCCGACCTGATCGTGCCGTTCGTGAAGACCGTCAGTTACCCGCTCGGCGTCTGGGGCTTCATCGCCCTCACCTATTTCGTGATCGTCGGCACCTCGAACGCAGTCAACCTGACCGATGGCCTCGACGGCCTCGCGATCATGCCGACCGTGATGGTCGGCTCGGCGCTCGGCATCTTTGCCTACCTGACCGGCAGCGCGACCTATTCTAAATACCTGCTGATCCCGCACATCCCGGGTGCCGGCGAGTTGCTGATCTTCTGCGGCGCGATGGCCGGCGCGGGGTTGGCCTTCTTGTGGTTCAACGCCTACCCGGCACAAGTGTTCATGGGCGATGTCGGCGCGCTCGCGCTGGGCGGGGCGCTGGGCACGATCGCGGTCATCGTGCGTCAGGAGATCGTGCTCTTCATCATGGGTGGCGTGTTCGTGGTCGAGACGCTGTCGGTGATGCTGCAGGTTGCCTATTTCAAGTACACCAAGATGCGGACCGGCGTCGGCAAGCGCGTGCTGCTGATGGCGCCGCTGCACCATCACTATGAACAGAAGGGCTGGAAGGAAACCCAGGTCGTGGTCCGTTTCTGGATCATCACGATGATGCTGGTACTGGTTGGCCTGTCGACACTGAAGCTGCGCTGAGCGCACAGGTGAAGGTAATTGAAGGTTTGAATGAATAACGAACAGGATACTGTCGGGATGCAGCAAGGGATGCAAAACGAGATGCAGGACGACGCACGGCACGACATGGCACGCGAAGACGCGGCCGGGGTGCAGGCGGCCGTGCCGGCAGACGTGCATGCCGGCCTGCGTGTCGAGCTGCCTGTGGATGCGATCGTCGAAGTGCAGGATGTAGTTGCGGGCGACGAGACGTCAAACGGCGATGAAGCGCCGGCAGACGATCCGGCACCCGCATTGCAGGACTTGCAGCCCGAACCTGAGCCCGAGCCCGAGCCGGGCCCCGACCACCGCGAGCAATTCGTCGGCAAGCGCGCTTTGGTGCTGGGTCTGGGCGAGTCCGGGCTGGCGATCGCGCGCTGGCTGATCCATTGCGGCGCGCACCTGCGCGTGGCCGACACGCGCGCCAATCCGGAGCGCCTGCCTGCACTGCAGGAAGCACAACCCAACGTCGAATTCGTGTCCGGTGAATTCACCGCGGCCCTGCTGGACGGCATCGACTTCGTCGCACTCAGCCCGGGACTCGCGCCGTTGCGCGAGCTGACCGTGATGCTGCCGATCGCCGACGAGCGCGGCATCCCGGTCTGGGGCGAGATTGAACTATTTGCACAGGCACTGGCCGCGCTGAAGGCCGAGCGCCGTTACGCGCCGAAAGTGCTGGCCATTACCGGCACCAACGGCAAGACCACCGTTACCAGCCTGACCGGCCAGCTATGCAAGGCGGCCGGCCTGTCCGTGAAAGTCGCTGGCAACATCAGCCCGGCTGCGCTGGACGTGATGCGCGAAGCCGTCGCCAACGACGACCTGCCGCAGTGCTGGGTGCTGGAGCTGTCGAGCTTCCAGCTGTTCTCGACCTACAGCCTGAACGCCGATGCGGCTGTCGTCCTGAACGTCACGCAAGACCACCTCGACTGGCATGGCAACATGGACGCATACGCCGATGCCAAGGCGCGCATCTTCGGCCCGGATACGGTCCGCGTATTGAACCGCAACGATGCGCGCACGATGAAGATGGCGAAGGCAGATTCGCACATCGTCACCTTCGGCACCGACGCGCCGGCGTCGCCCGATGCGCTTGGCCTGTCCGACGCGGGCGGCATGCAGTGGCTGATGCTGGCGATCGCGCACGACGACGACGCGCCGAAGAAGCGTCGCGGCAAGGCCCAGCAAGAGATCGAGCTGTACCTGAACCGCCTGATGCCGGTCGATGCGCTGAAGATCCGCGGCCAGCACAACGCAACGAATGTACTGGCGGCGCTCGCGCTGTGCCGCGCGATCGACCTGCAGCTGGCGCCGCTGCTGCACGGCGCGCGCCAGTATGCCGGCGAGCCGCATCGCGTCGAGCATGTGGCGACGATCACGGGTGTTGAATATTTCGACGACAGCAAGGGCACCAATGTCGGCGCCACCGTTGCCGCGCTCGAAGGCCTGGGCGCCATGCACCCGGCAGGCGACAAGCGGCTGCTGCTGATCGCCGGCGGCGATGGCAAAGGGCAGGACTTCAAGCCGCTCGCGCCGTCGGTTGCGCGTCATGTAAAGGCTGTGATGCTGATCGGTCGCGATGCGCCGGCCATCCGCGATGCGCTGGCCGACACCGGCGTGGCGATGACCACCTGCGCGACCCTGAACGACGCCGTGCGCGACGCCGCCGCTGCCGCAACGGCGGGCGACCAGGTATTGCTGTCGCCGGCTTGCGCCAGCTTTGATATGTTCACCAGCTATGCGCACCGCGCGCAGGTGTTCGTCGATGCAGTGCGCGAGCTCGGCCTCGACAAAGGCGAGGTGATTACTTGAAGCTCACCCTGCCCTTCTTCGGTGACGCAGCCCAGGCCATGCGCGATTCGCGCCTGGCCGATGCGCCCATGGTCCAGCGCTCGAAAATGCTCGAGTACGATCAGGCGCTGGTGTGGGTCGTGCTGCTGCTGATGCTGGGCGGGCTGATCATGGTGTATTCGGCCTCGGTCGGGCTGCCCGACTCACCGAAGTATGCGAACTACAAGAACCACCACTTTCTGCTGCGCCAGGCGCTCTTCATCGCCTTCGGACTGCTGGCCGGCCTGTTGGCGTTCCGCTTCAAGGTCGAGCAATGGGAAAAGTGGACGCCGTGGCTCTTCCTCGGTGCGCTGGTGCTGATGGTGATGGTGCTGATTCCGGGCATCGGCAAGGGCGTCAACGGCGCGCGCCGCTGGATCGGCTTCGGCGGCTTCAGCCTGCAGCCGTCCGAGATCATGAAGCTGATGATGGTGATCTACGCGGCCAATTTCACGGTGCGCAAGCAGCAATACATGCACAGCCTGTCGAAAGGCTTCTTCCCGATGGCGGTGGCCGTTGCCGGCGCCGGCGGATTGTTAATGCTGCAGCCCGACTTGGGCGCCTTCGGCGTGATCGTCTGCATCGCGATGGGCATCCTGTTCCTCGGCGGCTTCAACATCATCTGGTTCGGCGGCATGCTGGGCGTGCTGGCAGCGGTGTTCTTCTCGATCATTCTGATCTCGCCATGGCGTTACGAGCGGATGGTCGCCTACCTGAACCCGTGGACCGAAGAGAACGCGCTCGGCAAGGCCTTCCAGCTGACCCACTCGCTGATCGCGTTCGGTCGCGGCGAATTGTTCGGCGTCGGCTTGGGCGGCAGCGTCGAGAAACTGCACTACCTTCCCGAAGCGCATACCGACTTCCTGCTGGCCGTGATCGGCGAAGAGCTGGGACTGGCCGGCGTGCTGCTGGTCACCGTGCTGTTCTACTGGATCGTGCGCCGCTCGTTCGACATCGGTCGCCAGGCCATCGCTGCCGAAAAATACTTTGCAGGACTGGTCGCCAAGGGCATCGGCATCTGGATCGGCGTGCAGGTGTTCATCAACATGGGCGTGAACCTCGGCCTGCTGCCGACCAAGGGTCTGACCTTGCCGCTGATGTCGTATGGCGGCTCGGGCATCGCGATCAACTGTGTGGGTCTCGCGCTGTTGTTGCGAATTGATTATGAAAATCGCGTGATGATGCGCGGAGGACGAGTATGAGCCCCCGGACTCTGCATACCACAGGCTTCACGCGATTTCGGCGCAGGCTAACTTCGCGTAGCGAAGTTAAGTGCGCGGCAGCGCACGGCCGTAGCCAGAATCGGGTGATGATGCGCGGAGGTCGCGTATGACCGGTCCGCAAAAGCACCTGATGATCATGGCGGCCGGCACCGGTGGCCATATTTTCCCGGGCCTCGCGATCGCCGACACGATGCGCGCGCGCGGCTGGCAGGTGTCCTGGCTGGGCACGCAGCGTGGCATGGAAGCCGACATCGTGCCGAAGCACGGCCTGACCTTCGATGCGATCGACTTTGCCGGCCTGCGCGGCAAGGGCTTGAAGCACACGCTCACCGGCGCGCTGAAGATGGTGGCCGGCTTCCTGCGCTGCCGCAGCATCATCCGCGCGCGCAAGCCGAACGTGGTGCTGGGCATGGGCGGCTATGTGACGGTCCCGGGCGGGATGATGGCCGCGCTGTCGGGCAAGCCGCTGGCGTTGATGAATGCCGATGCGGCATTGCTGATGTCGAACAAAGCCTTGCTGCCGTTTGCGAAGCGCATCCTGTTCGGCTTCCCGGCCGACGACGCTGCGCAAGCCAAATCGCAAGTCACCGGCAATCCGGTGCGCAAGGAAATCAGCACACTGCCGCCGCCCGCGCAGCGCTTCGCACAACGCAGCGGCCCGCTGACAATGCTGGTGATCGGCGGCAGCCTCGGCGCGAAGGTGTTGAACGACACCGTGCCGGCGGCGCTGGCGCTGTTGCCGTCCGAGTCGCGGCCGCGCGTCGTGCATCAGTCGGGCAAACAGCACATCGATGCGTTGAAAAAGAATTATGCGCAGGCTGGCGTCGAAGCCGAAGTCGTGGACTTCATCGACGACATGGCCAGCCGTTATGCAGCTGCAGACCTCGTCATCTGTCGTGCCGGCGCGATTACCGTCGCGGAACTTTGTGCCGCTGGCGTTGCCAGTGTGCTGGTGCCGCTGGTGGTCTCGACCACCTCGCACCAGCGCAACAACGCGCAATGGATGGCGAAAGCCGGTGCCGCGACCCATCTGCCGCAGGCAGACATGGACAAGGTGGCACTGGCAGCGCTGATGAGAGGAATGACGCGCGAGACCTGCCTGCAAATGGCCGAGGCCGCGTACCGGCAGGGCCGGCGCGACGCGAATGACGCGATCGCCGGCGTGCTGGAAGAATTAGGAAAGTCATGAAACACAAGGTCAAACATATTCACTTCGTGGGCATCGGTGGCTCCGGGATGAGCGGCATCGCCGAGGTGCTGCTCAACCTCGGCTATACCGTGTCCGGCTCCGACCTCGCGACGAACGCGGCCAGCCGTCGCCTCGCCGAGCTGGGCGCGACGATACGCATCGGCCATGCGCCTGACCATATCGACGGCGCTGATGCGATCGTCACGTCGACCGCCGTGCAGCCGAGCAATCCGGAAGTGCAGGCTGGCCGTGCGCGCCATATTCCCATCGTGCCGCGTGCCGTGATGCTGGCCGAGCTGATGCGCCTCAAGCGCGGCATCGCAATCGCCGGCACCCATGGCAAGACCACCACCACCAGCCTGGTGGCCAGCGTGCTGGCCGAGGGCGGACTGGATCCGACCTTCGTGATCGGCGGCCGCCTGAACAGCGCCGGCGCCAATGCCAAGCTGGGCACCGGCGAATTCATCGTCGCCGAGGCGGACGAGTCGGACGCATCGTTCCTGAACCTGTCGCCGGTGATCGAGGTGATCACCAATATCGACGCCGACCACATGGAGACCTACGACCACAGCTTCGCGAAGCTGAAACAGGCCTTCATCGAGTTCACGCAGCGCCTGCCGTTCTATGGCGTCGCGATGCTGTGCATCGACGACGTGAACGTGCGCGAGATCATGCCCTTCATCTCGAAGCTGGTGCTCACCTATGGCTTCCATGAAGACGCCGACGTGCGTGCAATCGATGCGCGCGCCGTCAATGGCCACATGGAATTCACCGTGATCCAGAAGGATTACGCGCCGCTGCCGGTGCGCCTGAACCATCCCGGCATGCACAACGTGCAGAACGCGTGCGCGGCCATCGCGATCGCGCGCGAGCTGGATGTCGCCGACCATCACATCCAGAAGGCGCTGCAGGAATTCACCGGCGTCGGCCGCCGCTTCACAAAGTATGGCGAATTGGCCTCGGCCGACGGTGGCCAGTTTGCGCTGGTCGATGACTACGGCCATCACCCGGTCGAGACCGCAGCCACGATTTCTGCTGCGCGCGGTGCTTATCCGGGCCGCCGCCTGGTGCTGGCGTTCCAGCCGCATCGCTACACGCGCACGCGCGACCTGTTCGAGGACTTCGTGAAGGTGCTGGCAACGGTCGACGTGCTGGTGCTGGCCGACGTCTACGCGGCCGGCGAGCAACCGATCACGGCCGCCGACGGCCGTTCGCTGGCGCATGCGCTGCGCGTGGCGGGCAAGACGGAACTGGTGTTCGTCGAAGACATCGCGGAAATGCCCGAAGTCCTGCTGAAGATGGCAAAGAACGGCGATGTGGTGATGACGATGGGCGCAGGATCGATTTCGAATGTGCCGGGGCAGCTGCAGCAGCTGACGCAAGCAGGCAGCACGACCGCACGGGAGCAGGCATGAGCACGGGCAGCAACAACTTGAAAGAAGAATTCGGCAAGGTCGGCGTGCTGTTCGGCGGGCGTTCCGCCGAGCGCGAGATCTCGCTGATGTCGGGCAGCGGCGTGCTGAAGGCGCTGCAATCGCAGGGCATCGATGCGCATCCGTTCGACCCCGCGCAGCGCTCGCTGGGCGAGCTGGCGGCGGAAAAGTTCGATCGCGTGTTCATCGCGCTGCATGGCCGTTACGGCGAGGATGGCACGCTGCAGGGCGCGCTCGAGCAGATCGGCATTCCGTACACCGGCCCGGGCGTGCTGGCGTCATCGATCGCGATGGACAAGGCGATGACCAAGCGCGTCTGGCTGCACGAAGGACTGGCGACGCCGAAGTTCGAGATGCTGTCGGCGAACAGTGACTGGGCCGCCGTGGCGGCCAAGCTGGGCCTGCCGCTGATCGTGAAGCCCGCGCATGAGGGATCGACGCTGGGACTGACCAAGGTCACCGAGGCAGCGCAGCTGCCGGCGGCGTACGCGCTTGCGGCGAAGTACGACAAGGCGGTGATGGCTGAAGAGTTCATCAGCGGCATGGAGCTGACTTGTCCGGTGCTGGGCGCAGGCGATGCCGCGCGCGCGCTGCCGGTGGTGCGCATCGTCGCGCCGGACGCGAACTACGACTACCAGAACAAGTACTTCTCGGACGACACGCGCTACCTGTGCCCGAGCGGCCTGCCGCCGGAGCAGGAAAAGCAGATCCAGGACCTGGTGCTCAAGAGCTTCAAGTCGCTGGGCTGTCGTGGCTGGGCGCGCGCCGATGTGATGGTGCGCGAGAGCGATAACCAGCCCTTCCTGCTGGAGATCAATACCTCGCCGGGCATGACTGGCCATTCGCTGGTGCCGATGTCGGCCGCGGTGGCAGGCCTGCCGTATGAGGCGCTGTGCGTCGAAATCCTTCGCATGGCGGCGCTGGACCTGAAGGTGTCGGCCGACTGGAAACCCTGAAGACCTGAAGGCTTGAGAGACAAAGGAAACACGCGACATGTGGAATGACATCAGGGCACTGAACATTATCACCCGGGCCATGCTCGGCGTGGTGCTGCTCGCTCTGCTGTTTGCCGGTTATTCGTGGGTGGCACGTCAGGCGATGTTTGATTTGCGCGTGGTCCAGGTGCGCGCAGCGGATGGTGGTCCGCTGCGTTACGTCGATGCGACGACCGTGCGCAGCACGGCGCTGCCCCGGATCCGCGGCAACTTCTTCAGCGTGAACCTGGGCGCCGCGCGCCAGGCGTTCGAGACGGTGCCGTGGGTGCAGCATGCGTCCGTGCGCCGTGAATGGCCGGACAAGCTGATCGTGCTGGTCGATGAGTACCAGGCGCTCGGCACCTGGGGTGAACAGGAAGGGCGGCTGATTTCGGTGGACGGCATCGTGTTCACCGCCAACCTCGATGAAGCGGAAGAGGACGGCAAGCTGCCGATGCTGGACGGTCCGGACGGCAGTGCACACGAAGTCGCGCAGCGGTTGGCCGACCTGCGCGAATGGCTGGCGCCGGTGAAGCTGGCGCCGCGTTCGCTCGTGCTGTCGAAGCGCTATGCATGGACCGCCCGGCTGGACAACGGCATCGTGCTCAACCTCGGCCGCGCGCATGAACGCGAGCAATTGAAGGTCAGGGTGGACAGGTTCGTCAGCGTCTATCCGCAACTGGCGGCGGCGCTGCCGGGGCGGATAGAGAGCGTGGACATGCGCTATCCAAATGGGCTGGCGCTCAAGCGCCGTGCGCAGCCGCTGCCGGGCAGCGGGCCAGCGCCGTACGCCGATGCGACCTGAGCAGGACCGGAAAGAATTTTTTGAAATTGACAGAGATAACAAGAACGCTGAGAACTTATGACTAAAGACGCGAAGAACCTGATCGTCGGACTCGACATCGGCACGTCGAAAGTGGTGGCCGTGGTGGCAGAGGTCTTGCCCAATGGCCGGCACGAAGTGATCGGCCTTGGCCAGAGCGAATCGAAGGGCCTCAAGCGCGGGGTGGTGGTCAACATCGAGGCCACGGTCGAATCGATACAACGAGCGCTCGAGGAAGCCGAGCTGATGGCCGACTGCCAGGTTCGCAATGTGTGGACCGGCATCGCCGGCTCGCACATCCGCAGCTTCAATTCCAGCGGCATGGTCGCCATCAAGGACAAGGAAGTCAGCGCGGCCGACGTGGCGCGCGTGATGGAGACGGCCAAGGCCGTCAACGTCCCGACCGACCAGCAATTGCTGCACACGGTGCCGCAGGAATTCATCGTCGATAACCAGGAAGACGTGCGCGAGCCCATCGGCATGAGCGGCATCCGTCTCGAGGTAAAGGTGCACATCGTCACCGGCGCAGTGTCGGCGGTGCAGAACATCGTCAAGTGCGTGCGCCGTTGCGGCCTTGAAGTGACCGACCTGATCCTGCAGCCGATGGCGTCGGCCGACGCCGTGCTGACGGCGGATGAAAAGGAGCTGGGCGTGGTGCTGGTCGACATCGGCGGCGGCACGACCGACATCGCAATTTTCAGCGAGGGCGCGATCCGCCACACGGCCGTGCTCCCGATCGCCGGCGACCAGATCACGAATGACATCGCCATCGCGCTGCGCACGCCGACACAGGAAGCCGAAGAGATCAAGGTTCATTACGGCATCGCCAAGCAAGTGCTGGCCGATCCGACCGATGTGTTCGACGTGCCGGGCCTGGGTGACCGCGGCTCGCGCACCTTGTCCAAGGCAGCGTTGTCGGCCGTGATCGAGCCGCGCGTCGAGGAATTGTTCTCGCTGGTGCACCAGTTGGTGCGTGAGTCGGGCTTCGAAGAAGTGCTGTCGTCAGGCATCGTGCTGACCGGCGGCAGTGCGCTGATGCCGGGCATGTGCGAGCTGGCCGAGGACATCTTCCTCAAGCCGGTGCGCGTTGGCGTGCCCGAGTACAACGGCCAGCTGGCAGACGTGGTCAAGAGCCCGCGCTACGCGACCGTGATCGGCCTTCTGGAAGAGGCGAAGCGCCAGTACCTGCGCGGCCAGGTGGTGGTGCGCCAGGGCGGTTCGGCAACGGCAGTCTGGCAACGAATGAAGGAATGGTTCCTCGGTAATTTCTGACCGAGGAATGCGCAGCACACAGGAATCAGGCAGCACCAGCAGAAAAAAAGCAGAAAGAAAAACAGAAAAAAGCAGAAAAAAATAACGCAGCAGGCAGTCATGCAGCAGCAGGACAAGAAATACGAAGTCGGCAATACACAGGTTTTTAGTTTTTTGGATCTTCAATAAACCTCGCAGTTGTCAGTGGCTAGCCGTTGCCCAAGGGGCAGCGGTTATCGACTGCAAACTGCAACACCAAGGGAGTCAACATGGAAATCGATATGCTGGAAAACACGAAGGGCACCATCATCAAGGTGGTCGGCGTCGGTGGTGCAGGTGGTAACGCCGTGCAGCACATGATCAACAAGGGCGTCTCCGGCGTCGAGTTCATCGTCGCCAATACCGATGCCCAGGCGCTGACGCAGTCGAAGGCACACAACGTGATCCAGATCGGCGAGACCGGCCTCGGCGCCGGCATGAAGCCGGCCGTCGGCCGCCAGCTGGCTGAAGAGACGCGCGACCGCATCGAAGATGCGCTGCGCGGCGCCCACATGGTGTTCATCGCCGCCGGCATGGGCGGCGGCACCGGCACCGGCGCGGCGCCGGTAGTGGCCGAAGTCGCCAAGGAGCTGGGCGCACTGACCGTGGCGGTGGTCTCGAAGCCGTTCACGCATGAAGGCCAGAAGTGCCTGGACATCGCCAACGAAGGCCTTGATGAGCTGACCAAGCATGTCGATTCGCTGATCGTGATTCTCAACGAGAAGCTCGAAGAGATCTATGAAGACGACAGCATGCTGGAGTGGCTGGGCCATGCCGACGACGTGCTTAACAACGCCGTCGCCGGTATCGCCGAGATCATCAACGTGCCGGGCCACATCAACGTCGACTTCAACGACGTCAAGACCATCATGGCCGAGCAGGGCAAGGCAATGATGGGTACGGCCGTCGCGTCTGGCGTCGACCGTGCGCGCATCGCGGCCGAGCAGGCCGTCGCATCGCCGCTGCTGGATGGCATCGACCTGTCAGGCGCGCGTGGCGTGCTGGTCAACGTGACGGCCAGCCGCTCGCTGAAGGGCAAGGAAATCAAGGAAGTGATGGCGACCGTGCGTGCGTTCGCGGCTGAAGATGCGTCGATTGCGCAAGGCATCGCGTATGACGACGCCATGGGCGACGACATCCGCGTCACCGTGGTGGCCACCGGCCTGGGCCGCGCACGTCGCGCACCCGTACTGGTGTCGACCCCGGTCACCGTCGCACGTACCGGAACCTACAACGAACCGATCGCCGTCAGCGGCGGCGAGGCCGTCACCGCCACGCCCAACTTCGAGCCTATGCGCACGCCGGCAGTCTGGCGCAAGAACGAAGCGACCGACACCGTGCGCGCGATGGAGCGCAACGGTACTGAAACCTACGACATCCCGGCCTTCCTGCGTCGCCAGGCCGACTGATCGTGGCGGTCACGCGGGCAGGACAGGGGTTTGACACCCTTCCTGCACGAAAAAGCCAGTCGAGGCATACTTCGGCTGGTTAATGACCCGAAGCTAGCCAGGCAAGCCGCACCTTCGGGTGCGGTTTGTTTTTGGATGCTATCCCTGCCCACTGAAAAAAGGATCTCAAAATGACCATCAAGATCGGCGATCGCCTCCCGGAAGGCAAACTGGCGGAATTCATCGAAGTCGAAACCGAAGGCTGCTCGCTCGGCCCGAACACTTTCAACGTGTCGGAGCTGGTCAAGGGCAAGACGATTGCCATCTTCGGCCTGCCCGGTGCGTACACCCCGACCTGCTCGGCCAAGCATGTGCCTGGCTATGTGGAGCATGCAAAAGCACTGCACGCCAAGGGCGTGGATGAAATCTGGTGCGTGTCGGTCAACGATGCGTTCGTGATGGGCGCCTGGGGCCGTGACCAGAAAGCCACCGGCATCGTGCGCATGATGGCTGACGGTAATGCCGACTTCAGCAAGGCGGTCGGCCTGTCGGCGGACTTCAGCCAGTTCGGCATGGGCACGCGTTCGCAGCGTTATTCGATGGTCGTCAAGGATGGCGTCGTCACCCAGCTGAACGTTGAAGCGCCGGGCAAGTTCGAGGTCTCCAATGCCGAGACCATGCTCGGCCAGCTGTAATCCCGACAGATTGGGCAGGACAGCAGGATGATCAGGCAACGCACCATCAGGGAAACCATCCGGACCACGGGTGTCGGGCTGCATTGCGGCACCCGCGTGGTGCTGACCCTGCATCCGGCACCGGCTGACACCGGCATCGTGTTCCGCCGCGTCGACGTCGACCCGCCGGTGGAGTTGCCAGCACAGGCCAACGGCGTCGGCGACACCCGCATGGCATCGGTGCTGGAAAAAGACGGCGTGCGCGTCTCCACCGTCGAGCACCTGATGTCGGCCTGCGCGGGCCTCGGCATCGACAACCTGATGGTCGACCTGACGGCCGAAGAAATTCCGATCATGGATGGCTCGGCCGCATCCTTCGTGTTCCTGTTGCAGCAAGCCGGGCGGCAGGAGCTGGATGCGCCCAAAAAATTCATTCGCGTGCTCAAGCGCGTGGAAGTGCGCGAGGGCGAAGGCCCAAATGAAAAATGGGCGAGCCTCGAACCGTGGCACGGCTACCGGCTCAAATTTTTCATTGAGTTCAATCACCCGGCGATCGACGGCAGCGGCCAGACAGCCGAGGTCGATCTGTCGCTCGAGTCGTATATCGAAGAGATCGCGCGCGCGCGTACCTTCGGCTTCATGCAGGATGTCGAAACCTTGCGCGGGATGGGGCTGGCGCGCGGCGGTTCGCTCGAGAATGCGATCGTGATGGACGAGTTCCGCATCCTCAATACCGGTGGCCTGCGTTATCGCAACGAGTTCGTGCGCCACAAAATCCTCGACGCGATGGGCGACTTGTACCTGGCCGGGCACCCGCTGCTGGCCAGCTACGACGCGCACAAATCCGGGCATGGCCTGAACAACAAACTGCTGCGCGCATTGTTCGCCGACGAATCCGCGTACGAGATCGTCACCTTCCCGAACGAGGCCTCGGCGCCGCCGGCCTATTCGACCCAGCTCGAGCAGGAGTGGGCGCCGGTTTGATCCCGGACGGCCGCTGATCTCGCGCACTTTGCCGGTGCGCGCCTGAAGTATCGTCAGCGGCCGATGCACTGCGCCGGTGCGTACCCCAAGGTTTCCCCTCACAATCCAAGTGCAATCCGTGCGCATTGCAGTTGGCATCAATGTTGCATTGGAATAAAGCACCGAGAGGCTGGCCAGGTCTGACGACCGCGATCACTTCTTGAGCAAGGCCGCTAGGGTTCCGGTCACGCCATCTGTATGGCGGCGTGATGTCTGGTCCGAGAGCGGCCGGCTTCGATCCTTCGCCGGTTCGGGGCTCCACGGAGGGACAAAAGCCCGGGAGGCCATTGCATATCGCAATCGCTCGCCTCCGGTATTTGTCACCCGAGGAGCCAGATGAAACCGGAATCCCTTCCGCCCCCAGACGCCCGCCTGAGTACGGCCCGCCCTGGCCGTGCCGTGAGCAAGGGCCACTTGCGCAATCGCCGTGCCGCCTGGTCCGTGCGCGGCGACATACCGCGCCGCTTCCGGCTGGCGCTGTCCATCCTCGGCTTCCTGCTGCCCTTCATCGCGTGGCTGCTGTTGTCGGGCAGCGGCATGATGGACGAAGTCTTCATGCCCGACCCGCTGAAAGTCTTCAACAGCACCGTCAACTGGTGGACTGACGAAGCACTGCTGTCCGACATCCTGATCAGCTGCGAGCGCATCTTTGGTGGCTTCCTGCTGTCGGCCATCATCGCGTTGCCGCTGGGCGTGATGATCGGCACCTTCGCCCCGGCACGCGCGCTGCTTGAGCCGTTGACCGACTTTTCGCGCTACCTGCCCGCAGTCGCGTTCATCCCGCTGATTATGCTGTGGGTGGGCATCGATGAAAGCGCAAAAATCACCGTCATCTTCGTTGGCACCTTCTTCCAGATGGTGCTGATGTTTGCAGAGGATGTCGCGCGGGTGCCAATTGCGGCGATCGAAGCGGCGCGCACCATGGGCGCGACCACTGCCGAAGTGGTCAAGCTGGTGATCCTGCGCGCTGCACGTCCGGCAATGCTCGACACGATGCGTTCCTGCATGGGCCTCGCCTGGACGTATCTGGTGGTGGCCGAACTGGTGGCCGCCAACTCGGGCCTGGGCTTTGCGATCCTGAAAGCGCAGCGCTTTCTCCATACCGACAAGATCTTCGCCGGCATCTTGATGATCGGCCTGATAGGGCTGGTCACGGACCAGGCCTTCCGCTGGCTGCATCGCACGGCCTTCCGCTGGCATTACCTCCGGAACTGAACCATGACCATCAAAATCAGCGTCCGTCACCTGGACAAGTATTACGGCAAGGCCGAGCGCCGCGTGCATGCGCTGGCTGACGTCAACCTCGATATCGCTGCCGGCGAATTCGTGACCCTGGTCGGTGCGTCCGGCTGCGGCAAGTCCACGCTGCTGCGCACGATAGGCGGGCTGGAAGAGTATTCGGACGGCGACATCCTGTGCAATGGCCAGATGGTTGACGGCCCCGCCGCCGAGCGTGCGATGGTGTTCCAGAGTTACAGCCTGTACCCGTGGCTGACCGTCAGCGAGAACATCCGTTTCTCGCGCCGGCTCCGGCACGGGCGCGAAAACTTGTCGTCCAGCGACGTCGAGATCGCTTCCGGCCGCGCCGATGCGCTGATCCAGCTGATGGGCCTGTCGCATGTCGCGCAATCCTATCCGGCCGAACTGTCGGGCGGCATGCAACAGCGCGTGGCGATTGCGCGCGCACTGATGGGCAAGCCTGATGTGCTGCTGATGGACGAGCCCTTCGGTGCGCTCGACGCGCAGACGCGCGAAGTGATGCATGACCTGATCCGCCACGTGTACCTGCTTGAAAAAACAACGGTGGTGTTCGTCACGCATGACGTGGAAGAGGCGCTCTACCTCGGCCAGCGCGTGGTTGTGATGGCGCCGCGCCCGGGGCGCATCGACTCCATTATCGATGTACCGTTCGGCACCGAGCGCGAGCAAGACCTGAAGCTGGCCCCCGAATTCAACGCGCTCAAGCGCCGCATCCTCGAGCGCATCCGCGCAACCTCCGGCATCAAGACCGACCTCGACCAGCTTGCCAAGCTGACGCGCGCCGCCTGAGCCCATCCTGAAGAGTAGCCTCATGAACTCAACTGATATTGTCGACATTCCCGCAAAGACCGCCGAGCTGGCGCCCGACCTCAATGCCGGTGCCGTCAAATGGATCGAAATTTTCCCCGGCGGCGGCCACTGGTCGTATCGCGTCGCGCGCGGCACCACGCTGCGCTTCATCGACCTTGAAGGTGGCGCGAACGCGTCGCTGCTGCTGTACCGCGCCGACGAAAAACTCGAGCGCCTCAACCTGCCCGACACACTGAAGGCGCAGCACACGGCGCACCTGACCACCGGCCATGTGCTGTATTCCGACATGGGGCGCATCCTGGCCTCGATCCCGCTCGACACCGTCGGCTGGAATGACCCGCTGTGCGGCGTCACCGATGCGGAAACGGTGAAGAAGAAATACGGCGAGCATCGCTACCAGGAGCATCGCAATGCGATGTATCGCAATGGCAAAGACAGCCTGCTGGTCGAGATCGGCAAATGGGGCCTCAGCCTGCGCGACTGGGTGCCGAACCTGAATCTGTTCTCCAAGGTGGCCGTGAACGACGAGGGACGTTTCTCCTTCATCGCAGGCCATTCGAAAGCGGGCGACTTTGTCGAACTGCGCTTCGAGATGGACACGCTGGTGGCGATCTCGACCGCGCCGCATCCGCTGGACCCGGCGCCGGTCTATGCGCCGAAAAAAGTGGCCGTCATCGCCTGGGACTCAGGCACTGCCGGCGCCGACGACGTGTGCCGCCTGTCCTGCGACGAGAATCGCCGCGGCTACTACAACACCGAACTGATCTACCGCTGATCGGAGACCCTCACCATGAGCACCCTGCGCGAAAGCATCCTCGACCCCAATACCGCTGTCTACGACTACCAACTGCCCGCCGGCGAGCCCTGGCTGCATGCCGTGAAGGCCGGCCAGACCTTGCGCATCATCGACCTCGAAGGTAATCAAGCCGTCGACACCATTTTCTACAACGCCAACGACACGGCCGAGAGCTACAGCCTGACCGATACCTTGCAGCGCCAGGGCGGCATCTACCTGTCGACCGGATCGGTGCTGTATTCGAATCGCGGCCGGCCCATGCTGACCATCACGGCTGACACTTGCGGCAGGCACGACACGCTGGGTGGTGCGTGCGCAGCCGAGAGCAATACCGTGCGCTATGCGATCCAGAAGAAATTCATGCACAGCTGCCGCGACAACTACTTGCTGGCGCTCGCCCATGCGGATAACGGCATGGGCAAGCGTGACCTTGTCCCCAACATCAATTTCTTCATGAACGTGCCGGTCACACCCGAAGGCGGGCTGACATTCGCCGATGGCCTGTCCGCACCGGGCAAGTATGTCGAGCTGCGCGCCGAGATGGACGTGCTGGTGCTGGTGTCGAACTGCCCGCAGCTCAACAACCCTTGCAATGCGTACAACCCGACGCCGGCCCGCTTCGTGATCTGGGACCCGGTCGCCGCCTGCTGAACGCCCCGCCGGCTTCTTGCCGCCGCACCGAGGCGGCCGTGAACCCGAACGCAATCAACCGACCACCGAAAAAAATAGAACGATGTTCAACAAGATCCTGATTGCCAACCGCGGAGAAATTGCCTGCCGCGTGATCCGCACCGCCCGCAAGCTTGGTATTCGCAGCGTGGCCATTTATTCGGAAGCGGACGTCGAATCGCTGCATGTGCGGCTGGCCGATGAGGCTGTCTGCGTCGGCCCTGCGCCGGCATCCGACAGCTACCTGTCGGCCGAAAAGGTGCTGGCCGCTGCCAAAGTGACGGGGGCCGACGCGATCCACCCGGGCTATGGCTTCATGAGCGAAAACGCGGGCTTCGCCGAAGCCTGCGCCGCAGAGGGCATCACTTTCATCGGCCCGACCCCCAGGCAGATGCGCGACTTCGGCCTCAAGCACACCGCGCGCGAACTGGCGCAGCAAGCCGAGGTGCCGCTGTTGCCCGGCACCGGCCTGCTCGCCGACGCCGCCGATGCGCTGGCATCGGCGGCACGCATCGGCTATCCGGTGATGTTGAAGAGCACCGCCGGCGGCGGTGGCATCGGCATGCGACTGTGCCGCAGCGCACCGGAGCTCGAAGCGGCCTATGTATCAGTGCTGCACCTGTCGCAGAACAACTTCAAGAACAGCGGCATCTATCTCGAGAAATTCGTCGAGCGCGCGCGCCATGTCGAAGTGCAGATCTTCGGCGACGGCAAGGGTACCGTGGTGTCGCTGGGCGAGCGCGATTGCTCGGTACAGCGTCGCAACCAAAAAGTGATCGAAGAGACCCCGGCCCCGGGGCTGACCGATGACACGCGCCGCGCGCTGGCCGCAACCGCGGTGCGGCTGGGCGCGTCGATCGCTTACCTGTCGGCCGGCACCGTCGAGTATGTGTTCGATGCCGATACCGGCGCGTTCTATTTCCTCGAAGTGAACACCCGGTTGCAGGTCGAGCATGGCATCACCGAAGAAGTGTTCGGCGTCGACCTGGTCGAGTGGATGATCCGCGCCGCGACCGGCGACTTCACGCTGCCTGCGCAGCACACGCTGGTGCCGCACGGGCATGCGATGCAGCTGCGCGTGTATGCGGAAGACCCGGCGAAAAATTTCCAGCCCTCATCCGGCGTGTTGACCGAAGTCGCCTATGCGGAAGGACTGCGCGTCGACACCTGGGTCGAGCGCGGCGTGACTGTCAGCCCGTTTTACGATCCGCTGCTGGCAAAGCTGATCGTCAAGACGGCGTCACGCGACGCTTCGATTGCGCAGCTGTCGGCTGCGCTGCAGGCGACCCGCATCGATGGCATCGAGACTAACCTTGGCTATCTGGCGGACATCCTGCGCCATCCGCCGTTCACCACCGGCCAGCCGACCACGCAGATGCTGGCGTCCATGCCACATGGCCCGCACACGGTCGAGGTGCTCGAAGGCGGCATACAGACCACGGTGCAGGACTACCCGGGGCGCATGGGCCTGTGGAATGTCGGCATCCCGCCTTCGGGCCCGATGGATGCCTATGCGCATCGCTTTGCGAACCGCTTGCTGGGCAATGACGTCGCTGCCGCGACGCTGGAGATGACGCTGCAAGGCGCGACGCTGCGCTTCAACAGCGATTGCATGATCGCGCTGGCGGGCGCCGACCTGGGGGCGACACTCACCCCGAAAGCCGAGGGCAGCGACAAGTGTGCGTTGGCCAACTGGCGCGCGCACCGCATCGCTGCCGGCGACACGCTGCGCTTTGGCGCGGTCCAAGGGGCAGGCGTGCGCGCTTATATCGCATTTGCCGGCGGTCTCGACGTGCCGGATTACCTCGGCAGCAAGGCCACGTTTACGCTCGGGCAGTTCGGCGGCCATGGCGGCCGCTCGCTGCGCAATGGCGATGTGCTGCACATCGCGCAGCGGCTTGACGCAGCCAGCGCGATGCCGGAGCCGTTGCCGCCGCAAGCGGTGCCCGACTACGGCCATCACTGGCAGATCGCCGTGCATTACGGCCCGCACGGTGCGCCCGATTTTTTCACCGACGACGACATCGTGACCTTCTTTGGCACGCGCTGGCAGGTGCATTTCAATTCGTCGCGCACCGGCGTGCGGCTGATCGGCCCCAAGCCGCGCTGGGCGCGCACCGATGGCGGCGAGGCAGGCCTGCATCCGTCCAATATTCATGACAATGCGTACGCGATCGGCTCGATCGACTTCACGGGCGACATGCCGGTCATCCTCGGCCCCGATGGTCCCAGCCTCGGTGGTTTCGTGTGCCCGGCCGTGATCGTGTCGGCCGACCTGTGGAAGATCGGCCAGCTGAAGCCGGGCGATACCGTCGATTTCATCCGTGTCTCGGTCGATGAAGCGGCCTTCATGCGTGAGCAGGTCGAGCAAGTGTTTGCGCCGCAGCCTGCCGCGCCCGCTGTCGTGCCATCGTTCGCGATACCGGTAACGACGGGTGGCAGCACGCAGCCGGCAATCATCCGGGCCGGCACGCTGGCCGACGGCACCGAGGTCGTCTACCGTCGAGCCGGTGACGATTACCTGCTGGTCGAGTTCGGCGCCCTGGTGCTGGACATGGAACTGCGCTTCCGCGTGCATGCGCTGATGCTGGCAGTCGAAGGCGCGCATCTGCCGGGCCTGATCGACCTCACCCCCGGCATTCGTTCGCTGCAGCTGCACTTCGACCATCGCCAGCTGCCGGCACGCGCGCTGATGGCGCGCCTTGACCAGCTGCTGGCCGACCTGCCGCCCGTCGATGCGCTGGTCGTGCCCTCGCGCACCGTGCACTTGCCGCTGGCGTGGAACGACAGCCAGACACAGCTTGCGATCCAGAAGTACCAGACCACCGTGCGCCCGGATGCTCCCTGGTGCCCGAGCAATATCGAATTCATCCGCCGCATCAATGGCCTGAGCTCCGAGCGCGACGTGTATGAGGTCGTCTTCAACGCCAGCTACATGGTGCTGGGACTGGGCGACGTCTATCTGGGCGCGCCGGTCGCGACACCGGTCGACCCGCGTCACCGGCTGGTCACCACCAAGTACAACCCGGCACGCACCTGGACGCCGGAAAACGCCGTCGGCATTGGTGGCGCCTACCTGTGTGTGTACGGCATGGAAGGCCCCGGCGGCTACCAGTTTGTCGGCCGCACCGTGCAGATGTGGAACCGTTACCGGCAGACCGACAGCTTCCGTGACGGCCATCCGTGGCTGTTGCGCTTCTTCGACCAGATTCGTTTCTATGAAGTCAGCGAAGAGCAGCTGCTCGAGCATCGCCGGGACTTCCCGCTTGGCCGCTTCGACGTGAAGATCGAGGAGGGCGAGTTCTCGCTGGCGGATTACCGCCGCTTCCTCGAGCGCGAACAGGGTTCGATCGCGGCCTTCAAGCAGAAGCAGCAGGCTGCGTTCGACGCCGAGCGCGAGCGCTGGCGCGAAGCCGGCCAGGCCGAATATGTCGGCGACGATGCGGCAGCGGTGGCGGCCGTCGATGTCGAGTTGCCGGATGGCTGCCGCTACCTGACAGCCAGCGTGCCCGGCAGCGTGTGGAAGATCGCCGCGCCGGCCGGCACTGCCGTGGCCGAGGCCGAGACGGTGGCCATCCTCGAGTCGATGAAGATGGAAATCCCGCTCGAAGCGAATGCATCGGGCGCCGTGGTCGAGTGGCTGGTCGGCGAGGGCACGGCGGTGGCCGCCGGCCAGAACATCGCGATCTTCCGCGACGCGTAATCCAACCCTACACAGGAATTCCCATGACAAGCATCACTGACCACGGCCTGCCGACCCTGCATGCATTGCGCGCGGCTTACACGGAGGGCAGCCTTAAGCCGAGCGAGGTCGTCGCGCAGCTGCTGGCACGTATCGCTGACGTCGATCGTCCCGAGATCTGGATCAGCCGCGTCGATGATGCGACCCTGCTCGCTCAGGCGCAGGCGCTTGACGCGCAATGGCTGGCGCAAGGCGCGGCCGTGTTTGCGCAACAACCCTTGTTCGGCATCCCCTTCGCCGTGAAGGACAACATCGACGTGGCCGGCATGCCGACCACCGCTGCATGCCCGGCCTTCGCGTACACGCCTTCGCGTTCAGCGACCGTGGTCGAACGCTTGCAGTCCGCGGGCGCGCTTTTGGTCGGCAAGACCAACCTCGACCAGTTTGCCACCGGCCTGGTCGGCACGCGCTCGCCCTACGGCGCCGTGCGCAATGCGAAATATGCGGAGTACGTGTCCGGCGGTTCGAGCTCCGGCTCCGGCGCGTCGGTCGCGCTGGGCCTGGTCGCGTTCTCGCTCGGCACCGACACCGCCGGCTCGGGGCGCGTGCCGGCCGGCCTGAACGGCATCGTCGGACTCAAGCCGACACGCGGCCTGATATCGGCGCGCGGTGTTGTGCCGGCCTGTCGCACGCTCGATTGCGTGTCGATCTTTGCGCAGACCGTCAGCGATGCGTGGACTGCGTTGCAGTCGGCCGGTGGCTATGACGCCGAAGACGGTTACTCGCGCAACATCGCCATGCTGGGCGTGAAGCGCCGCAGCTACCGGATCGCGCTTCCCGCGGAACTGGAATTCTATGGCGATGCGCAGGCAGAACAGGCGTTCGCACTGACCGTCGCGCGGCTGAAGGCCTTGCCGAATGTCGCGTTCGGCACCATCGATTTCGCACCTTTCGCGCAAGCTGCGTCGCTGTTGTACCAGGGGCCGTGGGTCGCCGAGCGGCTGGCTGCTGTCGGCAGCTTCTACGAAGCGCACAAGGCTGACATGGACCCGACCGTGGCCGATATCGTCGGACAGGGGGCGAACTACGACGCGGTCGCCACGTTCAACGCAAACTACCGGCTGGCCGACCTGCGCCGCGCGGCCGAATCGCAGATGCAAGGCTATGACTTGCTGCTGGTGCCGACCACGCCCACGATGCACACGATCGCCGCCGTGCAGGCCGATCCGGTGCGTCTCAATTCGCAGCTTGGCTACTACACCAATTTCGTCAACTTCTTCGACATGTCGGCGCTCGCTGTACCTGCCGATTTGCGCGCCGATGGCAAGCCGGCCGGCGTGACGCTGATTGCGCCCTGCGGTGGCGACCAGTTGCTGGCTGCTGCGGCGCAGGACTTGCTGCCTGCCTCGGCCGGTGTGACCACGGTCGCGGCCGATCCGATACCCTTCAACGAGCCTGCGGTGCAGCTGGCCGTGGTCGGCGCGCACCTCGAGGGCCAGCCGCTGAACTGGCAGTTGCTCGAGCGCGGCGCCCGCAAGCTGGCGGTCACGACGACTGCGCCCTGCTACACGCTGTCTGCCTTGCCGGACACGACGCCGCCCAAGCCGGGATTGGCGCGCGTGGCCGCAGGCGGCAGTGCGATCGAGATCGAAATCTGGGAAATGCCCGTGCGCCGCTTCGGTGAATTCGTCGCCGACGTGCCGCCACCGCTGGCGATCGGTTCGGTGCAGGCCGCCGACGGACGCTGGGTCAAGGGCTTCGTCTGCGAACCCGAGGCGCTGCAAGGTGCCACCGACATCAGTCATTTCGGTGGCTGGCGTGCCTACCTTGCATCGAAGTGAGGCGTGACGGCGCACCACCGGCACGCCGCGCCCCAGGCTGGTGCCAGATCGTCGCGCGAGGGCGCAAGAATACAAGTGAATGACTGGCAAGAGATTTGCTATCCCACACACACAAGCAAGACCAACCTCAACAGGAGCCCAACGATGTCCTTCAATCTCAAAAAAATATTCGTCGGCGCAGCCCTTGCGCTGTCGGCCACCGCGTCGTTTGCTGCCGCCCCGCTGAAGATCGCGACTGTGGTCTGGATTGGCTACGGCCCGTTTTACGTGGCCGAGGCCATGGACTTGTACAAGAAATACGGCCTGTCGGTAAAGTTGCAAGTGTTCGCCGATCCGGCGCTGATCCCGCCGGCACTCGTCGGCGGCTCCGTGCAGGGGGCGATGGTGACCTATGACCAGGTGATCGGCCAGGTCGCGAAAGGCGTGAGCCACAAAGTCGTGATGCCCATCGATTACTCGAACGGCGGCGATGCGATCGTGGTGGCCAACAACATCAACAAGATCAGCGAATTCAAGGGCAAGAAAATCGGCTACAACCCGCTGTCGCCGTCCGACTTCCTGCTGTCGTACGCGATGAAGGTCAATGGCCTGACCGAAAAGGACATCACGCCTGTCAGCATGACGCCGGAAGCCGTGCCGGCAGCGATGGCATCGGGCCAACTGCCGATCGGCGTCACTTACGAGCCCAGCCTGTCGCAAGTGCTGTCGCAGGGCGGTGGCAAGAAATTCAAGGTGATCTATTCGTCGAAAGAGGCGCCCGGCCTGATCGCCGACGTGCTGGTGTTCGACGACAAGTACATCAAATCGAATCCGAAGGAAATCAACGGCATCATGAAGGCTTACCTCGACGGCATGGAATTCATGAAGGCCAAGCCGGACGAGGCGGCCAAGATCATCGGCAAGTTCATGGGCGTCTCGGCCAGGGAAGTGAAGGAACAGCTGACCGGCGTCTACAACATCCCGCTCAAGGAAATGCCGAAAGCCTTCGTGAAGGCCAAGGAAACCACGTCCTACCATGCCAGCGGCGAGGTGATTGCCGGCCTGTTGAAGGCCAAGGGCCAGATCGACAAGATCCCTCTGACCGAGGCTACAATGGATGCACAGTTCGTGAACGCGCTGGCCAAATAAGGACAGCATCATGACAGCGCTTGCCAAATATTTTCGGTATCCGGACGGCCTCTGGCCGAACGTGGCCGCGCTGTCGTTAACGCTGCTGGGTTGGCCGCTCGGCATCCTGCTCATGACCCGGGATGCCTGGCCGCTGGTTGCGGCCGGCTTCCTGATGACCAGCCTCGCCTTGATCTGGTCGGCCTATTTCATCCACGAATTCGCCCACCTCGCGATCTTCAAGTCTGCCGAGGCGAACCGTCGCTGGGGAACGTTGATGACCTGGTTGAACGGCAGTTGCATCGCGCGCTTCGATGATCTCCGCAAGAAGCACATGCGCCATCATGTGGAGCGCGCCGACGTCATCACGTTCGATGTGCAGGGCGTCCTGCGCCGCTCGCCGGCGATCTTCCGTCACGCCGTACTGGCGCTCGAATGGCTGTATTTTCCAGCCGTTGAATTCCTGATGCGGGGCTTCGTGATTGCGCGCGCGTGGACGCGCGGCGGCGCATTGCGCAGGCGCATGGTTGCCATCCTCGCCCTCCGCATCTCGGTCTTTGCACTGCTGGGCTGGCTGTCGCCGCTGGCGCTGGCCTTGTACTTCGGCGCTTACCTGCTGATGGTAACGGTGCTGCGCTTCGCCGATTGTTTCCAGCACACTTACGAGGCGTACCCGATCGACGATGACACGCCGATGCCACCCGAGCTGATTCGCGACAAGGCATACGAGCAGGCCAATACCTTTACCAACGTGGTCGCCCTCGACAGTGTCTGGGGCAACCTGTTGTGGCTGAACTTCGGTTTCCACAATGCCCATCACGAGCGCCCGGTCGTGCCGTGGCACCGGCTGCCGGCGCTGCACCGCGAACTGTACGGGGACGCTTGTGCGCAGGTGGTGACGGTGCCCGAGTTGCTGAAGGCCTTCCATGTGCACCGCGTGCGCCGCGTGCTGTCACCTGATTACGGCGTGGTGCTGCCGCCGGAAACTCCGCATCGTGCCGATGGCTTTATCGGGGCCGTCGGCGTGTCGTTCCTGACGGCGATGTGAAACTGACGGGCAGCGACAATAGCAAGCGACGCATGCTGCACTGTTAGCATAGCCATCCCTGTTCGCATCGCTTTCTTCTGCATGGCATCGATTTCCCCTTCTTCGCGCACTGTCGAATCACCGCTGGCCCTGATGTCGCTGTTTGGCAGCGGCCTGGTCTGGGGCTTTGCGTGGTGGCCCTTGAAATATTTTGCCGCGCACGGCATCGACGGCCATTCGATAGCGCTGACGGCGTACGCATTGGTGGCGCTGGTGTCCTTGCCGCTGATCTGGCGCGAGCGTTCCGCCTGGCGCAGCGAAGTCCATTACCTGCTCGTGATCGGCCTCTGCTTCGGCGCGGCCAATTTCTTGCTGACCTGGGCCCTCATGGCGGGATCGGTCGTGCGCGCGATGCTGCTGTTCTTCCTGTTGCCCGCATGGGGCGTGATCGGTGGCAAGCTGTTGCTCAAGGAGCGCCTGGGCTGGCGAAGATTGCTGACTGTGCTGCTGTGCCTGGCCGGGGTGTACATCATCGTTGGCGGCGCGGCTGTCTTCAGCGCGCCCTTGTCACTGGCCGATTTGGGCGCTTTTGCGGCGGGCATCTTCTATACGCTGGCCGGCATCGCCAACCGCGCCGCACGCCAGATCCCGATTGCAAGCCGTACGCTGATGTCCTTTGTCGGCGGTACGGCGGTGGCCGTGATCGGCCTGTATGTGCATTCGGTGACCATTCCGGCGCTGTCCCCTTTCGTCTGGATCATGCTGGCCCTGTTTGCCTTCCTGTGGCTGATGGGAGGCACTGCCCTGACCACTTACGGTGTCACCCATGTGGACGCCAGCCGCGCGTCGGTGCTGCAGGTCACCGAACTGGTCGTGGCAGTGGTGTCCTCGGTCCTGATTGGCGGCGAAGTGCTCAGTGACAGTGAGCTGGCCGGCGGGGTGATGATCCTCGCGGCATCGCTGATCGAGGCTTTCAGTAAGCCGGCCGCACATGATGACGGCGAACTGCCTGCCTGAAAGCGATCATGCCAGACCTCTTTGCACCGCCTGCTACCGATCCGGTCCCGCCGCGCTTTCGCGGCGTCTGGCGTCGCAGCCTGTTGCGTACGCCCCGATCGAGCGACACCGACACGACGGTCCGCTGGCTGCAGGCGTCGCGCTGGCACGCCGACCTGCGCATTCCGGCAGGACGACCCGACTTCAGCGGCGTCACTTCACTCGCCGAATGTACATCGGCACAGTTGCAATGGCTGGCCGCGCAAGAGGGTTTTGTAGGGGTAACCCGGGTCGATGCGCAAAATGACGACACTGCGTGGCTGCGCCTCGCTGACTTCCAGCCGCCCTCGGCCTTGCCTGATGCGGGGCACGCAAGGTTCCGCGATGGCATGCTGGTTGAGACAGGTATCCATGCCGACTATCTCGAGCACTGGCACAAGGTGGCTGGCTCTGACGATGGTTTTGCTGTGTTTCGGCACATTGATGCCGGTCGGCCTTCGTGGCTGTTAGTCGCCGGCCAGTGCGTGATGTATGTGCGGCCGCGCGATCAGGGTTTTGCAGGCGCTGGCTGGGGGCAGGGTGAGGCCTTGCGCAGGCAGCTCGATTTCGAGATCTCTTTCGGCGAACGCACACTGCACGGATGGACGATACGCCACTCCACTTTGCCCTGGCGCGAGGGGAAGTCCATCACCGTGACTCTGCGCGAACATAACGAAGACGCGATCATCTTCGACATCGATGGCGAGCAGTCATGCTGGGTTGTGCTGGAGTGGACGCCGCCGCTTGCCTGAGCGGGCTTGACGGCCTACCGCTATCTCGGCGACTGGCCAGGGACGGCCCCGTGCCGGGACGCGCGTCAGCGCACCGCGCCCATTGATGTGGCGCAAACATTGCCTAAAGTTCATCATCGAACGATTCCGACGGTTAATTTGAATTGCTAGACTGCAGCATCTGATACGTCGGGAGTTGTGATGCTGGGAGAAATGCTGGTCAGCGAAAGACTGATCACCCCCGAGCAACGCGATCGCGCGTTGGCCCGGCAGAAGAAGAACGGCGGGCGCATCGGTGATGCGATGGTCGAGCTGGGTTACCTGAGCACCGGTGAACTCGACCGCATCTTCCACCGGGTGCCGCCGGCGCCGCGCGACCTCGAACAGGTCGGCATCCCGGAGACCTTCCTGGTCGACCTGATGCTGAAGAATGCCTATTTCGCCGGGCAGGTGCTGAGCGTTGCCGACATGATCAGCAAGCTCTGCCTGCCGATGCGCGTCGTTGACGGACTGGTCGACAGAGCCAAGCGCGACCGCTTGCTGTCGCTGCGCTCGGCGAGCGGTTCGATGTCGGGCACTTACCAGTACGAGTTCACCGACCTCGGGCGCGAACGCACCGAGCTGGCGCTGGCGCAGTCGCAGTACACGGGGCCGGCGCCGATCACGCTGGAAGCGTATCGCGAGATCGTCGCGCACCAGACCGTGCGGCAGATCGAGATCGATGCCGGCTGGATGCGGCAGGCGATGCGCCACCTGGTGGTCAGCGATACCTTGCTGAACCGGCTCGGGCCGGCCTTCAACTCCGGGCGCTCGATCTTCCTGTACGGCCCGCCGGGCAGCGGCAAGTCGTCGATCGCGGAGGCGATAGGACGCGAACTGCCGGGCGAGATCTATGTCCCGCACGCGCTGATGGTCGATGGCCAGGTGATCCGCGTCTTCGATCCGGCGCTGCATGTGCCCGTCAATGACGTGGCGAAGACCTCATCGGGGGAACTGAACGGGAATCAGGGTAGCCTGGACCTTGACCTCGGCAGCCGGCACGACGCGCGCTGGGTGCGTTGCCGGCGGCCGGTGGTGATGGTGGGCGGCGAGCTGACGCTGGAGAGCCTGAACCTCGAATATGACCCGATCAGCAAGTTCTACCAGGCGCCGGTGCAGATGAAGGCGACCAATGGCATGTTCATCGTCGATGACTTCGGTCGCCAGCAGATACCGCCGCGCCAGCTATTGAACCGCTGGATCGTGCCGCTCGAGCGCGGCACCGACTTCCTGCGGCTGCATACCGGCAAGAAGCTGGAAATCAGCTTCGATCAGGTGACCGTTTTCGCGACCAACCTGAACCCGGCCGAGCTGGCCGACGAGGCTTTCCTGCGCCGCATGCGGCACAAGATCCTGGTGCCCTACCAGACCGAGGCGGAATTCGTGAAGACCTTCGAGCGGATTTGCGAAGCGCAGGGTATTGCCTACAAGCCCGAGGTGGCCGAGCACCTGATCAAGCACTTCTACATCGAGCGCGGGCGCAAGTTCACCGGCAGTCATCCGCGCGACCTGATCGAACAGGTGATCGACCGCGCGCGTTTCCGCCGCGAACTGCCCGAATTGAGCATCGAAGCGATCGAGGCGGCAGCGTCAGACTATTTCGTCGAGATTTGATCAGCGTCGCGCCAGCAGCGCCTTCAGCGCATCGCGCAGGCCCGCATTGCGCGGGCTGTCTTCCAGCGTTTGCTCGAGTTCGGTAAAGGCCCCGACCGCATTGCTCGACAAGGCCTTGTGAATGTGCGGCCGCTGCGGCGCCTGCGGCACCACCGGCATCAGCTGCACCTTGAGCTTGACCGCATCGACCGGCCAGCTTTTCTGGCGCAATCCATCCTGCAATTTCGGCAACACCTGCTTGAGCCGCGTGGCCAGCGCTGCGTTCGGCACCGCGACCTGCAGCGCGCCCTCGCGCAATTGCAGCACCCGGCAATTGGCAAACAAGGTGGGGAGCAGGCGCTCACAATCGGATTGCAGGCTGGCGAGCTGGCTGAGCGTGGGCAGCAGCGCGGCCAAACGGTCGTTCGATTGAAGGAAATCGAGCGCGCCTTTGGTATTCGGCCGCTGCTCAGGGCGGCGGGCCGGGGTGAAATTGGGCAAATGCCTGCCCGGGTTCTTCTGCATGCGGCCACCTTATCACAGGCCCCTTCCCGCCAGCCATTCCCGGGCCGATGTGCCGGTCTGGCAAGAGGGGCCGCATGCTAAAATCGCGCCTTTCGCCGAACCGGCTTTGCCCCTGGCCCTCCCTATTCCAGCACCAGCATGTCCTTCCTGACCAAAATTTTCGGCAGCCGCAACCAGCGCCTGCTCAAGAAGCTGCAGACATCCGTCCGTGCCATCAACGCGCTCGAAGCCTCGCTCGAGGCCTTGTCCGACGAGGCGCTGAAGGCCAAGACGCCGGAGTTGCAGGCCAGGCTGGCTGCCGGCGCGAGCACCGACGACATCCTGGTCGAAGCCTTTGCGGTCTGCCGCGAAGCGTCCAAGCGTGTGCTGAAGATGCGCCATTTCGATGTACAGCTGATCGGCGGCATGGTGCTTCATCAGGGCAAGATCGCCGAGATGGGCACCGGCGAAGGCAAGACGCTGATGGCGACGCTGCCGGCCTACCTGAATGCACTGACCGGCAAGGGCGTGCATGTGGTGACCGTCAACGACTACCTCGCGCAGCGCGATGCGGAATGGATGGGCAAGCTGTATGGCTGGCTCGGCCTTTCCACCGGCGTCAACCTGTCGCAGGCGGCGCACGACGTGAAGCAGCAGGCCTATGCCGCGGACATCACCTACGGTACCAACAATGAATTCGGCTTCGACTACTTGCGCGACAACATGGTCTATGCGAGCCATGAGCGCGTGCAGCGCGGCCTCGCCTTCGCCATCGTCGATGAAGTCGACTCGATCCTGATTGACGAAGCGCGCACCCCGCTGATCATCTCCGGTCAGGCCGAAGACCACACCGAGCTGTACAAGAAAATGAACGCGCTGCCGCCGCTGCTGACGCTGCAGATCGGCGAAGAGACGCCGGACGGCAAGGGCGTGGTCGAAGTCCCGGGCGATTACACCAAGGACGAGAAGGCCAACACGGTCTTGCTGACCGAGGCCGGCCACGAGAAGGCCGAACATATCCTGACCGAGATGGGCCTGCTGGCCGAAGGCGCATCGCTGTACGACGCCGCCAACATCACGCTGATCCATCACCTGTATGCAGCGCTGCGCGCACACGTGCTATTCCACAAGGACCAGCAGTACGTGGTGCAGAACGGTGAGGTCGTGATCGTCGACGAATTCACCGGCCGCCTGATGACGGGCCGCCGCTGGTCCGACGGCCTGCACCAGGCCGTCGAAGCCAAGGAAGGCGCGCGCATCCAGAACGAGAACCAGACGCTGGCTTCGATCACCTTCCAGAATTACTTCCGCATGTACGGCAAGCTGTCCGGCATGACCGGCACCGCCGATACCGAAGCCTTCGAATTCCAGGAGATCTACGGCCTCGAGACCGTGGTGATCCCGCCGAACCGCCCGAGCCAGCGCAAGGACCGCCAGGACCAGGTGTTCAAGAACGCCGCCGGCAAGTACCGCGCGGTGCTGGCCGACATCCGCGATTGCTACGATCGCGGGCAGCCGGTGCTGGTCGGCACGACCTCGATCGAGAACTCCGAGCTGATCTCGACAATGCTGACCGAGGCGAACCTGCCGCACAACGTGCTGAACGCCAAGCAGCACGCGCGCGAAGCCGAGATCGTCGCGCAAGCTGGTCGCCCGAAGATGATCACCATCGCCACCAACATGGCCGGTCGCGGTACCGACATCGTCCTGGGCGGCAATGTCGACAAGCAGATCCAGTTCATCGAAGCCGACGAAGCGCTGTCTGCCGAAGACAAAGCTTCACGTGCGCAAACGCTGCGTGACGAATGGCAGTCGCTGCACGAGCATGTCAAGGCGCAGGGCGGCCTGCACATCATCGGCACTGAGCGCCACGAGTCACGCCGCATCGACAACCAGCTGCGCGGCCGTGCCGGCCGCCAGGGTGATCCGGGTTCGTCGCGCTTCTACATGTCCCTCGACGATTCGCTGCTGCGCATCTTCGCCGGCGATCGCGTGCGCGCCGTGATGGAGCGCCTGAACATGCCGGAAGACGAGCCCATCGAGGCCGGCATCGTGTCGCGTTCGATCGAATCCGCGCAGCGCAAGGTCGAAGCGCGTAACTTCGACATCCGCAAGCAGCTGCTCGAATACGATGACGTCGCCAACGACCAGCGCAAGGTGATCTACCAGCAGCGCAACGAGCTACTCGAGACCGAGAACATGGCCGAGACCAGCATCGCGCTGCGCCACGGCGTCCTCACCGACCTGTTCCGCCAGTACGTGCCGGAAGAGAGCATGGAAGAGCAGTGGGACCTCGACGGCCTGCAGGACGTACTGCTGATCGAATGGCAGCTCGACTTGCCGCTGCCGGTCATGCTCAAGGCCGAGCCCAACCTGACCGACGAAGACCTGCTCGAGCGCGTGCTGATGGCGGCCGACAAGTCTTATCAGGCCAAGGTCGACATCGTGGGCCAGGAGTCGTTTGGCGGCTTCGAAAAGAACGTCATGCTGCAGAGCATGGACACGCACTGGCGCGAGCACCTCGCGGCGCTGGATCATCTGCGCCAGGGCATCCATCTGCGCGGCTATGCGCAAAAGAACCCGAAGCAGGAATACAAGCGCGAAGCCTTCCAGTTGTTTGCGCAAATGCTGGACCTGATCCGCAACGAAGTCGTGCGCGTGATCATGACCGTGCGCGTGCAGTCGCAGGCCGAGATCGAGGCCGCCGACGAGCAGATGTCGCATCCGCATTTGGAGAACATCAACTACCAGCACGCGGACTTCGATCCGTCGGCGTCGCCGGAAGAGCTGCTGTCGCCGACCAACATGGATGACCATGGCGGCCCGGGCGCGATGGCCAATGCAATGCCGAAGGTTGGCCGGAATGACCCTTGCCCTTGCGGCAGCGGCAAGAAGTTCAAGCAGTGCCACGGCAAGCTGGCCTGAGCCGGCAAGCCGATAACGGCAGTGACGTGTCTGAAGTTGCCTGACACGGGACTGCCGGCATCACGCAGTACACTGGAGGGCCCCTGCTAGGGGGCCCTCGTCATTTGGACACCGAACACGAACCTCACCCGAACGCAGAGAAGACCTCATGGCCGTCAACCTCCCCCTTCCCATTCCCGCGAACCTGAAGCCCGTGGCGGGCGTGCAGCTCGGCCATGCCGAGGCCGGCATCAAGAAGCCGGGCCGCAAGGACCTGCTGGTGCTCAAGCTCGCGCCGACGGCAACCGTGTCCGGCGTGTTCACCACCAACCGTTTCTGCGCGGCGCCGGTGCAGGTCGCGAAGGCTAATCTGGCCTCGGCCGCGGCCTTCGGCAAGCCGGTGACGGCGCTGGTGATCAACACTGGCAATGCAAACGCGGGTACCGGCGAAGAAGGACTGGCCAATGCAAATGCCACCTGCGAGGCGCTGGCGAAGGAACTCGGTTGCGAGCCGTCGCAAATCCTGCCGTTCTCGACCGGCGTGATCCTCGAGCCGCTGCCGGTGCAGAAGCTCGTCGCCGGCCTGCCGCAGGCAATCGCCAACCTGAACGAAGACAACTGGTACAACGCCGCCGAGTCCATCATGACCACCGACACGCAGCCGAAGGCAGCGTCGCGCACGGTGAGCATCGGTGGCAAGAAGGTCGTGCTGACCGGCATCTCCAAAGGAGCCGGCATGATCAAGCCGAACATGGCGACCATGCTCGGCTTCATCGCTTGTGACGCAAAGGTGCCGCAGAAGCTGCTCGACAAGCTGGTGAAAGATGCGGCGAATGCATCGTTCAACTGCATCACCATCGATGGCGACACGTCGACCAATGACTCGTTCATGGTCATCGCCACCGGCGCCGGTGAGCTCGAAGTCACCAGCATGCTGTCCGACGAATACGAGGCGCTGCAGGCCGCGATCACCTGGCTTGCGCAAGACCTCGCGCAGATGATCGTGCGCGATGGCGAAGGCGCGACCAAGTTCATCACCATTCGCGTCGAAGATGGTCGCGACATCAAGGAATGCCGCAAGGTCGCTTATGCGATCGGCCACTCGCCGCTGGTAAAGACCGCTTTCTTTGCATCGGATCCCAACCTCGGCCGCATCCTGGCAGCGGTCGGCTATGCGGGCATCGACGACCTTGACGTCAGCCAGCTCGACTTGCACCTCGACGATGTCTGGGTCGCGAAGGCTGGCGGCCGCAATCCGGACTACAAGGAAGAAGACGGCCAGCGCGTGATGAAGCAAAGCGAGATCACCGTGACCGTGAAGCTCGGTCGCGGCGGCGCGTCGGCCACGGTCTGGACCTGCGACCTGTCGCACGAATACGTGTCGATCAACGCGGATTATCGTTCGTAAGCTACAAGTCGCTGGGTCCCGGTATGCACCGGGACGACAGGTCATGCGCCATCGGGACTCGAGTCGTCATCCCGGCGCAGGCCGGAATCCAGCGTCGTAATGTTTGCCCATCTGCTGACTACCCCTTAAGCGCAGAAAACTGACATGACAGAACTCGAACAATTCCTGAACCGTGCCGAAGCAGTGCTCGCGCGCGTCGAATCCATTTTGCCGGCGCCCCTGCCTGCCACCGAGTGGGACGCATCCATTGCCTTCCGCTGGCGCGTGCCACGCGACGGCCGCGGCTATCTGCAGCCGGTGCGCCATCCGGCGCGTATCGAGCTGGATGACTTGCACAACATCGGCCCGCAAAAAGAACAGGTCGAGCAGAACACGCGTCAGTTCGTCAGCGGCAAACCGGCCAACAATGTGTTGTTGACCGGCGCACGCGGCACCGGCAAGTCATCGCTGATCAAAGCTTGCCTCGCGCAGTTCGCCAGCCAGGGCTTGCGACTGATCGAAGTCGACAAGGAGCATCTGGTCGACCTGCCCGACATCGTCGAGCTGGTCGCGCTGCGTCCCGAACGTTTCGTGATCTTTTGCGACGACCTGTCGTTCGAAGAAGGCGAGGGCGGCTACAAGGCATTGAAAGTGGCGCTTGATGGCAGCATCAGCGCGCAATCGGACAATGTGCTGATCTACGCCACCTCGAACCGTCGTCACCTGCTGCCGGAAAAATTTTCCGACAACGAGACATATCGCCACGTCGATGACGGCGACTTGCATCCGGGCGAAACGGTGGAAGAAAAAATTTCGCTGTCCGAGCGTTTCGGTCTGTGGCTGTCCTTCTATCCGTTCCGCCAGGAAGATTATCTGGACATCGTGCGGCACTGGCTGTCGCACTTCGGCGTCAAGGCGGCGGAATACCCGGAAGCCGAACCGGAAGCATTGCGCTGGGCACTGCAACGCGGTTCGCGCTCGGGCCGCGTGGCGTGGCAGTTCGCGCGCGACTGGGCCGGGCGACATGCGGCCTGAGCCGCTTGCCTGAGCAAACGCGCATGGCCTCCATCGCACAACTCATCATGCAGGCGCACGGATGAAAGCACACGCAGAAGCCGGCGCCCTTCCGGCCAATCATGGTGCACCGATCAATGTCGCCGTCGGCATCCTGATGAAGCCGAATGGCGATGTGCTGCTCGGCTGCCGTCCCGAAGGCAAGCCTTACGCCGGCTATTGGGAATTCCCGGGCGGGAAAGTCGAGCCCGGCGAGTCGGTGCTCGATGCACTCAAGCGCGAGTTCGCCGAAGAAATCGGCGTGAAGGTTTTGTCAGCCGAGCCGTGGTGCGGAGTCGAGCACGTCTATCCGCATGCGCATGTGCGCCTGCATTTCTACATCAGTCGTGACTGGGAAGGCGAGCCGCACGGGCTCGAGGGCCAGCAACTGGCCTGGCAGGGCAGCGTCGGCGTCGAACCGATCTTGCCGGCGACAATCCCGTTGCTAGAGTGGCTAGACAGGCTGCGTTACGCCTGATCAGCGCGTAGCCCCTGGCAGTGTGAAAGTGGGGCTGGCGCGCCGAAAAAAAACACCGGAGTCCGGCACATGCCGGCATCCGGTGTCTTGTCCTTTCAGGCTGGCACGAAGCGAACGATCAAACGATCTCAGTTGCCCTTGCCCGGCTTGCCATGGCCGCCGTTCTGCGGATGCTGGCGCTGTACATTGCCAGCCTGGGGCGCACCATTAGGTGCAACCATCGGCGCGGCCTCGGCTTGTGCCTGTACAGGTGCTGCTGCCGGTGCTTCCTGTTGCGCACGAACCGATGCAGCATGGGTGACCGGCGCAGGTTGCTGGCCGACCTTGTAGATGCTGCCCTGTAGCTGGCCGCCCTTCTTGATCTCCAGCTCGTTGTACGTGATCGAGCCGCCGATCAATCCCGAGGATTCGATCACCAGCGTCTTGTTGGCGATGGTGGTGTTGGTCAGCGAGCCGGCGACACGCACATGGTTGGCAGTCGTACGGCCATCCATTGCGCCATTGGGTTGCACGATCACGGTGTCGGCGGACAGTTCGCCCTCCAGCTTGCCGTCGATGCTGGCCGTGCCCGGCACTTGCATCGATCCCTTCATGAAGACGCCTTCGCCGACCAGCAGGGAACCCGGGGAATTGATTTCAGCCATATGCTTGTTCTCGTCTCGTTAACAGGTGAATTCGATGTTGATGCGAATCGTTTGTGGAGAATCGGGCTTCCTGTCCCAGGGCGTGCTGCCGTCGCTCGGCAGGCCGGAGCCCGATCTCGATATCACGATCTTGCAGAAAGCCTGTTGCATCATACAAGCTTTTCATTCGTAAAAAAGTACTGGTGCGGCCAAAATCCTGAGTTGCCGCTCGCTTCGATGTCAAAATAAGAACGAACCAAAGGATTGTCCAGATGGCTACAGAAACGACCGCCGACACCCCGGCTTCATCGAACGCTGCAGCACCGGCATCGCCGGGCCGCCTACTGCTGTTTGCCGGCCACGCCGGTACTGGCAAAACGACGCTGGCAAAGCGTGCAGTCGCGCAGCTGAAAGCGCGCAGTGGGCAGGATTACTTCTTCCTCGACAAGGACACGGCGTACGGCGCGTTCAGCTCGCACATCATGGGCCTGTTGACCGGCAACCCGGACGATCGCGACAGTCCGGCGTACCTCGATCACCTGCGCGACAAGGAGTACTCGGGCCTGCTCGACATCGCGCGCGAAAACCTGCTGTTGGGGATGAACGTGATGCTGGTGGGGCCCTTCACACGCGAGATCATGGCAGGCAAATTTTTCCGTCCGATCGAACTCGGCATGCCCGAACAGACCGAGTGCCGCATCGCGTGGATCGACCTCGACAGCGTCGAGGCGCGGCGTCGCATCGAGCAACGCCATGATGCGCGCGACGCGTGGAAGCTCGCGCACTGGGACGATTACTTGAAGCGCCGCGTCGAGCCGCCGCAGCATCCGTCGCTGATGCGGCTCGATAACGCGCGCTTTGACTCGCATAATTTCGACGCATTGCTTGCGCATTTACTTGCGTGACAGGGGCGAGAGCCTGTGTTTTCCCAAGTGGGCAATTGAAATGCCAAGTTACGTATCAGGGAGGCCCTGACGATAAAAAGGCAGGAGGCTCATTTCGTCAAGAGTTCGACGTAACGCTCATAGCTGAAACTGCGATTCTTTTTTTTCCCCGTCAATTCCGTGACGATACCGAGGGTCGTCATTACATTGACGGCTGCGGTCGCCGTCGGGAAGGTGGTCGACAATTTTTGGCGCACACCATCGATGGTGAAGCGCGGCATCATCGGCAGTAATTCGAACAGCCGATAAGCAACTGGGCTGACGCCTGGCTGCGCCAGCAAACGTCGGCGATCGGAAGTGACCAGGCTGGCGACGGCAATGATTCCTCGTTCCGCATGATCTGCCGCTGAAGCAATTCCTTCAAGGAAGAAACTTACCCAGCTTTCCCAATCCCCTTCCACACGAATCGCTGACAGGCGTCCGTAGTATTCGCGCTGGTGCTGTTTCAGATAGCCACTCAGGTAGAGCAAAGGCTCGGGCAATATGCGCCAGTGTTCCAGTAGCGCTGCAATTAACAGGCGTCCGATTCGGCCATTACCGTCGAGGTAGGGATGTATCGTTTCGAATTGGGCATGGATTAGCGCAATGCGAACCAATGGCGGTAGCGAGGCGCTGTTTTGGTGGATGTAGCGTTCCAGGTCACCCAGCAGCCGGGGTACGTGGTCGGCCGGTGGCGGCACGAAAACCGCATTGCCCGGGCGCGTCCCGCCAATCCAGTTCTGGGACTTGCGCAACTGGCCCGGCTGTTTGCCTGCACCCCGTGCACCGTCAAGCAGCAGCTTGTGTGCCTCGGACAGCAGTCGGACGCTGATGGGCAGCCCGGTGGGTTCGCGCAGATTGTCCTGCACGAAGCGGAAAGCGCGCAGGTAGTTGGTGACTTCTTCAACATCATCAGTGTTGAGAACGCCAAGGCCGGCCTCGTCGTCGAACAAATCAGCGAGCGATGCCTGCGTACCTTCGATTTGTGAGGAGAGCAGGGCTTCTTTGCGTACGGCGCCGTAGAGCAACCAGTCCACCGATGGCACCAGCGCGGACACACCGGACAGGCGGGCAAGTCCCAGTTCGGCATCGCGATTCAGGGAGGCAATAGATTCCACTGCCAGCGCCGGGGCGCGCGGCGGCAATGCGCGTGGCACAAATGCCTGAACGGCTTCACCTTAGGTGGAGGACTTGACGTAGCGGCCGGTAGCGCGGGGCATAGGCAAGGCGGCTTGAATTCCGGAGGAAGTAATTAAAGCACACTTTAATTTTCAAGTTGGTTATTAAAGCATGCTTTAAATGCATTGCTGGCAGAACGCATTGCATGACATTACGACATGCCAAGCCAGTTAGGCCGCTTCCGGGATGGCGCCCATGTCGACGTTTAATCCAGCGCCTGATAGACCATCGTCTTGAACGTGCGGCGATAGCTTTGGCGGATGGCGCCCGGCGTTTGCGCCATCATGATGCCGACCAGCTGTTCCTTGGGGTCGACAAAGAAGAAGGTACCGCCGATGCCGCCCCAGGCAAAGTCGCCTTCCGAGCCATGCACGCCGGCGATGCCTTGCCCCTGCCGCACCATGAAGCCGAGGCCAAAGGTATAGCCCTGCACGCCCATCAGCACTTCACCCGGCTGCGTCGGCGTGGCCACGCGCGGGCCGAGATGGTCGGAAGTCATCAGCGCCACTGACGTGCGCGACAGGATGCGCTTGCCGTCCAGCGTGCCGCCATTGAGCAGCATCTGGCAGAAGCGCAGGTAATCATCGGCCGTGGTCGATATACCCGCACCACCTGACACATTGCCGGTCGGTTTGCTCACATCCAGCATAGGCATGGTCGGCCCGCCGGTGGCCGGGTCGATTTTCAGCGGCTCGGCTATGCGCATGGCCTTCGATGCCGGCACCACGAAGTGCGTGTCCTTCATGCCGAGCGGCTTGATCAGCTTTTCATCCAGCAGCACGTCCAGCGTCTGTCCGGAAACCTTTTCCAGCACGCGGCCCAGCAAGTCGGTCGACAAGCTGTATTCGAAGGTCGTGCCGGGCTGCCAGGCCAGCGGCGCCTTGGCAAATGCTTCCACCTGCTTCTCTGGCGTGAGCGCCATCGAGGCCATCGGCACGTCATTCGAGAACAGGCCGACGTCGGCATAGCCCGCCTTCACGCTGGCGAAGCGAGTGAACTCACCGTAGGTCAGGCCCGACGTGTGGCGCAGCAGGTCTTGTACCGTGATCTGTCGCTTCGCCGGCTCGCGCGCGCTGTTCGGGTCGGCCGGGTTGGAGAGCACTTGCATGTTGGCGAAGGCCGGGAAGAATTTCACCATCGGGTCGGTCAGCTGCAGTTTGCCTTCCTCGACCATCATCATGGCCACTACCGACACCAGCGGCTTGGTCATCGAATACGCACGGAAGATCGCATCGCGCCGCAGAGGACGGCGGGTCGACACGTCGCCAAAGCCGATCGCATCCGCATGAACGATCGCGCCCTTGCGGGCAACCAGGATCACTGCGCCCGGCATGCGGTCCGAACCGATTTCGTTGACGACGAAGTCGGCAAGCTTCGACAGCCGTGCTGCCGACATGCCCTGCTGCTGGGGCGAGGACATCGGTAGCTCGGCGGCCAGGGCTTGCGGTGTCGGCAGCGAGGCGGCCAGCGCGACCGACAGGCCGAGCGCGATGGCGCGCAAGGCAGTGAATGGACGTGTCTTCATGGTGTCTCCTTGTCTTTTTTCGGTGCGAGTTTTTTATGGCCGTGATGAGGGCCTGGTGATGGTTGAGTGAATTTTCATGCTGTTTGCGGGGCCGGAAGCGCCGGGCGATCCGCCCTGCCGAGCTGCGCGTGCCATGCGGCTCAGCTGCGTGCTTTCAGCCACGCCTTGCGCAATTTTGCCGCTGCCACAGGTTTGTCGCGCGGCTCGAATGCATACTGTTGCGCCGAGTCGGCCTTCAGCGAGACGCTGAACGTCATCAGCTCGTCGCGCCTGAATGCATGAACGCCGATGGTGTCGCCGACCCGGTAGCGCGCAAGCGTCGTCTCGAGGTTGGAGGCCGTCACGCGCAGGCCGTCGATCGCGACTAGAACATCGCCTGCAGACAGGCCGGCCAGGTGCGCGGCGCCCCCTTCATGGACGCTGGCCAGCTTGCAGTCGCCGCCTTCCTTGCGCGTGCGAACCTCAAGGCTGGGCCTGGCCGATTTCGAGCTGGGCGTCATGGTCACTGCCAATGCTGCGAACGCCTCGTCAAGCGGCAAATCCTTCGTGCCGCGTACGGCCCGATCCAGCAATGCCTTCAGCGACAGGCCGCTGACCTCGTCGAACAAGGCATCGATGTCGGCCTCGGTCACGCCCGGCCCGGTCGCGCCGGTCTTGGGTGAGTAGAAGTCACGCCCATGGCGGCGCCACAGCGTTCGCATCACGTCATCCAGTGAACGCTTGCCTTTGGTGCCGGCGCGTATCGTCAGGTCCAGCAGCAGCGCCACCAGCGAGCCCTTGGTGTAATAGCTGACCACTGCATTCGGTGCGTTTTCGTCCTGACGGTAATACTTGGTCCAGGCGTCGAAGCTGGACTCGGTCACGCTCTGCTTGAGCCGGCCGGCGCCGCGCAGCACGCCATTGAGTGTCTTGGCCAGCAGGCCGAGGTAAGTCTTTTCGTCGATCAGCCCGGCGCGCACCAGTACAAGGTCGTCGTAGTAGCTGGTGAACCCCTCGAACAGCCAGAGCAGCGGCGTGTAGTTTTCGTGGCGCAGGTCATAAGGTGCGAACACGGCCGGCTTGATGCGCTTGACGTTCCAGGTGTGGAAATACTCATGGCTGCACAGGCCCAGGAAGCCGCGGTAGCCCTCGCTCATCGCGGGTTGCCCTTTGACCGGCAAATCATTGCGCGAGCAGATCAGCGCCGTCGACGCACGATGCTCAAGGCCGCCGTAACCATCGCCGATGACCATCGTCAGGAATACATAACGATCCATCGGTGCGCGCCTGGTGGCAGGCTCGAACAGCGCGATCTGCTGTTCGCAGATCTTCTTCAAGTCGGCGGCCAGTCGCGTGGTGTCGAGATTGGGAACACGCCCCGTGATGGCCATCTCATGCGGCACGCCATGTGCGTCAAATCGAATCAGCTCGAATGCGCCCATCTCGACCGGATGATCGATCAGCTCGTCGTAGTTGTCCGCGATGTAGCTGCCGAAGCGATGCCTGCGTGCCTTGAGTTCACGCAGCGACGTTGCAACGCGCCAGTCGGCATAGGCGCCGTTGCCGTCGGCGTTATCCGGCGGCAGGATGTCGACCACCTGTGGCAGCGCTTCCTGTCCGTGCACCTGTAGAAAGGTGCTCGTGCCATTAAAGAAGCCGTGGGTCTGGTCGAGGTGGGCGGCACGCACCGACAGGTCCCATGCGTAAACCTGATAGTGCAGGATGAGCGAACCTTCGCAGCGCGCAGCGCGCCAGCTATGCTTGTCCAGCTTGGCGAGCCTGACCTTGCGGCCATTGCACTCGGCGCGTATCTGCACGATGTTGCGCGCGAATTCGCGGATCATGTAGCTGCCGGGTATCCACGCGGGCAGCGATACGACCTGCCCGTCCGGATCGGGGGAGGCAATGGTCAGCGTGATCTCGAACAAATGCAGCGCGAGGTCTGCAGGGCGAATCGAATAATGAACGGCGTGTCGGGATACTTTGCTGCTACGGGCCATGATGAGGCATTCAGTAGTAGGATCAATCACCGCAGTGTACGAGATTCCTGCCGTCGTCTCCTGATCAACTTGTGCCAGTGGCGAGTGTCGCCGGCCATCTTGTTCGCAAGCGAAAGGCAGGCGGTGCTGCCCCGGCATGCACGCCGGGGCGCGTCAACCACGGTAAATCAAGCCCTGGGTTCGGCTTATGCCCGGACGTTGACGACCAGGCGTCCCCTGACGCCACCGGCCAGAATTCGGGGCGCCCACGCGAGTGCATCAGCCAGCGCGATTTCCTGCGTGATCTTGTCCAGCGTTGTATCGGCAAGTTCCAGCGCGAGGTTGGACCAGGCATCGATGCGACGCGCCTTCGGCGCCATCACGCTGTCGACGCCAATCAGCTTCACGGCGCGCAAGATGAACGGTGCCACGGTGGCCGGCAAGTCCATGCCTTGTGCCAGGCCGCAGGCTGCCACGGTGCCGCCGTAGCGCGTCTGCGCAATCGCATTAACCAGCGTGTGCGAACCGACCGAATCCACCACGCCAGCCCAGCGCTCCTTTTGCATTGGCTTGCCCGGCGCCGAGAGTTCGGCGCGATCCATTACATCCGTTGCGCCCAGAGATTTCAGGTAATCCGCTTCGGCGAGCTTGCCGGTCGATGCCACCACCTTGTAGCCACGCGCAGCCAGGATGGCCACCGCGACGCTGCCGACACCGCCCGATGCGCCCGTCACCAGCACTTCACCGTCGTCAGGCTTGACGCCCTGCTCAGCCAGTGCCATCGCGCACAGCATGGCCGTATAGCCGGCGGTGCCGATCGCCATTGCAGTGCGGGCCGACATGCCTTGCGGGCGCGGGATCAGCCAGTCGCCCTTGAGCTTTGCGCGTTCGGCCAGGCAACCCATGTGCGTCTCGCCCACGCCCCAGCCATTGAGGATGAAGGCATCGCCCGCTTTCCAGTCCGGATGCGACGAGGCGATCACCTCGCCTGCACCATCGATGCCGGGCACCATTGGCCATTTGCGTACCACCGGGGATTTGCCGGTAATGGCCAGGCCATCCTTGTAATTGATCGTCGAATAATCGACGGCGACCGTGACCTCGCCTTCGGCGGGCAGCTGCGTGTCGTCGAGTTGGGTCAGCTCGGCACGCGTGGAGCCGTCGTCGTTCTTGTTGAGCAGGATGGCGCGAAACATGAAACATCTCCTCCGATATTGGTTTTTCGGGAGATGTTAGCGGATTCGACGGGAAGATCGAACGCGGGGAGGCGCATTCATCGATGAATGATTTTCAACGATCGCGTTCCGGCGACGCGTCATCCCGGCGCAGGCCGGGATGACGCGTCGTTTAAGGTCGCTGCTTTATTTGAGCGAAGCCAGCTTGTTTTCCAAGGCTTTCGCATCAATCGCTCCGGGGATGCGGCTGCCATCAGTAAAGAAGATCGTCGGCGTGCCGGTCACGCGATACTTCTTGCCGAGGTCGACCACCTTGTCGATCTCGGCCGCCTTGCAGGCGTCCGGCGCGGACGGTGCCGCTTTGCCGTTGATCATCCAGTCGTCCCATGCCTTGGCCTTGTCCGACGCGCACCACAGGTTGCGTGCCTTGGTCTTCGAGTCTTCGCCGAGGATCGGGTACATGAAGGTATAGACGGTGAGATCCTTCATGTCTGCCAGCGCCTTGCGGAAGCGCTTGCAGTAGCCGCAGTTCGGGTCTTCGAAGACGGCAATGACGCGCTTGCCATTGCCCTTGACGGACTTCGCGGCCAGGTCCAGCGGAAGGTCGGCGAACTTGATGCGATTGAGTTCATCCATGCGCGCCTGGGTCACGTCTTTCGACGTTTCGACGTCGATGATGCGGCCGATGAATACGAACTTGCCTTCCGCATCCGAGTAAACGACTTCATTGCCGATCTTGAGCTCGTACAGTCCGCTGTACGGAGTCTTGGTCACCGATTCGATGGGGGCGCCATCGCCGATCTTGTGCTGAAGTGCCTTCTTGATATTGGCTTCGGGCGACTGCGCAAATGCGGCGAGCGGCAGGGCGAGGGACAGGGCCAGCGGCAGCCAGCGGGAAGTCAGGGTCATGGTAATTCACCGGTTGGTAAGGACGCAGCACGTCCGAATGCGTGGGACATCAGGCGGCGCTTCAGGAAAGGCAGCTTGTCGACGAGGCTCATGCCGACGTTGCGCAAGTGGCGCACCGGCGTGAGGTCGGTAGAGAACAGGCGATGCAGGCCATCGGTGGCCAACTGCATCAGCAGCACTTCTTCCTTGCGCTGGCGCGCGTAGCGACCGAGGCTGCGGGCGTCGCCGCAGTCGGCAGCGTGGTCGCGGCGCTTCAGCGCGGCGACCAGCGCGGCAATGTCGGCGAAGCCGAGGTTCATGCCGTGGCCAGCCATCGGGTGCACGACATGGGCAGCATCGCCTACCAGCGCGATGCGGTTTGCGACCGGCGACTGCGCGCGAATCAGCCGCAACGGGAAGGCGCGAGGCTTGGCAGGGGGCAGCATCGCAAGCTGCCCCAGAGGCATGCCGTTCAAGTGGCCGAGGCGCTGGCAGAGTGACTCGGCCGGTTCATTCATGAGCTGGCTGGCGAGATGCTCGGGCGCAGACCAGACCAGCGACACACGATTGCCGGGTAGCGGCAGCAGCGCGACGATGCCTTCGCTGCCCAGGAACCACTGGCTGGCCGTACCATGGTGCGGCACTTCGCATTCAAAATTGGCAACGACTGCGCTTTGGTCATACGAACGGTAGTCGATGTTGGTGTCGGCTTGTCCGCGCACCCAGGAATTGGCGCCGTCGGCGCCAACGATCAGTGAGCATGTGATGGTGTCGCCGTTGCCTAGCGTGACGGTGGCCTGATCGACATCGATATGCAGTTGCGATGCCGTCGAGGCGATGCGCTTGACGCCGGTTGCAAACCGCAGCGCCGAGTCCAGCGCCTGGTTCAGGTTCTGGTCTTCGACGATCCAGGCCAGCGCGCCCACGCGTGCGCCATAGGCATCAAATCCCAAGTGACCGCCGAGGCCGGCGTCATCGCCGTGGATGGCCATCGCGTCGACGGGAGCGATGCGGGACGGATCCATCGCGTCCCAGACCTTCAGTGACGACAGCAGCGCATGGGCACTCTGGTTCAGTGCATAGACGCGCAAATCCCAGTGATCGGGTTGCGCGGGCGTGGCGGCATCGGGCGCCAGCAGCGTCACTTCAAGACCGGCTTGCGCCAGTGCCAGCGCACTGGCCTTGCCAATGGCGCCCCCACCGATCACGCAGATATCGCAGGTGAATTTCATCCGATCATTATAGACCCCGGCCTGTCCACGACCGGTTCAAACACCGGCGGGTGAGCGAACACTTTGCATTCGCGGAAATGTTTGCTACAATCCCGCCTCTTGGCCTGGTAGCTCAGTTGGTAGAGCAGAGGATTGAAAATCCTTGTGTCGGTGGTTCGATTCCGCCCCGGGCCACCAAATATGAAAACCCCTGTCAGCGATGGCAGGGGTTTTGTTTTTCCAAGTCCGAATTTGAGGAGCGTCCAGCAACTGGACGGTTATGGCATCAGGCAACATCAATCCGAATGGGTATCATCGG
>JACCDU010677161.1_pt1 | contig 65530 bp, 105 predicted proteins | sample 7446081 | NCBI WGS metagenome assembly JACCDU01 (sample SAMN15323447, study PRJNA562643) | freshwater metagenome | isolation source: river surface water | place: USA:Blue River Watershed | collected 2017-08-17 | reverse complement strand
TGTTGTAATGTGGTGTTCCTTCGCTTGGGACAGCCATTACATGACCATCTACAACACTTTCCCAGTAGAACCTACCAGCAACTTCTTCACCTTTCTCCAACTCCGCTATGCGGTCTGCTTGTTGGCGAAGCATAATTGATGATTGCTCCAGCATTTCATAATCAACACCTAAAGCATTATTCAATTTATATGCTAATTCGTATGCGTTCATTTCTCATTCGCTTTCTTTAGTTTATTTTCTATCCAAGTGCAAAACTTATCGCCAATTTTGTAAACCCATCCATCTTTGTCAAAGTATTTAAGCGTATGACGAACTTCAATCAATTCTTTTCGTAATTGGTATTCGTCTTGTTTCATTTCTCATCCTCTTCATACCAACCCCTGACAAAGAAGTGGTCGCCCATCTTCTTAACTTCGTATTCGGGGTATCCATTATCAATTAACCACTTTGTTGTATCGTCGACGTGCTCCGGTATTTCTTTTGGGAACCCGTACTTCCAACCACTGGGAGGGTCAATCATCTTGCGTTTCACTCTGCGCCTCGCTTTTTGAGCTCGCGTTCGATGTACCACTTGGCCTTCTTCAGGTCTTCAATCGCGTCCCACTTCTCATCAGCACGCCAGATGTACTTCATGGCGTTGCCTAAACAAAAGCCCATGTGCTCTGTAATCTGAATGCACTCCACACCGCTTGGATGTGTGGTGTAATGTTTTGGATGGTTGACAGGGTCATTGCCTGAGCAATTCATGTTGTGGTCACCACTCATAATCAATCACCGTACTTTTCTTTGTTAAATGGTTCAAAGCGCTCTCTATGGATTTCTTTTACCACGGCCGCAACTTCTTCACGGTTCTCACACAAGAAGATTTTCTTGATTGGTTGGTATTGACTTGTGTCTAAGTCTTCAACGCCGTACAGTGTCTCACACTGCCAAATACCATCTTTTTCATGTTCAATAACAAATATCATAATTTCAGTTCCTTCTTAATAAACTCAATAGCTTTTTGGTAATGATAACGCCAATACTTTTCTGTAACGTTCAAGTCTTTACAGCTCTGACCCAACAAGAATGCTTCCAATATATCACGTTGTTTTTCTGGCATGCGCTCTTCAATAATCTTGCGAATGTCAATCAAGTCATCGTGCGTCCAAGGTAACCACCCTTCGTTAGACATGCCTGTTATGGCCTCTACGTCTTCTTGTTCCAATAGGTCTGGCTCTTCGTCAGACAGTCTTGGTGATGCGCAGTTAAATTTGTATTTTATAATTATCATAATTGGTAGTCAAAAACGGCGCAAGAATAGATGTTACCCATGCCTGCAGCCAAACTTAAAATGAGCCCATCCCTGGGAGTCGTGTCTTCACTAATAAAAACCTTGTCTTCCTCGGTGCGGTTCTTGATTGCAGGAACCTTACCTGTTTCTCTTAATGAATCCAATAGTAAGCAAGTCTCTAATAAACCTGATGCACCCATGGTGTGTCCAATGGTTGGCTTCAAAGACGTTGCTATAAATCCTTTATCTAATATCGTTTCAAGCGCGTTACGTTCTGCCTTGTTATTTGATGGTGTGCCTGTGCCGTGAGTCTTAACAATACTAATCGGCTTGTCTGTCTCAAGCACATCCATGGCGCCAATGATGGCCTTCATGAAACCATCACCATCTTCTCTTTGGCCTATTGCGTTGGTGCTTTCTTCTGATGCACTGTACGCACTTAACAACTTGGCTGTCTTGTTCTGAGCAACACTGCAGTGCTCAAACACAGCAAACACGGCGCCCTGACCGATATTAAACTTGCCGTTGATTCTGTCAAACGCTGACGGCAATAAACCAAGTAACTCTTCTGTATGACCAAGTGATGCTGTTGTTTCGCCAAAGAAACTCAACACTAAGTTTGTTACTGGGTCTTCCAATGACAACACAATCACACGCTTAAACTTATAGTACTCAATCAACTCACGCACCTGCATCATGACCTTGAGGCTTGATGCGCATGCTGATGCGTCGGTTGTTACTAAGTCCTGAGCACCACACATCTGCGCTATACGTCCGGCATATACCTGCGTCAATGTCAGTGGCAATATCTTGTACTCGTAAGACAATCTGGTCTTGGCCGTTGTCTTTTGGTTGATGCCTGCAAAGTGACTGTTACCTGACGCCAATATGAATGCTGTTTTAACTGGGTTCTCCTTGAGCTTTCTCAGTAGTTCTGCGTCAAGTACTTTATCGGCCAGTTTGTGTGGTGCATAAACTAGACCGGTGTCTTTCCTTGCGTAGGTTTCCGGAAACCAGTGGACCCTTTGAGGATAGTCAATATCATCAAAGAACTCAGTCTGTGTGGTGCTCGCTGTCCTGTAATCAGTTAAGTAAATCATTGTATGCTCTTGATGGCCTCTTCAACACTGGAAGGCTCTTTGGTTCTATAAAAGTGCATGTAGTTAATCATTTCGCCCACCGTGTTAGCCTTTACCTGTTTAGCCTGCTCTTCGGTAACACCAAAGATTTCAGCCAAGTAAATGCCCACCATGAGGAGGTCAAGACTATCCAAACCCGTGTCCGCGAGCGTTTGCTCCAAGGACTTTGCCTCCGCTTTATTGGAATTAAGCGGTGTGGCTACCTTGATGATTTCATTGAATAGTTTTAAATAGTCCATCACATCTCCTGTCTTATACTACTAATGCAAACTTTAGGGCATTTATCAGGGCGTCTTGCAAATTTATTTTCCCGTCCAGTACCTTGACCACCTGCTCATCAATAGAGTTCTCCACCATGAGGTGGTGGATAATGACTGGCTTAGTCTGACCCTGCCGGTAGACCCTAGCATTGGCTTGAATATAGTTTTCTGACGAGTAAGGTAGGTCGTACCAGACGCACTGTGCCAACTCGCCATGGTTACATTGCAGATTAAGTCCGATTCCTCCTGATTGCGGATGCGCCAAGAGTAGCCTAATGTTGCCGTCACGCCACGCTTGAATGTTGTCATCTTGCAAGACAACTGCCTCTGGAAATTTCTCAAGGATGCGTTGTAACGAATGCTTGAAGTGATAAAAGAGGAGTGTGGGGGCAGAGCTTTCTTCCAACAACGATTCAAGAAACTCCAGTTTTGTGTCGTGGATATGTACCACCTCGTGTGATTCTGTATATATCGCTCCCGATGTAAACTGCAGTAGCTTGTTCGTAAGTGTCGCGGCGGTCGGGGCAGTAATCTCTTCTGTGCCAACCTCAGCGACCATGTTCTTTTTGAGTTCATTGTACTTTGCCTTTGCTTCTTTATCCCATGCAATTGAATGGTATAGCTTCGTTAATTTAGGAAGCTCCAAGTAGTCCTCAGCACGAAGACTAAAACAAATATCTTGAATAGAATCTTGAATTCTTTTGTCTGCACCAACATTTAAACCCCATTTATAAACCACGCCAGTGTGCCTGTTTCGGTCTGTGACGTGCATGTACTTTTCCCTGAACTTAGTCAGGCTCGTTTCCAATCGTTGTCCCAAGTCAAGTATACCCACCTGCGCATACAAATCAGCCATGCCTTGCGGTGTGGGCGTGCCTGTGAGGATAATACGGCGCTTGAATGTTTTGAGTACCTTCTTGATGGCCTTGAATCTTTTAGTTGATGGGTCTTTAAACCGCGACGACTCGTCAATAATAAGATAATCAAAGCCACCTTTAGGCCAGTTCTCAACAAGCCATGCCACGTTCTCAAGGTTGATAACATACACATCGGATGCGCTTTGCAAATTCTTCAGCCGAACAGAGGGTGTCCCCATTACCTTGGTCACTGTAAAATGTTGCAAGTGTTGCCACCTTTTGCACTCCGGTTCCCATACAGATTCTGCAACCCGCTTCGGTGCTATCACCAAGGTCTTGCCCTTCGGGCTCTCCTCGATGATGGTGAGCGCCGTCGCAGTCTTGCCCAACCCCGGCTCCATAAACAATCCCAAGTTGGGTATTGTCTTGGCTTTCTCCAGAATGTTGAGTTGGTACTGATGTAGATTCTTTTTGTTCAGCATTGATTCGTTCCCATATCCAGTCTGCTATTGCGTAGTGGTCTTGCATTGTGCCGTTGTCTTTGATGCGGTTAGCCTTGTATGAAATAAAAGCCACGTTACCTTTGACGTATCCTTTCTCAGGCACGATGCGGTCTAGTGTGGGGCAGTTCGACTTGGTGTGACCCTTACCAAGTTTTGATGAGCCCCATTCAAACACGATGCCGTACACAGGGCACTCATCTGTTGCAATGCTTTCAAGATACTCGTGCGTAATATCAAACGGCAGGTTATCTCTTCTTGCTCTGCACCTAGCGTTGTTAAGGTAACGTTTTAGGTGTTGTTGTTTCTGAGATGAAGTTTTCGACATCGCTCTTACTCCTTAATAGGTGTACCTTCTGACCATGTTCTTCGAGTTGCCTGAAGACCAACTTTTGGCGCTCCGATACGACTCCCGTCGGTGTTTTGAGCTCCACCAAATAAATCTGATTGTTGAGTATTATTATCCTGTCCGGCACTCCCGTCACTGTGCTTATCCACTTGAACGTCAGACCGTTTAGTTCTTTTACCCTTTTGTTTAGATATTGCTCTATCTGCTTCTCTAGCACGTCTGTCTTTCTCCATTTCAATTCCCTTCCAGATTTGTTTTACAACGTGCTCTGTCAGGTACGCTCTTGACTCTTCACCAATCTCTTCAGGCTCTTCACCAATGTGTTCAAACACACGGCACACACAGTGTGTGGCCTCATGTGCCACGATGCCTGCAAGGTTGGCCTCTTCATCATCCTCACACTCATCAAGGTCAAACACCATGACAACAATACCCACCTTACCATCGCTCAGGTAGTGTGTCTCAGCCACACCCTCATCGAGGGCTGTGGCTTTGGCTTTGATGTCATGGTCTGCTAAGATGCGCTGAAAATCATCGTTAGAAAAACACAACTTGATTGATACGGGGAAGTGACCACAATCAACGTGGTAGTACGGCCATTTCTTCATTAAAAAATCTCCTCTTTAAAGTTGCCAAGGCCGTCAACATACTTCTGTGCCTTCGGTGTTAGTCCTACTCCTACATACCAGTGCTGTCTTTCACCACCGATGCGTGTTGACTCAGACGTGATGTTTCTATCCTGCGTGGCTGCCAAGAATCGACGCTTGAATGTTAAGTCAGTGCCATACCCTAAGTTCTTAGCGGTACTCCACTTCTTGAACACAGCAAACAAATCATCCTTGTCAACTCGTGCGTTCGGTTCAAACACCAAGGCGTCTTCCATGAACGTGCCAATTGGGTTAGACAACTCTTCCATGGTCTCAAGTAACTCAACACCTGTCTTGGGTTGAATGAACCTGCCACCGCGTGCTACACGGCGCTTTAGTCCTTCCATCGCCCAGTTGAAGATGCCTGACAGCTCTAACTTCAAGCGGTCTGACAACTCAGTGTCTTCGTTACCATAGAATGACTTAGTCATCTTGAACACAATCATACGGCCTGTTAACGCGTTACTGTTCTCTGTCAACTGCAACACCTCGTTAGAATAAATTACGATGCGTGTTGGCAAGTATCCTGACCACGCCTCTTTATTTTTACGATTAACAGTAACAGTGTCACCGCCCACAATACGCAATAGCTGAGATACAACAGCACCGCGGTTGCGCTCTGGAGCACGAGCATCAGTAAAAGAAGCAAGTAGCTTACCAAGCCAAGGTTGTAAACCAAAGTTATCACAAAGTTCTCCTAGTTCGGGCGCCACAGTATTGTGCTCACCCAAGATTTCAACTAACACCTTGTTGATAGTGCCCTTACCTGAACGACGTGGTCCGATGATGTTAAAGAACTTCTGTTGGCGTGTGTCGCCTGAGATGATGTATCCAAACATCTCTTGCAACGCGTCAATAGATTCTTGGTCGTGACCCCACACGTCGTCTAAAAACTTTAACCATGTTGGGCACGTAGCATTGGCATCGTACTCAAACGGCAAACTGTTTTGTGTAAAGAACCCCAACGAGTGTGGCAACAACACGCTGTCTTCCAAGTGGAAGATGCCGTTCTTCAAACTGATTAGCTTGTGAGCATCAGGCTTGTTGTCGGCGTACTCGTCTAGCCACACTGGCGGTTTAGTTCCCGCGTGGTTAGGTAAGTGTATAAGCGCTTTTGTTGCATCAAGTGCTCCTGATACCGCTGTCGGAGTTGGTGCAAATGGCAAAAGGTTTCCCTTTCTATCTTGCTTTTTGCACTTGTCAAGGAACTTGTACAACTGGGAGCGGACTGTTGCTTCTTCAATTTCTTCATAGTGTGTACCCTTGTAAACAAAGCAGTCACCTGTGTAATGAACTAGCTTGATACCCTCTTCACAAGTGTGCATGGTTTCTAAATAGTGACGCGCGTGCTCCATTGGGGCTGTCCCAAGGACAATCTCACCACGTGCCAGTGCCTCAGCTTTTTTATTGCTGTTGATTTTAAAGATGAGTGAGCGTAACGTCGCGCCACCACCCTTACGGAATGTCTTCCACTTGATGTAGCAAGCCTTGTCCTGATAGTCGTCTGCATTACCATTGTTATAACTCCATGTGTCCCATGCATCACAAGCCTCAATGTCGCCATTGAACTGGTGGTGCAAGCATTGTCCAACTAACAACCACTCTGAGTAGTGGCAGTTAGGGTCTAGGTGCGCAAGAATCTCTGTCTCAACGCGGTGGATGTCATACCCTTCCACTGGCATTGAGAAGTCTTCAAACGCATCGCCTGATGATTTGATTGTGCGCTCAGGCACGATGTCAGTCAGGTCTTGCTTGTCAGTTGGTATCACTCCACTGCCCATCACGTTGCCTGTGATGGTAAAAAATCTACCGCGTCCGTATGCCTCAAAACCTTTTTCGTGGTCAACAAATGCGGTTGTCAGGTCAGCACGAGTAAAAATCTTGATGCCTGTGCCTGATGGTGATACCTCTGTATAGCCTGTAACTTTTTGTAGGATATTGTTAGCAAAGTCCGACAAATTGTTACTTTCGTCAATACAGTCGTCCAAGTCAATGCCACATAGGTCATCGTCTTGGGTAAATACAAAGCCAAGCCCTGAGTACTTACCTGTCTTGTAAGCCTCTTCGGCGGTCATAAAGTCTGTCCATGTGGACGGGTTGTTAGTGGATGCCGTCTTGCCACTTGTTTGTAGTGGCACCTTGCTCCAACGCTTTGCACCCTCTTCACCCACCTCCATGTAATCCCACAATACCCAACGCGCAATACGCTTGAGCTCCAAGGGGATGTTTTCTAGTTTTACGGGTAGTGATGTCGGTTTCATTAAATCCTTTCTGTGCACTACTACTAATGCAAACTTCTATATTCTAATATGGTGGTAAACAACAATTCTATATAACTAAAAGTAATCATTTGACAGGGTATCCATGGTATCCATGGTCTATTTCACTTCTATTCTGTTTTTTACGAAACAAAAAATAAAAAATAAGAATGAACTGCATTTAGACCATGGATACTGTGGATTTAGTGGATTGAACTAAGTGAGTGTGTACTAACTTAGGTAAAACGACAACATGTACCCAATGATGCCGAACGATAGCATGATGACAATGGACTCAACGAACGCATATGAGCGCCATGAGTCTGGTTTCTCACACTTCCATATTGCCGTACCATAATCTGCGTCCCTGAACGCCTCTGACATCGTGCGGGGTGCATATTGGTAGCGGTGGTACTTGTTCACAAAGGTTTCGTAATTAGTCATAGTGTTACTCCTGTAAAATATGAAAATACTAGGTATGCCAAACTGCCTGCAATGCCCAGTCCAAGCCCATAAAATAAAACAATCGCAATAAAAGCAATCGCCGATGATGCCACTTCAACCCAAGTTGTCATTAGTATCTCCCATCCAAAATGCCTAAATACTTTTCTGTCAACTCGGCTGATAACAAAAAGATGTCGCGGGAAACTTCTTTGTCGCTTCTATCTCTTGGCACCAACATTGGGTTGCTTGATAATGCAATCATAAAATCAAGGATTAGTTCTTGGCGTGTTTTCATTTTGTTTCTCCTGTTTAGGTTTGTTAAAAATTTTATCGTAGTTGCTACGATAGTCTTCGGTTGTCTTCTTTTGCTTCTCATCGGTCATTTATGCACCTCATGGCCGGCCTGTTGCAAGTGTCTCATCGCCCACTTGCGAAACTCCTCACGATTCGCGCTGGTCTGTTCTTCACGCTCGTCCCATAAGAACTGCATCAAGAACTCACCTGACTCATCGTGCACTTCAATCTTAATCAGGTTGCCTGCTTTGTCATAAACGTCTTGTTGAATCACTGGCATATCATGCTCCTTTAATTTCAGATAAAACATCACGCACCCCACTTGGTGCATCGTCCCATGAATCACTGCGACCATAGTCACCGCGACTCATTCTCATACGCTCTTTGTCACGGAAGGCAGGTTCAATCTTCCACCATGCCAATGACGCGTCTTTGTACTCCTGCCAAATAGGGTTAGGCTCAAACAAAGGATGGTGCTCTCCGTCACCTTTGTATGAGTCCAAGTAGTCCCTGTGTGGTATCCACTCGTACTTCATGTTCGTACTCGTTCGCACCAGTTTTACTCTGTCGCGCGCTCGGATAAATCTATCGTACGCCTGCTTTTGTTCTTTTGTTAGTTCAATCATTTTTGTTCCCCATTGCATAAATAATCCATCCACCCACTGCCCAAAGGTCAGCATTCGGTTTATCTGCCAACATCAAAATTATTGATACGGCAAACATCAGTATTGTAACCGCCGTGTTACTCATCACCATCCTCCTGAAATTTCTCTTGGTTGTATGCGTCCAATGATACTGGCTCACGTAGCAGGTAGCCTCTTAACTTTATCACTCGCGACTCATGTACCTCCATGGCATCTGCCAGTTCGGTTGCACGTGGCTCACGTCCTAGCTTTTGCAACAAAATACGCTCGGTGTACTTCATCTTACGTATCTCTTCTGCCACGTTGACTGGTATGCGAATCATGTTGCCATAGTTATCAATACCGCGTCGTACGTCCTTCATGATAAAGTTCTTTGCGTAGGTTGCAAAGCGTGCGCCGTTCTTGGGTATCCAACGCTTGCCTGCCTTTAATAGTGCCTCGTTACCCATCGCCAACAAGTCATCCATTGGCACTGAGCCGTGATGCCACGCAGGCGTGTCTTTGATTACTGATACAACAAAGCGTAGGTTGTGCCTGACTAACTTTTCAAGTGCAAGGTCATCACCCTTTTGAATCAATGCTGATAGCCGTTCCTCCTCTTCCAATGGTAACGTTTTAATGTCGTACAGACTTCGTAAATAATCAGATAGTGCGTTCTTGTCATTTCTCATACATCACCCCAACGCATAAAATGAATAGTGCTGTGGCAATGACTGCAGTGTTTTCTGCCAGTAATCCAACGAGTAAAAATAATGCACTAAAGATTTTCATATTAAACACTCCCCAACAAGTTTCATGGCTCGTTGGTAATGGTCTACCTTTTGCTCTTTGACCTTTGGCAAAACAGTCAGAGTGCACCCTGCGTCAAGGTAGGGCTGAGCCTCAATCTCTGAGGCCAATTTGCGAATAAGCTCGCCGTCGTCAAATACCCAAAATCTAAGTTGCATAGTGTCTAGCCCTTTTAACAAATATGGATGATGAACCACGTTTAACACGCGTGAATGTGCGTAATAAAATGATACGCGTGATTATAGCATATCGGTTCATTTGCTTGTTACAATCGCCCACCTTGGCTCGTCGTTCTTTTTGCATGGTCGTTCGCTTTGCCATCTTCTTTTTGGTAAGTCGTACGCCCTTGTATCGTAGCGGTAAGCCAATGCGGTGCGGTTGAAATATGATGTTGAACTTGGTGCGTTTACAGTATCTCATCGTCGTTCACAATCTGTAAGTGACCCTTGAAGTGGAAACCACTGCCTTTTAAAAAGCTCTCAAATCGTTCAATGATGTCGTCCAAGTAGATAGCCTCAAACTCAGTCTCTACCCTGTCAACAACGTCATGGTCTTCAATTGATTTTTTGGTAAATGAATAAAACTCTTTGTAATCTTTCATCTGTATCTCCGTCTTTTGTAACGTTGCAATAAAATCAAGGCATCGTCAAGATACCCCAGTTGTACAATCAGCTCAATTAAATTTTCACGTGCACTGAGCTCCACGTCGTAGCCTTCCCACAAGTGTAAAATCTCATGCAGTATACGCTCCCTGTCTTCTCTGCTCTGTGACATATCATTGCATCTCCCTGTCGTCCTCTGTCACAAACACCTTGCCTGTGTCCAGTACATCGTATGGGTCACCTGCCTGCCCAGTGATTGCCAACTCGCCTGCCTCGTTGGCATCCTCTGCCTCAACAAGGTAACACTCAAGGGTCTCAACGTACACCATGTACTTAGTCATCGTATTCCTCGTACTGGTCAACCGCTACGTCTAAAAACGGCTCAGTGCCACCCTTGTCGTCGTATGGTAGCTCAGTGATAAAGTAACCGATGCGGTTGACTAAATGATAACCATTCGTAACCCACGTACCCTCATCACCATCAACGTACGTCCACACGCGATTAGGCTCTGTGTTGGCAATTGATAACACGTACTGCAACTCTTCACCAAAGGTCTCAAACATGATGCCCTCACCCTTTTCGTTTTGGAATGATGCGTTATCGTCCAAGTGATTTACCACTGGCTTGTATTTGTACTCCCAATCTTCAAAGTTCATTTTGCACCTCCAAGTTTCTCATTTTAAAAGCCTGCAATGTGGCAGGTGAGTGTTGTTTAAGATAGTCAATCAGCTCCCAGTACTGGTCTTCAAGACTGTCATACGCCTGCTCTAGCTCATTTGAATAGTAGCTCATACCTTACTCCCCATTTCAATCCATTCTAACAATGCACTGATGTATTGGCGTTTTGCCTCAAGCTCAATCTTCAAGTCACTGGCAAAGTGACTCTCTGATAAGCACTCCAGTGCCTTCTCGTCTGTCTGCAACTTGCTGATAATATCACGCTTGTTCATTGTCTACCTTTCAATTTTAGTCTGAGTTTACAGATACGCAACGCCACTGGTTCAACGTGCAGGCTTTCATACTGGTCGTACAGTGTGTCGCCTGTCACGTCATCCGTTGGGTACACAGTGATGCGTAGCCCTGACTGAGTGCCGTCACCAAGCTCGTCCGCATCCCACACGTTGATGCCGTACTCGCGGTCTAACACTGTGACATAATGCCACATATCGTCTGAGCCATCGTACTCCAAAGCAAGCACGCCATTGGCTCTTGATTGTAGTGTCTTTTTCACATGGTCTTCTAATTGCATTTTACCTCCTCAATGTTGCCGTCTAGGATTGCCTCACCAATGTCAAGGTTCTCCTCAATGGCACGCTCAATCCAGTCTGTTTCAGCATCATCATACAATGCTATCGTAAAAGTTACTTGGTATTTTTTCATTATCTAAATCCTCCGTTAACGTAACCCTCTTTGACAGATAGCCATTGATGAATCAACTCGTCAATGTCTTCTGAGTCCTCTTTGATAAAACCTGCATCAATGATACGCTTGGTAATGTTGCAAACAATGTGCCTTGAATCTGCACGTGAGCGTTGCGACATGATGTCACCCACCTGCCACGCTACCTCTGTGGCAATCTCAGTTTTTAAATAGTCGTTCATGCTACCTCCTGTCAGTCCGGTATTTCTTCGCCACAAATATCCCACGAGCGTGGCTCACATTTGTAGTCATCAATCGCGTATTGCCAAGCCTGTTCAAGTGCATCACCGCCATCAATCGCAGAGCCTTGCCACCAAACATCCTGACCATCTAGCAACACCATGTGCACGTTGTACATATCTTTTTGCTCTATCATGCTACCTCCTAAAAATATAGTCAACTAAATCGTCATCAAGGTCATAAAACACGTTGCCAAAGAAGGCGTAGTTCCTGCCCTTGAATGTGAATGCACTTGGTGCTACCACTGTCGTGCCATCGTCCAACGTGTATCGCATCTCACGTTGCGTTCTTTGCATTGTAACTCGCATCAGTTCCACTCCTCATCGTAATCATAATCGTCATCAACCTCAAACAAAATGATGCCGTTGTTCACCGCATCCACATCGTCCATGGTTGAGCCATCTTCAAGCGTGTAGTCCTCACCCCACTGCAGGTGCTGAGCGTGTGCCTGACCATTGTCATCGTAATAGTACGCACAATGCCTCCAGTTAACTTGGTCATTGTGCAGTAGTTTCATCTTGCTCATGAGTTAAATCCTTTTCAATCTGTTCTAACTTTTGCTTTTGTTCTTTTAAAAATTCTAAGACAGTGGCAAATTCTTCAAAGCCATCAATGTTGACATCATACAAGTTGCCCTTATCAATAGCATCGCACACGTCAAAATAAACTTCTTGCAACAATGTTAATGTTGAGTTTTTCATAAATCCTCCCAGTGGTCAAACACGTATATCACACCAAAGAAAATGGCTAAGCCAATAATGTAGTTCATTCGTCCTCCCACGTTCTTGAATGATACTCTTGCACAATCTCTTGGTCTAGTTGAAGTTCGTAGCCTGTGCCCCTTCTCAATATGTTAATTAAATAATCTATTGATTGTCCATCACCTAAGATGGTTTGAATGTCATCATCAATCAATCTATCAATCATTTCGTCTCTTGTCATACGTCCTCCTATCTAACGTGTACAAAAATAAATCTGTCTTTTAAAAACTCTGCCTGAGCTTGCTTACGTATTTGGTTTAGCTCTCGGGCAATGTCGTCACCACTGATGTCTTTCATCCATCCTGAGCCGTACCACTGCTCTTGGTTTGGGTGATAGTCTAGCTCAATCCAGTTCTCACCCCACGATAAGCTGAAACACTTAGCACCCTGTTTTAGGTACTCAGCGATGGTACGCATAATCACTGCACGTGATGGCTTGCGGTTAAATGTAATCTCAATCGGTGTATATAGTGTGCTCATATTAAACTCCTGTGTACTTGAATGGTGTATTGTAGTCGCCAATGCTCACGCCGTAGTAATACGCGGTGTCAAAGTAGTCAACCATGGCATCACTGCGGTCATAGTAATCAGCAGAACGCATGGCCTCAAGCACCTTACCAATAAGCTCTTTTGACTCACCTGTGAAGTGGTCTTGATACCAGTAAGGGTTGACTGTTGCGTACTCGTCACGCACCTTGAGGATGTCGGGCAATTCTTTCCATGCCTCACTTTTAACTAAGGTCTCGTTGAAGTTACCAAGCAGGTCAATTGGTGCTGACTTGATGGTGCAACAAATCTTTGAGTGGTGTTGCACTCTTAGACTGTACTTGATACCCAATGGCTTGAGTATCTTGTCTAGGTTAGCCTTGATAACTTTTTTCTTTTCTTGGTTCATGTATGCCATGGTAGTAAATCCTTGTATTAGTTGTTCGTACTGTACTGGTTTTTCGGGTACACTTTTTAATCGCAGTCGGTTACCCAACTGATGTCACACCCAAAATCAATGAGGGCTTTTCTGACATCCTGTGGCATATCATAGTAGCCATCATAATCAATCAGGACTAGCTGACCTGATTCGTTTTGCTCAAACCATAGTCCACCCTCACCGCCGTCCACCACGTCCTCAAAACAGCCGTAGAGGTCTTTGGTGGCTAAGTGCACCTCAAAGTCACCGACGCGTGCCATCCTGTCAAAATCATACGTGCTCATGTTGTCTCTCCTCCATGCCCACCATGCCATTGATGATGTAACGCATCATGTCAACAACAATCTCACGCTTGGTCTGCTCTTCGTAGTTCTTGAGCGAGTGACCGCCTGACCATGTTGACGTGTTTGAGTACACCTCACGCATCAGGTACTGCAACGCTCTTGCATTGCTCACACCTTCAATTTGAGACTGCAAATAAGCCTCGTAATCACGTGCAAATTGCTTTTCCAATGCACGCACCTGTTCGTCATAATAAAAAGTGTTCATCATTCGTATACTCCTAGTTCACCTGCGTTAATCCACTCGCTATGTAAGCCGTACTTAGCAAGCACCTTATCAACCACTGGGTTGACTCCAAAGTTCCAGTCATCCCTGTAGATACCCTCGTAGTAGTCGCACCACTTGTATGAATCAGGCTCTTCAGCACTGATTTGGAAACGACCATCCATGTCGTCTCTGACGTACACTGGTACGCCCAGTTTTTTGAGCGCGTTGTACGCGTATCTGTATTGTTTTTTCATAATCACTCCTGTTAAAGGTTTGGGTTTAGGTAACGTTCATCTTTGTTCATGATGTTACTTAGGTCAAATTGGATGATGACAATGTCATCGGTCTTGTACGTTGCCATGGCCTTGGCGTGTGCCTCAGCCATGTTCTTGGCAGTCAACGTGAAGGTCACAAAGTTGTAACCGCCTGCCACTGGGCTTTTGAATGGTACGTTTTGCTTAAGTATGTATCGTTTAGTCATATATTCTCCTGTGTTACTTTACTGGTTTTTTGGGTACACTTTTTGTGGACTCATCAGCACACGCCTCACGTGTGGACTGGCTACTGCCAGTTTCGTCCTGTTACTCAACCACATCCTCAATTACGATGCGGTGCACAAATATCGGCTTGGCATACTTCTCAAGCCAGTATTGGCGATTCTCTTCGCTGATATCCTTGCGGGTGTTCAGCTCGTTGATTTTGTCCTGTACCAATGCCTTAGCCTCCTCCAATGTATTGGCTCTGAATTGGTCTGCGCCGTACTCAAGGTCAATGCGCACGTTGTATGATTCGTATTTTCTCATGGTGTAACTCCGTTGGTTAGTAATAATCTTAAGTGAGTGCGTACTAACATATTTGTCGCTTTGGACTCGTCAGTGTGCGCCTCACGCACAGACCACGTTGCCGTGGTTTCGTCCTGTCTTATAGCCTGTTAAAAAAGTCTTCCCTCAGCTCACTAGGGCTTTTCTGAACGCCCATGTCGTTCAGGGTGGCACTGAGTATGCCTGCCAATTCGCTAACGTTTTGGCGTGATGGTGAGCCGTGTCTGTAATGCGACACCATGTTAAAAAATAGGTCGCTTATAAATAGGTCTTTATCTGTCATATAACTCCTTTGGTTAGTTGGACTCATCAGTAGGTGCATGACACCTAGACGCCCTAGGGCGTTTCGTCCTGTTAGTATTCAAAGCCGATATAAACGACTGTCGTGCCTTTTAACTGGATGCCGTTACCCCACATGTCTGTGGTGTCATCGCACTGGTAACGCTTGGTGTCACGATAGTATTCGTCACGGATATATACCTTGTTGGCGTCAGGCTTACGCTTGAAGTACTCGCCCTTTGGTAGGTCTTTAATCATTGCAGTTTGCATATGTATCCTTTGTGGTGGTTGAGACGCCATTGTCTCATACTATATTGGTTTTTTGGGTACACTTTTTGGCGTGGCGTGCTGGGTGACTGGCAGGAGGAGGGTGTGCTAACACTAGGTTAAACCGCTCCCCCACTCTCGCACGTGCGTACAGGCTCATGGTGACGTTTAGCAATTTGCCTATGCCTACCCCTTGGCTACTTGCCGAACGCCTTATGTGGTGCGTTGTAGCGAGCACCGCTTTGGTGCACTGTTGCACTGCAACATCCCCATGTTGGTGCATGAGCAGACTGGCTAATTGCAAATGAGAATGATTATCATTACGCAAATTGCCCCTGTTGCTAATGCGAATGATTATCATTACGCAAATTGCCCGAGTAGCCTATCTGTTATATGTCTTATATCTTATGTCATATATCTTATGTCTTATATAAGACTGAGCCTATGCACCATATTGGTGCATGAGCCTCGGTGGTGTTGGGGCGTCGCGGCTATGTTAGTAAGTACTAACTCACCTATATGTCAGTGAGCACTCACATACATGTTAGTGAGTGCTCACTTCGGCAAGGGGGTGGCTTTTTTATTTGACATCACCCCTTTTAGGTGTCTCTGCAGCGGGGCGCGGTGGCCCCATGCTAGACCCGCAGTTTGTATAATTTCCTATATTTTTTATTTTTTTTGTAACACACATATTATTTGTATAGAGATGAAGTAGGGGCGTATGTTTCCTTTCTGTACAGCACTGCCCTGGAAGCCTTATGCCATAAGGGTGTGCCAGGGTATCCATAGTATCCAGGGTCTAAACACTATTTCCCTGTATATTTCTTTTTTCTTTTTTAAAAATAAAAATAAAAATATGAGATATACCGTGGATACCCTGTCTCCTGTCTGTACATACCCGTGGAATAAGGCTGCCAAGACCACTTCTGTATAGAGGTGAAGTGCGCGACCAAGCTGCTATCCTGTCTCGTTTCTATACATGTTCAATTTTTAGCTTACATTTTGCTTACAGTTCTATATTTTTATAAAATTGTAGGGCACATTTGTACAGAGATGTGCATAAGTAGTTATATGAAGAGACTAAATCCACTTACTAATCAACCATTTAAGCGCGGTGATATACGCGAAGACGGTTTTATATTTTTTAATTACACTACCAAGATGAAGTCCGACGGCTTCTTCATGGAGCGCTGGCTATCTGCTGAGGCTTCCGAAAAGGCCAAACAGAAGGATAAAGAAAAGAAGCGTGAGAAGTATGAAAGAAAGACAGACCGTAAGTCTCCAGGGTTCCGCTCTTTGATTCCTGCCCAGGTTAGAACTGTGCACCAGTTACAGAGAATCCATAACGAAGGTGATTGGACAGACGACGAGATTGTAGAAGAGTTGATTGGATACGAGGTAGATGGAGGACCTATGTTAGACGAGGCCATCCATCACGCCGGTAAATTATACTTTAATGCCAAGGAATTATTTCGCAGAGCCATGGAGTTGTGATGGCCCTGATTGCCGATACGTCCATCCCCACCCCCAGTGGTTGGGTGAACATCAGTGACTTACAGGTTGGTGACATGGTCTTTGACCAATATGGTCAACCTGTGAAAGTTACCTTGATGCAGTCGTACATGCCCCAAGAGTGTTACGAGATTGAGTTTGATGATGGATTGACTTTGGTTGGAGACAGGAACCTCACACTGCACCTGCAGGATGTCAAGTGGAGGAACAGGGTGGGTGAAAGTCAGCGCAGGCCAAACCGCAAGTTCCAAAGAAAGATGACGCGCCCACTCATCCAGCTAAATGCCAAAGAGTTATCCAGCGCCACGCTGGTGAACAGCGACAACAGGATGGTTTACTCTGTCCCTAATTGTTTGCCTGTCGAGTACCCAACACGTGACCTACCAGTACCGCCGTATATTTTTGGGGTTTGGTTTGGTTCACTGTCTCCAACTGGACGTCATTGGTTAGGAGATAAACCTATAGAGAAGATGAGAAAGATATTTAGAGGGTATGGTCACTTTATTAAGACAAGAAAACACAAGAACGGCGCTACTATGTTTGACATCCGTCCTTCTGTACGCGATAGTTTTCTTTTTGCCGGACTGGATATTCCTACATCTCTGCCTTTTTATTATTTGGACGGGTCTGTTGCCCAACGTAGGGAGCTACTCGAAGGCCTCGTTGACAGTGGCTTCATCAAAAAGTCTGAAAAATCGAGTTTATACACGGCGAGAAACGCCAACTACAAGCTCTTACGCAAAATCCAGGGACTAGTTGAGTCGTTGGGTGTCAAAACAACGCTACATACACCCTACGACACGCCAAGTTACACGTTAAAGTTCCGTATAAACGACAATTTTCCGATTATTTATGGAATAAATAGAAGATATGTCACTAAAATACAAAAAATTGCGCCAAAAAATTGCATTTTGATACAAACAAACACCCAATACCTAGTAGGTGAAGGCTTTATACCCGCATGTTAGGGCTATTTTGAGTTGTTTTTTGCATAAGTAGTTATATGAGTACTAAAAATGCACTACTAAAAGGGTTTCACAAACACCACATTGTTCCAAAACATTCTGGTGGTACCGATTCGCCTAATAATTTAGTTTACTTGCATCCTATTGACCATGCCATACTCCACAAACTGAGATATAGACAATTAAAGCACCCTGGCGACGCCTGGGCCTATAACAGAATCATGTCGGCTGTAGGAGAAGACAAATTTAGCATAACTGGATATAAAAGAACTGAAGAAACTAGAAATAAATTATCTAAATTAAAAATGGGAAGAAAATTAACAAATGAAACAAAACAAAAACTTTCTGAAAAGAAAGTTGGAAACACAAACGCCACTAAAAAATGTATGGTGAATGGGATTGTATTTGATAAAGTAGGAGACGCGGCAAAACACTTTAATTTAAATGTGTCTAGCTTAAGTATGTGGCTTTCTGGTAAAAGAAAAGCAAAAGTAGAATGTAAATATGTTGAATAAAAAACAAGAGAAAGTTCTAGCAAATTTTGCCGCAACTAACAAACACTGGCCAAAACCAGAGCTCGAAGCGGCGCTCTGGCAAGTCAAATGGGAGCTCCAAGCGCTCCCACACCAAAGAGAACCCGAAGACGGTGAGTATGACACGTTTCTCATGCTCGCTGGTCGTGGCTCAGGAAAAACGCACACCGCATCACACTGGATTGGGATTCGAGCTTGGAAGTATCCAGGCACTCGATGGCTTGTCACTGCACCTACTTCTAACGACATCCGCGCAACCTGCTTTGAAGGGGATTCTGGACTTTTAAACATCATTCCAGCGTGTCTCATCAAAGACTACAACAAATCTTTGTTTGAAATCACATTAATCAACGGTTCTATCATCCAGGGCATCCCAGCATCAGAGCCAGAACGTTATCGTGGTAAGCAGTTCCATGGCGCATGGTTCGACGAGCTGTGTGCGTTCGAGTATTTAGACGACGCTTATGATGGTGTGCAGTTTACTTTGCGTTTGAAGCACCCTAACATCAAGCGTGTGCAGCAAATCATCACCACCACACCAAAACCAAAAGAGTTGATTGTTGACTTGAACGAGGGTAAGATTGGTGGCGACGTGTATGTAGTAAATGCCAGCTCCTACGACAATAAACAAAACCTATCGAATACCTTCTTCAAACAGTTGGAGACCTATGAGGGTTCTGACTTAGGTAAGCAGGAGATTTATGGTGAAATCTTGGACCCAGAGGACGCTGGTATTGTCAAGCGTAAGTGGTTCCGTTTATGGGGCGCGAAAAAAGAAACACCTAACCTAGAGTACGTGATTGCCTCGTATGACCCGGCTACCAGCGAGAAAACTCACAACGACCCAACAGCTTGCGAAGTGTGGGGTGTGTTTGACCAGCTAGATGGTGGCACGTGTGTCATTCTGCTGGACTGTTGGGATGCACACTTGTCTTATCCGGAGCTGCGTAAGAAGGTGATGGAGGACTTCAAGGAGGTTGTGTACGGAGCCGACAACACATTCGCCAAAGGACGGAAAGCAGACCTTATCTTGATGGAAGATAAGTCCGCTGGTATTTCTCTAATTCAAGAACTTCAGGGCGCTGGTGTGCCTGTGCGTGGATACAACCCAGGCAAGGCTGACAAAGTCCAGCGTATGAACATCATCGCACCATTGATTGCAAAAGGAAAAGTATATGTACCTGAAGACCCTGACAAGCCCGGAGAAGTGGCGCCATGGGCTAAACGTTTCATCCGCCAAGTATGTTCTTTCCCAGAATCGGGAGGTCACGATGACTATGTGGATGCACTTTCGCAGGCCTTGCGAGTCTTACGTGACTCTGGCTGGCTACAACTGGACCCGTTACCGGCTAGGGACTATGACTATGCCGATGATAGAAAGCAACGATTTAATCCGTATGCTCAATAGGGCATTTCCCAGCTTTTTTGTGCATAAGTAGTACTAGGGACAACTTCAACTCTAATACTACACCATGGACCTATCTATAATTAAAAAAGCAATCGGTAATTTTAAGGCCATCCATGGGCGTACCCCAAATGCGGCCGAAATGGCCCAACTTGAAAAACAGGCGATGAAATTCACTCAGCCAACCAGCGGATTGCGTTCTGGTATGTCTGCAGCTCCTCGTGCTTCATACGAGTTGGGTACAGATTTGAATTTGATTAACCCTGACACTGCTCGTGACCCGTTCTTGACAAAGATGACAACTGGCAGAACAACAAAGGGCACAAACTTACGCCCGATTGCTCAGGATGTATCAGACCCGTCTGTCATTAAGAACATCGAAGCACAACAGATGTCTGGTCAGTTAGATGAGTTAATCCCTGGCGCATCACAAGGTTCTACCACACCATCAGCAGACTACTTTGCTGAAGTGTCACAGAACATCGAGAACTCTGCACTACAAGGTGGTGCATTAGACAAATTAAAACAAGCGTTCTACAAACAACAAGGACGCTTTCCGGATGAAGACGAGTTAAACGCAATCATTGCAGAGTTTAACCCAGCAAGACATCAGTATGGTGAGCAAGGCATTGGTATCATGAGCCAGCGTCCACCAACAGCAAAAGGCATGACTGATTGGCGTAATGCAGCGCGTAATGAAGGTGTGGAAGAGTCATACCTCACCAAGCGTCAAGGTAACTACCCACAATACATTCAGGACGAGTTGGCTATCCAGCGTGGTGAACTACCAGCAACAGCGTTAAAAGAAAAGAAGAAGCGTTACAAAGAAGTAGCACCAATTGACTTCTACATTGACGAGAATGGTAACCCTGTAAAGATTTACCCAACAATGAAGGCGGAAGGTGGTCAAATCACTCCACGCGACATGTTGGCACAGATGATTGTGAACCAAGTAACACCACAGAAGTTTGCGAATGGCGGAAAGCCAGGCATTGCTGAGTTGGACCAGTGGACACTATCACAAAAAGACCCGTATGACATGGCTCCAAAGATGCAAGCATATGAGCCAGGTATTAGAGAGCGTGCAACAGATGCAGTTGCTCCATACTTAGAAAAGATTGGTATGACACCGCGCAGAGCTCGCGAGCAAGCGTCAGTGATAACAGGCTATCAAGGTGGTATGGACCCTCATGGCTTTACAGCCAAAACAGGCATTGGTCCTACAATGGTTTTAGACCCATTAGCACCGTTTGAAGCTGTTGAGCAGTTTAAGCGTGGTGAAGTATTGGATGGTGTATTATCAGCGTTGACTCTTCCAGGTCAAGCAACAGTAATTAAGCCCCTAAGAACGATGGGCGCTAACAAAATTAAGAAATCAAAATAATTTATGGCAAATCCAAAATTACCAATGCAGATGGGCAAGAACTTGGCTTCACTCGAGACGGATGAAGACATTGATGAAGCTCTTATGCAAGAAGAAGAGATTGAGCACTTTGAAGAAGTGTTAGGTCTTGAGCCTGGCGAAGCGGATGATGAAGTAATTGAGTTGGAAGATGGTTCTGTTGTGGTTAACTTCTCACCAACAGAAGGCCCAATTAAGAATCCTGAATTTTATTCTAACCTAGCCGAAGAGTTTGATGACAGCACCTTGTTGTCATTGGCCAACGAATACTTAGACTTAATCGAAGTTGACAAAGAGTCAAGAAAAGAGCGAGACAAACAGTATGAAGAAGGACTTCGTAGAACAGGACTTGGAAAGGATGCACCAGGTGGTGCTACGTTTGATGGCGCATCAAAAGTCGTTCATCCAGTCATGGCTGAATCGTGTGTCGATTTTGCAGCGTCAAGCGCTCGCGAATTACTCCCTCCTGACGGAATTGTTAAAGCAGAAATAAAGGGCGAGTCAGACAGAAAACGTTTGGATGTTGCAGAACGTAAAGCAACGTTCATGAACTGGCAGTTGACAGAACAGATTCCTGAGTACCGCGACGAAACAGAAGTATTATTAACACAACTACCATTAGGTGGTTCACAGTTTAAGAAGTGGCGTTACGATAGCGAACAGCGCCGTCCAGTGTGCGAGTGGGTACCAATTGATAACATCTTGTTACCATACGCAACAACAAACTTCTACACATCACAGCGTGTTACAGAAGTACAAGAGATTACAGAAGATGTATTCCAGCAACGTGTAGAACAAGGCATCTACCGTGACATTGGTGAAGGTTACATTGGTGATGTTCAAAAAGACCAACAAACACGTTCACAACAAGCTAACGACAAAATTGAAGGCAAGTCAACACCATCTAAGAACGTCGATGGTATGCGCCGTATCTACGAAATTACTTGCTTCTTGCGCTTAGAAGACGACCCAGAGACAGAAGGCCGTCGTGCACCTTACATCTTAACAATTGACGAGTCAAGCGGCGACGTATTGGCTCTTTACAGAAACTGGGCATATGGCGACGAGAAACTCACGAAACTCGACTGGTATGTTGAGTTTAAATTCATTCCTTGGAGGGGTGCTTATGCTATTGGCCTTCCTCACCTTATCGGCGGGCTTTCTGCTGCTCTTACCGGTTCTCTACGTGCTTTATTGGATGCTGCACATATCAATAACAGCCAAACGATGCTTAAGCTCAAAGGCGGACGCATTTCGGGCCAAAGCGATAGAATTGAACCGACGCAGGTAGTAGAAATTGAAGGCGCACCTGGTGTGGACGATGTACGTAAGTTAGCCATGCCGTTGCCGTTCAACCAGCCAAGTAACGTGTTGTACAACCTATTAGGTTGGTTAACATCTGCTGCTAAAGGCGTTGTTACAACAGCTGAAGAGAAGATTGGTGAAGCGAACGCTAATACACCAGTTGGAACAACACAAGCTCTTATCGAGCAAGGTGCTAAAGTATTCTCTAGCATTCATGCTCGTTTACACCGTTCACAAGCTAAATCATTCCAAATCTTGTCACGTATCAATCACTGGTACTTAGAAGAGATGGACAACCAGTCTGGCGTGGAAATCGAAGTTCGTGACTTTGCTGCGAACAACGACATTCGTCCAGTATCAGACCCTAACATTTTCTCTGAGACTCAGAGATTGGCACAAGCGCAAGCCGTATTACAGATGGCTAACGCTGCACCACAACTATACGATTTGAGGGCCGCACACCGGAGAGTTCTAAAGCAGCTCAAAGTACCGGCCATAAACGAGATATTGCCCGACCCAGATGGCATCAAGGAATCTAATCCTGCCCTGGAGAACGTTGCAATGTCCATGGGTCGCCCTGCGGCGGCTTACCCTGACCAAGACCATATAGCACATATCAAGATTCACTTGGCATATGCTCAGGACCCCAACTATGGTGGCAGCCCTCTAATCGGACCTACATTTGCACCTCATGCATTGGAGCACATCAAGCAGCATTTAACATTGCACTACTTGCAATCTATGCGCGCGTACGTGGCCCAAGCAGCTGGTGGCGAAGACACATTGAAGTTGCACGAAGAGAAGCCATTGACGTTGGAAGACCAGCAAGCCTTGGCCTTGGCAGCACAGATGGTTTCTGAGGATGCCCAGGTTGCGTTCCAGAATGAGCAACCAATCATCCAGCAGTTGGCACAGAAAGTCCAGCAGGCCAAACAACAAGCTATCCAGCAGGCTGCTGAAGCTGACCCAGCCGCACAGGTTATCCTCAAGACTCAGATGGCTGAGACACAGCGTAAGACACAAGAGTTCCAAGCCAAGATGCAGGCTGAGCTGCAAAAGACCCAGCAAGAGTACCAGCTTAAAGTTGCAGAAATGGAACAGAAGGTACAAGAGCTTATTGCTAAGTACCAGACTCAGTCTCAAATTGATAGTCAAGCAAACGCTACAAACATTGCGTTGGCTAACATCAACAATGCTTCTAAGGAGCGTGTTGCCTACATCAACGGTCAAGTTGGTTTGAGTCAGCAACAGCAACAACTAGAGCATGAACAAAACATGTCGGCAATCGAGGCTATTAATACAGCCGAACAAGACATCCGCCAACATGGCATTGCTGTAGAGCAACAAGCATTCCAAAACCAGGCGCAACAAGTACAAAATGCAATTGAAGCGCAACAACCACAACCACCTCAAGGAGCAATATAATGGCCGAAAATTTACAAGGCTTTCGTCAAACATACCAAGAAACTGGTAAGCTAAGCTCAGGCGGCGGCCCAGATTCTAAGATTGATAAAGGCGCATCAGGTTCAAAGCGTTCTAACAATGCAGTTTTGAACGGCAACAAGATGGCTAAAGACAGCAAAGTAGGACCATACAATAACCTACGTAAGTCTAGCGGTAGTCTTTACTAACTTATGGGGCGGAAACTATTCTGCCTGTGCATAAGTAGTTATATATGGACATCATTTCAAATTTTATATCTCTTGTAAAAGAGACGAAACAGGAAATTGCGGACACAGTCGCCGCAGGCCACGGGGTTAATTCTTTCGAGACTTACCAACGCCTTGTGGGAAGGAATGAAGGGTTGCAAATTGCCCTTCAATTACTAGACGACATCATGACTGGAGATGACGAAAACAACGAGTCGTAAGACTTATAGGAGCAATGCAAATTGTTTGATGTAACACAAAAAGACGAACCAGACCTGCGTTCGGAACAGGAATGTTTTCCTGTTATTGATTGCGGCGTTGAGGTAGTTGGCGACAGAGTACTTGTGCAGTTGCGCAGGGAAAAGACAACCAGCAAAGGCGGTATCATCCTTGTGGATGAGACCAAACAAACGTTGAGATTCAACGAAACGGTAGCTAAAGTAGTGCAAATTGGCCCCTTGGCATACAAGAACTTAGACGACTTGACCCCCTGGGTTGAAGGACCTTGGTGTAAAGAAGGCGACTTAGTTCGTACCATTAAATATGGTGGTGACCGATTCGTGGTTAATCCGGAAGATGGTGGAGCTCCTGTGGTGTTTATCACACTGCAAGCCCGCGAAATCATTTCTAAAATTAAGTCATTTGAGCATGCTCAAAAGATGAAAGCGTTTGTAGACTAACTTTGAAGAAAGCTAAAAAATGAGTGAAAAAGACATCCCTGTTAAAGAACAGGAAGATGGTTCTGCACTGATTGCACTAGAGCAAGAAGCGGACCCATTTGCAAAAGACGAAGAAGGCGAAGAGCCTGAAGAGAATGCTGAAGGTGGCAAGGTTGAAGCCTCTGACGACGAAGGTGACGATGGTCACGAAGACTCCGATGAAGATGGCGAAGACGAAGACGAGCGCGAGAGAATCCGTGAAGCACGTCGTGAAGAGCGCAAGCTAAAGAAAGAACTAGCTAAACAGCGTGAAGCCTCAGCAAAACACAAGATTAGTGCGCTTGAGCGCCGCAATGAAGAACTAGCAAGACGATTGGCTGCAGTTGAGTCTACAGCGTCATCTTTCCAGTTTGCTCAGGTGGACAAGGCGATTGAAGACGAAGCAACACGCGTCGAATACGCTAAGATGAAACTATTACAAGCATCACAAGCTGGTGACGCTGAAGGCCAAGTAGAATACTTGGAACAGTTGCAAGAGTCTAAACAACGACTTGCACAAGTTCAAGCCTACAAGAAGCAACAGCTTGAGAATGCCAAACGACCAAAGCAGAACGTACCAAACCCTGTGACACAGGAAGTACAACGTAATGCACAAACTTGGTTAGGTAAGAATAAATGGTATGACCCACAGGCACGCGACACAGACAGCCGTATTGCCAAGGTGATTGACCAAGATTTAGCGTCTGAAGGATGGGACCCAGCTGACCCAGAGTATTGGGAAGAGTTGGATAACAGACTATCAGCACGTTTGCCACATCGCTATTCAGCGAAGACCGGCACCACTCCAAAACGAGTTAGTCCTACTGCATCCAGCAGGTCAGCTAACCCGGGCGGCAAAACATCAAATTCAATGGTGTTAAGCCCTGACAGAGTGCGTGCAATCAAAGAAGCCGGAGCTTGGGACGACGTAGCTCGCAGGAATAAAATGATTAAGGCTTACGCAGAATACGATAGACAAAACAAACAATAAGGAGTTTGGAAAATGGCAAACGCAAGAATTAAAAGAGATTTGGACGACCGCTTAGCAGACCGCGCAGGTGAAGTGGTTGCCTCAAGACATACTGCCTCTGAGGCAGATTTAGCACGCAAGGAACGCCTTGATGCGTTCCGTGACAAATGGGCAAACAGTGCATTGCCTGACCTACCCAAGGATATTATCCCTGGGTTCCATTTGTGCTGGTTGTCAACAACCAACACATATGACAGTATCGACAAACGTATGGCGTTGGGTTATGAGCCAGTGAAAGCCGGGGAGTTAGGTAAAGGCTTTGAAGCACTTGGTAAGATGAGCTCGGGCAAGTTTGAAGGCTGTGTTAGTTGTAACGAAATGGTTCTCTTCAAGTTACCAGAGGACGTGTATCAAGAAGTAATGCGTATGCTTCATTTAGAAGACCCGTTAGAGCACCAACGCAATATCACTGCGCAAGTACGTGATACTGCCCAAGGCAATAAAGGTGGACGCTCAGTTCTTGAAGGCGGCTTATTGGAAATGGAAAAAGAGACCGCAAAGGCGAACAACCCAAATATTCGCTTCTCATAACATACTTCAATAATCAACAAAGGAAAAGTAAATGGCAACAACATTTCAACCCTTTGGTATGAAGCCTGTGTACCATCCGAGCGGTCTTGACCGCGCGGTTCCATTCGTAGGAACAAACTCTTACGCTGTGGGCGGTGCATATACAGCTCCTTACTCTTTGAGTTCAGGTCAGGCTTTTTATCAATATCAGCCAGTTAGCTTAACAGCATCTGGTCAATTAACAATCGCAGCAGCTTCTGCAACTGGTGGTTCAGCTGGTACTGTATACGGTGTATTCGACGGTGTTGAATTCACAGACTCACAAGGTCGTCGTTCAGTAGCTAAGTGGGCTTCTAAGTTAACTTTAGACGCTTCTACAGAAATCGTATTCTGGGTATTCACAGACCCAGCATTGGTTTACGAAGCTCAAGTAAACGGTTCAGCTTCTACTGCATCTATCGGTCGTCAGTACGACTTTACTACAGCAACTGGTTACACAACAGCCGACGGTCAATCTATCGGTAACGGTGGCGCTGGTTTCTCTAAGACAGCTTTGGCAGCATCTCCTGTTGCTACAACTGTTCAGGGTCAAGTGCGCGTAGTAGGTTTAGGACGTGAAGTAGCATTCCCAGCAGGTCAGACAAATGCTTGGGGTGACGCTTACACGATTGTTCAAGTCCAAATCGCTAACAACACGTTTGTAGCGCCTAAAGGCTCAATTTAATTAACGAAAGAAAGGAACTAACATATGGCAACCCCAATGCGTAGTACAGACTTTCGTGCGGTAGTCGAGCCGATTATCAACGAAGTCTTTGATGGCGTTTATGAACAACGCGATGACGAGTGGAAAGGTTTTGTAGACCAAATCACTGGTATTCCACGTAACTACCACGAAGAAGTAATGCTCTTCGGTATGAACGCAGCTCCTGCAATGCCTGACGGCACTCCAGTTAGCTACGACCAAGGTGGTACTCTTTACATCACACGTTTTGTGTACCAAATCTATGGTTTGGCTTATGCATTAACTAAAGTGTTGATGGAAGACGGCGACCACATTCGTATCGGTAGCACATTCGCTAAGCACTTAGCTCAGTCTATGATTGAAACTAAGGAAACTCTATGTGCTAACTTGTTGAACTTCGCGTTCACAAGCGGTTACGTAGGCGGCGACGGTGTAACTTTGGTTAACGGTTCACACCCAATCGCTAACGGCGCAACATACTCTAACCAGTTATCAACAGCAGCTAACTTGTCTCAGACATCTGTAGAACAGATTTTGATTCAAATCCGTGGCGCTGTAGACAACAACGGTAAGCGTATCCGTTTGAAGGCAGAACAGCTAGTAGTACCTCCAGCTTTGGAATTCCAAGCTGAAGTTATTCTTAAGTCTGTATTGCGTTCAGGCACAGCCGACAACGATTTGAACCCAATCAAGTCAACAGGTATGTTACCAAAAGGTACACACGTTGTTACTCGTTTGAGCTCATCTAAGGCATGGTTCGTTCAGACTGATGCTGAAAACGGTTTGATGTTAGTAATGCGTCGCCCATTAGAGAAATCTATGGAAGGCGATTTCGAGACTGACTCAATGCGTTACAAGGCAACTGAGCGTTATGCTACTGGTTGGCACGATGCACGTAACATCTACGGTACAGCTGGTTTATAATCAGTCGGAAATAGAGCAAAAACCCCACTTCGGTGGGGTTTTTTGTTTTCAGGGCGCTTTTTGCCTTATTTCTGCATAAGTAGTATTAGGAAGATATATCCCACTCTGACCGCCGACACTTCCCGGATGGACGACTTAGAGACAGCTTGGGATAACCACTAAGAAATGGAAACCCATAATGTCAAGCACATTTACCGTACCAATGCGTTTAAATACGCGTCAAACTACCAGCAATGACGGCACAATTTCAGCCGATACAACTGGCGCATCACAAATTTCACGCCAAGTAGCTATTGTTGGTGGCGCTGCTGCCACAACAGTAATCCCAGCTGGCTCAATCATTCATTCTATCACTGGCTACTTGAACGTAGTTGGCGCAGCTTCACGCGCTGTTAGCTTGACTGTAAACGGCACAACAACAGCTATCGGCACATTGACAACTACTGCCCTAGGCAAGGTTGAAGTAGCTTTCACAGCTTCTGCTGCTGTAGCTAACTTATTGGCTAACGTTGGCGCATATGACTGCACAATCACATTAGCTTCTGAGGCTGCTTCTGCTGGCACATTGTCAGTACAGTACACAGGTCGCAACGCTGACGGCACAATCATCGCTTACGGTTCTGGCTACACAAACTCTTAATTAGGAGCTAGTCATGCGTCAAGTAACCGTGACGGCTGATGCAACAGGGGTAACACCCCCTGTTGTACTCGACCAGTATTTAACCCCATTTAGTGTCACTTACAGTAACTCTGGAAGCGGTACTGTCCAAGTATCCACGACAGACCCGTTCTCTGGAAGCGCTTTTGTTTGGGCAACAGCTCCAACCACAGCTCCAAACGCGACTAACTTTTTGGGTCAACCGTACCGTGCTATCCGTATCTCAGGTGGTGCGGAGAACGATACTTTAACTGTAATCCAAGCTGGAGTTCAGTAATGGCTCAGATAGCACCTCCACATTCAGTATCCGTACAAGGTGCTTACGAGCCATTTGAGCTACAGGTTTCCCGTAATCAAATTATGGGTCACCGCAGTGTTTCAATCTTTGGATTTAACAAAGACGTTGATACCGCAGAAGTGACTGTTTGGCCTTTGCCTTCAGTAAGACCTTTGCCTGCAGCCGCGTTGAGTATGTCTGTAAGCTCTACGAGCACTTCAGACTTACCAGCGAGCACAGGTGCACACACTGTTCTAATCCAAGGATTAGATGCTAATTACAATGAAATTAGCGAGACAGTGACTTTAAATGGTCAAACTGCGGTGCCAACTACTCAAGCATTTATCAGAGTTAATTACGCTGTTGTCACAACAGCAGGAAGCTCTAACAGCGCTTTAGGTGATATTTATATCGGTAGCGGAACTGTGACCGCGGGTGTACCAGCTGTGGTATACCAAATCATTAAGTTTAACTACAACGCTTCTTTAACCGGCAGCTACACAGTACCAGCTGGATATACAGCGTACGTGTCTCAAGGTTTGTTCTCAGCAGGACAGCCTGGCGGTAGCGCTCAGGTAGAAGGCAAGCTATACGTAATTGGACAAAACAATATCCGCACAGCGATTGCTATCACAACAGTGAATAACGGAGCCGCGGATTATGCTTTTGAGTATCCTATCGCTGTTCCAGAAAAATCAACACTAGAGGCTTGTGCAGTTGCTAGTTCTAATAACAACGAAGCAACCTCGTTATTTGTTTTGGTATTAATTAAGAACGACTGTCAGACAGCATAATGCCAATTTATATTGACACACGCGGAAACTCAGTGCTTTCTGTTGGTATCTGTGATAGATGCAACAGAAAGATGGCGTACGTCGATTTAATGCCGGACCCAAACTTCCCTGGCATGCGAGTTTGCAAAGAAGATTTAGACCAGTTTGACCCATGGCGTTTGCCGGCGATTCAGCCAGAAAATATTACATTACGCCACCCGAGGCCAGATGTTTCTGTTGCTAGAACAGATAGCCAACTGTTAACTCAAGGTAACTTGAATAACTCTGAGCCTGGCGATTCAGTATTTATTGACGGCACTCCACCAGATGCCGGTGAGTCTGGCGATATAAAAATATAAAGAGAATAATAAATGGCAGATAAGTCGATAACCCAGTTACAAGTAGCCGGACCGCTTACAGGTGACGAGGCTACTGTAATTGTACAAAACGGCGTTACAAAGCAAGTTTCTATTGCAACCATTGCTGCTGAAGGTGGTCCTCCAGGCCCTCCTGGCCCGCAAGGTGCTGGCGCAACCATTACAATCGGCACGACGCTAACTGGTGCTCCAGGAACTGGTGCGCAGGTAACTAACTCTGGCACATCAACCGACGCTGTATTTAACTTTGTTATTCCACGTGGTGACGTTGGTGCAACTGGACCAACAGGCCCAACTGGCGCCACTGGTGCAACTGGCCCTGTGGGTCCTGGTGTTGCTGCCGGCGGTGTTGCAGGACAGTATTTAAAGAAGACAACAAGTGTTAACTACGAGACAACATGGGACGACTTGCCTGTGTACGTGTCTAACGTATCTGGCACTGCTAATCAGATTAACGTGGCAACTGGCACAACAACTCCAGTTATCTCGCTTGCAACTAACCCAGTAATCCCTGGTTTTGCTGGTATTAAAATTCCAGTTGGTAACACAGCACAGCGTACCGACGTTGTACCATCAAACGGTTTGATTCGTTACAACACAGACACAGCGTTGTTTGAAGGATACGGTAACGGCGCTTGGGCGGCGTTTGCGATTGGTTCTGGTGTAACGTCTGTTGGTACTGGCACTGGTTTAACTGGTGGTCCAATTACATCAACTGGTACAATTTCGATTGACAACACCGTTGTTGCTACACTGACCGACGCACAGACATTAACAAACAAAACAATCAGTGGTGCTAACAATACACTTAGCAACATTGGCAACAGCTCACTTACAAACAGCGATGTCACATTCAATGGTCAGACTGTTTCATTGGGCGGCAGCGGCACTATTACAGCGAGCACAACCAGCCCGTTGACAATTGGTACAGGATTGAGTGGCACATCTTTTGATGGCTCTGCTCCAGTAACAATCGCTATCGACAGCACTGTTGCTACACTAACTGGCACACAGTCACTAACAAACAAGACCATTGATGCTTCGTTAAATACACTTAGCAACATTGCTAATAGCAGCTTAACAAACAGCTCTATTACACTTGGTACTACAAACATCGCGTTGGGTGGCACATCGTTGACCCCTGCGGGATTGACAAGCGTTACAGTAACGCAAGACCCAACAGCTGCGTTAGAGCTTGCTACAAAGCAGTACGTTGACAACATTGCATCGACTGGTATTACATTCCACCAGCCTGTGCGTGTGGAGTCTCCAGACTCAGCAGGCAACTTGAATGCTACGTACAACAACGGAACAGCCGGTGTTGGCGCTACGTTGACCAACGCAGGCACACAAGCTGCCTTGGTAATTGACGGCGTAACTTTAGTAACAAACGACCGCGTGTTGATTTACAACCAGACCAATGCGTTTGAGAACGGTGTTTACACCGTAACAAACACTGGTTCACCATCAACAAACTGGGTTCTTACAAGAGCCACAGACGCAGACAGCTACGGTATTCAAGACCCAGACGCTTTAGGTCTTGGAGATTACTTCTTCGTTGAAGAAGGCACAACCGGTGCAGGCGAGGCTTACATCTGTAACACAGCAGGAACAATCACTTTTGGTACTACACCAATCACTTTTGTTCAGTTCAGTTCAGCTCAAGTTTATACTGGTGGCACGGGTATTAATATATCTGGAACCACAATTAGCATAGCTAATACAGCAGTAACAGCGGGTTCTTATGGTTCTGCAAGCAAGACGTTAACTGCTACAGTAAACGCTCAGGGCCAATTAACTGCCTTGGCAGACACTGACATCAGTATCGCACCAAGCCAGATTAATGCGACAATCCCTAACAGTGGATTGACAAACAGCTCCATTACAATCAATGGTTCTGCAATCAGCTTAGGTGGCTCTGTATCAGTTGGTACAGTGACCAGTGTTGGTGCCACAGCACCTATAGCATCAAGTGGTGGCAACACTCCTACTATCAGTATCAGTCAAGCGACAACAAGCACAGACGGTTACTTGTCATCAACAGACTGGAACACGTTTAATAGCAAAGGTGTTGGTTCAGTAACAAGCGTGTCTGGTACTGGTACAGTGAGCGGTATCACGTTGAGTGGCACGGTGACGTCATCAGGCAACTTGACATTGGGTGGAAGTTTAGATTTGTCTGCACCTCCTGCAATTGGTGGAGTAACACCAAACTTAATCACTGGTACAACTATTACAGCAACAAACTACGTCGGTATATCTGGCGGAACATTTTAAAAGGAACAACCATGGCAGCATCAGGCTTTACACCAATATCGTTGTACTATAGCACCACGGCAGGAGCACAGCCAACAACTGGAAACTTGGCGTTGGGTGAGCTTGGACTGAATATTGCCGATGGTGTGGCTTACTTTAAAAACGCAGCTGGCTCTAGCATTATTCAATTAAACGACCCAGCTGGTACAGCAGTCGCTATGGCAATTGCATTAGGTTAATAGGAAAATAAAATGGCAAATACATTTACAAGTTACGCAAACAAGAACGTTGGCACATCAGCCGCAACCATTGTGACTGTCGGCGCAAGCACACAGACCACAATCATCGGTTTGGCAGTAGCCAACACAACAGCGAGTCCTATCACAGCGGACGTGTACTTCACACGCTCTGCGGTAGACTACTACCTCATCAAGGGTGCCACGGTGCCTGTAGGTAGCTCGTTGGTTGTGGTTGGTGGCGACCAGAAGACGGTGCTCATCACTGGTGACGTGTTGAAGGCGGTAACATCTGCCGCGTCATCTGCCGACGTTGTAACTTCTGTATTGAACATCACCTAAGAGGCTTAAATGTCATATATTGGCTCAACCCCAACAACGCAGAGTTTCATAGCCGGCACCGACTATTTTAACGGTAACGGCTCAACAACTGCGTTCACACTATCACGCCCTGTTGTGTCTGTGAATGACATTCAGGCGGTGGTTAACAACGTTGTTCAAGTACCTAACGATGCGTATAACGTCAGTGGCAACACCATCACGTTCACCTCAGCTCCAAGCTCAGGTACTGGCAACGTCTACGTGCGTTACTTGAGCACAACCACTCAATCTATTACACCAAGCCAGAACACTGTAGCGTACAGCACATTGAACACAGACTTGCAGTCTGGCGGCTACGCATCTAACTTCAAGAACCGCATCATTAACGGCGCGATGGTAATTGACCAGCGTAATGCTGGTTCGGCAGTAACAAGCGGTTTCCCAGTAGATAGATTTAACAGCCAAATTACTAATGGTGCTGTATCTATGCAACAAAGTTCTGTTGCTCCCGCTGGGTTTACAAAATCACTAAGTGTTACTGTGACATCAGCAAGCACACCATCAGCAAGCGACAGAAATTCAATTATTCATAATATTGAAGGCTTTAACATTGCTGATTTTGGTCTTGGCACAGCAACGCCATCAACTTTTACTTTGTCATTTTGGGTTCGCTCTAGTTTAACTGGAACATTTAGTGGGATGGTTGGTGCTGATACAAACCCAAGCTATGTTTATACCTATGTAATAAATTCTGCAAACACTTGGGAATATAAGACAATCACGATTGCTGGTACTTCTACAGGCACTTGGGGCTCTACAAACGGCTTTGGTTTAACTGTTAGATTTGACTTAGGAACTGGCTCTGACAGACGAACAACTCCGAATGTATGGAACTCTGCTGATTATCGTGCAGCAACCGGAGCAGTTCAATTAATTGCAAACAGCGGTGCTACTCTTTACATCACAGGTGTTCAACTAGAAAAAGGCTCTACTGCTACTAGCTTTGATTACAGACCTTATGGTACTGAGTTGCAATTAGCACAACGCTATTATCAAGTTTTTTATCCTGCTGGACAAGAATTGATATATAACGAAAGCGGAAGTGCTGATGGTAAATTTTGGCAACTTTATTTGCCAGTACCAATGAGAGCTACACCAACAGCAACTTATAGTTCTGGAATGACAGGCGGTTCTGTTATTGGTTTATCTGGAACTGTTAGCTCATTATCCCTAACATCTGCAAGTGTTAATAGAGTTTCTACTAGAGTTACCATGTCAACAGGTAGTGGTAGTGCTAATCTTATATATCATTGCGATTCATTTGTTGGTGATTCTGTTGGTCTTTCTTCGGAGCTATAAATGTACAAAATAGTTAATGTCAACGATAAATCAGTTAAACGCTTATCAGACGGAGCTTGCATCCCATTTGACCCAGCCAACACAGACTACCAAGAGTACCTAAAGTGGGTAGCTGAAGGCAATACACCATTACCAGCGGACGGAGAATAATATGCCAGTAAGTACAATTCAAAACGCTTCGTTAGCCAGTGGAGTGCCAAGTTCAACTAAATTGCCGGCTGGCACTATTTTGCAAGTGGTTAGCGGTGCATCAAGCGCACAACAAGGCTCATCTGCTACTTCATTTACTGAGACTAATACAACTGTAACGATTACACCAAAAAGCACATCTAGCAAAATACTGATTTTGTTACAAGCTAACTTTTCAGCAGAACAAAATACCGTTGGGAACATTACAGTTTATAGAAATGGCTCAAACCTAAGTGGTTCAGATGGTTTTGCTACGGTATATTTAACTGCAAGCAAACCAATGTGGGCTGGCGGTATTTTTGTGCAACATCTTGACGAACCTGCAAGCACATCAGCTTTAACATATACCGCTTATGCAAAGGCAAATGGCGGTGTGCTTTGGAACTGGAACTGGGGAGCTACTGGGACTAACTCAAGAATTACATTATTGGAGATTGCAGGATGATTCGCAAAATAAATGCAATACTTTCTCTTGTGCCAAACGCTCAAGTTATGGTTACTGGGGATTCTGATATTAAATGGATTAGTCCTACCACCGCACCAATTACAGACGCACAGATTGATGCTGAACTTGCTCGCCTACAGGCTGAGTACGAAGCTAACGAATATCAACGCCAACGTGCTACTGCCTACCCATCCATTGCTGACCAATTAGACACGCTTTATCATGGCGGGTACGACGCATGGAAGGCAACCATTACAGCAGTTAAAGAGGAGTTTCCAAAGCCATGAGCTACATCGGTAATATCCCAACAACCGTAGCCTTTCTCGTTGACACGTTCAGCGGCAATGGCTCTACCACAGCATTTACGCTAAGTCAGGCTCCTGCCAATACTTCATCTATCTTGGTGGCGGTATCGGGCGTGGTGCAAGACCCATCTACCTACAGCGTATCTGGCACAACATTAACGTTCAGTGGTGCGCCTCCATCAGGCTCAAGCAATATCTCAGTTCGCTTCCTTGGCATCCCCGCATCAGGCGTAGCTACAACAGCCTACCGAACTGTCACTGAGTTCACAGCGACTTCTGGCCAGACTACATTCTCAGTGCCATCTTATACTGTTGGCTACATTGACGTGTACCGTAACGGCGTGATGTTAGGCACCGCTGACTTCACTGCCACATCTGGAACCTCTGTGGTTCTAGCCTCTGGTGCTACGGCTGGTGACTTAATCAGAACCGAGTCTTTCTTTGTATCAAGCGTACTAAACGCCATCCCTGCGGTGGCTAATGCGGTAACTGAGACTTATATCAATACTGGTGCGGTGACAACAACTAAGATTGCCGATGCAAATGTGACTCAGGCTAAGTTGGCAAGTGGTGTGGCAGGTAACGGTCCAGCATTCAGAGCATACCAAAACTCATCACAAAGTATCACAGGTGGGGTTTCTACAAAAGTTAATCTGCAAGTTGAAAACTTTGATACTGCTTCATGTTTTGATACAACTAACTCAAGGTTTACTCCAACGGTAGCTGGTTATTATTTTTTCAGTGGTAACGTTGCTTTAGCAGCAAATACCAACGTACAAGCAACAATAAGAAAAAATGGTTCTATTGATAGCTATGGTACGTATGTTGTAGGAACTGTTTCTTATGGTGCAGCAGTAACAGGGCTTGTGTATTTAAACGGTTCTACAGACTATGTTGAATTATTTATGTATGTATCAGGCACAACTTCTACAGACGACGGCACAGCAGATACTTATTTTAGTGGCTTCTTAGCGAGGGCAGCATGACGTTAACAGAAAAAATACTAGCTTTGTACACAGAATTAACCATAGAAGATTTTAGTCCTCGTGGAACAATTGCTTTACAAAACGATTCCGATGGCCGTGGTGACTACATCGCTGCCTGGAACCACCCAACATTACCTCGTCCAACTGAGGAGCAACTAGCATGACATTAGCCGTAAATATCGCCCAGTCGGGTTCAAACAACCAAACCATGCGCAACCGTATCATCAACGGGGCCATGATGATTGACCAGAGAAATAATGGTGCGAGTGTCGCTTCTCCAACAGACACTTACATAGTTGACAGATGGACAGTTCGTGAAGTCGGTGGTGGTGTTGCATCAGCTCAGCAGTCTTCTACAGCTCCAGTTGGATTTACAAAATCATTATTATTAACTGTTACAACCCCCGATTCATCTATCGCATCAACAGATAGATATTTAATTTCTCAATTTATTGAGGGTTACAACATTGCAGATTTAAATTGGGGCACAGCCAATGCTCAACCTATTACATTGTCTTTTTGGGTGCGTTCAAGTGTGACTGGTACGTATGGTGGGGCATTACAAAACACAAGCGTGGATAGAGCATACCCTTTTACTTACACAATTTCCTCAGCAAATACATACGAATACAAGACCGTCACAATTCCTGGTGATACATCAGGTACTTGGAACACAACTAATGATATTGGTATTGCTGTTCGTTTTGGTTTAGGTATTGGTTCAACATACAGTGGTACTGCTGGAGCGTGGTCGTCAGGTAACTATCTAACAGCCACTGGTGCGACTAACTGGATTGCAACTTCAGGTGCTACGTTCTATATCACAGGTGTCCAGCTCGAAGAAGGCACAGCAGCCTCGCCATTCGAAAATCGTTTGTATGGTACTGAATTACAGCTTTGCCAACGTTATTATTACAGAGTATCTGGTGGTGGAAATCTAAGACATGGTATTGCTGGTAATGGTTCATTAGCGGCAGGGTTTCCAACAATACTTTTTAAAACTACAATGCGAGCAACTCCAACCTTTACTTTTTCAACTTTAAGCGATTTTTTAGTTGAAGGGTTAGCGGGGGGTTCAACTGCAACACCAAATTCAATAACACTTAATACTGCAGGCGTAGATAGTGCAACACTATATACACAAAGTGGCGGTAGCGGAACAGGCACTGCTGTTCAATTACTTGGTACTGGTAGCACTGCTTGGACTGCTTATTCTGCGGAGTTATGATATGTATAAATTAATAAAAGACCCAAGAACAAACGAAGTTTGCGCTATTGAAATAGTAGGTGCAAATACGTCATTTCTTTTAGACCCAGATAACACCGATTACCAGGCTTATTTAAAATGGCTTGACGAGGGCAACACCCCGCAACCTGCCGATTCAGGAGAATAATATATGGCATTAACAAAAGTAAACTCAACCCTAGTAGACGGTGCCATCAATACTGCTTCTAACGGCAATGTGGGTATTGGTACTAGTGACCCTTTACAAAAACTTGACATGAACGGAACTACTGCAAGATTTAGCAATGGTTCTTATATTGGCTATTTAGGTGCTGGAAGTCTTTTAGTTAGTGGGGGCTCAACGGATTTCACATTACGTTCGGATAACGTATTGTCTTTTGGAACTGGTGGTCCATACGAACGAATGAGAATAACTAGCTCAGGTTATGTTGGTATTAATAATACAAGTCCAGTATATAGTTTAGATGTCCGCGGTAGCACTCTTTTTGCTGGTAGTGGTTCAGTTGCAAATGGACAAGAGTTTACATATATCAACGGTAGTGACAGATACATTCTCACTCACGGAACTTCGTTAAATACTGCAACACAAATGTATTTTACGAATCCAAACGGAACTGTAGGCTCTATTTCTACCAGTGGTTCTTCAACAAGTTACAACACATCATCTGACTATCGTTTAAAAGACAATGTTCAGCCTATGGTTAACGCTTTAGGTAAAGTAGCTCAACTTAAACCAGTTACTTTTGTTTGGAATACAGACAATAAAGCTGGCGAAGGTTTCCTTGCACATGAGCTACAAGAGGTTTGTCCAGAAGCGGTTTATGGTGAGAAAGACGCAACTGAGGATTATGGTGATGTTCTTAACGAAGATGGAACAATAAGATATTCTGATGTTAGAACACCAACAACACCAGAAGAAGGAACAACTTTTGTTAAGAAAGGTGAAAGACCTGTCTATCAATCTGTTGATACTTCATTCTTAGTAGCTACACTAACTGCCGCTATTCAAGAACAACAAGCCATCATTACAGACCTAAAAGCTCGAATTGAAACACTAGAGGCCAAGTAAGCATGAACCCAGATAACAACGGCGTTGACTTGTACAAGTACGGCAAACTGGTCGCTACTGTTGAGTCACTAGAAAAGAAAGTTGACAAGTTAGAACAAGGCATGGAGGAACTCCTGGAACTTGCTAACAAGGGACGTGGCGGCTTTTGGGCTGGCATGATGGTTGTCAGTGCCATCTCTTCAGCCATCGGCTTTGTGGCACACTACTTCGGGACTAAATGAGACTACTCACCTACTTCCTAACAGGCCTCCTCATTGGAGGTCTTTGTGCATCCGCCATGGCGCAAGATTCTACCATGACGATGAACTACAAAGGACAGCCTGTCACAACTGCTGTGGCTCCATCCATGAGCGCATTTAGCCAAGACGTGTGCGGCATACCTTTATCTGCTGCGGTGTCTACCGTGGCGATTGGTGTGTCTGGTGGCACGGTCTACACAGACGCAAACTGTGAGCGCATCAAGTTAGCCAAGACGCTATCTGACATGCAGCTCAAGGTTGCTGCTGTTGGTATCTTGTGTGCTGATGACCGTGTGTGGGACGCGATGATGATGTCTGGCAGCCCCTGCCCAATTGACGGCTTAGTTGGTGATGCAGCTCGTGACCAGTGGATTAAGTCTCACCCAAAGAAATTTGAGAAGCTCTATGGCAAAGTACCTCCTTTATCTTCTGCTTCTCCTAGCGCTGCCAAGCCAGAGTAACGCACAATACAACGCCTGCTACTGTACATCTAACTGGCGACAAGACTCTACGTTTGGTCAGGCGTGTACAGCCAACGCAGACTGCTGGGCCTGTCAACCTGGCGCCTACTCAACATCCTGGCAACAGGCGTTCTGTTCTGGCTACACGGCACCAGCACCGGTCATCAACATTGAGACACAATTTTTAAGTTGTCCAGCCAATTATTCTGGTTCCATAACGCAGACCAGGACGATTACAAACGGCACCGCTGGGCCATGGACAACAACCAGTAACACATGTGTAAGGAATCCACCTACATGTCAAACAAGCACACAAACACAGACTCTAAGCTGCCAGACTGGCTACACAGGGTCCATAACACAGTCGCAAACGTCAACGTGCCCAGACCCCTATGGTTCTCCTACATGGTCTGGTGCGTGGACGACAACATCAAACACCTGCGTCAAAAGTTTGTCAAATCCCACGAATGTAACGAGTCCTGCGAGCCCAATCAGCCCGCTGAACCCAACAAGTGTGGTGTCTTCACCTGCGGCTCCTCAGACGGCAACTGCTACTGTGTCGGCTCCAACGACACAAGACCCAACGAGCTCGGCTGGTTCAGGTGCCCCAGCACCAGTAAACTCTGCCACATCAACACCTGCCCAACCGAGTGTAAAGATAAACACCCCGGGACCAGCCACTAAGACGCAACAGATTGTGGCCCGTGTGCAGATACTGTCTGCCATGAACATCATAGAGGCAAACAGTATTACGCAGTACAACGTCTTCCCAACCACATCGTTTGGATTAAACATGCCGGAAGACCTTATTAAATACCAGGCACTTGGTTTGGAACTAATCCAAACAGGCATGCCAACCATCATCCAAGATGTACAAAAATTAAAAGAAAATTCTGTGGAGATTGAACAATGAGCGACATTAAAAAGCTAGAGGCCGCGACCGACAAGGTTCAAGGTTTGCTAGACTGGGCCAAACAGAACACCATGCTGGTTGGTATATTGATTACAGTGGTGCCAGCGATTGGATTGTTTGGCTACAACGCAATCACAAAGTACAACGAAGTCAAGTCTATGTACGAGAGCTACGACGACACAGCATCGTCAGCAGCCAAAGCCATTCGTAAGATTGAAGTACTAGAAGAAAAAGTAGCGGCTCAACAAGAGACGATTATCAAATTGCAGGAGCGCTCATCTGATGCACTCCTCAATGCCAGGGAGGCTAAAACAGTAGCAGATAGTACCCAGAAAGAGGTACGTTCCTTGGCTCGTGCTCAGGAGGTTGAACTCAAAGCAGTCAACGACTCCATGAACACTCAACTAAACGCTATCAAGCGAGCAACAACCAACAGACTAGGGAACTAACATGCTATCACTTATTTCAACACTTGGCGGACTATTAATCTCTGGCCTGCCTAGCGTATTGGGATTCTTCCAAGACAAATCTGACAAAGCTCACGAGTTAGAGCTGGCCCGCATGCAAACCGAGCGTGAGCTACAGATGATGGAAAAAGGCTTCATTGCACAGCAAAGAGTAGAAGAGATTCGCACAGACCAGGTAGAGATGCAGACTGCTGCACAAATGCAGAACGCTGCCCTAGACCACGACAAGAAGGTCTTGGAAAGAGCATCAACTTGGATAGTGAACTACGTTGGCACAGTTCGTCCTACAGTAACTTACATCTTTGTTGCTGAGTTAGTAGCCATTAACTTCTGGCTTTGCTACCAGTTGTTCAAGATTCCTAATCTAATCACTAAGGTGGATGACCTTACTGTTATTGGTGAGCTAATCTTCTCATCAGACGAAATGGCCATGTTAGGCGGTATTATTGGCTTCTGGTTCGGTTCTCGTAATTGGGACAAGAAGAAGTGAAAGTAAGCCAAAAGTGCATTCAGCAGATAAAGCAAGATGAAGGGGTTAGAAACAAACCATACCAGTGTCCGGCGTTACTTTGGACGGTTGGCGTGGGCCACGTTATTGACCCCAATCACGCTAAAGTTCCACTGGCTGATAGAAAGAAACTACCTATTCCTGCAGGTTGGGATAGGGTTCTGAGCGCCGATGAGATAGATGAGATACTGCGCAAGGACCTAGCTAGGTTTGAGGCCGGTGTATTGCGTCTCATCAAGGTCAAGCTAACCCAGGGGCAATTTGACGCCCTGGTATCGTTCTCATTCAACGTTGGCTTGGGTAACCTACAGAACTCTACCCTCAGAATGAAGCTCAACAGAGGTGACTATGAGGGAGCCGCAGAGCAGTTTTTGGTATGGACCAAGGCCGGCCCTAAGACGCTCCCAGGCCTGGTCAAACGCAGAACGCACGAAAAAGAGATGTTTGAGTCTTAAAGTTTGCATTAGTAGTTAGATGAAACATAAGATTATCTTCTGGTGCGTGTTTATCACAGCCATAGTTTTCCTAGCTTTTCGCTTTGATTATGTGCAGCAAAAAGAGAAAGTTAGAATAAAATCAAGCACATTGGACCTTATCTACAAGATGGAAGGGTCTATGAGCCAAGCCTATTTGGACAGTGCAGGCCACTGGACCATTGGCGTAGGACATAGGATTAAGGACTCTGAGCCACACCTCCTATTTGCCCGTTTGTCTAAGCGTGAAATAGAAGACCTCCTGAGACGCGATTTAGAACCCTGTGAGCGGTTTTTAACAACCAGGGTAGAGTACCCCATTAACCAAGGTCAATTCGACGCTCTGATGAGCCTCTGCCACAACATAGGACTGGACAATTTAGCACGTTCTTCCGTGGTGTTTCATCTTAATGGGTTCAGAGAAAAGTCTGCAGCCAACGCGTTTTTACACTGGAACAAGCCCCAAGAGCTGACAAAAAGGCGACGAGAAGAACGAAGATTGTTCTTATCTGACATATGATTACATGGGGCTTAAAGCCCCTTTTTTGTGCATAAGTAGTATTAGGGATGTGCACAATCCCATACTATCATTTTACCTCGAGGAAATACCATGGACGGATTTAAGAAAAACCCTAAGATTGCTTGCTTCAAAGAAGGCGGTCAGGTAGGCTATAAGTCACGCAAGACTCCTTGCGACAAAGAAGACATCAAGCAAGACAAAGCCATCGTTAAAAAGGCTGTTGGACAACATGAAGCCATGAAGCACAAGGGCGAAGGCAAGACAGAACTTAAGTTGAAGTCTGGTGGTCGTTGTAAAAAAGAAGGTGGCAACGTACGTAAGTACAAAAAAGGCGGCGAAGTTATTGGCATGAAGAAGACTGCCGAAGACAAGAAAGACATCGCTGGCATCAAGAAAAAAGGTTCAGCACCAAAGAAGGCTGCACCAAAGACAAAACAAGCTCCTGCTAAACCAATGGGCATGGCTCCAGCGGAAATGCCGATGGAAGGCGAGCTACCGATGTTTGAAGAAGGTGGCAACGTAGTAGAGCGTATGGGTCGTCGCTTACGTGACAACGTGATGGGTACACCAGAACAGAACGCAGCAGCTCGTAAGCAATTAGACAAAGTAGCACAGCAGCCAGGCATGATGGGCGCCATGGAGCGTGGAGCTCGTGCAATGAGTGGTATGGGTCAAGCAGCTCCATCAAACGGCATGGGTCAATCTAACCCAATGGGTCCTGAAGCTGACAAAGAGCGTGAATTACTAAAAGGTGTTCAGGCTATCGGTCGTGCTTGTGGTGGCTCAATCTAATGCCTTATAAGTCAGAAGCTCAGCGCGGCGCCATGGGTGCTGCAGCTGCAGGCAAAAGCACACTTGGCATCCCTAAGAAGGTTGGCAAGGAATTCATGAAAGCCGGTCCAGCGTCTAAGAACTTACCTAAAAAGGTACCTAAGAAAGCTGCTGGCAGAGGAAGATAATAATGGCGTACAGCGACACAATAAACGAAACGCAGATTACAGTAGGGCAGCTCATTGAGTATGCCTTCCGTGCCGCTGGTAAAACGGCAGAAGAACAAACGCCTGAATACATCCAGGCAGCCAAACAAGCTCTCTATTACATCTTGCAAGACTTGCCAAACAAGGGCGTGAACTTGTGGATGTTAAAAGAGATTTTAATTGGTACAACCAATGGTCAAAAGGTAGTTGACCTACCTGCCTCAACGATTGGTATCAGAGCCGCTAACTGGTCATACAACATCACTCCAGAAATTACAGCCGCTTTGCCGGTTGCTAACGCCAACGCGTCATTGTTGTTTGACGGTAACTTGGATGGCTTTGCTACATCAATCTCTGGTTCAAATAACTGGTTCGGCGCTTCTTACAGCGGCGGTCAGCGCATTGTAAACGTTGGCTTCAATGCCTACGCTGCGGGCGGTGGTTCAGCAACGTATAACTTTGTGTTAGAGGCCAGTGCAGACGGTGTTACTTGGTCTACGATTGAAACCTTGCCAACAACTACCTTGGTAGACGGCACATGGGCATACTACCCAATTAACACAACCGTCAATCACAACTACTACAGACTGCGTGAGACAGTGGCTTCCACGTTCTCATTGCGTCAAATTACATTCAATTACGTTCAGCAAGTCATCCCAATGGCTCCGTTGAACCGTGATGATTACTTCTCATTACCACAACAAGCGTTTGCTTCAGACCGGGCCTTGCAGTACTGGTTTGACAAAAAGATTGACCCACAGATTCGTATCTGGCCAGTTCCAAACAACGACTTCCAGATGATGCAGTTTGTATTAGAACTACAGCCTTGGGACGTGGGTAATTTGTCCAATCAGTTGTACGTTCCAAATCGTTGGATTCGTGCACTACAGTCTATGTTAAGTCATGAGTTGGCTTTACAAATTCCTAGCGTGGATTTAAACCGTGTTGCTTACTTAGAGAAGCAAGCGGCTTTACATCTTAAGAGCGCTGAAGATGGTGAAGAGGACGAAGCACCAATTTTCTTCCAACCTAATATTAGCTATTACACAAGGTAATCATGGCCGCATATGTAATGACCTACGACAATCTCGTTGCGGATATTATCAAATACTCCGAGCGTGACGACACTGGTTTCGTAGACCAGATTCCTATGTTAATTGGTTTGGCTGAGCAATCTATTGCTGCCGAGATAAAGACATTGTGGGAATTAAATGTAGTTACAACAACGTTAGTACCAACTCAGGGCACGCTGTCAAAGCCAGCTCGTTGGCGTAAAACTGTTTCTATGAAAATCAACGGTGAGCCAGTAACACACCGCTCACAAGATTACGTAGCACAAGTGCAAGCTGAATATGCTAATGCTCAACCCTTGTACTACGCAGACTATGACTACGACCACTGGGCTTTAGGACCAAAGCCAGACGCTGCCTATCCTGTAGAAATCATTTACTACAGCCGCATACAGCCGTTAGATTCATCTAACCAAGAGAATTTAATTACCAGGGAAGCACCTCAAGCACTATTGTTTGGTACATTGTTACAGACTCAAGGATTCTTAAAGAGCCCAGATAAGCTACAACTATGGCAAAGTCTTTACGACAAAGCTATGGCTGCTCTGAAAGCTGAAAACGCAAGTCGTAACGTTGACCGTAACACTAGCGTCATGGAGCCATAATGCCGACATTTGTATCACCGTTTACTGGCGACGTAGTACAACCTACCGACGTCAGCTACTACTCATTATCATTTAGCACCGACAAAACATTGGTGTGGCCTAACTACGCGGTACCAGGGGCCACAACCATTCCTGCTGCTCGTGTGATGGATTGCACACCATCAACAAGTGGTTTGTCAATTCTATTACCAGTTGCGACACAAGGTTCTGTTGGTACGGACATTCTGTTCCGTAACAAGGGAGCTAGTACATTCTCGGTTAAAGACTCAACCGGCGGTAACGCTGTTACAATTGCAGCCGGTGATTCTTATTACTTCTACCTAACTGACAACTCTACAGCCGCAGGTGTGTGGAGTAACGTTGAGTTTGGTGCCGGTACTTCAGTTGCTGATGCAGCCACATTGGTTGGTAATGGTCTAATTAACATCGGCGGCAAGTTAGAAACTTCTACAGACGTTATTGCTGTATCCACAGCCCCAACGTTCACTGAAAGCAGCCGTGCCTTGGCTTATGTTTGGACAAGCGGTGCTGGTACATTTAACCTGCCAAACCCAACGACACTATCTAACGGTTGGTTTATCATGGTGCGTAACGGTGGTACCGGCGCGCTTACAATCGACCCATATAGCACACAAACAATTGACGGCAACACCAGCCTGATATTCTATCCGTCTGACTCAGCTACCATTGTGTACGATGAGACAACAGGTAACTTCTTTACAGTTGGCTTGGCTCGTCAAACAGCCGTAACGTACACAGCCGCTACGTACGACGTTGATAGTATCCCTGGCTCAACATTTAGCTTGGTGACATACGCTCCAAACATTCAGACGTATGAGGCTTTCTCAGGAACTAGAACAACCAACTTGACGGTTGAGCTTCCTGCTATTACCCAGTTGTACGTTGTCAACAACCAAACTGGTTCTTCTGCGTACAACATCATTATGCAGATTTCTGGTAGCTTAGGCACAACGGTAACTGTATCAAACGGCACGTCCACACTTATTTTAAGTGACGGTGTCAACCTATCTATTCTGTCATCACAATCTGCAGCCGGTAGTTTCTTAGCAAACGACGGCTCTGCCGCAGCTCCAGCGTTCTCATTTACCAGCGATACCACATCCGGTATGTACTTAGCTAATAACCATGAACTTGGATTGGCAGCGAACGGTGTAGAAATGCTAAACCTAAACGCTACAAACTTATCTAACTTACAGTTGTCAACAGACGCACAGTTTAATGCGGCATTAATTGCGGGTGGTACATTCTAATGGCAGAACAAAAGATGGACCAAAACTTAGGATTGGTTTACACGCTAGGTGTTGCAGCTGGCATCAAGCGTGACGGAACGTCCTTTGAATCTCGCGAGTTTACTGACGGCACATGGACTAGATTCCAGCGTAAGGTGCCACGTAAGATGGGTGGCTACAGACAGATGTTCCGTGACCCTAACGGCATCCCACGTGGCATTATCTCAAACGCTTACAACGCGTTGAACTACATCTTTACTGGCAATGCAACAACGTTAGACGCCTTTACAACAGGTACAAACTTTGGTGTTGGTAGTGGACCATTCCCTGCCAAGATTATGGTTGGTTACTCTGAGTTTGTGCTTGTGTCTGCGGCCACTCCAAACTTTGTGATTGCTGGTGACCACACAACACTATTCCCTGCCGGTGCCAAAGTTGTGTTTGACCAAACTCCTGGCTCTACAATTTACACAGTATCGTCATCAAGCTACACATCACCAAACACAACAGTAATACTAACAACTGCGTTTGCTGGCACACCTACGTCTGTTTGGTTAGCAAATACATATTATCAGCCAGATGCTGATAACTTGTGGCAGTTTGACATTCAGTACAACCCACAAGGTGGTGCGTTACAGGTGATTGCTCACCCAGGCCACAACCTATCAAACATCGACAGCGGTGTTGAGACTCAAGTACTAGCCGGCAATATTTTGCCAGGTGCTGGTAACGTTTGGGAGTTCTATGGATTGGCTGACTCAGAGGGTGCTAACCCAACGTACGAGCCTATCAAAGTAGACGGTGGCGTTTGTGTGTTATACCCATTCATCTTTGTGTATGGCTCAAACGGGTTCATTGCAAACAACCACGTTGATGCAACGTATGCAGACCAAAACTTTAATGACTGGAATGGAGCATTATCCAATCGAGTCAACATGGCCGCTGGTAAGATTGTAAAAGGCATTCCAGTGCGAGGCGGTACACAATCTCCTTCAGGATTGTTCTGGGCCACGGATTCTTTGATTCGTGTATCGTTTACAAACGACCCAACACAATACTGGCGCTATGACATCCTTTCTAGCCAAACCTCTATCATGTCATCAAGTTCCGTCGTTGAAATGGACGGTATTTATTACTGGATGGGTGTTGACCGTTTCTACAAATATAACGGTGCTGTTTCAGTTGTGCCTAATGATAAAAACGTAAACTGGCTTTTTGACAACTTGAACTTCACACAACGCCAAAAAGTATGGGCAACAAAAGTGCCTAGATACAATGAGATTTGGTTCTTTTATCCACGTGGTACAGCCACAGAGTGTACTGATGCAATCATCTATAACGTTAAGGATGACATCTGGTACGACGCTGGAGAAGCAGAAGGCGCTCGTCGTTCATGCGGCTATACTACAGAAGTTTTCCCAACACCAATTTGGTGTGACTGGCAGTACGTTGCAACATTTGGTTCTCCAGCGACAGTGATTGCCACACCAGCTGGTGAGCCAGCTCCTAACGCCGACCAGTTTTATTTAAGTGGTGACCAAACAACTGTGTTTGTACCAGGTTCTAACTTCCAGTTTTCAACCGTGATTACTGATGACTTTTATGAAGTTGACACAGCGTCATACAACGCTGTTAAGAACTTTACATTGGTCACAGCCACAGAAAACTTTACTTCTGCACCAGGTGTTGGTCAACGTGTGTATCCAGTAAGTAACGGTTACACCATGTGGCAACAAGAGTTTGGTGTAAATGCTGTGAGTGATGATGGCACGTTGGCCATCCCTTCATCCATTACAACCTGCGACATCAGTTGGGTTGGTGGTAATCCATCAGGCGACACACCTACAGGTGTTAACCGCCGTATCCACTTACGCCGTATTGAGCCAGACTTCTTACAAGAAGGCGACATGACGGTTCAGGTGGTTGGACGTAAGTTTGCCCGCGGAGCTGAAAGTTTATCTCCTGTGTTTACCTTTGGTCCAGACGACGGCAAGGTTGACATGCGTATTGAGAACCGTGAGTCTCGTTTGATATTCACATCCAACACGGTTAACGGCGACTATGAGATGGGTAGAATCCTAATCACAGCCGAGTACGGTGACGAAAGACCGTAATGGCTAGAGAGTTCCAAGACATCCCCCAGCTCCCTGACGGCGTAAACTGGGCAGACTGGAACGGCAACATGCTCCACTATTTTGGTGAAGAGCCGTTGCCTTATGTCAGCGAGGAAAACTGGAGAGATTTTGCTTTGACCATGTCCAGTTTGAACACTTTTTCTGCCTACGGTTTTCCAGACCCAGAAGAGGTAGAAGACTGGCGGCAGTGGGTTAGGCTGATTACTACTATTGTAAATGGACCGTCAACTTAGGGCGAAATGCCCGATTTATATGCATTAGTAGATATAGATAGATAATTAATAAGACTTTGGGTCTGCATAGGCCTATAGACAATTTAATAAAAATAGAAGATAGCTCTATAAAGCTGAACAGCTTAGAACATAGGCCTAGTGATTTTTGGACCCAAGGTATAAATGACATCAGTAGTCGATTCCAAACACCAGGAGTTGAGCAACGAGGAGATTATCCAGATTGCTGCTCAAGAGACTGGTTCTCAATACTCACCTGAACAGGTGACCGCATCTATCATGGCAGAAGTCCATGAGGCAGGTGCTATCATGATGCGTGAAGGCAATACCCTTTTCATCGTCCAAAAATCCTCAAAAGACCCTTCAGTTGGTGTGTTCCGTGCATTGAACGCGGACACAGCAAGAAACTACTTGCAGAACAGCATGGTGTTTGTAAAAGCCGCTGCGGCAGCTGGATTCAAAACAATCGTGACTACATTTTACGATGAGTCACTATTAAACATTTTTAAGTACATTAGTCGCAATCCTCCATTTCCTGGCATGGGCTATGCTGCCCAAAGAACACAAGACGGTGGATTCCGAGTAACGGTTAATTTAGGTGGCGGTGAGCAAGGTGGACTGCCAAATGCTAGATTGCAACCACAAGGGAATATATAATGGGTGCAGTTGCGAGTTTTGTTGGAGACGTAGTTGGCGACGTTGTTGAGACGGTTGGTGACGTTGCTGAGGACGTTGTACAGGTTGCTGGCGATGCCGTTGAGGACGTTGCTGATACAGTGGGTACAGTAGTAGAAGGTGCACTAGAAGACCCAATTGGTACCATGGCCACAGTGGCCGCTATTGCCACACAACAATATTATTTACTACCAGCTATCTCAGCTGGTAAAGTCGTTGCCAACGGTGGTGACTTAGACGACGCTTTGAAAGCCGCAGCCATTACTTATGTGGCTGGTGAAGTTGGTGGTATGGCTGGTGACCAAGTAAGTACAGCTACACAGTATGGCACAGAATTAGGCTCACAACAGACAGCCATGTTAGCTGCACAAAACGCAGGCATGGGTGTAGGTAATGCATTAGGCGGTGCTACTGGCGCCGCTGTTGGTGCTGGTACAGGAGCGTTGTTATCTGGTGGTGATGTAGGTCAAGCTATCATTGGTGGTTTGGCAGGATACGGCACACGTCTTGGTATGAACCTTGGCACTAATGCCCTAGGTCAAGTTGTGAATGAAGTTGGTGATGTGATTGCCGATTCATACGACCAACTAGAAGCCATGATGGGAGACCAGTACGGTGACCAACCTGGTGACTTCCCAACAACTACAGAAGACTTATACGCTGCTGATACTGAGTTAGGTGGTTTACCGTCTATCAATGAAGGTGACCAACCTGGTGACTTCCCAACAACTCAAGAAGAGTTGGCGATGGAAGACCAAGCGTTGGCTGACATGGATTTACCAGACACAACAGTGTATGGTGACCAAGAGGGTGACTTCCCAACAACGGCTGAAGATTTGGCCTTAGAAGATGAGCTAATGGGTCAAGTAGGTGACCAGCCAGGTGACTACGATACAACTGCAGAAGAGATGGCAGCATCAGAGCAAACACTTGCAAGCATGCCTGACGCAGTTCCTATGGAAGATTTTGAGTTAGATGCCTCTGGCGTGGGTAAGTATTTGAAGGACCAGTATGCTAAGGCTTTCTTACGAAACCTCATGGGCACTTCAGGCGGCGTGACAACAGGCAGAGTTGGATTAAGTGGTTTGTCTGGCATGTTGCAAAAAGCTCAAGACATGGATGATGCAGAAGATGAAAACCAACTAACTGGTGAAACAACAGCACCTAAAGAAGAGCTGTCTTTGTTTGACCCAGTGGGTGATGCATCTTGGGCTCCACAGACTAAACTAAGCGGTTTAGGTTTTGCTGGTAAGTTCATTAACCAAGAAGACAACACATACTACCTAAACCCAGAACAAGCTAGAAAAGAAAAAGAAGCTCAAGAGAACTACGAGTTTGGCTGGGATACTGGAATGGATGAACCTACTGAAGACCAGTATTTTGACTATCAGGAACCTGACGTAGAATACGCAGCGGATGGTGGTTCTATTCCAGGTCATAACCCAGAGTTCTTCTCTGAGGGTGGCATGGGTAACAGATACGTTCGCGGCGATGGTGATGGCACAAGCGACAGCGTACCAGCGATGTTAGCAAGCGGTGAGTTTGTAATTCCAGCTGATGTTGTATCAGGATTAGGCAACGGCGACAACGACGCTGGTGCACATGTATTAGACGAATTTATGAAAGCAATTCGTAAACATAAAAGAGCGGCAGACCCTTCTGAATTACCCGAAGATAGCAAGGGCCCATTAAGTTATTTGGAAGAAGCAATGAAAAAGGCGAGAAAATAAAATGGCAGGATTAAATGATATTCTATCAAGTAAGGACATATCAACCACGGCTATGCCGAGTTGGTATAGTACCGCTACTCAAAACGTAGGCACAGGCGCAAGTGGTGTAACACCAACAGCACCTGGCTCAACAGCGCTGCCTGCAGCAGCTGGTGCATTTACTCCAACGGGTCAATTCCAGTCTGGCACTAACGTTCTTCAGTCTATTGGTCAAGGTGCAGCCAATCCATGGCTAACAACTACCAGCCCAACTGGACAGACAACTGTTACTCCTGACACATCCACAGCGATGGGCGGACTGTTCCAAGCTCAAAAAGATTACTTAAACGAAATTCTTCCTGACATCAACGCTACAGCTTCTGCACCTGCCATTGGTGCTGGTGGTTTTGGTAGCAAGATGAACTTGTCTGCTATTGGTAAAGCTCGCTCACAAGCTGCTTCTGATTTGTTCCAAAAGCAAATGCAGTCCGCATTACAGAACCAACAGACTGGCGTATCAGCCGGCGCTGGTTTAGGTAACATCGGTAACCAATTAGTACAATCTGGTTTGAACACAGCAACGTATCAACAGAACTTGCCGTATGCTGACTACATGAATCAGGCTAAGATTCTACAAGCATTGACACCGGATAAAACACAAATTGACCAGAAACAATTAAGTCCTGTTAGTCAAATTGGTGCCTTGGCTTCTGCATTAGGTGGAAGTGGCCCAGTAAGCAACTTGTTATCTTCTCTAGGTGTATCTGGTGGTATCTCTGGCTTAGGTAGTGCTCTAAGTAATTTAGGTGGTGGAAGCTCTGGCTCATCAATTTGGGATTACGGTTATAATCCAAGCAACCCAGACAACTATGAACCAATTGATTTAGAGGGTGGTGAGTTTGCAAACCCCGGATTGCCTGACTGGTTCTGGACAGAGAGTTACGACTAAGGATAAATTATGGCTGGATTAGATAGCGTTACCCAAACAGAAACAACAGAAGAAAGTACAGTAACCCCACAGGTTACCCCTGCTGCTGCCCCTAAAGGCAGCAAGTATTCTTTGCCGACTGTAAAAGGCACAGTTGGATTAGACTCAAGCATTCTCCAACAAATGCAAAACATCATTGCTGAAAAAGAAGCTAAGAAAAATAGTTTTGGAGAAGGTTTAAGAGATGTCATGGCATTTGATGTAGGCTATCGCGGAGACTTAAACAAAGGCTTGCGTGAAAGAGCTGCTGAAAAAGAACAAAGTGCTGCTGACATTTTCAACATGAAGAGTCAGATTGCACAATATAAAGCTGCACAAGAAAATCAACGTGCGTTTGAAGCACGTCGTAATAAAGAACTTGGTATTGGTGGCGGTGGTGCTGATGCAACAGGCGCTCCTGCAGTAGCCGGCGGACAGCCTGCAGAAGGCGGCATGACTCCAGAGATTAGAAACGCTCTGATGAATGCTAGAACAGAAGAAGAGTACAAGAAGATTTATAACGATTGGGCTAAAGAACAAGCTAAGATTAAAGCTCAGTACCAGTACAACACAGCACTAGACCAAATCGTTCAGTTCCCTGTGAATGGTGAGTTGGTTGATATGACATTGCGTCAAGCTAAGAAATTGGCTGAAAGCAATCCTGCACTCAAAGCAAGACTTGATGCAGCATACCCAACACCAGTGGCAACGACAGCTCCTGCTGTTGCAGCACCGGCGGCGAAAGCTGCTCCTGTAACACCTCCTGCTGCAACTACAACTCCAGTGGCTCCTCCTGCTGCCCCGACAGCACCAACTACACCTCCGGCAGCTCCGGTGGCACCTCCTGCTGCTCCGGCAGCTCCAGTTGCTGCAGCACCAGTTGCACCAAAACCTGGATTGGGTGGTAGTTCTTCAACAGCAATTAAAGCCAATATTGAATTGAATAAAGATATTGAATCTAAGCGCGGTGAAAAACGAGTTGAAGCTGAAGAAGAGCGTTTGACTAATTTGCTTGATTTAGGTAAAAAAGCTGATAATCGAATCATGACAGCTAATCGTATCAGTGCGATTGCCCAACAAGACCCTGAGATGTTTGGTGTGTTGGTCAAGCCTGGTGTTACCAGTGCTATTGGTACATTGCTTAAAGAAGGTATCAAGGTTGGAACACACGGTCAGATTGCTTTACCTAGCGTTGAAGACATGGTTCGTAGAGTTGACCCAAGAGCCACCCCAGAGAAACTATCTCGTGCAAGAGAGATGGATGGTTACTTGCGTCAAGTTGAGTTGGACTTCTCTAGCGCGTTCAAAGGTCAAGGCGCTGTTTCTGATAACGAGCGTAAGATTGTTCAAGCGATTGCTGGTAGCTCATCCGACCCAGCTGACTTGTTACGTAAGAAAGCAGCTTGGATGTCTTTGGCAGCTCAAAAAGATAAAGATTTGAATGGCGCATGGAAAGAATACAGAAGAGTCAATGGAAAGAATGCTTCCTTTGCAGATTTTGAAGACAGCCCAGCTTACCAACAGATTCAGGCTCAGCACGTCAATAAGTTAAACCAACAGTTTAATAAAGAAGTTCAAGCATACGGAGACAGACCTTTGGTTAGCGCTGAAGATTATGACTCTGGAGCAGGTGGTAAGAAGACATTCACACCATCTAAATCTCAAAAAGCTATTGTTGATAAATACAAAAAGTAAATATTATGACCCTAGAAGAACTTTATAGTGCCTTAGAAGAAGCCGACAGAAGAGCCCAAGCGGGTGACGAAGAGGCTAAACAAGACGCGATTGAACTTGCTGCAATGATTGAGCAGTTCAAAGAGTCTTCAGCACCAACTCAGCAAGCAGATGAAGTTAGTCCTATTGTGGTTGGTACAGCTACAGGCATTGCAGCCGGTGCTAAGGGCGCCACTGAAATGATTCCTACAGCTGAGAACATTGCAAGGGCTAATAAACTACTCAATCCTCCAGCTGCTCCTGCAGCTCCAAGTGCTCCTGCAGCAACAACACCCCACGGTTTTCACCCTGGTGCAACTTCAAACGCTCAGTTTAATGCTGAACAGATTGAAGCCAATAAGTTGTTGAAGCCTGGTAATGTGCCTCCTGGTTACAAGGTTGAGGGCAACTCAAGACTTATTGTTCCAACAACTGTGGACACACAGCCAAAAGGAACATCACCAGTCATTGCATCTAAGCAAGAAGCAAGACAGATTGCTTTGGACAAACTAAAGCGTGGCACAACAGCATCAGGACAGTTTGCCGGTAGAGTGCCAGGTATCAACGTATTAGGTGGCGGCATGGCCGGTTACCAAGGTGCTGATGCTTATAACAGAGCGCAACGTGGTGACGTTCCGGGTGCTGTGGTTAGTGGTGCTGGTTCAGCAGGAAGTGCTGCATCTACGCTATTAGGTAAAAAACATCCGATTGCCAGAATCGGTGGTTTGGGTGTGGGTTTACTTGCCCCACTTATTAACAGAGCCATTGACGCACAATCAGCCCCTGAAGAAAAAGCCATGGGTGGTCCAGTTGGATACGCCAGCGGTAAAGCTGTTAAGGGAGGCTTAGAAGCTGCAAAAAAGTTGTTCACCCCAAAACCAACAAAGGTCGTAAGAGCAAGTGAGGCTTTGGGGCCGCACGAAGGTAAGTACTTAAACCTAACACAATCTGACCGCATGCGTTCAACTGGCGGTGATTTAGGCGGACCAGGGTTTTCTAAATTCCAATTAGAGCTTCCTGAATATGCTGAAGCTCAAGCTGCTTGGGGTGTAGGTAATAAACCAACAGCATCAGGTATCATTAACGTCAACAAGCGCTACCCAGAGGGTAAAGCTATTTGGTCTCCAATGATTGGTTCAGAAGGTCAACATCGTTCAAACCAACATGTGTATGACGCTTTAACAGATGAGTTTAGCCGTCAAGCCTCTATGGGCAAATTGCCTCCTGAGTTGCGCGAGGCGATGAACAAACGATTATCTGCAACACCAAAATACAGTGCCTTGGGACTACAGGAAATTGATGTTGCTAACCCAGAGCATATTAAAAATCTTGGTAATACATTCGACAGACGCGCAGCCATTTCAGAAGTAATTGGTGGTGAAGGTGTTGGAGGTCGTAAAGGTCAAATTTTTGATTACCCTGGAGTAATGCAAGAAATGACAGACCCAATGACAATCGGTTCTCCTACTCATGCTATGGGAACTCGTTTGTTCACTTTGAATAATGAAATGGATTATCGTCCAGACCTACATTCTGCATTCCCTTACATCTTAAAAGGTGAGGACATGGGTGTGGCTTTCAATCCAGTTCCGAAGGAATTAGCCTTCCCAAGTTGGATTAATATGGCTAAAGAATTTACAGGTCGTGAGCCAGGATACATGGAGATGACTCGTGGTATCAAAGGCCGTGGGAAACCGCATCAATTTATTGATGACAAATACCTACGTGCTTTGGAAGAGGCCGGCCATAAAGAAGGCGGTCAAATAAACGGATACGCGGCCGGTAAAAAAGTTATTGATGCAACTAGAAAATTGATACTACCTCCTGCTGAGAATGCAGCACGTACTCAGATTATTGGTACATTACCAACGTACGAGAAGGCAGGCAGCATTCTAAAACAACAAGGTGCTACAGGACGCGGTATTGACTTTGGTGCGGGTCTTGGTGAAGGCGCTAAGGCTTTGGGTAAAGATTTTGATACCTATGAGCCATTTGCTAAGAACTGGACTCCAACATACAGCAACGCTGCTGATGTACCAACTGATGCATACGGTCAGCTTACAAACTTAAACGTATTGAACGTAGTACCACGTGAAGTGCGTGATGAGATTGTTCAGGATATTGGTCGTGTAATGCAGCCAGGTGGTATGGGCATCATCACAACACGCGGTAAGGATGTGATGAACGCTAAAGGTTTAGCAGGTCCAGAGCCTATGTCAGTTATCACAAGCCGTGATACATACCAAAAGGGTTTTAACAAAGACGAGCTAGAAGATTATTTGAAGTACATGCTCGGAGACAACTTTGAAATTGGTAGATTGAATCTTGGGCCAGCTGGTGCTTTGATTAAGAAGAAAGCTGAAGGTGGTTTGGCTTGCATGAAAGAAGGCGGTAAGACTCCTGCATGGCAACGCGCTGAAGGTAAAAATCCAGAAGGTGGTTTGAATGCGGCAGGACGTGCATCATACAACCGCGAGACCGGTGGCAACCTAAAGGCTCCACAACCAGAGGGTGGCTCACGTAAGAAGTCTTTCTGTGCTCGTATGTCTGGCATGAAGAAAAAGTTAACATCATCTGAGACGGCAAACGACCCAGATTCAAGAATCAACAAAGCATTACGTAAGTGGAAGTGCTAAAACAAAACGGAGCCTAGGCTCCGTTTGTCATTATTTACGATAACGTTGACCAACCCATCCTTCTGCTGCCAGAGGAAACCCTGGCGCCCACACAGGAGCTTTGGTCATAATCTCAATTACACGCTCTAAGGCAGCCTCTGCACCTTGCTCTGGAGCAAGAATAAGGATTTCATCATGGATACAGTTGACCACAGTGTAACCTTCATTATCAAGAGCAAGCATGCTCTCGGTGAGCATATCCCTTGCGGTAGCTTGAACGCTCGACTGAAAGATGCTGGAGCCAATGAGCTTATTGTACCCCCACTTGCGAGTAAACGTATTCTGACTCCAAACAAGAATGCCGTCCTTAAGCTGTCCCCATGGCGTCAATTGCTTCTCGACCTTGGGACGTTGCCAACAGATAAGACGTCCTGACGGTAGTTGCATCCACAGTGCGTTCTTGACGCACTTAAATGCAATCTTACCAATCTTGTAAGGGTGTCCTTCGTTCTGGATGGCTGCAATCGCAGCGCCTTCAAAATCATACCACGCGCTCTTTACCTTGGCGTAGGCATTGCGGTATGCCTTCACAGCACGCTCACTCTCTCCCATCGTCATCTTGACGCCCATACCCTCAGCGTACTCAACCAGACCCTTGGCGCCCTGTCCAAACATGCAGCCCAACACCGCTGACTTGGAAATCTGACGCATGTCCTTGGTGACTTCTTCGTACGGCACGTTGTACAGCGCACTAGAAGCAAATGATTTATATTCATCAAGGCCTTGACGGAATAGTTCCACCTTGTCATTCTGACCGGCAATCCATGATGCCACGCGGTTCTCAATCGAAGAGAAGTCAGCGTCTACAAAAACATGCCCGTCAGGGGCTTTAATGGCACTTCTGACAAGACTTGACAGCTCCTCCATAGTGCCCCCTTCACCACGCACTAAAATTCGTTCATTAGCTTCGTTAATCTCTTCATCACCCAAAGTTGGGCGAGCAATATTCTGCAGGTTAAGTCCACCGCGAGAAGCAAAACGACCTGTACTAGCGCCATGATACACCAAAGTATTACGGATACGACCTCCAACTTGCACCTCCAACATCTTTTCAAATTTAGCCACACTGGTCATTGAGCCTTGTTGGCGCAACTCCAGTACTCTAACTACTTTAGGGTCCCATAGCATGGGGTCTAATTTGCTGCTCTGCAGCATTTTTGTAACGGTCTCGGCGGTCAAATCTTGAACTACCACACCATTCCTACCTAACCACTCCATCAATTTTGCAGGTTGACTGGCGCTGTAACCGCCTGTTAGTTCAGTGATTTCCCTGTAAATTGCCTCTTTGTTCTGTTCACAGGCAAAAATAGCGTTCTTCAGTTCTTGTGGGTCAACTGGCACACCCACCTCATTAATCTTTTGAGTGAGCACCCACACCTGTTGTTCAAGACTGGACAGACCACGTAAGCGTTTTACAACGGCCATCTCTGTGCGTACGTCTTGCTTACAATATTCGTACATCTGTTCTAGCAACTCAGGGTCTTCGTTGAACGTGCCATCCTTCTTTGGCTTGGATAGCTTTTGGATTAGACGTTTACCAATTGGGTCCTTCAGGTGCTCGCCATCAACGAACTGTGCCGCGTCGTCCAAGGCCTGTGGGATGTTATTGGCTGCAGCAATAGCCATGGAGTCAATCATCTGCTCCCACTTCACTGGCACCTGCAATACGTGCTTGAGGATGTTGTATTCAAACGCAGCGTTCCATGCTTGGAATTTGGTTTCTGGATTGAATAGAAATTGTGGCAGGGCAAACTGGGGCGTGTACAACTTAACGTCGCCACCATCAATCGAGTATGCCATACAAATGACCTCTGTGGATGGGTCTCTGGCATACGTATCCAAACCCTTGTCCTTCAGGTCTACCTTACTGCGTGTTTCAAAGTCGAGATTTACTAACATGAATGCTCCTATGGCTGATGCGACGTATCGCGTTTTGAATTTGGTGAGACTGTGTGGTACGGCTTGACTCCGAGGCTCAAGCGCGCCATGTATCCGTATTCACACCCCAATGCGTCCATCGAGGGATATTGCATTTCGGCAATGTTCTCGTCTCTTAACTACTAATGCAAAAAAAGGGACCCCGAAGGGTCCCAAACTTACCACCATGTGAAATATTTATTTAGATTTCGCAAACTCCGGCCACACAGGCTAGTTGCTGTGCTCCCTCTACGTTGTCTGTGACTTCTTTGAACTCTTCCCAGTTGATGCTTGGGACTTGGGCTTTGAGCTTGTTGTAGTCTTCTTCGGTGCACTCTTCGTACGGCGCTTGGCGGTAGGTTCCTCCGTCGTAGGGGAGGTAGCTGACGCCTGAGATTTCACTGAAGTTTTCCCACGTCCACGCGCCGACACTTGGCCAGTCTTTTTCTTCGACTGAGATGGTGACCGACGGCTTGTGCTCGCACCAGTGTCTTTGATATGTGAGCCAAAGTCCGAGGTGACTGATGGGCGTGACATCATCTCTAACCAATCCGTCTGGGGCTTTTTGCGGAAAGCTGAACACAATCGTTTGAGTAGGTTTGTAAACACATGGCTCATTTGGAACTCCTTGACTAATTAAGAACTGTGTAAGAGGGTCTTTTGCGTCGCCTCTAACTCTTCTAATGTAGTATTTAGAATGCCTTGGGTGGATTCCAGAAGCGGAGTCGACAAGTTGCGACACAGTGCCGGATGGCTTGACGCAAGTGATTGCAGCACTTGTAGGGATGCCAAGCAGGTCTGCAAATTCCTTATTGGCGTCTCTAGCTGCTGTTCGTAATTCAACGAGTAAATCATTTAATCCTTCTCCTTGGGTACACATAAACTTGTTGTCGTAGATTCCGGTAAGAGAAACTCCAAGAAGGCGCTCCTCCTCAGTGTTACGTTGCCACACTTTCCGCAAGTATGGGAACTTGGTGAAAGTAGCTTGGATGGTGCCCAAAATACTTGCAAGCCGCACTTTTCGCAACAAATCTTCTTTAGTATCGTCATGGCGTACTACAACCTCAGTAAGATTACAGAATTGGTATGGTCGGAGGATGATTTCTGAGCACGGATTAGTTCCGAACTCAAAGTTCGGGTCTCTATGCCCGTATTTCTCAACTGTCTTCTTAGCAGCCTCTCGATTAAAAATGCCTCGTTCACCGGAATGGGAGTTGTAAAGTGATAACCATTCTTCCATGAACTTTCCGACAGTAGGTGTTTCATTATAAACTGCACTGTTGTTAGCAAGAGCTCTGTGCGGCGCTGTTTCCCACCATGGGCCTGCTTTTGCATGTCGAATCCTTTCATCATCTAAGTCTGATAGTGAAATCATTGCTGAGCGACGTACACCACCCACAACAACTACCTCACCAATCTTACACATCAAGTCATGGCACTCCAATGAGTTCAACTTACGACCATGTGCATTCTTGAACATGGCAACAGTGAACTGGAACAAGTCGACTAATGGTTCTGGCCCGGAAGCTCTTCCACCAAATGTCTTAAGTCTGGCTCCGGCAGGTCTGATTTTTGATACGTCCCACTTTGGGATTTCTCCTGCGTAGAGGTGAGCGATGAGCAAACGTAATGCTTTGGCCCATCCTTCTTTGCTGTCGTGGACGGTGAGAGTGTGCTCGCTATTGAATAGCTTTTCTGGCACATCAGGCAGTTGGTTGATGTACTTGGATTCAACTGAGAATCCGACACCTGTACCGCATAACAAAATGAACATTGCTTCATCGAATGATTTCTGGTCGTCAATTGGAAGATATGAACAGTTATAAACACATGTGTTATCTCTGTCCGCTGATTTGCCGGCTGTCATAACAGCACGCATGGACGGCATTACTTCTAAGTTTCTAATTGCAGAGAACAATTCATTTTTTAACTGAGCGTTTTCTGTAATCTTTTCCGTGCGAGAAAATACATAGTCAACATAACGCTGTACTGTCTCATCCCAATTTTCACGACGGTTCTTTTCGTCAACGAATCGGGCGTATCTACTTGCTGCAATATATTCTTGATATTGGTCCATGGTCTTCTTTATTATAGTTAGAGGGAACAAAACCCACCGGAGTGGGCTTTGTTGATTTACAAAGGATTTACTACTTTACTTCTTTTTTGGAGTTGCTTTCTTCTTTACTACTGTTTCTGTACTTCTTAGAACACGTTTAGGTGTTTTCATTTTAGCCGGTGTTTCCCAAAGTGGGAAGAGGCTTGGTGCCTCAACCTTTGGCAGGCTCAAGGCTTTTTGATGGAAGTCAATCGCCTTTTGAACACCTTCTTGGATAGCCTTTAATGTTGCCAAGCCATCGTCTTTAAACCAGTCTGATGTGAACAATGAGATTGATTCGTTACCATCACCAATCTTAACGTTAACACTAAAGTCTTCCGGGCTTGTTGCGTTGCCTGTCACAGACACGTATGACGTTGACTGTGGGAAGAACTTACTGAAGTTTAACTTCTCTGTTTTTGCTTTTGCCATTGTTTCTCTCCTATTAAACAGCAAAGTCGTCAGATGCTGATGATGCGCCACCTAACTTCTCACCGTCTTCTAACTTCTGTACGTTGTTCAAACCACAACCAACGCCCTTAGAACCATTAGAGTTATAAGCAAAGAAACTAATTGATGCACGACCAAAACAACCTGAATAGAACTCAGATGCATCAAGGATAGCATTTAAGTCTGCGTCAACAACGCCTGGCTTTTGTGAGCTGTTAGCGTTGATGAAGTAGCTATTAGCGTATGCAGGGTCGTCTTTCTCTTCGTCGCCATCGCGCAAGCCACCCTTAAGACCTTTAGGTACTGTACCACCCCAAACTGCCTTGTTCTCTTCTTTAGCTTGTTCAATAGCTTTGTTAATCTTTTCAATGGTCTCTTTATCTGATTTAGGGATAATGATTGACACTGAATACTTTGGTGTACCACCCTCTTGTGACGCCTGTGGTGTGAACACGTGAGCGTATGAGAAACGTACTTTACCTGTTACAACTTTAATAGCTTTAGCCATTTTGTATTTCCTTTATTAACGTAAGAACCAAACTTGAGTCGGGGTTGGTTCGTCTTCCCGTATTACTACTAATGCACAATTCACTGGTTATCATTTACCGCATTATGAAATATACTAGCTTTCTTCCGGTAATAGTCTTGCAGTGTTTTTTCAATCGCATCTCTCACTGTCGCAAGCTCCTGCTGAGTCAGCTCGAATTTGCCCTTTGTAGAGGTCACATTGGTTTCTGAGGACATCGTATTTTCTTTCAAGGTCTTTGTATTCATTTTCCAAACGCTCGTTACGAGCTCTTACTTGTTTAATCTCTTGTTCCAGTGTGGCAATTACGTCCATCACCTCTTGTGTAAATAGTTCACTCATTTTGTAGCAATCAAGTAGGCGCCATAATTGGCAAAACAATATCCAGAGTACATGCACATTAATCCATAGTTGCCTTGGAATCCTTGTTCTATGGCAATGTACGCATAGATAAGACCAGTTACAATAATCAACCACGCGCTCATAATGACTTCTCCAAGTATACAGGAGTGTGCTCACCTACCCACGCTCCGATGATGTTAAAGTCAAAATATTCTAACGCTTCTTCTTCAGTCATCTTGTCTTCTTTCATTAAAATCTTAATGATTTTAGACTTATCATAACACACTGTGTGGATGTTCATGCCAGACACTACACCAACAATCGCCTTGTCAAAGTAGGCCGGCTCCAACAACATCAACTCTTCATTAAACTCTGCAATCTCGTCGCGTGTCATTTGAAGTCCTCCTCAGCTTGGTTTGTATCTTTGACGAGCTTTGGCTCGCCTTCTGGTCTCACAATCAAGTCGCCAAGTAATCCGGCAACTTCACCCTTCTGACCCAACTTTTCCAACTGAGCAATTGACTTCAAGCCGGCAGGCTTGTAAATATCTTCTTGCTTAAATCCACGCTTCATCAACGCATCTGCAGCCAGAGCCTCGTCACCAATCTTACGATGTGTCTTGGTTGTTGTCAGCTTGTAACCTTTTGGTATTACGTTTTCTTTTACTGCCCGCTCGGTAATATAAGCCTCAACATCGCTTGCCCAAGTCTTTAAACTTCCCGCTCGGGAATAAACCAAGTCAATCTCATCGTCTGTTAGCAGTGCCGGAGCTCTGAACTCTAACTTGGCTATTTCGTTGTTGAAGTCACTGCGCGCCCTACACTGCGCTTTTGCCCTACAGAATTGGCAATGCTCGCCCGGAAGGAAGTCACCAGAGCCTGCCCACGCTTTCTTAGCCTTTGGCTTAACGAAGTAGTTGGCCCACTCAAGGAGTCTTGCGATGGTTGTTCCATCAGATGATATGTTGTCCAAGCGAGGCTGATGGATGACATACTCGACTTCCTTAATTTCCGGATACTCTTCCTTAAATTTGCTGTACGCTCCGAGAGCATAGAGTCTAAGTTGTGTGTTATGGAGCGCTGATACAGGTATTCCACGTCCAAACTTGAGGTCGATGACGCGAATGGAATGCTTAGAAAGTATGACCACATCCGCTGTACCAAAACCGTCGGGAACGAAATCACTGAAATCCACACGCTGCTCAAAGAGCGGGGTGTCACCTTCACCGATTTGGGAACGGACGTACAGTACGTAGTTGTCAACATACGCTTCGAATTCTTCGTTGTAATACGGGGTGTTTTTAATAATTTCATATTCACGTTGAAACTCCTCATTGTCAATTTGACCATAATGGTGTCTTAATTTAATTTCTGCCAAAGTATGGGCCGTTGTGCCCTCTTGACTATGGTCAAAAGCACCTTTAGGTTTCTTTTGTTCTGGGAGAGTGGCTTCAAGTCGGGCGCTAGGCGTACACGTCAACCACCTTTTAGATGATGATGCCGATAATATGGCGTGGGCTGTCATGGTCTGTTTTCCTGTTTTACGTTATTCGTATAACTACTAATGCAAAAAGGGCAGATTTTTAGTCTGCCCTTCTTTTCACCATGTGAGATAAACTTATTCTTGGTTTGCTTTGAGCTGTTTGATTAGGTCGTTTACTGCGCCAGTGAAGTCAATAACAACGTCCACCTTACCTTCAACCTTATGCTCGCGTGTTTCTTTGTAGTCTTCTTGGAACTGACCACGTAAGGCAATCTCTGCCAAACGGCTGTTAAACGCCTTATTGCCCACGTTAGCAAGGAGTTCACGCTCCCAGTAGGCCTGTGAGTGCACCTTGGCTAATTCAAGGGCGTCAGCGAACTCTGGATGGTTTTTACACCATGTACGAGCCACGTCCTTGTTGATGCCTAATTCAGACCAAATCATCTTCTGTGAGGCGCCCTGAAGCCCCATGTTAATCATGGTCTCACACATTTCTGGCTTGAATACGTACTTTTTAACTGTCATTTCTTGGCCGTCTTGGCGGCTTCCTTAAATTGTTTTGCTGTTGGAGCACCCTTCGTGCCCGGCTTGCGCATCTTCTCGCCTGAGCCTGCCTTGATGCGCTCTTGCTTAGCGTGAATGTTTGCGTATAAACCTGGTTTTGTTGCCATTAGTAACTTTTCCCTTCTTTATATCTTGTTCGTCTTACATGACGCCCATTACCTCTGTTGGCCCCTTTATATGTAGGGGTTTGTGAATGGCAATTTGGACAAATTAAACACAGATTATCTATGTTGTTATTTTGACTATTACCATCAATATGTTCTACTTCCAAAACTATAGGCTTATTTTTCCAATTTTCTATATTGCAAACGGAACATTTGTATCCATGTTTTATAGATAATGCTTTTCTGAGCCATTTATTACTAGATTCTATATTGCCGTTACACCAAGCAATATATCGAGAATTAAATCTTTCGTCTGCTTGACATTGAATACTGCAATACTGATTCGTATTTCTGTGACTTATATCTTTTAATTTACCGCACCATTTACAACTAAATTGTTGTTTCATTTTGAGCCTCCATGCTCTTGTTGGTGCCGCTAGTCTTGATGGAGCAAGACAGGTATGCCTACCGTTCGCGACGTTGGTTCCCTCATTTTGAATCGAACAAAAATTTGATGCTTACAAGGCAACCGTAATGACCATTATACTATGAGGGAATAAACCCATTCGTGAGGGCTCTGGTTCCTAGTACTGGCGTGGCTATGAGCGTGTGCGCACACCCCATAATCTTTCCAGAAGAGCTATTCAGCTCACCCTCTCGAATAGGTGTCGGTCTTTCCCGACTGCCAGGCCTTCTTTACGACCATGACCGAGCGTCCCCAGTCCAAAATGCAGGGCAGTATCATCTAGCCCGCTAGGAGCGTCTCACGACGAGTCCTATATCTACTTATGCAGATTCTTGACCATTTCCGCCCTGTTGTTTGGCGATAGTTTCGTCACGAATCTTGGCTCGCGCCTTGGCTTCTGCAATCGTTTCGTTCAAAACAATCCGTGTAATTGCGCCGGCCAGCTCAGCCCTTGCTTGTTCCACGTTCTGAGCGTTTGACACGCCCGCGTTGCCTAGCATCTTTTGTAATAAATCACTGCTCATCTTTTTTGTTCTCCTCAGCCTGTTTTGCCATCATCTCATCCACCTGTGGGCCGGCTTGGTTTTGGATAAGCATGATTGGGTTCAATGAAAACTCAGCGGGTGATTTACCCAATGCTTGCAAAATAGAGTTAACCTGCTCAATTGTAAATTCAAACTTAATCACTTTTTCTTACCTTTCTTTTTCGTTGGTTCTACTGCTTCATTAAAAACCTTTTCACGTCTTGCCAAAACTTCTGGGTCGGTTGTGTACTGGTTTAGTTTATGTACACGGCACATCATATCCATCAGCGCTTCCATGCGCAGGTCGTGGAGTTGTTTGATGCCGAGTATCATATTGCTCACTTCATCGTCTGACATGGGTGTTGGGTGGTCGCCGTGGTGTTTATAAAACATATCTAGGTCGTCACTCGTTCGCCAAGCCATATAGATGGCGTCTTCTAAATCAATGTATGTGGGTTGTTTCATTTCTCACTCGCTTTCTTTAGTATTGCTCTACGAACCTGACCAGTTGATTTATTATTTCGTCTTGCTCTGAATACAATCGCTTTACCTATACCTCTTTTAACTAAAGCAAACTGCATATCATGGACAAGACCGCAATCACAACAAGCCATCTTGTATAGCTTTCTGTTTGGGTAAACCCATTCAGTCCAGTCGCCATCCTTCTCAACAACATGGTTTTTAAACTTAGCCATTATTTTCTTTCTTTAGTAAGTTGGCTGATATGGACTAGGGGTTAATCCGCTTGTATCTTTTTGTGCCTTCGTTGTTTGTGGGCAAGTTAAGCACATTGGTGTATTAGGGCTATATACCTTATTACATACAGGACATTGCCATCCTTGAGGTATTGTCAAGTTCATTTCTCACTCGCTTTCTTTAGTATTGCTTTAGCAAATAAAACATTCCAATTCTTATCTGGGGTGCAAGTTAAATTATTGGCTATTGCTTTTATTTCCTCATCACTTAACTCTCTTGGTGCGGT
>JACCDU010288601.1_pt1 | contig 66372 bp, 67 predicted proteins | sample 7446081 | NCBI WGS metagenome assembly JACCDU01 (sample SAMN15323447, study PRJNA562643) | freshwater metagenome | isolation source: river surface water | place: USA:Blue River Watershed | collected 2017-08-17 | reverse complement strand
GTACTCAAGGAGTTCAGGGAATCCAAGGCGTACAAGGCGTACAAGGCGTTCAAGGAGACCAAGGTTCTATCGGAATTGGTACTCAAGGAGTTCAGGGAATCCAAGGCATACAAGGCGTACAAGGAGTTCAAGGAGTTCAAGGAGTTCAAGGTTCTATCGGAATTGGTACTCAAGGAGTTCAAGGTATTCAAGGTACACAGGGTAATCAAGGCAACCAAGGTAATCAAGGCAACCAAGGTAATCAAGGCAACCAAGGTAACCAAGGAGATCAAGGAAATCAAGGAGTTCAAGGTACGCAGGGTTCTCAAGGCAGCCAAGGTACTCAAGGTACTCAAGGTACACAAGGAACTCAAGGCAACCAAGGAAACCAAGGCAATCAAGGTACTCAAGGTCTTCAAGGTACACAGGGTACACAGGGTAATCAAGGCATCCAAGGTACCCAAGGAACTCAAGGAAACCAAGGCAATCAAGGTATTCAAGGTACACAGGGTAATCAAGGCAATCAAGGAACTCAAGGAGTTCAAGGAACACAGGGTAACCAAGGTATTCAGGGTATTCAAGGAATACAAGGACCTGGAACTGTATTTACAATAGATTCTGGCACATATTCTCCAAATGTTTATGCAAATGATTATTATCAGGTTAGTATTGGTGACTGTGATACTTTTGAAGTTACAAATTTAGATACCGTAACCGCATGTGGATTCAAATATATTCGTATTGGAAGTATAGTACATGTAAGTGGTCAGGTTGATGTTACAAGTGATTTTGATCCAGCATATACTACAAATACCACTGCTTTAACTATATCCCTTCCTATAACAAGTTATTTTACATCTAGATGTGATTTAAATGGTGTAGGATCTTTAGATTGTTCTGAACTTGATGGTATTGGTAGCAATAAGGATATACAAAGTGCTATTATCTATGCTTGTACCGCTACAACTCTAGGGATTTATACTGGAACAAATGATAGGGCTATTGTTGAATATAGACCTACAGAATATACATATAGAATGGATGTTATGTTCACTTATCGAATAATATCAAATCCTAGTCCTCCGCAATAAACAAAAGTATTCTGTTTAATATAAAATAAATTAGGATATATAGTAGATATGATAACATCAGCAAATATATTTACGAATATACGATCAGAAAAGGAATATTTTCCTGAAAATAATGAAAGCGTTATTTATCAGTTACATTGTATAAAAACCAATGAATGTCCAGTAAAAGTCTGGAGTTATAATAATCATAAACCTATAACTTTTCCAGAAGGAAGTTTTATACAAGGTGCTGTTTATCCGATGGTAATTTTTAAAATGGAATTTGACGAAGATTTAGCTTCTTTTGTAGGATATAAAAGTTCTGCAAATATAGGTTTACCTCGTTATATTCCAAAAAATTGGAAACCGAAGAAAAATTAGAAAATCAATTAAAATAATATGGGACCTCTGATAACAGAATTTAAAAGAAGAGTAGAAAAAATTATAAGTGGATCTAGACCAAAGATACCACCTATTGGTACAAATCATGTTGATGATTATATTTTATGGACTTCTGATACTCTTTATAAAGGAGAACTAGGTTTAAATCTAACCGAAGGTACTTTATTTTCTCAAGATGGAAGACAACCTGTTGAATTAAATAAAGAAGATTCTATATTAAGTGGACATGTCTTGCAGACTTCGGGGGTTTCTTCTCAATATTTAACAATTACTCAGGGTAAATATAGAATACAAGGTAAAACATATTATACGCCAACTCCAGTTGATGTAGTTTCTACAAATATTTATATTGAGCCTAATACATCTTCTTATCCTAGGATAGATACCGTATGTATTAAAGGTGATCCCACTCTATATTATTCTGGTTTAGATTTATACGGAACTGAGTTTTTAGTAGTTAAAGGCACACCTGCTACAGAACCAGAACCACCAGATGTTCCAATAGGTTATTACTTTATAGGAGTATGTTGGATTTATCCAAACGGTCTACCTACATCAACGTTGTATCCTATAAGTCATTCTTATGGTGCATTATCTACTTTTCCGTTACCAGTTATTACAACGAAAGATTTTGTTCAAAGAAGAAGGCTTACAGTTCATCCTTGGAATTATAATACATTGCTTTTCAGTCAACAGATTGTAAAATATGGACAGCAACTTTATTGGGTAATAGTTACACATCAGTCAAGTGGCTCATCTATACAAGATGATATAGATGATGGTAAAATCATTAAGATATGTTGTGGTTCTGGTGGTGGTAATCAAGGTAGCCAGGGTGCTCAAGGTAGTAGTTTTTCAGATATAGGTAGTTATCCTTCCGATGGGAATTGGAATGATGGTTTATTTTCTTGGACTCCTAGTACACTTATATTAGACGCATTTGACGATATTAATAAGTTTTTATTAAAGCAAATTGAATCATCCCCATATACCATACCTTCAAATCAATTAAATAATACTACGATTGAAACTGAAAATGGGTTCTCTGCTAGGTGGTATGATACAGGTTTAGTTGAAGATAATGTATTTACAGACCAAGAACTTCCTATTATTCAAAGTATTTCTCCATTTAAATCATATGAAACTGGAGAAATATATGGATATTGTAATTTTAATGGATTTACAGAAGAAACATCTAAACATAATGTTTCACCTTCAATTCATCCACCTTCTTCAAATATAAATGAAACTGGAAGCGTACTATCATTAGATCTTGTAAAGAATGATGCTTTTGCGGGAAATGTAGAACTAGAAGGAAAACTTTTCAATCAATTTACATTTGAATTAGCAAAAACTGGATCAGTTTTACCAGCAAGTGATACTATTCAATATATGATGGGTATAGCGTATGATAGTGTTTTTGGAAACACTACAGCTGAACTTGATTTTTATGTTGAGCAAATATCAACAGCTCCCTTACTTTCATCTGTTGATGTGAAAGGACTATGGAGTTCTAAATATGTTTCAGGTGTACCAGTTTTATTTGCTGGAGATTTAATTAGATTCAGTTTTGATGCGGAAAATTGTGTGGGTTATTTTTATCATAAAGATCACATTGTTAAAATTTTAGGTCCTTATGTTAATTCAAAAGATTTGCCACAGACCGATATTTCATGTACAACATCATTACCATTTACAGCATTATCTCAGACGATTAGTTTTACTGATTCTGAGAGTGATATAATTGCAGGATCATTTAGTACAAGTTTAACTCAAACATTTAATTTATCTGTACATAATGCTAAAGGTATAGGTGTCGTTGGAATTCAAAATGTTACAAATGTCACTACATCTGCTTATAAGATATACATAGATGATATTTCCCAAGAAGCGACTATAAGATATTCCTCAGGTATCGGAACTTATCCAATATCAGGGTATGGAAATCTTTATACAACTTTAGATTCCGAAACTGACCTATCAAGTGGTGGTAATGAAGAATTACAACTTTGGTGTGGTACATATCAATATCCTTCTGGGGATTATACATCTTCGGATATGATAGATATTAGTTTAGTTAATGTTAGTGGACCTGATTATTCAGGTTTAACTGGGACTAGATGGGCTACATTCTATTTAGGTGAAATAGTTAATGAAAAATATGTCAATCTTGTAATAAAGGGAGCGACTGGCATAGCTGTTGATTTAGACAATGGAACTACTATGTCTAATAATATTTCACTATATTTAAGAGTTGATGGATCTTCTCCAACAAATGGTTGGGTTAATGCAAATGAAGCATATAATCCAATATCTATACAAAATCCAACAGATGATGGTGATTCTGCTTTAGATATAGGTTCTTCTACTGCAACGATTAGAAGAGTTACATTTGGTCAAGAGGCAAAATCTGGATATGTATATGCTAGAATAGGTATAGATGAATCATCTAATGTTACATTTACATCTATTGATAATTATGAACAATCTACTATAAATCAAGACTGGGTTTATTTTACAATAGGTAATATTGTTAGTGAGACTGAATTAGATTTTACAATTAATAATACAAATGGAACTATAACATCTGATTTTGTAGATGGTATTAAAATGACTGAAAATCTTGATCTTCAATTAAGAGTAGTTGGAACATCAAGTACAGATTGGTTAGATGCAAATTCAAAATATATTTCAGGTGATCCTGTTAATTATAATGATTCTGCTCTAGATGTCAATAATTCTACTGCTACCCAAAGAAGAATAACATTTGGATTAACCGCAAGAACGGGTGAGGTACAAGTCAGAATTAGAGGTAATTATAAAGTATTTAGTGGAGTCACATTGTTATGATAAATATTATAGAATCTATCTTAAAAAACTTATGGAATTACATTAAAAGTGATTCTCGTACATTTTATTGGATAGTCATTATTATATTAATAATTATATTGATTTTTACATCTAAAAGTTGTGAGAATGCAAAGCTAGAATCAGAAATCGCAAAACAAAATATTGTAGCGATTCAAGATAAATTGCGAATTGAAAAAAATAAAAATGGGGAAAATCAATATTTGAAATTAAGCCTATTGACCGATATTGATAATCTTAAGAATTTAAACGCAAGTTTGTTTGAAGAAGTTAAAAAGATAGATGGAAAAGTTTTAGCTATGTCTAAAACTGTTATAAGTATAAAAGGTACATTAGAAAATTTACCACAAGATAAAAGTGGGGATAAACCAATAACTTTAAAAAATGATACTTTAACATCGGACTTTAAATTTTTAGAAAAGGGTAAAAGTTGGGAAAGAAGAATTACTGGTAAGTCGGTGCTTTTGATGAAAAATGTTACGGATAGTACTTATGCTCAACCTTTATATGATATTTTAACAGAAGATAGAATGAGTCTTACTGTATTCGCTTCTATACGAAAAAGAGAAAGTGATGAAATGTATGAATATGTTTTGAGAACTGATTACCCAAATGCTAAATTAGATGTAGAAGGGTTTATTGATCCAAAAATGTTTAATAACAACTTTAATAATTCAAAAGAAGATAGATGGATTATTGGTCCTTATATGGGGATAGGTGTAATAAATAACTTATCTATTACACCTAATTTCGGAATAGGTATTACTTATAAATTGATAGGATTCTAATTATGAACCTAAATAAGTAGCACTTATAAATCCTGATGAATACCAAAGATTAATACTTGTTGGAGAATTATAGAATCCATTTATAGGAGCGTATAATGCCCCTACAGCTACGCTGATACGCGAATCAGGATTATCATTGATATAAACAATATCTGAACAATTTATAGTCCATGTAGGCCATGGAAACGGACTTGTATTTTCTGGAAAATTATTACCAAAAACCGCTAAAGGTGAAATTGTTGAACTTTCAGCGATAGATAAATAAGAATAATGATTAGTATCTTTAACGATTGCTCCAGCAACAGTTATAGGGAATGCATAATCCTCATTTGTAAATGTATCTGGTAACTCAATTAAGCCAAATGCAAATACATTAATTTGCCAATAACCTTTTTTACCAGGTATAAAGACTGTATTATTTTCGCGAACAATACCAGGCAAAGAAATATCAATTTCAGAAACAGGAAATGTTAGATTTCTACTTTCAGCTAATGTGCCATTATTTTGAACAGTAATATTAGGCAAATATACAGGATTATCTGACAATGGTGATTTAAATGTACCATTTTGTCCAAATTTGTATTTGAAACCTCTGAAAGATGGGTTATTACTTCCTGATGCAGTTGAATTTATTTTAATTTTACCACTATTGTTTTGTAGAGTTATATTAGTTCCTTCTTCGAATTCAATAGTATCATTTCCACTAGCATTTATAGTAAATAGTCCACCTGATGTATGTAGTGCAGCTGTTCCAAAATAGTCTGTTGCGGTTGGCGTAGAAGATGAGATACCAATTTCTAACGCTTTATAAACACTCGTTCCCCCTTCTACTACATCTACCTCTGATATTGTAACCCCACTGCCTTCTTTAATGCGAAATACATCTGTCGTTGTTATTGCGGACTGATCTATTGATTTATCAAGACCTGAATTATCAAAAGTCCTTACTTTTCCATAATTGATACCACTTCCTGAACCAGTTTCACTAAGTTTTTTCCATGTGGATCCTTCAAACGCATATACGGCATTATCATTAGAATCATAAATCAATGTTCCAGGATCAGGACTTGTTAAATTTGTTCTATTTACTGAATATAGTGTGAAAGGTGAATTCGCAATAGTTTTATCAGCATTAAATAAGATTTCATCTGCTGTTAAATCGATAAATTGTTTGTGATTTATATTACCTGAAGATACATTAGATATTTTCAATGTTTCTTCATGTCTATTTCCAGTTCCACCCCAATCAACAGTTAAAGTAAAACCAGATTGATTTTGCCATCCTAAAGCTTTATTATAAACAAAGGCAGTTGAATTAGAAAGATGTATATTTTTACCCTTACCGTAGATAGAAGAAAGGGTATCTGATTCTGAGGTATAGATCTTTAAACCCATTTCTTGAAGCCAGTTCTGTGTAACAGTACTACCTCCCATAATAAAATCAGAGGTATCTACTCCAACGCTAGAAAATGGTTCTGGTGCAAAATTAGGTGATGTACCTGTAATATCAGTAATCTCTAGAGTGTAGTTTGTTTTTATAGGTTTTATGACCGTAGTTTTATTATTAACTGAAGGTATAAAATCATCAAACAATGAAGATCCACCAGTACCAGATCCTGCAATAGTTCCTCTATCTACCCATCCAGATATAGATGCACCATTTATCCTTTCGTAAACAATACCAGTATTCCCCTCTAAGAAAAAATCGCCAATTTTCGTAGGTGCTGTTTCAAAATTTGAAAAGGAGTCACCAAAAAACCACTTTGAGCCTCGTTCTCCCGCTGCACCAGTTGCCCCTTGTGTCCCAATAGCACCAGGAGGGCCTGGAACACCAGCAGTACCTCTTTTACCTTCTTCACCTCTAAGACCTTGTGCTTGAGATATAATATCAAAGTTAGAGTTGATTTTTTCAACCATTTCTCCAAATGTATCTTGGTTTGTTACTATTTTAGTTAAATTGATATTAGGCATCTTTTCCTCTATTTTTAAATTTTATCAAAAGTTATATAAAGTGATAATTGTGCATTTGAAAGATCACTAATATCTTTCTTTATCAATATATCATCTATTCTTGTGTCTAAAGTTATACCATTTTCTTCTATAAATGCTAAACTCTCTCTAGTTTGAGGAGTAGTATTTATAAATAATTCTTGAGATGTTCTATCACCTCTTGAATAGAGTTTAACTGATGAAATTTTATATATTTTCACTAAGTTTTGTAGTATATATTCCTCAAAAAATTCTTCTGTAAATAAAGAATCGTTTTTCAACTTACTTATTGAACTCTTTATCTTATTTCTTAAATTATCAGTCTTTAAAAGTTTCAAAATCATATTTATAGGATATAAATGAATTTCTACGGTATTACTATTTATTTCATACCAAAAATCCTTTGATGTATCTTTATTCAAACTAAAATCAAATGTTTCTATGTCTAAGATATTAGGTGTGGATACTAATTTACTTCCAAAAAATGTCTTTGTATCTTTAGGCTCATTCAATGGGTTTATTGATATTGAAGTATTTTTATCATTATATAATTGATAGAAATTATAGTCCCAAGTTGAAGAAAATATATTGAAATCTCTGAAGTCTAACCCAGTTTCATTTATAAGAGGATAACTACTTTGATATGCTGTATCGGATAGCGTAAGTATCTTTTTATTTGCTATCTTATGATAACCTAAATTCATTATCTTCCCAAAATTTGAACTACTTATATGAAATCTAGTATTTATTTTATTAGAGTTTGAAAACTCTTCTATAAACAAAGGGGATTCAGCATCAATGAATCTTATAACATCCTTTGTTTTAGGTATAAAATCACCACCATACCTTATAATTTGAAAATCATAATCGGTTTCTGATATCTTATATCCAATTATTTCATTTATAGATAATTCTGTAGGAACATCTGTATCAGGATTAGGTTCTAACATTCTTTTCTTGGATATTGTAGTAGGTAGAATGTATCTTAATCCAAAATTATTACTGTTTTGAGTTTCTTCAATATTACCATCGCTATCTATTATGACTTGTGTATATTCTTTTGACTCAATTGATTTCAAAATTGAAGCAAATGATAATTTTTTAATTATTTCTTTTAATGAATACTGTCCACTTTTTAAATAATATGAAGACGATCTTTCAAATGAATATGTAACATTTACTGAATGAGGAATATGAATAGGTGGTGCAAATGATCTTAAACTAGGATTATTATTTAGATAATCATAATTACTTAAACCTAAGAATTCAAATGCAACATTGTCAGAATAACTATAAGTAATTTTTGATGGTGTTAATTCTATTAAATTTCTTCCGTACAATTGTAAATGAATATCTTTAGAGGTAGTATCCGTATCATCACTTCTTCTGCCATAACCAAATATTCTCAAATCAGAATATTTTCCAGTAGTAATCCCTTTAGTCATTTGTTTTGAAAAATCATCTATGGTTGTAAAATTTATAGAAGTATTTTCTATTTGCGTAACATAATTATAAGTTGGAATAATACCTGAAGTTAATTGTAAATCAGAACTAGTTAAAAATAAATTAGAATCTTCGTTTAAAGATAAATTTTTAGCTGAGTCTAAAGTATAAAGCCCAATTAGATTTATCTCATCATTAGGGAATACATACGATTGTATAAATGCTTCTATAACAAAAGTTAATGTTTTCCATTTTCTATTTTCAACTAGTTTCATTTCTAAATTAGAATCTTTTGTAAATGGAACTCTAGTTTTAGGTTTTAAGACAGATGTAAACCTCCAATTGTCATAAAAGCTAGGATTATCTACTTGCAATTCAAACTTAGCACCTTTAAAAAATACAAATGATTTATTTAGAGTGTTATCATATTTTACATATGTATAAAGATGTTTGCTATCACTATTTAAAGATTGACTATTGTATTTCTCTAAATGGGATCCCCTTATGAATAATCTAGAAAACCCATCATAATCAGTTTCATATAGATCGTTCAAAGAAACTTTAGAAAATGTATAATTTCTATCGTTTTCAGTAGCACCCTGACTATACCAAAATGGCATGCCACTTATATAGTACCATTCGTGTGTGTGGAGTAATAAGCTACTTGGGGTTTCTATAGTCGTATCAGGAGAGAAATTACGTACGCCAAATGCAAGATTAGTATTTAATCTATATTCATTGGATCTACAATCAGAGGAATCTTTAATTACCCATTTATTGATATATGGTATATTACGACTCTTATTGAATAAATTAGAATTATAATTTTCTCTTAATCTATCATATTCACTTCTTAATAAAGAAAATGAAAATCTTTCAGGTGAATTTTGATTATAGAGCTCTTTTACTTGCGTTTCCTCAAAAGTATCTATATAATCAACTATGCCATTAAATCCCCCGAACAAATTAATATTCTGTTCTTGATTAAATGCTTCGGTTGTTCCACCAAAAAATGAAAATTTTATATCTGTAGTTATATTATAAATACTTGCACTTTTATCAAGTCTTATAAATGGATTACTTCCCCTATTAATATACGCTACTCTAGTATCGGGCTGTATGCCATTACCGAAAACATAGTAACCTATTTCAATACCATCAAAAAAATCAACAGAATCTTGAATAGAATCATTATTTGAGTCAGGGGCTAAATCTGCTACATTACCTGCATTTATAATCTTCATTTTCTTCTCAACTACTTTATTATCATAAGTATTAAATCCCTTTGAATTTTGTAAATAAGGTTGTGTTGTAATTTCAAAATTTTCTGGAATTGAGTATGAAAAATAAAAATGAGTAATCTCTATATTACCTAATGTAGAAGTATATAGAGCGGGTATTGTATGTAAACATATGTAATTAGTTGAAGTATCTATATCAATAACTCTAGATTCAACTAATATTTCTGTACCATCTAATTTAACTGCATATAATTTTATAGTTGTATCAAAATTGATATTATCAATATATTGTGTAAATATTCTAAATACCTGATTAACTGGTAATTTTTGTTCAGATGTAAATCTGTAAAAATCTAATTTTAAATCTTCAGACGGTAAATAGGAATATTCAGAATCCAAGAAATCTGTGTCTAAATCAGCAATAGGTATAAAACTCATTACTCCTAATGAGTTTTGATGGAGAGTATAAAAAACAGCATTAGATTCTTTATCTAAATCAGGGAATACATCATCAAGAAGTTCTAATTCTATGAAATCATTAGACTCATTAAAAAGATAGTATGAGTTTAGACCTTCAAATGAAAATGATTTCAGTTGCTTATTTCCATTTGAAGTTTTAATCCATTCATCCCCTGAAATATATCGGTTAAATAAAGAATTAATCAAAAATGAGTATCTTTTACTGCTATATTTATACTTGTTAATGATAATTTTTTTGTATTGTGGTAAGCCCCCTGAATAATCATATACATATCCTAACCCATTAACATTATGAACTAGAATATCAGAAACATTAGTATGGTTATTGCTTAAATCAACTTTAACTTTAACCAAAGCATCGGATTCAAATTCACTTCTTATTAAAAATCCAGAATCCTTTTTGGATATATTGAATTTCTTATAATCAAATGTATTGAACGCATTAATTATAGAATTTATTGATTGCTCTAACGATCCTTCTGGATTAAAATAATTATAGATATATTCATATGTGTATCTTAATGTGAATACATAATTATCAGATATATTAGATTGATTTATTATAACTTTACTTTCATCTTTAACACTTAAAGTTGTTTTTAGTGTATTTGTATTCTGAGAAATATCAGAGATTTCAAGAAATTTGATTTTATTGTATGTGGGATTATCTTTATAATCTATATTAACTGAAAACTTATTCGCATTAGATATTATATTTTCTAATAAAGAATTAGATGTAGTGTTAATAAATGTATTATTATCAGAATTCAATATAGCATCATCTATTAAACTAATTGAAAACTTTTCTCTTGTATCTAAATTTATAATTTCAATAGAATCATCTTCTAATAATTCTGATGAATAATTGCCCTTAATAATTATGAAAGCACTAAATGTTAAGGTTGAATTACCACTTAATGAAGCATCATTAGAAATAGTAATTTCATTTATTGAACTATCAATTGATGTAATATATGTATCGTTAGGGATACCATCACCAGATACTAACTGATTAACATACAGAAATTCAGTCGATGTAACTGTAAAAGTATCGTTACCAGAAGATAAAGTTACTATTTCAGATGTTGATGTATAACCAGCTAAAATTTTATTATTATACTCAACTTCTATAGAAGTTCCTAACTCAAAATTGATTAAATCAGGTATTTCAAAAACACCTATGTTAAAATCAGAATTAATAGATGCGCTTTTTAATGTAGTTGATATATTAATATTTAAAGGAGATTTTACTATTTCTTCTTCTAATGTTTCTCCCTTGTCAACAGCAGGTGAATTAGCTATAACCTTCCATTCTTTTTGGATGTTACCCTTTTGATAGATAAAGCTTATAGAATCAGAATCTCTGAATTTTTCTTTAATTGTAATATCAAATGGAAATCCATAATCACTTTTTATTTCAGCCTTTGAATTAAATTTTGTTTTACTAAAACCAGTTATGTCGGATAAGTCAAGATAATTCTGATTAGTACTAAGATAAGCCACAGGTTTTGAAAATAACTTATCAATTTTTGTTTCTTTTATTGTACTATCTTTTAATTTATAGATATTGTATTTTCCTTTGATATAAAAAATCCTCTCCGATTCTGACATTAATTCAGTTGTAGGATATTTTATTGAATTATCTACTTTACCAACTATGGTAACACCTGAATTATCATAAATATCAAAAGTAGATTCATTATCAACCTTTACCTTTGATTTTGGTATCCAAGAATATAATTCTGAAAATCCTTCTGGATCTATTGTAAATTTAGAAAGTTCATTTTCATTAACATAAAAACCAAAATATCTATTAATATCATATTCATAAGATTCGGTATCATTAAATAAAAATTCTAGATTCAAAAGATTATAACAAATGAGATTGTTTCTTTCAAATCCCTGTATAATTTTTTCTTCAAAGAAAAGTATTGGATTATCTTCACTTACTAAGTCTTCAATCAGTTCATTCTTTTCAGTATAAATCCCATTTTTAAAATCTACTCCTCTATAAGTTATAGATTTAAGATTTTCATAATTTACTTTTATTGGAGAATTTTTATATGTAGAAGAATTTACAATCCCTCTGATATAATCACCTAGTACGGTACCTGCCTTTAATGAAAATACTTTAACGACTTTAGAATTATTAATAATGATATTTTTAAAATTTTCAGTATCTGTTTTCTGATTATCAGATATTATTTCTGGGCTAGAGAATACTATGAAATAATCAGGTATATTTTTATCTAACCATAATGGTGCAAATATTGAAAAGTTTTCATCATATAAAAGGCTACTTAAATATTCACATCCACTCCAGTAAAATGTATTGTATTGCTCAACACTATTAGATTTAACAGATGTATTATCCTTTTCATTTAATGTAAATATTGTTTTACTATCAAGTTTTCCTTCATCAAAAAGTTTTCTTAAGTCATAAGCATAATTACTATTAGATGATACTTTATATTTTTTAAATCTATTAGAAGACAACTCTAGATTAGCATCTATGGAATTTAACCATACATTTTGATTAAAATCAACAGTAATTTTAACATTTCCCGTTAATTTTGGATTTGTTCTTAATAGTTGTTTTGTACCATCACTGGAAATAGGTATGTTATAGTTTGGATTAACGGTATAAATATCATTATTCTTACTATATGGATTGTAAGTTGATTGATAATATAAAGTTGTAGTTAGCTTTTCGCTAGTAAACTGACTTTGTAATCTACAATTAATGGTCAATGAAGTAGAGAATGGTATATCTATATCTTGTTTCAAAGAAAATGCTATAGATATTACATCATTATTAGGACTTACCGATTGAGGTGCAGAAATTAAAAATGCGTTAGATTCACTTGTATATTGATCACAATCATAATTTCTTTCAATTTTCCAATATTCTGGTTTAGATGGATCCTCACTATCAAACCAAATGAGTATATTATTATCTTCATCCACTATATTTTTCTTAAATGAAACGAAAAATACATCTGTTTTAGAAAATAAAATAGTTTTAGGTGTTGTTATCTCTAATAATGCCATGAGTTTTTGTATATTAAACTATTATGTTTTAAAGAAGTCTCTTACTGATCTTCTTGTTCTATCAATAAATCCTGGTGCTTGAACCACTTGTGTAAGACTTTCTCTAGCATAACTTGCTTTAACAAGAATATCAAAACTAAATGGAGCCTCATCTTTTACATATAAATCTAAACCAATCTTTTTAGCGAATGTAAGATTAGTAGGTTCTGTTAAATTCAAAGGATCATGACCACCTATTTTACCAGTTCCACTAGAACTAGTTCCAAAGTAATCTGTCATTCTAAATTGGAACAACACAGGTATTCTGATGGCCTTGTCTTCACCTTGTTCTAATACATAAGTAGATCTATAGTCCGTTCCATTTGCCATAAGTTGCTGAACACTTGCTGGAGCAAGAATTAGATATGAGCCACATGTTTTTTTACCGATTAAATATCTATCATTTGGAGCGAATCCTAATTTATCCTGATAATTACCATTAATCTGAAATTCTTGTGTTCCTGGGCTATCTGTTTGTGACCATCTATTTCCAGATGGTGCTGAGTCTTTATATGCAAGTTGTACCTGTGCATTAGGATCACTATCTCTTAAATTAAAATATTTTGCATGTCGTATTGATGGGTAAATCTGTTCTGTACTAGTTGAAGCTAAAGGTACAGTAGGTTTAATTAACTGATTAAATGTTTTTCTATTATTCTTTACTTCTGGATGATCAACATGAATACAGAAATCAGTTGCATCTAATGATGCAATTGGAACACCTTCAGTATTATATTGACCTGTCCAAACAAATCCTCCATTTACTCCAGCTTTAGCTATAGGTTCAGTGGGTAATAAATAACGATTAATAGGATCAGTATTAGAAGATGCACCTGATAGATATAGAGGATCTAATAGACCTAGTGCTTTACCTCTTGAGTACAAGAATTGACTTGGAACTTGGCTACTCATATAAGGTGCTCTCCAATATGCACCATTTCTACTAAATCTATCTAATGGGATATCATTATAAAGTACTGGGGCTAAATGATAATCCCTATTGATGTATTCAGGATTAGGATTATTTCCACCATAAAGTGTTTTAAGATCTTGATTGATTCCACCAGGGAATCTAGTTACCAATTCTAAAGGAGTTGGACTTAAATTTTCTATAACAATGCAATATTTTGAAGTGACTATTGCACCCTTTCTTTCACTTTCTGGGAATTGTTGTACAATTTCAGAATAGAAACCAGAAAATAGTTCTAATACACCTCCATTAGATATTGTATATCTGTTATTAGCTTCATCTAATAAGTAAACATCAAGTTTAGGTTTAGCAGTTGTAACAAGAGCCAAAACCCCCTCCATTCTCGTTTCCATCTCTTTAAACTTTTCATATACTGAAACTGGACTACCTAAATCAGTTGTAAATCCAGAAGCAACCGCTTCGGCTTTCGTAACATAAACTTTATCTCCCATCGTGAAGATATTTTGGAAAACAACATCCAATCCTTGTGAATTTAATTCCGAAATAACATCTACTTTATTAAGCTCAAGTTGTGCTTGTTGTAAAAGATTAGTTTCATTTGTAGTAATTAACTCTGTTGGGAAATCTATTATTACAGTTGAAGAATAATCCGATTTTAATGGATTGTATGGGAATCCAGCTTCACTCACAGACGCTATTCTTATCTCTACTCTTTCGTTAGGAGTGATTGGAATATCAACTTGATTTATATTTACGGCATCAGGGTCATTAACATCTTCATTTGCCCAAACATATTTTTGTGTAGTAGTGTCATATATTTGTTTTCTTACGGGTGTTAATATCTCATTCCATTCTGAATAATATCCCTTTGATGTGTTTCCAGAAGAATCATTAAATTCAAATGTTTTAGGTCCACTTGCTGTACCGTCCAAGCGTAAATATCTATACTGAACTATAAATTGTATAATATTTTGTGTTGAACCTTTTGAATCTATTTTTGCATTAGGTATAGGGAAAAATCCTCTGATTCTATATTTAGGTGATTCCAAACTAGTTTCAGAAACATTCATAGCACCCATTTCTCTAACAATAGTAGAATAAAGTGTGGATAGATTATTTTTCTGTTCTATCAAAGTATTCAATCTATTTGAGACAACTCTTTTATCAGAGGCTGTTCTAAAATTGGTAGTTTGTAGTTCTTCTTTGGTTTTTGAAATTGCACTCTCTAATTGTTGAATTTCCGATTGAAGTCTATTTTTTTCTGAAAATTTTCTTCTTAAAATCTCTGTATCTTGTGATTGCAATTTGTGCTCATTTGCAATAACTACTTTAAAATAACTAGATTGTAATAAAGGTGCTTCTGGTTTTAATCCCAAGATTGTAGGAACAGGTTTATTTTTAGCTATATCTAATAATTGTGCTCCAAAATCAATACAATATTGTCTATAGTATTCATCTAAACTCATTTCAGAGTCAGTAGTTCTAATTCGTAATTCATTTGAATAAACACTAACTCCAGGTGACCACTTTGTTGATGCAACAGATGTTGAATTATTAACAGGTCTAAAAAATATGACTTGTCTTTCATCATGCCCCAAAGAAACTTCAACTTGTCTAAGTGTTAAAACTTCTGAAATTATATAAAGTACATCTGTACCAATAGGTATCAATTCATATCCACTTGTTAAAGTTAATCTTACGGTATTATCAACTTTACTTATTTCATCTACTCTATATCTAGCTCCACCCCTTGTAGATAAAATATCTCCAATTTTTAATATTTCTGTATCAACAGTTTGATTAAGGTTATTAGTATAAGTAACTTTATTGAGTCTATAAATTTTTGAATTACCCGAAGATGCTGTGTCAGTATTTAAAATTGTAATTACATCAAATGTTCCAGTATATTGACTAATAGAAGGCGGAAAACGATATTCATCTTCATCCACAAAATGATTCATCCCTCTTCCATTTAGAAAAAGCATCAATGTTTCATACTCAATATCGTTTCTACCTTTAATATTTTCATCAAATATAGCTCGCTTATCATCAGTATCTGTATTTACAATGATTCTTCTATACCATACACTTCTGACATCAGCGTTTACATAATTAGTTACATCAAAAGTAGCAACAAGCATCGGGTTAATGAAATTATCGAAAAACCAATTATTTCTTCTAGTGAAACGAGTTGGTACGCTTACGCTTCCAATTCTATTAGGTTCTTTAGTAGGATCAGAAGACATAATTCGTTTATATGTACCATCCTCTAAACGAATCGTTGCACTACCTGCATCTACTCCAGCCAACCCTTTAACATTTTCCTCTAATCTTTTAATTTCAGATTGTAAGAATCCTAGGGACGGTACTTGATATGTAGTGGTTTGACCATCGGAATTTACAATATTTACAGATATGCTATCCGAGGTTGAAGTAAATGCTTGTGAGAATTTCGAAAGAATTTCTAAAGAATTAGCATGAGTACGCATTAATTCTTGTAAAACATCATGTAAACTGTTATCAGATGAATTCATGTTTTTTTATTTAAAGATTTATTAGTATATTTGCATATATTAGTATATATCAAAAAAAAATAAATGGTTCTTTTGAACTTAAAATTATTCTAAAATAGAAACCATAAATCAATTAACTATCTTTTATTTGGAGTAAAAATGAAAGAAAAAAGCAAAACCCTTAATTTTATTAATATCAATGTTAATAAAATACATTCGTTCCTAGATCGTTATTCTCAGTTTGATGAAAATCTGCTTTTAGAGATTACCCCAGGTGAGTTATACGCTAAAACCTATACCCCCGACAGAAGTGCTATTAAGCATTCAGCATTATCAGTTGAAGAAATTTTACAGATTAAAGATGAACAAATTCCAGAAAATTTGAAAGTTGGTCTGATTAATGTAAAGCATTATCAACAAGCACTTAAGTTCCTTGAATCATCTGATCAAGTTTCAATGAGTATTGATTACACTACTTTGGCAGGACTAGATGTAGAAGAAGAAAATGTAGCTATGAGAACAACTCTTAATAATAATAAAGATTTACAGTTTTCATTTGAAAATGGATCGTTATCCATTTACGGAATAATTACAAATGATAAGTTTTTCAACGAGATAGCTAATATTCCTGAACCTGTGTTTGAGTTTGAACTGACTCTTGAAGATCTCACAAAGATTAAAAAGTTTTCAAATATTGATAAAATCAATAATAATTTAGTTGCTGAATATAGAAAAAATTCAGTAATTTTTGGAAATCAAAACTTTAAGTATAAATTGGCATCCCAAAATAATAATGGGAAAGACAATAATTCTGCACGTTTTCCTAAAAACTACTTAAATATGTTAGATAATGAATCCTATTTTGTAAAAGTGGGCGAAAAAAAGTTAGTTTTCACTTCTATGGACTCAAAAACTATATTAGTTGTCGGAAGAAACGATGAATAATTCTGATCTTAAATATGTAAAAATTAATCTAGATACTGCCACTTATGAAGAAATAAAGGCAGAGATAGATAGATTGAATAAACTCAAACATGATTTACATAATGAAGAACAAGGGATTAAGATTTTTATTAATTCAGTATATGGTGCGTTTGGGAATACACATTTTCTCTGTTTTAATGTAAATGTTTCTGAAGCCGTTACTTTACAAAGTGTAGATATTTCTTTACATGCAAAAAAGATTTTTGATAATTATTTCACAAATCACTGGCATAAAGATAAAAAATTACATAAACGACTGAATTTGAATAACGAGGTCGTACCTTTAGGTGAAGAATCGTTGCTAATTCAAGGTGATACTGATTCGGCTTATTTCAGATTTGATAGAGTAATTAAATCAGCAGGATATACTGGTGATAATCCTGTGGATTTTATATTAGACATCTATAAATATCGTCTGCATAGTTACATAATTAATGCGTACGATTTGTATGCTCAAAAGAGAAATACTATCAACTTAATGGATTTTGAGTTTGAAAAGTTAATTAGAATTGGTATATTTATAGCTAAGAAGAATTACGCAATTGAATTGGCATGGAAAGCAACCTCAATAAAGGTAAAAGATGGAGAAGTTTTTGTTGAAGGTATTAAATACCCCGAAGGAAAACTATCTGTTACTGGACTTGAAGCGGTTAAACCATCACATCCATCATGGTGTAGAGCGAAACTTGAAGAAATGTTGAAACTTCTGTTAAGTGCCCATAAAAATGATGGTAAAATAAAGTATGATGTTATACTTGATACTTTAAAGAAATGGCGTAAAGAGATGGAAATGAAAGACTTGGACGAAGTATGTGAGACAAAAAGAGTATCAGACTATAATAAGTGGATACTAAATGATAGATCCGAAATTGCTTTTAAATCAGGATGTCCTATCCATGTTAGAGGTTCTGCGATTTATAACTATTTGTTGAACAGATCAAAATATAATATGAAATATCATAGAATTAAATCAAGTGATAAAGTAAAACTATATTATACTAAGACAAATTCAAAGAGAGATGATATTTTTTGTTTTCTCCCATTAAATCATCCTAAAGAATTTGCTCCTTTGATTAATTATGATAAACAATTTTCTAAAAAAGTTATAGAACCTACAAATAGACTTCTTGAAGCTATGCAAATCAAGTCTATACCAGAAACACTAATTGTAAACAATTCATTATTCTAAAAGAAATAAATATGGCAAAACAATCAAATCCTAAACCAGAAGCATCTAATACTGCTAAAAGTTCTATATTATCTAGACTTAAGAAAATTAATCCAGATGCTGCATTAATCAGTGAGTCTGCATTTGGTGACATTAAAGAATGGATTCCAACTGGAAACTATGCGCTTAATTGTCAAATATCTGGTTCAATATACAAAGGTATCCCTTCAAATAGGATTATAGGAATTAGTGGCCCATCGGGTACAGGTAAGACTTATTTAGCTCTGAATATGGCTAGGGAAGCTCAAAAAATGGGATACCATATTCTTTATTTTGATACTGAATTTGCGATTGATGAAAATCATGTATCTAAATTCGGAATTGATACGAATGAATTTACACTGATTCCAGAGGATGTTATTCATAATGTAAAGCATCAAATTGTTGAAATTTTTGAAGCAATGAAAGATGCTATCAAAGGTAAAAAGGATACTGGTAAATTTATGATTATTATTGATTCTATTGGGAATCTTAAAACCGCTAAAGAAGATAATGATTCTAAAACTGGTGATCATAAAAGAGATATGACTAGACCATCTGAAATCAAGTCTTTATTTAGAACAATTACGGTTCCTTCTGGGAAATTAAATGTACCAATCTTATTTGTAAATCACACATACACAGATACTACCGCATACGTTCCAACTGATAAAATTGCAGGTGGAAGCGGTGTACAATATAATCCATCTGTCAATATCGTTTTGACAAAAGCGAAACTTAAAGAAGAAACAAAACAGTCTAAAGAAGCTAATATGACTCAAACAGGAATTATTGTAACATCTAAACTTGAAAAATCAAGATTTACAAGACCTATTACAATTAAATTTCATATCAATTTCTTTTCAGGTATGAATAAGTATGTATATCTTGAAAATTATGTAAATTGGGAAACCTGTGGTATTCAAAGAGGTACACTTACTAAAAAGATTGAAAAGAGACCAGTTCTTGATGAAGAAGGTAATCAGGTTATTTCTAGAGGAAAGCCTAAATTTGAAGAGATTGAATTAGATGAAATAGAATTCGTTGCAGATGATTCAGCAAAAACTTATGCTGTCCGTCATTTAGGTAAAAATATTCGAAGCGCAAAAGATCTTCTGACTAAAGATGTATTTACCAAAGAAGTATTAGATGCACTTGATGCAAAAATGAGTAAAACATTCCTTCTACCTGAAGCTATAAATGATGATGAATTCACAGTTCTTGATGAAGATTTAGAAGGTATGGATTTACCCTCAAATAGTGAAGATGATGGAGAATAAATATGGGTATACCAATAGATCCAAAAAAGCTGAAATTGAAATATGAATTAAAAGTTTATAAGAAAATGGATACCTGGCCTTCTTCTGAAGATATTTTGTATGAAGTGTCTAGGTACCTAGAACACAAAGAAAAAAATCAAATCTCAAATGCTAAACTGTTAGAAATGGTTTCGCAAGACGAGGAAAAATTACAATCAATACTGAATGAACTAATAAAAAAACAATTTTTAAAGCAAGAAACTGAAACCACATTTTCTTTGCTTAAACACGGTTGGGAATAAAAATAAAAATGGAATCAACTCAATTTGAGCGTTTATATTTAAAGTATACATTAGAAAATCCTGATTATCTACACAAGATAAAAGTAGATTTCTTTAGGATTAAAGAATATCAAAGAATATTCTCTATTGTAAAAAAGTTTTTTGAAAGGTATACTAAAATACCTAGTAAAAAACAATTTGAACATTTATTAGTTGAAAAGAAATTAACTGAAAAGGTTAGTAAAGAAGCTGTTGATTCAATTTATGATGTAGATATAAATGAATACGACCAAGAATGGCTAAAAACAAATTTCCATACATTCTTGGAGTATAGAAATATTCTCATTGCTTTAGAAAGTGGTGTTGAATATGCTCAAACCACAGAAGTAAATACAGAAAATGTAAACGATTTCGTTTATACTATAAAAAAGCTTCTCTTAGAGAATGAGTCTATGAGTCTAGATTTCAATGGTGGTCTAGACTTTTATAATGCCGACTCACATAAATCTAAAAGAATAGAAAGATTCACAACTGGTTATCCATTCTTTGATGCGGTATTAGGCGGTGGATATGGTTTAGGTAATCTAGTCGTATTACTAGGTGAGCCAAAAGTTGGTAAAAGCGTTTGGCTTGTAAATTTAGCTTGTAATGCTGTAAGGAATGGTCATAATGTTTGTTACATTACACTAGAATTGCAGGATTTTGAAATTACTCAAAGATGCGGTGCGAATTTATTGAATCTTTCAATGGATCAATATGCGGTTTCTGCTGAAGATCCTATTGAGATGAAAAATAAGTTGAAGGATTTTAAATATGAAAATTCTACAACAGAATTTATTGTACCAGGTCAACTATTTGTAAAGGAATTTCCTATGTCAACCGCTTCTGTTCCTGATTTTGAATCATATCTTAAAAAAGAACAAGAGGTACATGGTATCAAATTTGATGTCGTAATTATTGACTATATAGGTATTGTAAAGAACTGGAGGATTCCAAACTCTGAAAATACTTATATGAAAATCAAACATGTCTCTGAAGATCTTAGAGCTATGGGTCAAAAACAAAAATGGTGTATAGTTACAGCTATGCAAGTTAACAGAGGTGCATTTGCATCAAGTAATATCAATATTACAAATATAGCCGAGGGTTCTTCATTGGCACATACTGTAGATTTTATGGGTGCGATTATTCAAGATCCATTGATGTATAGTGAAAATAGTTATATCATTAAGGCTCTTTTGACAAGACATGCTCAAGCAAAGAATTATCGTAAGAAATTTAATGTAAAGTATAATTATATGAAAATTGACGAAGACCATGATTCGCCTATAACACAAGATATAGAATAAAAATAAAATAGAATATATGAGCAATTCCCGTTACAAAAGAGGCGATAAGATTTTAGATAATGACTATAATCAAAACAATATAGAATTTACAGCTTCTCAAAATAATAGTATTGATGAAATTTATGTTGATCAATATCTTGACTACTGTAAAAACCCTCACGAATATGATAGAAGATCAAGATTAGAAAATCATATAGTAAATGTAATCGAACAATCAGAATTTGCACATTATTTAATTGAGCAAAGGAAATTTCCAAAAAATAACTTATCTGAACTTTATATTATTGTTCATTCAAATACAAATACAATGGAATGGTCAAGAGTAGAGTTAATTGATAAAACAGCAGAAATACTCAAGATTAACTTATCCCAATTCTTTAATGCTATACCTATAAAATTTAAAGAAGAACTATTGAATGAACTCAATGTAGATTTTGATATTTTTAAGTCAAAGAAGATAGGAAGATTATTTTAATAAGAACTTAAATATAAGTTTGGGAAATAGAATATATACAAGATAATATTTAACAAATGATCTATGAGTTCGTATTTATCATTACCAGGTGATTATGTTGTAATTACCCAAACAATTTCAAATCTTCCAAGAATTGACTACTATCAAGTTATTGAAAATGTAGATTATGACAATGTAGATGAAACTGTTGTTGAAAAGGAATTCCGATGGAGTTTTGATCAAGAAACATATTCATCTTGGATAGAACTCAATTTGTCTAATGTCCAGAACATATCTTTAGGGGATAACCAAGTTGTTTATTTTCAAATACGATATACATTAGTTTCTGGTGAACCTTTAACAATTAATAGTATAGATCCTTTAATTGTCACTATTCCTGAAAGCACCGCTGACAATGTTTTACAGCCACCAGTAAACGCTTATACCACAGGTAATCATAGGGGGAGTGCTTTTCTTAATAATTTTTATTTTGATCCATATGCTGTAAATCTTGCGGTAGAACTTCAAAGAAAATTATCATATAATGTAAATCAGATATTTGGGCATAATGCTGCTTATATTAGGGTTACACCTCAAATGCGTTCATTAGATGTAATTTTAAAAGAATACGGAATATATGAATCTTCTAAAGACTATAAATGTGTAAAGATTCTGGTTCCTAATAATCAATTCCCAGATTCAAAATTAAATTTCAATCCATTTAATATAGATTATGAAGAACCATTTGAAGTTCATATTGATAAAAGATATTTTGAATCCTTTTTCGGTAAAGGCGTAGGTCCTCAAAAAAGAGATATAGTTTACTTACCCATAGCAAATCGTTTATATGAAGTATCATCATCTACCCAGCATAGAGATTTTATGTATAAGGATCTTTACTATAAAGTATCTTTGATTAAATATGCAGATAAAGCAAATGTTCTTAAAAATGAATCACTTACTTCGGAATTAGATGCATTAAGCAATAGTACGGCTGAATTGTTTGATGATAAAGTAACACAAGAGTTACAAAAAATTACAAATGTTCAACAATTTACAGTAGCAACAAGAAAATCTGATAAAGTTAGAGATTACATTGATCCGAATCTTTTAATTGAAGAAAGAGATTTGACAAATTACCATACACTTATTTCTCATTATAGATATGATTTAAGTGCTTCTCCTACGAATTCAGATGGTTCTGTGAGAACTATGGTAGACTATTTAGTTCCAGTATCATGGGATACAACAGCAGAACGGGCATTGACTTGTTGGTTTTTATTAAGGAATCCAACTACTTTAATACGATCTGTTACTGTTCTTGAAGAATATGGGAATGAATATACAATTACTACAAACGCAGATGTTGGAGCAATAGTTGGAGATACTGTTACATTTACAAAGAACAATTCAACATTAACATTCTATGGAACTGTAATTCAAAAAATTTCCGCTACTGTAATAAAAGTAGAAATTTCAAATGAAATACAGAATTATTTAAATAATAATTATCCTGATTGGAACTGTAATTATGCTGGTATGAAAGTAAGAAAAAATTATCCTAGAATATTTATAGATGGATTGTATAACGATAAAGGATTTAGATTAGAATGTAATGCAAGTAAATTCTTTAGAGCAACAGTAGGGGAAAAAATTTATGATTTCATTTTACCTACTGATTTATCTTTGGATACTTGGTATTGTTTAGTATTTAATTATTCTGCACAATACAAACAACTTTCTTTGACGATACTAAAGAGAAAATGGAACCCTAATACCAAACTTCCAGCCACAACTGATATGGATGTAGTATATGAATATATTTACAATAATATCATCGTTGAAGATGTTTCACATCCGTATAAATATAAAGTTATGGCTAGTTATTTAAAAATGACTAATTTGAGACTAATGAACACAACTATTGAACCTGAAAAAATGGTTAAATTCTTAAATGAATCTATAGTTTCAGATTCAGATCAGTCTTTGATAATAGATAATGCTATACCTAGAATGAAATTACCTTATGTTGGTGGACATCCAAACAAATTACTATAAATTAGAAGTACTGATCAATGAAGCCATTAACTATTAAAAACGCACGTATTTTATCTATATTATCATAATCTTTTACGCCAACATTAAATTTTAAAATGTCTTGACGTTCTGATTGTGTCGTATTCAATAATCTTAAATATCCCTTGAGATAGTCTGTTTCGTACATATCTCCGACTAAAACTGAAGTATCGTTGCATACCCTTTTACATCTTGCTATTTTGTTAAACAATTTTTTATCATTGTTTTTTATAAATTGTTTACCAAACTGAAACAAATCATAGAAATCCATTTTATCTATTTGACTAATTATCAAAGTAAAAAAGGATATATTAAACAAAATATTTGATTTAGGTTTCTTAAATTGCAATGAATTAAATATAGCTAAACCCTCATCTAATTCATTTTTTCCATTCAAACCATTTCTGAATAAAATCAAACCCGTTTTATCACCATAAAATCTTCGTCCAACGTGACCTTTTATTTCATGCTCAACTAATCCTAAAAAATCATCTTCTGTAAATTTAGCATTCGCATTTATATTTACTATGTAGTTATCTTTTACATTCATCCTTGGGGTAATTTCATCTGTTATTTTAACCTTCCATTTGTCGTACCCAAGATCCTTAAGCACTTTCTCCATCTTTATCTTCATAGAATGAGCATCTATATTTTCAGCATTTTTTGAAACTTTTTTATATGGATTTTGATTAATTATTTCATATGCTTTTGAAACTAATTCGGGACTTGGTTTTGAATACATAGTATTAACTAAATTCACAAATTCTTGACTATTCCTATCCATTTGTATAAGTTTCACATAATTTATGAAAAACTCAAGATTTTCTACATAATACTCTGACAAGAAACAATCAAATAACTTAAATTTTTTCTGTAGTTCTATAGCATATTCAAGAATTCCAGAGCCTTTGAATTTTTCAGGATTATGTTCAAATATGGGATTATATCTTTTATTTTCAGATAATTTTTGAAAAAATCTTTGTTTTTCTTCATTTAAGTTAATTATTTCTCTATTATAGTCTAAATTTCTCATAGAGTAAATATAACCATATTCCCTGTCTAATTTAATTAAAGTCTCTTTATCCTCATCTGACATTTTTAAATTAAAGAAATCTTCTAAAAAGTCGTTATACTTTTGTAATTTAGACCTCTCTGGTAATTTATCCATTCCTAGATTTTCAAGTGATTTTGCATCTTCATTTATTTCCCAATTAGAAAAAAGAGTAATCATTATATTCAATCATTTTATTAGTATAGTATATATCTTAACATAATTCCGTTTTTAAGGATATATAATTAATTACCAATAAGCTATCTTAAGACTTAATTGAATCAAAATAGTAAAGAACAGAATAAAATTATTTACTATAAAAGATAAATATATGCTATAAGTATGAGTTCAAATAACCAAGACCTAGATATTTTAAGAGAACTTGAAAAAGTAAATCAAGACATACAAGGTAGAATACAAAACGATCCTAAAATCCTACAATCAGTAACCAAGCCGAAAACAGGGTTTACTGATTTTAGAAAGATGCTAGATGAGACTAATCAGAATGTTCGACCGATTGTAGAAGCATTTTGTGAATCTTATGTTTCATCTGAAAATATGTTGGATCCTAGAGTTCAACAAAGATTGAATGTAGATTCAATTGCTCTTTCTGAAATACTTTGGAAAAAAGCAGTAAGTGATGTTGCTTTAATTCAAATTATGGAAAGAATTGATTCGGGTGATGATGATTTTAAAATGTATAATGCGTTGGCTTCTCTTTTAGGTTCTAAGGATAATATGCCGAAAGAACTCTTACAAACTATTATGGTTCTAGAAAAAAATTATAAAGAACTTAAAAGTGAATTGTTTGAACAAAAGAAGTTACCGATGGAAGATACAGATGGGGTTAATCCAAACTCCTTAAAGTTTAGAGGTACCCGAAACTTACTAATGGCTATTAAAAATGCAAATGAAATAGAAGAAAGTAAGAAGATACTAGAAATGGAAGATGAATTAAAGGAAGAAACTGAAGATAAAGTTGACATTATGGTGCAAAAGAGATATATTGAAAGAGATGATAATTCAAAAGAATAATAATTAACTATGTGTAATATCGTTTGGACAAAACAATGAGTGAGAAAAAGGTTCTTGTAATTTCCAATCAAAACCAAATAAACATTAGTAATTCCATAAATTTAGATATTTTTCTTCCAGACCATATTCATGGTTTTGAAATCAGAGATTATATTTCTAACTTTTTAGATAAGATAATAGATAATAGTAATATTGAATGGGTAATATATGATTTGAAGATTGATACTTCAAATGTAGAAGATATGATCATATTCAATTCATATCTACCTCACTATTTTTATAATAAATATCCTAACTTAAATTTTATATTCATATCTTCGGGATCGGTTTGCGGAATTAAATCTTTAGATGAAACTGACGATAATTCGGTATCTCCATTTGTGAATACTATTTCTAATGGTGAGGTATTTGGAGAAAGGTCTTGGGTATTAAGGTGTGATATATTTCAGGATTCTCTTTTAGAGGGCTTATTGTCCAACGAGAGCGTTAATTACGGATCAATTGATAAAACATATAGCTTCATAACTAAAGGCTCTCTAAATCGAATTATAGAGGCTTTAATGATGAACTATAAGCAAGTAAAACCAGGATATTTTAATATAATACCAAAAGATACCCATACGGAGTATGAATTGTTGAATTATTTATGTTGGAAGCATAAATATAGCAATTACATAGAAAGATCATCTTCAAAAGAAACTTTTAATAAATCAATAAAAACATCTAAACCAGATGAATTGAAAAAACTATGGAAACTTGCTGGGTATAGTGATATACCGACATTTAAAAGCCTATACGATGCGATATAAAATAAAAGGGAAATATAACTTGTATATTTCCCTTTATATTATTTAGTGGATCACTAATCTATTATTTCAACTAGTTTTTCATGAGCAAATGCCATAGCCAATCTAATAGATGCTTGAACATCCTTTCTACAATATTTAACCAACTCTTCTATATTACCTTCAAAGTAGTTTTCCTTTACATTTGATCCTTTGACTTCTCCAGATTTAGGTGATTCTACTCCCATAAGATTGCAAACTAAATCAAATGTGCACATTCCATTGATTGTATTGAGTTCACTCCATACTCTTAAAAGATCTAATGAAATAATTTCCCACGGTTTTTTATCCCATGTATCAAATTGAATAGGTGGAAGAATTTTATGAGTTAGCATTCTTCTATAGACAAATGGTACATCAAACTTTTTGATATTAAAACCAGCTAAAATATGGTGTGTAAATTTGGTATTCACAATATGAGCAAATGCTTTTAACATTGTTTCTTCATCGGAATTTAAATCATCAATAGATTCAACCTTCCATTTATTTTCTTTTGTGCAATAATATCCATAAGATATACAAGCTACCTTACCGTATTCTGGATATAAACATGAAAACCCTTCGTAACTTTGTTCAGGGTTGTCCTTGTACTTATCTTGATCTTCACATTTTTCTACCCATATCTTAGATAATTCGTATTCATTATCTTTAAACTCTTGGAATGTCCGATGTCTTGAAACTGTTTCAATGTCAAAAAATAGACATTTTTGTAAATAATTTAAGTTGTACATAAAATTACCCAAATGTTAATAATATGTACAAATATAATAAAAGAAAATTAATTTTACAAGTTTTATTATTGAGTCTCTTTTAACAACTCAAAGATATTAAATGTAAATTCACAAGTAAATGAACTTTGTTGAGGTAATGCTGAAGTATAACTAAGTTCTAATGTGCTTAAATTAGTCATAGTTAATTGTTGTAATTTGATAGCTACAAATTCTCTTCCCCCATAATCTAGTAATCGTAATCTGCATGTAGGTAAATATTCAATTTCATTATCAAACTCTAAAAATAGTCTCAGCTGATCGTAAAGAATGAAATAGTTAATATAACCTTCTGTTAATTTGAAAGTAACAGAAAACCTTTGATTGGTTAATAAATGTTGAGGTAAATGACCTCTCCAAATAGTTTTCCGAGCACTTAAATATTGTTCAGTAGAAGGAACGGATATACTAGGCAATGTAAATGATTGTATAGTATGATTAACAAAATCAGAAACATTATCTATCGGTAATGGTAATGCTCTAACATATGCTCTATACTTTTCTTCAATTTGAGGAAAAAAGAATCCTTTAGGAAATCTAAAATCAAAAAGATTTTGTCGTGCATTAAGTATCATAGTTTACATCTAATATTATAAAGGAACTTTTACACCAGTACCTTCTCCACCACCGCCACCTTCTCCACCAGATCCAGAACCACCACCAGACCCGCTTCCAGACCCGCCTCCAGAACCTCCACTAGCAGTTTTCTTTATGATATTCCATTTTATCTTCTCCCTATAAACTGCAATAGGTAAAGGAGTAGGTTCATTTTCAATCTTTATCCAAACAGCAAATACACTATTAGGTGCTGTAATTTTTACAATTTCACCTTTCATTAGACCATCTTCAGACTCCAACATATCCCCTACTGCTAAATATCTTACAGTATCCACTTGAAGCTTAAATTGTTCCTTTGTATTATAGAACTCTTTTAAAGAAGACGCTGGAAGAACAAAGACATTATTTACTTTTTGTAGATAATTCGTAGTTGACTTTATTACATTGAAAACCTTAACAGAACCTAAAACTATTTTTTCGGTATTACCTGCGGGTGGTAGACTATTTACTCCACTATTAGATTCTGCATTATTCCTTGTCCCAAGGTTGTCTGTCAAATTGAAACCTCTATTTACAACAGATCCACCCGCAGTTCCTAGTACAGCATTTACATTAGAATTATTTTGAGTGGTTACAACCCCACCTCCAATAGACCCATTTCCTGCTAAAACAAATCCTTTCTTTGATGTATCTAGACCAGCATCAATAGTTATTGGATTAAAGCCAGTTGATGGTAATACGCCTAAATCGTTACCTGACCTACCAGCAAAATCTACATAATTAATTCTACTTGCTACATTTGTAATATTTACATTGTTGGTATTATTATTTATGCCAACGTTTCTATTTAAAATATCAGATGCTCTTACTCTAGTCCCTTGTGTTCCAGTACCCTGATTTCCAGTTCCTTGATTTCCAGTTCCTTGATTTCCAGTACCCTGATTTCCAGTTCCTTGATTTCCAGTACCCTGATTTCCAGTACCCTGATTTCCAGTTCCTTGATTTCCAGTTCCTTGATTTCCAGTACCCTGATTTCCAGTACCCTGATTTCCAGAACCAGTATTAGCATCAGTACCACTAGTGTTTTCAAGATCTTCAATAGATTTTAATATCTTATTCAATTGATCTTGAAATGCAGCAATATTTTGATTTTCTAAATCAGCTGCTCTTTTAGCTTGTTCTCTTAAATCTAATTCTCTTTGATTTAAAACTCTTTCTTTGCTTGAAACATCTCTTTGTAAAGAGTTCAACAAATCCGATTGCGCACTTTGACTTGCTGATTGTGCATTTAAGCGTGCTTCTAGTGATGCCAATTCCGATGCCCTTTGGCTTAATTCTGATTGTCTAGTATTAAGTGCTAATTGAGATGTCCGTATATTATTTAATACTCTTTCTAATTCATTTCTTCTGATTTTTTCTATTTCATCTTTAACTGTATCTGCTTCTTGCATCCTACGCCATTTACCCGTGTATAGCGTAGTTTCACTTACACCTGAACCAGAAGGGATTACTTGTATTACTTGTAACATATTCTTAGGAACAAAATAAGTTACGCCATCAAAAATAAGTTCAAATAAGTCGGTATCGCCCTTTGAATAATATTCTTTTGATATAATATTTATTTCTTTATTGGCTATTCCTCCGACAAAGGTATCCATAACCTTCACTTTTATAAAAGAAGGTACTTTTGAAGTAATATAAAATGTTCCGCCCTCATTAGCGTAAATGCTAGATGATTCCTTTGCTGGTATTTTAAAAACAATTTCCCCTTCTGCCAAATTAGTAGAATAAAATCCTTCAAGTTTTGAAAACTTAACTCTTTTTCCAGCATATTCAATAACTAAAAATAAATCAACATCATACCTTAAATCTAATGATGTTGTAACATTATTTTCAAGGTATCTATGCATTTTGAATTTTACATAGTTCTCAAAGGGATGTAATAACATAATCGCTTCACCTTGACCGAATATAACATCCCAGTTCCAAACGGATTCTGTCGTAAATGTCCCATCTGTTTTAAGAATTACATTTGAAGTATTAACCGCAACTTCATTGAAATCAAAAAATGTTGGTGTAAATAATTTTTCAACCTTTTTATCAACAAATTTTCTATTTACTTGTAATTTATTTTCTTCAACAATTTTATTATAAATCTTAAATGATCTAACTGAACCTTCAAGATTTACCTTTTCTACTTTTCTACCGTATCTTTTAGGTTCAAATGATGTCACGGATGCTATTCTAACGATCTGACTTCCAGTTCCTTTATCTGTAAGTCTCATTACATAATCTACACTAAACGAATAAGCTGAGTCTGCATTTTTAAGAACTGGTCTAAAGCGTTTAGGGCTATTAAAATCTCCTTCTTGAATTGAAACAAAGTAATCAGTTTGAACTTGACTAAATCCAATTTGTTCATAAATGTATAATTCGTGAAATACATAATAATCACCACCAGTACCGTTTAAGCCTACGACTAAATCTTCAACAAATCCACCTTGCCAAGATGGATAATATTCAAAACAATCCTCTTCGTCATTTTCTATAATGACAGCTGTAAGCAAGCTGTAAGCGTCCTGTTGCTTAAATGTAACATTTGAAACTTCTCCAGTTGTTAAAGATAAAACTACACCATTATCATTTGTAGTAGGTATCTCTCTAAGAGTTATACTTATCAGACCATTTTTTACAAATCCTTTAGTATCAGAACTTAACCAGTAAGCTAATGCACCACTTGTTGAATTTGCATAAAACTCTTCATTTAAAGAAAATAATGAAGGTATGAGAACTTCAATATATCTATCATAGCTTCTTCCTGAAATAACTATAGGGCGAGCATTGAATTTTATATATTCATCGCCCTTTAAATATGCTATTTGTGCGACTGTACAATTCTTCCCAGATACTTCAGGATATTCTATACTTAACAATAGTCCATCTAAATCTTCTAAATTATATCCAGATAGCAAATGTAATCTTACAGTCTCATATTGTACAGGCCATTGGGTACTAGTTAAATCACTTAATAATTGTTCGGGTAAATTAGAAGAATCATATACATTATAGGGAATGGCTCTATCTTGATCCAAATGAGCCCATGATCTAGTATCTGTTAATCTTACGGCAGATCTATCTAGAATATTAGATGTTGGATTATTACCTTTAGTAATATTTAATACTTGTCTTTCATTTGTATAAGATGAATTTATAAATAAAAAAGACTGTGTATTGGTACTAATTTCAGTAGTATCATAATCTAATTCTACTAATGCATATGGTGTTAATTGAAGTAATGATTTAGCCATTTTATAAAGAAGTTTTTACAGTTTTTGATGTACTAGCCACCTCAGCCGTAGCTGCAAGAGAAGAAAGAAGACCAGGTGAGGGTGGCCATTTTGCATCAGTAGCAGCGGCTAAAGCCTTTAAAAATACCCAAAGTGGTTCAGCACATATATTTGAAAATACAGGTGCAGCTCCCAATTCAGTTTTAACACCATTTACATGGACATTAGAACTATTTATCTCTATTTTTGTTGGAGCGGTAGCTTCAATCTTATTGTTAGCGACAATTGTAATATTTGAACCATTTAATTCAATTACGGATTGTGTAGCATCATGCTCAATCGTTATAGACTTATCTGGATTTATAGTAACATGTGATCCATCAAAATGATATTTAAGTCCAATAGATGGGCTGTATAAGATTTTCATTTTTTCATCTTCATCATATGTTATCACATGAGAATTTAAATATGATGCATCAATTTCAGCCTTCATTGCGTCATTTATGATAGGTATGCTCCAATATACAGGAGAATACGCATCTCCATTTTCAAACCTAACCCGAACTATTGTATCTATTTTGGGTACACTAATTGATCCATACCCTTTTGATTCTCCTCCAGCAAATGTAGAATTGTAAGCTGGAAAAGCCCATGGTAAATCATTATCAAGTAATTCATCAAATGCACCAAGTACTCTGACTTTACAACGACCCATGCGTTCAGGATCATCGTTTACTACTACTTTGCCAAAATAAGTTTGAGTTCTTTCCATATTATCTATATATCAAAATAAAAATATATCAATTATTTAACCTTCAAAATCTCCTCCTAAGTTTTTAGGAGTGATAATGTTTTTTGTAATTGGAGCCTCTAAATTGATTCTATTTTGTTTAGTGTTATTTTTATTACCAATTACACCTAGGCTTCTTTGTCCACTATAAATATTGTCTATAGTATCATTTAAAGGTTCATTACCTGTTAAATTTACATTTTTAGTCGGTAAATTTTTTATAGAACTCTTTCCTTCTAAATTTGCATTATCTAAAGTAGGTCTATTTTGATTTCTATTGGTATTAAAATTAACATTACTATCCATAGTTTTTAATGGAGACTTGCCTATTAAATTTACATTTGTTGGATTCAAATCTCTTTGGGGTTCTTTTCCTAATAAATCTTCTTTACCTAAATCAGATATATTTCTATTATTCACCGAACCACCTAATTCTACATTTGTTAAAGTTAAGTCCTTTAAAGAAGTTGCACCTAACAAATCTGCATTAGTTTGTGTTAGATTTCTAAGCGGTTGTGTACCACTCAAATCTGCATTAGTTTGTGTTAGATTTCTAAGCGGTTGTGTACCGATTAAATCTGCATTAGTTTGATTAAAATCTCTAATAGGTTGTGCACCATTTAAATCTGCACTAGTTTCGGTAAAATCTCTAATAGGTTGTGTACCATTTAAATCTGCACTAGTTTCGGTAAAATCTCTAATAGGTTGTGTACCGTTTAAGTCTGCACTAGTTTGATTAAAATCTCTAATGGGCTGTGCTCCATTTAATTCAGTAGAAGATTCTGAAAAATTTCTAATAGATTCTGCACCTTGTAAATTAGCATTGTTTGGTACTAAATCTCGTAATGGTTGGCTACCATTCAAATCTGCATTACTAGGATTTAAATCTTTCAAAGTAGATGCACCAATTAAATCGGCATTATTTGGTACTAAATCTCGTAATGGTTGGCTACCATTCAAATCTGCATTACTAGGATTTAAATCTTTCAAAGCATCTGCACCATTTAGGCCTACATTACTTGGATTCAAATCTTTCAAAGCACCCGCACCATTCAAATTTGCATTACTAGGATTCAAATCTTTCAAAGCATCTGCACCATTCAAATCTGCATTACTTGGTACTAAATCTTTCAAAACTTCCGCACCATTTAGGTCTGCATTACTTGGTATCAAATCCTTTAAAGGTTGTGCACCATTCAAATCTGCATTACTTGGTATTAAATCTTTCAAAGCCTCCGCACCATTTAGATCTGCATTACTTGGTACTAAATCTTTTAGAGGTTGTGCTCCAGTTAAATCTGCATTACTTGGTACTAAATCCTTTAGAGGTTGTGCACCATTCAAATCTGCATTACTTGGAACCAAATCCTTTAGAGGTTGTGCACCAGTTAAATCAGCACTACTTGGTACTAAATCTGTTTTTTTACCAGCACCCTCAAGATTAACAGAAGATTCATCCAATTTATTTTTAGGGGTTGCACCTGTCAGTTGTTCTTTGTTTGGATTTAATCTTGTTTCTTTTCTGACTTCAGTGAACTCAACATTATCTGGCATCTCTGTTTCTACTCTGGATGCTTGTAAATCTATATTTTTCTGATCAAATAATCTATTTGAAGGATTAGGATTGTTAAATAAACTTTCTCCAGGTCTTCCGATAGATTGGAATCTAGGATCTGAACCTTGTCCTGTTAAATTTGCCTGAATATCTGATTGTGATCTTTGAACAGATGGGGCGGTTAAATCTAATTTTGATGGAACACCATCGCGCAAATTAGGTTGAACAGGTCTTCCAGATGATTCTACATTAATACCTAATGCACCTGCTAAAGCTGGATTAGAAAAGTTTTGTGCTACTTGATTTAAGTCTCCATTAAGAATACCTAAACCTACCCCAGCAATTGATCTTGTTAATTCATTTCCATATACATTTGATGCAATCTGCTCTGTAGCTAAACTTAATGCTTCTTGTGCTAATTCTGAAGCTGTATCGCCAAAGAAATCTCCAACTGAACCTAAAAATCCACCATCTTCTCCTAAATTTGTTCCACCTAAAACACCACCCAAACCTAAACCGTCCGCGACCTCACTTATTCCAGCACCAAGGGCATTACTAAATCCTCCATCATCAAGAATAACTCTTTTATTATCACCCTTTTCTCTTTCTAAATTTTGATAATTATCCCATGTTCTACCTTTAGGCTTAAACACATGGCTCAAATTTTTAGAACGAGTTATTACTTGAGATTTATTTTCAGACTTTAAAAAGTTTTCAATTAAGTTATCACTTAATGAATACTCTAATAAACTATAAGTATTCGTTTCAAGTACTCGCCCTACCTTAATTTTAAAAGCATTATTTTGAACAGCTATTTTAGAGTGGTCTAAAGTATTAATTGTTCCAAATGAATTCATATCAAACTCGCAGTCCTGACAATCAAATACAATACATGAAAAATGATTATCCCACCATTGAAGTCGTTTCACAAAGGACAACGCTCCATCTTGGACTCTACCCAATAATTTTCCACCAATATTACTACCGTTTAAAAGATCAATGTCTCTTAAAGCACTTAAAGCCTGTTTTCCATTAATTGAATAGTTATCTTCTGTTATAGCCAGTTGTCTATAATCTCCTACCATAACAGACATTCTAAATCTTCTCATATTAACGGGTAAAACCCATCTTCTAAATTTTCTATCGTATGCTACCTTTCTATATAAATCCTTTAATCCCGTAATTCTATAATCTATACTATCTAAAGTATTAATTGTAAGTATAACATCTTGTAAAGACCGATCCCCCTTTTGTTCCGTTTCATAACCATGCTTGTATAAATTATCTAGACCACTAATACCTTGAAAAAACCAAGGTGTACCCTCACTAATATTTTTTAAACTGATATTGAATTTTTTAAGCATTTCTGCCCTTTCTGGCTCACCTACATTATAAAGATATTTAATTGCAGATTCAGGTGGTACTTGACTACTTTCATTTTCTAAATCAGTCAATAATCTATTAGTAACATAGTCTGGATGTTTCGCTTCAGGTGGATTGAATTGAAATTTAATATGAAAAATAGGATATGTAGGATCTTCATGGTTTCTATTATTCAATATACCAGGATTCCTAACACTAGTAATACCTAAAAAATTACGTAAAAATCTATCTGCTGCGTATACCATAAATAAAATATTTCTTTATTAAATAATCAGTCTTCAAATCCACCATCATTATTCAGTTCTGGTCCACTGAAACTACTAGATGCTGTTATTACACCTTCAGTATCCTTTGCATCGTTATGGTCACTAAAATCGTCTTTATCTTTAGTTTGTAAGTTTTTAATAAAATCTTCAAATCTTAATATACTTCCGTGTGGCTGAAAATGTACGATACCCTTTTCAGGATGATAGTGTTTCATAGGATCAGTTTTCTTAGACTTTCTATCCTTTTTTGTTTTTTTCAAAAATCCTTGTGTATACAAACCATAAGAATTAAAAGAGTCACCACTACCAGCAGTAGTAGCGGTCGGTGCTGTAACCGCACCCATACCAGGTGTTGATGCTAAAGTTGAAAACTCTTCATCTACATGCATTGGTAAATTTTTATCTTTAGGTGTTTTAATATAATCTTGAAGCTCTTTGAATGTCATAGAGTTTGCAATATCTATTATTTCTTGAGATGGTTTAATATTTAACTTACCCTTTTTATATGCATACGCCATTCTCATAAGTCTTAATTGTGCTATTGATTTAGAAGGCATTTTTTGTTTCTTTTATTTTATATATCCCGATTCCTACATTAGTTAAATTGTATAAACCAACTTGGAGGTGCTTCATTATTTATTTGCTCTTTGACTTCTTGTAATTCCTTTTCTCCAGCATCTTTTAGTAGATTACCATTAATAGTAACGCCAGATGGTAACTGAAATGTATAAAGGCTATACATAAATCCTAATTGAATTTTACTCTTTGCGAATACCCAACGGATAAACAAATCGTCCTCATAAAGACTATTTTGAGGAATTTTTGAATAACATTTTATAATTGAATTAGTTCTAGGATTTCTACCTGTAATTTTAATTCTTTTTGTATTTGGATTAAATGAGTATGCGATAGTGTCCAAGAAATAAGCTTTAGTAATATCCCAATATGCATATTGAGCGGTTCTCATTACCAAGTCATCACCTATAACTGGAGATAAAAACAATTCAGATGCAATGATTTTATTTTCAGTAATGTCACGATCTACTATACCAATTCTGGAACCACCCCGAATTTCTCTGAAATCTTGAATAGTCATAACACAATCGGGAAGTTGAAAAAACCTTCTATCTTTAAATTCTTGTGAAGAAACATATGATTGAGGTACTATGTAAAAATCACTTTCTACTGCAAATTTATAGTTAATATAAAACCATCTCTCTGCATTTTTGATAATACGCTCTATTTCTCTTGGAGATATTGAATTTGGCAAACCACTAGATACAGTTAGTTCATCCTGGGTAAGTTCTACGAGTTCATCGAGTGTCATAAAGCAATCAAATTAATTTATTACTTATATATCTAAATAATTTAGATTTAAGAAATTAAAATTGATTTATAGGATAAAGCGTACATCCCATCGGTCTTAATCAAATGGGTAGTTCAAAGTATTTCTTAATTTTGATAGAGATTTATGAGCATATTTTGAATATTTAGATATTCTTCAAATATTATTTTATGCTCCTCACATATCTCAACCAATGTTGATGAATCTTGAGTAGTTTTAATTTTTGAGGTTTGAGGATCTATTTCAACTAAAATTGTGTATAGATCTCTGTAATCGGGGAGTTTTTCTACTTGATTTTTAAACTTTTGAGAAAGTACATAAACATAGTTTTTATCCCTCTCAATCATATTATCGTATATTTCATTCAATAAGGTATCAAAATTATTATGTATCGCTTCTATTCTATAAGTTGAATCCGATACCACCCTAACTAATTCTTCCATTGAGGTTCTATCCTCATAAAATTCAGATGCTGCTAATGCAACCATTTCAAAAGTAATTTTTATTTTTACACCCCAGATAACATTTGTTTCTAGTAGATAGAATATTATATATCAAAAAGAAAAATAATTTTTAAGAGTTCCCATTAAAAATAGAGTAAAAACTATAATAAAAAATAATAAAATCAGATATGAATACTTTCTTTTTGGCAAAAGATATTTCCAATATGATATTAAAGTACTCGCAAGAAAATAACTAGACACTAGATTTATAGCAATAATAATTGAAAATATGATGTCTTTCATAGCAAGGTTCCTAATAAAAATATAAAACAAACTAATATTGAAATATGTTCAATATAGTCACTTTTAACTTGAATGTCATACTGCATTTTATTCATCAGTTTCATCTTCATCGTCCGATAATAATAGATTTGTTTTAAAATAATTCCAACCATCTTCATCTAAAAATACAGATTCCTCCATTTCTTCATCCGCATAAAAGGTAATCAATGGATAATCTAAGAGCATTATATCATTACCATCATCTTCAAACTTCCTATAAATTATCTGGAAGTCGTCCATTTCTCTTGGTATTTTATTTATGAATTCGCGTAATTCACTTATCTTCATTATTAAGATTTTTTTAATTCTTCTATATTGATTGTTGAAGTATCTTGGAATTTCAAACCATTTACAAGAAGATATGTATATATTACTTCACTTTCTTTTATAGAAAGTTCTGTTTTTCTACTAATTTTTGCCATTATAGTAGAATAGTTAATATTACAATCCTCGCAGATTTTCTTTATTTTCACGATTTCGCTCAATCGTTCTAAGTCATCTATGGTAATCATTTTAGTCCAACATATGTATCATCTATATGTTTATAGGTAATGTTAATGATTTGTTCAATGATCTGAAAAAAATAAAGCCCTTATTTCAGGGCTATTTTAATTAGCTTTTTTTCTTTCTACCTCTTTTTACTTTAGGTGTTTCCACTGGAGCAGGTTTGGGGCTAACCTTTTTGATAGTTTTAGATTTTGGCTTTTCTTCTTTTTTTGGAGAAGATTTAGTTTTTACTTTTTTTATAGGTTTTACTTTTGATGATTTACCAACGGAAGATGTTTTAATATCTTCAACCGCTGATTTAGTATTAGAATCTGCTCCATCTTCTGATGCCTTTTCCAAAGCTTCAGAATAATTTGAGAATAAGAAATACGCAGATACCAAAATTAAAACTAATAAAGATAAACTAATAATAAATGTATTCATACTTAATGAGTTATTTTTAGTAAATAGTATATATCTTTTTATAAATAATGTTTATTTGTGTAATTTTTTTCTGTATTCTTCTAGTCTTTTCAATGTGTCTTGTTCTTCAATCATAAACCCTTCCTTATCCATATTATGAATAAGTTTTTTTAGAATAGGGTTAATACTCTTTTCATCCAAATCAACTTTAGGCTGTTTGATTGGTCTAGGTATAAATTTATTTTCCATAGTGTTCTTCTATCCACTTGTTATTTTTATCTCTATTTCCTTCTAACCATTCTATATTATGTTTATACCAATATACAAGATCTTTTACTCCATTCTCTAAACTATAATATGGTTTCCATCCGAGTGATTCAATTTTACAGGAATCAATTGCATATTTAACATCGTGACCTAATCTGTCCTCTATGAAATCTAACTTAAGTTCTTTACCAAGTTCGTTTGCAATCATATCTAAGAGATTCAAATTAGTAGTTTCTGTTCCAGTTCCGATATTATATACTTCTCCAGATTTGCCTTGATTAAAAGCATACAAAATACCTCTACAGTGATCTTCTACATTTATCCAGTCTCTCTTTTGATTCCCATCACCATAAATTGGAACTGGCAAATCATTCATTATATTGTAAATAGAAAGAGGTATAAATTTTTCAATATTCTGATATTCTCCATAATTATTAGAACACCTTGTAATAATAATATCTGTACCGAATGTTTTATAGTATGAAATTCCTAATAAATCAGAAGATGCTTTTGATGCTGAATATGGAGAACTTGGATTAAGAATATCAGTTTCAGTAAAGCATTGATTATCAGAAGCCGATCCATAGACCTCATCAGTAGATACTAATACGCATCTGAGATTTCTTTTTTTAGAGAACTCTAATACTTTATGTGTACCCAATATATTTGTATGCAAGAAAACATCAGGATTCTTTATAGACCTATCTACATGAGTTTCTGCTGCAAAATGAAATATAGAGTCTATATCCTCAGATAAATTTTCAAATGCTTCAGAATCACATATAGTATTTCTTTTAATGATTAGATTTATATGATTTACATCTACTCTGCTTTCATCAGAAGCATATCCACAATTATCAATAATTGAAACCTTTACACCATAACGTAATAACAATCTAGCAAAGGAACTTCCTATAAAACCAAATCCACCTGTAATTAGAGCGTGCTTCATATTAAATTAGATTTATGAGTTTATTTTGAAATACATGCATATCTTCTTTTGATATTTTATCAAATGTATCTTCCATACTGTGACATAAAGCCCAAATATAAGGATAACCTGTATTTTCAGATGCTACCTTTATATCCTTATCATCTAAAATACCTATACACATTGAAGGTACATCGTGTATAGCCAAAACATACGCATCATTAAATGGTGTGGATACTTTATTTGCATCAAGCATCTTAATATATTTATCACATACATCTGGATACTTTTCAAAAGTACTTGCCCAAATATGTTCTCCTAATCCAGTCAATTCTAAATTGATGCAAATATCCAATTTTCCAAACGATCCATTATGTATATCTTCAGACAATACTTGACTACCGCAACAATATAGATTTACATGTTCTTCTGAATCTACTAAAGCAAAATGTACTGGTCTTGATAGAGGTTTATCTTTCAAAGTTTTTATCATCTCAAGTATGTGACATACTGAGGATGTATTATCCTGACAATTTTCAGATATTTCATTATTAATATCATGGTGGGCTAAAAATAATATACCTTCGTTGTCATTTTCCATTCCAAACGAAATGTAAAAATTTGTAAAGTATCTATCTTCAAAACCATTTACAACATAATGTTTCGTTACATATTTAATTTGAAAATAATCTAGTATTTCTTTGATTTTTAAAAGTCTTGGTGTCCATGTTGGGGCTTTTCTATCAAATGAAGAATGTGACTGTAATTGAGAAAACATTTCAAGTAATTCATATGATGTCATATCATTAAAATTCATAAATAATCCAAAAGTAATACAAAAATAAAAAACAAAAAATAAAATTGTGGAGGTGAGGGGAATCGAACCCCTGTCTTAACTTCCAAGTTACTAGAACACTACAACCATAGCTCTTTATTGATAAGTTTTCTATTTAGACAAAGAGCAGCCGATAGAAACTTTGCTTTCTAAAGTTCATCATAAATCGAAAGCTACTTATGATATATGTCGTTATAAGCGACAGGTGATATAATGAGAACGACCACAAATTATAACACCTGGAATCAAGCAGCTATTGCGTATTGATTCGATGATACTTCAACCATTGGATAATGATTGAAAATATGTGTGTTTGTGCCAGTTATAGCTTACCCAGTTGTATTAACGTGCTCCACCGAGTATCAGCACGGGTTGCTTCTTGGTGCGTCAAAAGCCAATCGAAACCAATGACACCCCCATATCAAAGAACATTAAATGTATATATCAATCATACACTCTTTACAAAGATAATAAATAAATTTGAATTATGCAAATCTTTTTAAAAAATAGAATCAAAGAAGCCGTGAGAAAATGCAGATCTATTTACAAAGAGATTAAACTTATTACCCTTTAATTGTTCGTTTTCTTCTAAAAATTCAAGAGTTCTATAAAAATAAGAAACCCCTCTTTTAATATCTCGTTCTTCTTCGACAAAGAATATACATTCATCCAGAGATATTGCAGCCCAGTCTATATTTGTATAGTTATAGTTATCTTCATCAGTTTTATAGTAAATCTTTAAAAAGCCAAAAATACTTTTGTGGACATAAATATTTTTTTGATAACCTGAAACAAAAATCTGAACAATATTTTTCTTTGTAGACTTAATTTTACATTTATCTGTATAAACAGTCCAATTCTTTTGTCTATTATTCCAGCCTATAGAAACTACATTGAACATTTTTTTAGATTCAATTTCTGATATATATGATTGTTAGAAAATTGGCTTGGTAGAAATTTATAGTATTAGAAAAATAATTTTACAAAATGGAAAAAATTAAACTCTTTCATGAATTCATTGCGATCAATGAAACGACCTTCTCCAGAATAGCTCAAACTATGAAAGGTTTAGTTGAATCAATAGATACCGTTGGTATAATGACTGCTGAAAATCCTATGGGAGAAAAAATGCCCCCTGAATATAATAAATATATGCTTTCAGAACTGAAAAGAATTTTGAGAGACAATAATTATGGATTCCATGAAGTTATGGGCAAATATGGAAATATAGAAAATTCATTGATAATACCGAATATTAGCAAAAACTTTATGATAAGTTTATGTGAAAAGTTTGATCAGGAATCAATAATATGGGGAGAAAAAATAGAAGATAATAAAATGAGATTCCATTATATTGAACAAGATGGAACAGTTATAGAATCTATTGATGAAGTATTTATAGGGGAAGAAGCTCAAAAAAGAGATGATTTCTTTACTTGGGTACAAACAAGGAAATTTTATATTCCATTCTTTCAACAAAAAGATAAACCAAAAGAGAAAAAAACATTTTTCAAACCTAGAGTATATCAAAGAAATGTAAAGCATTCAAAAGATATATTTAACTTTGAAGATTAAGTTTGATTATAAATCCTATTAAATATACCCCATCCTTCCATAAGCGTTTTACAGGTTTCGGGCAACTGTGTATTTTTTGGTAACTTAAAATAGGCATGTAAGTCAAAACCTTCTTTTGCATTAGCCCTTCTGAGCATAAATCCAATTGTTTCTTTTGAGGACTTATCTAAGACTTTGTAATCTTTAGAGTTAAATGCTTCTAATACAATAACTTCTTCAAAATAATCTTTCATATTATTTACTATTTCTATTAATGGTAAAATTGTTATTAAAGTAACTTCTATACAAAGATAATAGAAATATATCAAAAATCCAAAAAATAAGCAACGATAAGAGTATAGAATCAAAAAACATTTGGATAATAATAAAAAAATGTTGATATTAGTAGAACAAATCTATGTAAAACACTAAATTATAAGTAGAAATTATCCACTATTATTGTAATAATATGAAATCTCATTTAATTCCTTATGTCATTGAGCAAAGTTCAAGAGGTGAACGGTCATATGATATTTTTTCTAGACTCTTAAAAGAAAGAATTATATTTTTGGGTACTGCGATTGACGATGATGTTTCATCTATTGTAATAGCTCAATTATTATTTTTGCAATCGGAAGATCCAAATAAAGATATACATCTTTACATAAACTCTCCAGGTGGCAGTGTAAGTGCAGGTATGGCTATTTATGATACAATGCAATACATTAAACCAGATGTATCTACAATGTGTGTAGGTATGGCAGCTTCTATGGGTCAGGTACTTTTAACAGCAGGTGCTAAAGGCAAACGTTATGCCTTACCTCACTCTAGAGTTATGATGCATCAGCCACTTGGTGGAACTCAAGGTCAAGCATCAGATATTGAAATTTATACAAGAGAAATGATTAAAATTAGAGAAAGTTTGTATAATGTTATTTCAAAACATACTGGCCAATCGATTGAAAAAATTATGAAAGATGCGGATAGAGACAATTGGATGTCGTCTGAAGATGCTTTGAATTACGGTATAATTGATAAGATTCTTTAATTTTATTTGAAAATAATGGTTGATAATTAAAATCAATCATATGCCTTAGATACTTATTAGATATTAACATTAACTAAAGGAATATAAATGGAAGGAAATTTCACAGAAGGACTTCAAGAAGTCATTCGAAATTCTAGAGAAGAAGCTTTAAGACTAGGAAATGATACAATACATGTGGGTCACCTTTTATTAGGTGTTTTGAAAAGAAATCAAGGTATTGGTATTGAGGTTCTAAAATCTTTAAATGCTGATTTTAAGTTACTTAAGCAATCTATTGAAGATGAACTTGATAACAATATCATTTCTGTATCTTCTGCTAATTTACCCCTATCTAAAAATGCAGAAAAGATATTAAAAGTGACATACCTTGAATCCAAACTTTATAAATCAGAAAAAATTGGTAGCGAACATCTGATATTATCAATTTTAAGAGATGAGGATAACGAAGCATCTAGGTCGTTACACTCTCAAGATATAAATTATGATACATTCAGGAAGGAACTTGATTCATTTATCAATGAAGATGATACTATAAAGTCTAACGATTCCTTTAAGTCAAGTAACAAAGTAAAGTCTAAAGCATCACAAATGAGTTCAAAGACTAAAACCCCTGTGCTTGATAATTTTGGTAGAGACTTGACTAAAATGGCCGTAGACGGTAAATTAGATCCAGTAATCGGTAGGGCTAATGAGATAGAACGAGTTGTTCAAGTTATCGCTAGAAGAAAAAAGAATAACCCTGTTCTGATAGGTGAACCTGGTGTTGGTAAGACAGCAATAGTAGAAGGTCTTGCTTTAAGAATTGTAGAACGAAAGGTACCAAGAGCACTTTTGAATAAAAGGGTAGTATCTTTAGATTTAGGTTCTATGGTAGCAGGTACTAAATATAGAGGTCAATTCGAAGAGCGAATGAAAGCAGTAGTTCAAGAATTAGAAAAAAACGAAGATGTTATTCTATTTATTGACGAATTACATACATTGGTAGGAGCAGGAGGTGCGTCAGGTTCTTTAGACGCTGCAAATATGTTAAAGCCTGCTTTGGCTAGAGGTGAAGTTCAATGTATCGGTGCATCCACTTTAGACGAATATAGAGAACACATTGAAAAAGATGGTGCATTGGACAGAAGATTCCAGAAAATTATAGTTGAAGCACCAACTACTGATGAAACACTTGAAATCATCATCAATGTAAAAGATAAGTATGAAAAACATCATGGTGTTTTATATACTGAAGATGCGATCAAAGCGTGTGTTAAACTAGCAGAACGATATATCACAGATAGATATTTTCCAGATAAAGCATTTGATGTTTTGGATGAATCAGGTGCAAGAGTCCGTTTATCTAATGTAGAAGTTCCTCAAGAAATAGTTAAAATTGAGAATGAACTTCAAGAAATAAGTATTGAAAAAAATAAAGTTATAAGAAATCAAAATTTTGAAGAAGCCGCTAGATTAAGAGATAGAGAGAAGAAACTACAACAAGACTTAGAAGACATAAGATTATCTTGGGAAAAGGCACTTCAAAACGATAAACAAATTGTTAATGAAGAAGATGTAGCCAAAGTTATTTCAGTTATGACTGGAATACCTGTATCTAAAGTTTCTGAAGATGAAGCGAAAAAACTTTTGCAACTTAATGATGAACTAAAAAGAAATGTTATAGGTCAAGACGATGCAATTGATATACTTGCTAAATCTATAAGAAGATCAAGAGCTGGTTTAAAAGACCCATCTAGACCTACTGGTGTATTTCTTTTTACAGGTCCTACTGGAGTTGGAAAAACTGAACTTGCTAAAACATTGGCTAGACAATTATTTGATACCGAAGATTCTCTTATACGTGTTGATATGTCTGAGTATATGGAAAAGTTCTCAGTAAGTAAATTGATTGGGGCACCTCCAGGTTATGTAGGATATGAAGAAGGTGGTCAATTGACCGAGAAGGTTAGAAGAAAGCCATTTAGTGTAGTTCTACTAGATGAGGTTGAAAAGGCTCACCCTGACGCTTTAAACACGCTATTACAGGTATTTGATGATGGACATTTAACAGATGGTCTTGGAAGAAAAGTTGATTTTAGAAATACTATCCTTATTATGACCTCAAATGTTGGTCAAAGAGATATTAAAGCGGGTGGTAGTCTTGGATTCTCTGTTGATAAAGGTGAAAGTGATGATTCTCATATTATGGATACTATCGATTCCGCAATTAAAACAAATTTCTCACCTGAATTTATAAATAGACTTGATGGTATCGTATATTTCAAGAAATTGAAGAAAGATGATATGATCCGTATTATAGACATTCAACTCAAGAAACTTGAAAATAGATTGACTGATAGAAATATAACAATGCAGATTCCTAAATCAGCTAAAGAGTTTTTGGTTGATAAAGGATTTGATGAAAAATACGGTGCGAGACCATTGAGAAGAAGTATTCAGAAATATTTAGAGGATCCTTTATCTGAAGAGTTACTTTTGGGTAATTTTAAAGATGGATCATCCATAAAAATTAAAGTTGATAAAAAACTAGATAAACTTATATTCTCAAATGGCAATAATTTAGAAGTAGAAGCGTAAAAAAAGGAGCTATGAAAATAGCTCCTTTTATATTTTGATCCAAGTGATATACTTACTAAAATAAGAATTTACATCATTAGGGTATGAGTGCTTATATACAACTTTTTTTATACCTGCTTGGATAATAGATTTCGTACAATGTTCGCAAGGTTCATGTGTACAATACAATGTAGAGTTTTTTCTTGACTCTGGATCAACAGAGAGTATAGCATTTATTTCAGCATGTACTGTTCTTATGCATCTACCTTGATCATTCTTCAAACACCCTTCATCTATACAATGAGGTAATCCTTTAGGTGAACCATTATATCCTGTTGATAATATTCTATTGTCGTCTGCAACTAAAACACATCCAACTTTAAGTCTTGTGCAGGTGGATCTAGTAGAAACCTTTTCAGCAATTTCTATGAAATATGTGTCCCAACTAGGTCTTGTATCTTCCATATCTTTTAATTTAGTTTAGTGTACAAATGTATGTAAAGTATTTTAATCTAAAAATTTTATTGTTGATAATAACTCATAATTACTACCATTTTTTGATATAACTAAAAGAGGTTTATTTACCATTCTAGTTACTCTGATTGCATGTGCAGTTCCTTTAGAATCTCCATCCCAAAATGCTATCACTAAATCAGAACTATCAATAACCGAGATGTTTCTCAAATAACTCGCTTTATTTCCAAGATTAGTCCAATCTGCATAGCAAATTTTAACATCTATATTGTTTTTTTTAGCCCAAGCCTCTGATATTAAATCAGCCCCTTGAGCATCACCAGTAACTAATCTATCAAATGGTCCTAAATCCTTATGGATTCGGTTTAACCATGCGAATATTAAGTCTCTATCGCTAAATGTTCTACTTCCAACTACTCCAAGATTAAGAGATATATTTGAATTTCCTTCTAATTTAATCATATTTTGAAAATTTTTAAGAGATGCTATATAGTTTATTTTCAATCCTGAAAAGTCTATCAATTAGTAATCTGGACATATTTATTTCAAATGAATACACGATTCCTAATTCTTTATCAAGATTTACAGAAATAGTTTGATTTTTATCAAAGGAATAATGATAATTTGTAATCCTATTTATAAGTTTTTCTTTAGTGTTCATAATTATCCGAGCGTCAATTAAACCGTGGACTAATATACAGTCCTCTTCTTCCAAAGGATATTCTTTAATACCCATATGAGATGATGTGATCATAATGATTTGTGAATTAGTTAGACATGATTTTCTTAACGGAATCAAATGCTATGGACATTGCTTCAGTTGAAATAGTATCCCATTTATCATTTTGGGTATGTAAGAAACTCCAAAATTTAGGGTGTTTAGACAATTTATTTTTTGTTGAGTCCCAGTATTCATCTGGAATTACAGACATACATATTGCATCCACTCCACTATTTCTTAAAAACATAGCATCGTTTATAGGCATTTGTATAAACCCAATATCTTCTGTGAGAGTATTTTCTATCTTTGTTCTTAACTTTCCTTTTATATCTTCAAAAACCAACATATTGCCTATACCGACAACATCCAAATTCAAAACCCATTCAACCTTTCCGTGTAATCCTTGGGCAACTTGTTTTGCGAATGATTTTGCACCATGTCCACCAAATTCTTCGCCATCTGTAAATACTACCAGAATATTTTTATCACTTGGGAATATACTTTCCTCAAGGTATTCTAATAATATAACAATAGACGCACCATTATCATTTGCATTATCGTGCAAACTTGATTCTGTATTTACATCATAATGAGCCATTAAAACTCGCGTTGGTCTGCTCTGGTCAAAGCCATTTGCGTACACTACAATATTTTCATTTAATTTATTATGTGTATAAGTTATTGCAAATGGAAGATACCTTTCGTAAAAATAACGATTTTTCAGTTTAGACATAAATTTTTTGAATGCTTCATATCTTTTAACATCATCTAAATCTTCATAAGATGAGAAATAGTTAATTTGACAGAACTCTTCAAAATCTAATGGATCGTAAACCTTTAATACCTTTTCTTCTATCTCTTTATTCAATTTGATTTCTTTTTGAGTTGGTTCAATATTTCTATCTTCATCAATCACAAAAAAATAACCAAGTTCTATAATAGCGTTTTCAATGTAAGACCTTCTATCTTTTCTTGAAGATACCTTATCCTTAATCATTGATGGTAGATGTCTCTCATTGATTTTTATAAAATCATTGAAACTAATCATAAGTTTTCTCCATCATAAATTTCATCAACTATATGTGCTGCCTTATAATCTTTCATAGTCACCTTGTCTTGATCATGTGTCTTGAAAGAAATTTTTACAAATTTATAGTCATATAATTGTATATCAGGGTGATGATTAGTTTGTTCAGACATCTGTGCGACCGCATTTATAAATGTTATAGCACCTTTAAAATCTTTAAATTCAAATATTCTATAAATTGAATTATTATCAAACCCCCACTTATTTAAGTGAGTTTGATTCTCAAATCTACGTAGATATTCATTATATCCTTTAAAAATAGGCATTATCTTAGATTTTTATTGTATATATTTGAAAAAAGCCCAATGTTATTGGACATTAGGCTTTTTCTCTAAAATAATTTGCTTATCAATCTCTTATTCTATTGTTTATTAGCATCAGAATCATCAGAAGAAAACAAAATTGATATTTGTTTAGCTACAGGTTCTCCGTCTGGCTTATTAGAAATCTGAAATTCAACCGCATCCCCTATTTCCAAATCTTCAAAATTACAATTTATTAAATCTTTCTGATGAAAGAATATGTTTTTAGGTGGATATAAAATAAATCCATATCCATTTTTTATACTTTGAATTTCAGATTCAATTCTATTATCTGGATCAAATTCTACATCAGGTGCTTGCGGTGTAGAATCATAGTCTCTATTGTCTTGAATTTTATTTCTAGTGAATTGAGATTTGCCAGTTTGAACTAGATTTTCTTTATCTGACTTTTGAACAAATATATGTTTAAGACTTTCTTTATTAGTTTCAAATTCATGTGCAACATCTATAAACCAAGTTACTTCTTCTGTTAATTCTCTAGAAGTCTTAGTAGTCTGTATATCTCCATCTAAATCCCATTCTAAGTTCCAACTTAAGAGTAAGGTTCTAGTTCCTATTGAATGTAATTTTTTAATTAGGGGCTTAAAGTCAGCATCACTAGTTACTAAAACAATCACATCCAATTTCTTTTGAATTGTAGCTTCATATGCATCTAATGCTAGCCAGACATCAGTTCCCTTTTCTATCGATCTTCCTCTTTGTTTTTTAATAGGAAGATAATGGGTAGTTATACCATCATACATGCAGGCATCATCAAATACTCTTTCACCATATAGAATATCTTTTTCATCCGCAGATTTTGCGGTATATCTTCCTCTATACAGATGAGCATCTACTATCTTACATAGACTTTTATTGATATCTTCTTTCAAGGAAATCTGATTTAAAGCGTATTCTTGTAAACCTTTCAAAGAAAGGCGACTATGAATATTGTGTCTAAAAAGATAAAAATCAGACACATGATTCACAAAATTACCATCATAAAAAATACCAATCTTTAAGGTTCTATTACTCATAATCATATAATTAAAACATATCAAAATAATAATAAAGAGCCTCTCAATTTGAAAGGCTCTTTATGTTAAACAAGAATTTATTTTGCAAATTTATCTGCAATTAATTCTTTCAGAGATTTTGAAACTCCAAATTTTACTACTGTTTTTTCTGGAACTTGGATAGTTTCACCAGTAACGGGGTTTCTAGCTTCTCTTGGTTTGCGAGTATTAATTTTAAAAGTACCAAGTGTCATAAATGGTACATTTTGACTAGATGATAATTGTTCTCTTACAATTTCATCAATAGATGAGAGGACAGAATCAATAGTTTTTTTATTTTGTCCTGATTTCTCAACGAGAGATTTAACAAATTCCGATTTCGTCATAAAGACTCCAACATAAATTAAAAAAGATTACCTAAATGGTAATTAGTAATAAAATTCAAACATACTGATAAAAAAAATAAAATGCAAATTTATTATTAAATATTGTGTATTTTGACACTCAATATACAATAATACGAAAAACAATTTAATTATCCAAATGAAACAATAACCGAAAAATATAATATAAATATGAACAAATCTAATACAACAGAAAAATATACATATGAAAGACCAGATGTCAAAAGGGCAATATCTGGTCGTATGAAGATTTTACATAAACTTAATAATGAGAAATCATACTCTACTAGAGACTTGTATAATGAGTGGGTTGTTCTTAAAGATAAATGGAATTTACATCTAACATTGTGTTCAATTCATTCTTCAAAAGATTATTCAGATGAATATTGGATACATGAACTAGAGTATTTATCTCAGAGTGGTATAGAATTAAATAAAATTGACATTCAGATTACGGATTCATTTTTGAAAAGGGGAAGGATAGGTGATTTATCCAAATATATCGGTAACACGGCATTAAAACGATTTAAATCTAAGACATCTTCTTTTGAAAAGGATGCTTTGGAAATAGCGGAGTATAGATCAATTCAAGATTGGATAGATTATAGAAATTCCTTGAAATTTAGAATACAAGGTAAGATTATGAATATACATAATCTTTTTATGATGCTATATTCTACAAAAAGGAATGAAAGAAAGAGTGCATACAATTTAATAACAAAATCATTTTCAAATGATCGTATCAACAATATATTAAATAGACTTATTCATATAAGGGACGAGATCTCTAAATTCTCTTCATTTGACAATTATGAAGAACTTGTAGAGTCTGAATCATTTAGAGATTGGGACTATAAGGAAGCATTTTATTTCAAAGAACTTGTAAAGGAATTTATCGTACCTATTCTAATGGATGTTCAAATAAGGAAATCTAGAAAATTGAACATACGAACTTTAGAAAATTATGACGATAATATATTCTTTAAAAGTGGTAATCCTAAAATTAAAGGGAAGCAAGAGGTCATACTAAAAAAATGTATAGATTCACTATCCGAATTTACGAATGAAGATATAGCTAATTATGCAAAAGATATGTTTGATAATAATTTAATAGATGCAGCGAAAAGAAAGTATAAAACTCATGGGGCATATTGTTGGCCAATTGATGGTACAGATGATTCGTATATTCTGATTAATATGTTAAATAATAACGATTTGCCCGAAACATTTTTTCATGAATTTGGACATGCTATTCATTTTCATTACTCAAGCGATTACCATATTCACGAATTAAGAAAATCATCTAGAGAAATATTAGAAATACCTAGTATTTCACTAGAATTATTTTCACAAGAAGTATTTCATAAATTTTATGGGAAAGAATCAGAAAATAAAAAAATTATTCATATAATTAGTTTGCTTACTTTAATATGTAAGATATGTATTTTGGATGATTGGCAGAGGATAATTTATAGAAATCCTAATATGAGTCAAGAAGATCGTAATATATTCTGGGAAAATGCTGAAAAGGAATTTACGCCTTGGCTTACGCCTAATCCAGAACGGTGGAAACATGACTATACAATATTTGAAAGTCCATTTTATGATTTAGACTATGGGATTGCTACCATATGCTCTTTGCAACTTTGGATAGAATATAAAGAAGATAAGAAAAGTACATTAAAAAAATATCTTAAACTATGTTCTTTGGGAGGAAAAAAGGGTTTCCAAGAAACATTGAAATATGTTAAACTTGAAAACCCTTTTAATCGTAAGACTTTTAAGAAAATATCTAAAGAGCTTAAAACTTTTTTGGAGAAATATTAAGAAAATAAATTACGATCTGCATTCTTCAATATCTGAACGATATTGCTTATAACAGGAATCTTACTATCATTTGAAGCAATTGCAAATGCTTTTTTAGCTAGTCCAATTCTAGTATTTTGTTCCTCTGCCTTATCTTTATCTCTGGCGACTTCGTACTCTTTCAGAACTTTTATTGTTTTTCCATCTAAATCCCCAGGTGATAGTAATGAATTATAAACATTTCTATAGTCATTCTTAAGTTCATATAATACGAATGCCAATTGAGATTCTATGTGATATTGATTGATATTTCGTAACATGGTATGACTTGACTTGAATTTAGGAAAGAAATTATTTATATATGTACTCCATCTATCGTCAAGAGACCATTGTGCCAATCCCCTTCCAGGCCCACCATTAATTTGTTTTTGATGCGGATTTAAATAGGACTCTCTCCAGAGATTCCCTACCAAAGCACATGCTCCCTCTAAAGATATTCCAGCGTGTACAAACCAACGTACGCATACTTTAACTGTGTCTTCAGGTAATTCTGTAAGTTTAGGTCTATTTTCTTTAGTGTAACTATATGTAGGTAGTTCCGAGTAATATCGTAAGTCTAATGCACATAAAAATGGATTTACCATCAAATCTACATCTTTTAAGTAATGTGATGTTTTTAATGCTTCTTTTGCATCATATCTTTGTTTTGCATTCAGTCGATCAAATTCAGTATAGATTGCGTTTGCTTTATTGGATATATTTACTGCTGCTGGAGACTCTATGGTATTTAAAAATATTTGTATCTCTTTAAATAAATCTCGGTCTTCTGGACTTTTTTTAGTCCCTTCTAATATCCATTCTTCAAATAATTTAATTCTCATATAATTAAAATTCTTTTAATGATGAAAGTGCCTCATCAAAAATACTAGGACCTTTTTGGATATTTGCTACCCATGCTAACATCCCAGCTGCCTTTCTTTGATCACCACCTAGTGCTTTGACCAAACTCATCGCCAAATGTTTCCCATTATTAAAATGATCTTCAATTCTTTCACCCTCTGGGATATTTAGAAGTTTATGCATTTTACCTGGTTTGATGTCTATTCTTGAAATAGTTCTACTTTTCTTAGACTCATTTAGTATAAAATCCTGAAATGAAAATATATCTTCCATAATAGTAATATTTTTCTGTATATATCCATAGAATAAATGATTTTATTTCTTATATTGCAAATATATTCTTGTGACACATTTTATACTATGTATGAAAAAATACAACCCCTTTATTGACAAGGCTATTTGTTTTGATGATATACTACTCATACCTGCAAATAATTCAAAAGTTAAAAGTAGATATGCAGTAGATCTTTCAATGAAACTAGGAAATACTGAAAATCCAAATGCAATTATTGATTTGAAATTACCTATTATTGCTTCCCCTATGGATACCGTATGTGAATGGCAAATGGCTTCGGCTCTTTCTAAATATGGAGGTATGGGTATTATTCATAGATTTATGGATATTAGTAAAAGAATTCAAAACTTGAATCAAGTTGAAGGTTTAAAGGGTGTTGCGATTTCTTTATTAGAAGCTAAAGATAAAGATACAATTTTTAAATTCTTAGATACTGGTGTTAAAGTTTTGTGCATAGACACAGCCAATGGACATGCCGAAAGGGCTATTGAGTCTGTACAAGTATTGAGATCCTATGTTCCAAAAGATATACATATTATGTGTGGGAATGTATCCACTCAAATGGCATTTTCAAAATTACTTTTATCTGGAGCTGATTCTGTTAGAGTTGGAATAGGTGGGGGGAGTGCATGCACTACAAGAATAGTATCAGGTCATGGTATGCCTACATTGTATTCTATAATAGATTGTAAAGAAAGAAATAGAGATTATTACAAATCTGAAATTTATGGTATAATAGCGGATGGTGGTATAAGGAATACAGGGGATATGGTTAAAGCATTTGCAGCAGGATCAAGTGCGGTAATGCTCGGATCTTTATTATCAGGATATGATGAATCTCCAGGTGAAATTATGTATGATATATCCAATAGGCCTTGCAAAGAATTTCGAGGAATGGCATCTAAAGAAGCTCAAGAAGATTGGTTAGGTGGGGTTTCTGTTTCAGAGGGAGTATCTACTGTGGTTCCATATAAAGGCAAACTAGAAGACTTTATTAAAAATCTAATAGGTAGTTTAGGTAGCGGATGTTCGTATTCTGGAGTAGATAAACTCAGTGAGATATACGAAAAATCAACTTATGTTGAAGTTTCAAGTAATTCAATACATGAAAGCCAACCTCATGCTATAAAAGTAATGTCCGCTTTACATTAAGTTCTTATAGTTTTTATAAAAATAACTCAACTCATAAGTCCAATCATTAGAGATTGGACTTTGTTTCATTATAAGTGCTTCTTTATTTACTAAATCTCTAACTGTATTTTGGAGAAATTCGGTAGTATTATTATTAGGTACATAGTTTAGTATTTTACCTATTGTTACAAATCCTGCACCTTGAACAAAATCCATGATTCTTTTTTCAAGATCAGTTAGATTATTAAATATTTCTTCCATCTTTTTCGGTTTTGTTTTTATTATACAAATTGATAGCCATCGGATATATTATTATAGCTATAACAAATATCCCTATACCTATTAGTGAAAATATTTCAACAAGTTCTATGAAAAAAGAACTTTTGAGGAATTTCTGAATTTTTAAAAGAATTTCTACCATATAAATTAAACTATATATGAGTATAACATTAATACTCAAATATGAATCCCAATATAAGAAAAAAGGTTTTAGACAAATATAATAAAAAATGTGCATATTGCGGTAAAGAAATTTTAATGGACGAAATGAAAATAGATCATTATGTGCCAAAATCTAAAGGGGGTAATGATGATTTAGATAATTTATTACCAGCATGTGATATTTGCAATCACTATAAAGATTCGCATAATATTAATAAATTCAAATACTTACTATTAAATATTATCAAAAAAATCAAGAAACTTTATATCGTAAAGGTCGCTATGAGATACGACCTCATTGAGTTCAAAGAATTTTCTGAATTTTATTATGAGAGATTGTCTTCTGATACTACTGACAATGAGAATCATAAACCATAATAAGTTTGGATTCTAGATTCTTGATGATTTCATTTGGATTTGGAAAATTATTTCTAATATTTGATCGTATGTATTCAAGTCTCTTAAAGTCAATTATAGATCCTATTTGAATATAGCTATCCTGATTTTTTGAGACAAAATCATTGAGACCTACATTTTTAAGAATAGAACTAGATATTCTTTCAAATTCTAAAGTACCCTCTAGAGTTATTACTGGAACTCCCATCCACAAGCAATGCCCAGTCGTTGCACCCCCAGAATGTGGGAATGGATCCAGTGCAATATCAACCTGATTCATATATTCCATAAGTTGATATAAATTACCCTCCTCTTTAAATTCAATATTGTGGAATCCTTTAGAATTAAAATAAGACTCAATAAATTCGTTGTATTCACTATATTTACTCTTAATCATTATTAACTTACAATTGCTATGGTTTTTAAAAATATCTATCCATGTATCAAATACACTATGCTTCAATTTTTTAAGATTATTAAAAAACCCAAATGTAACGAATCCATTTTTATTATATGGTAATTCAGTTATGTCTGGGAAATCAGAAGGTGGATCATAAACTAAAGAATTATCCAAAGAGATTAGTTTTTCAGAATAGTAATACTCATTCTCTGGATGTATTAAATTTACATCTGTGATCTTATATTGAATCTGAGGTATTCCTAGAGAATTAAGAAATCCTAGCCATGTAATTTGTATTGGGGCTGGGTTATGTAAAAAGAGTTCAATCCTATTAGATTGCGTAAAGCCGTTTAAATCAATTAAAATATGTATATTATCATCTACAATAAGATTATAGAGTTCTTGAGTATTTAATCTAGAGCAGTCTTTATAGTTCCCATTGGTCTTGAACTCTTGTGTTATACTATCTTCTATACTACTTAAACTGTAAAAGTAAACATCAAACTTTTCTTTAGAATGTTTAGTAATTAATCCTTTTGTAAAGTAACTTACAGCATGATTTCTAAAATCAGAAGAAACATATCCAATTTTTATTTTATCACTTCGTTCTATCGGTTTAGTATAATTATTTTGCGGTAATAATTCTGAAAATTTATTTCTTAATACTATTCTATCTTCTATACCCATATCTACATAATTAAGACATAAAAAAAAGTCAGCCCATAGATTTAAGTTATGCGGATTTGATGATATTGCTTTATTAAATGTATCTAAACTTAAATTGTGCTTACCCACATTTGAATAGAGGTTAGCCAAGTGCATCAGTATATTATTATAATTAGGATCAATATCAATTAAAAGATTAGCATAATATAATGCTTTTTCATAATACCCTAAATGTGAGTTTAATGCACCTAAATCAAATAGTGCCTGATTGTAATGAGGGTTAATATCTAAGGCTTTTGCATAATAATATAAAGACTTATCAAAATCTCCTAGGTTTGCTGATAGTAATCCACAGTTGTAAAAAAGTTCATCAGTTTCTTTATATGATAACAATTCTTCTAAAGCTAATAAAGCATCTGCTTGGTTATTTGGATTTATAGTATTACCTATAAATTGGAGTATATGGCTCATTGAAATACCATAATGTTTAAAGAAAATATTTATTATAGGATATATAGATTAAAATAAAAAAAGGTTATGAAAATACTTAAATTTTTAGTTTTATTGGTTTTATTAGTTTCTTGCCAAGAGCAACTTAATACCCCATCAACTATTCAAGATGATGTTGAGAAATTAGATTTTACAACTTATTCTGAAAATGTTTATAGCCCTGAATTTACACAGGAGTTCGCGGATAGTTTAATCCAAATTAAAGTGATAAAAGATTCAACTAGACCTAGCACTAAAAGAAATATCTTTCATGGTATTACTAAAAGACTAGGACTAGACAGTACCCAGCAAGTCATCACTGATTCTTTGATTTTTAATCATCAGAATTGCGTACAGGATTGTATCTCTTTAGTGAAAGTAGAAGAAAGAAAAATTATAGATTCTTCTAAAATTGCAATTGAACTTGTTAATTCTGAACTAAAGTTAGGTTTAATTACAAGATTTGAGGCTAGGAAAAAAATATCAGAAATCAATAATTTCACAAAAGCGAGCATACTCAATTTAAATGTAAGATTCAAAGTTAGAGAGTGCATGGAAAATTGTGATACTCAATTCATTTCTGAATTTTCCAAAGTATTAAATCCGACACAACTTAAAAAATTCAATGATTGGTTGTTTAATAACAAACTTCCCAAAGACAAGAAGAAAGATCGTGGATAAATCAAAGCCCCTCAAATGAGGGGCTTTTTTTTAAAACAATTCTAATTGTTCATTAATAATCTTACATTTATTTAGAATTTTTACAGTTTCTTTAGGACTACCAGAAATAGTATCAAATACAATTTTAAATTGAGGGTTATCATTTTCCGAATTGTACCCAATAAATTCTAGAGATATTCCATAATTAAAACCTTTTATAAAATCCTTTTCTATATGAGGTATCTCAATATTAATAGATGGACTCAACGCATTATCTTCTCTGAATTTATTGATTATTTCTTGCTCTTCTTTAGATTGATTAATAGCATTAAATAATATTTCTTTTGCATCTTCCTCAGATGTAGCTAATGTTTTGATACCATTTTCATCTACTTTATAAACAATATTTGATTTAATATCATCGCTTTCACCATGCAACAATAAAACTGGGATATTGATATAATCGATTTCTACTAATGGGGCTTGATTTTGATTTTCCATAAAATATCCTTTTATCTTATTATACTATTTTTACAAAAAAAGTTTATTATTACTTGGTTTTTATTATTTTAATTACTATATTTGTGATGTAATCATTAAAAACACGAGGTAATTATGCAAAGGCCTATTTTTAGTATAGCCAACGACATTAGAGAAGAATGGGGTTCTAAAGTATATTTTGGAGCCAAACCATATTTAGATGCTATGATGTTTTTATCCAAAAATACAGATAAATATGGACTTGATGATGCTAAAAGTATAGTTCTATACTTTTTGTCCAATGCTTCTACATTTAGAGGTGAAAGGGCTAAAGAATTAAAACAGGAACTTAAAGATGTTGTCAAAGGATAATAATTATGGATAAAATTAATTGGCAATATTTCAATCAAGATAATTGCTTACAATTTCTTGATGAACGATATTCTGTCTTGTATTGGATCAATCGTATAGGTGATCTTTATTATTTAAATCACTCATCTGATTTATTTGACTTGACTAACTATGAAATTATGAATATTTCAGAAGATTTAGATTATTTGAAATATCTAGCAGAATCTGATTATCAAAAGAAAATAGAATATATAGTATAAATACCTTTTGATATGGAACCGATTAAAGATTTTTCAAAATTTATAGAAATGTCAGAAAATATGAATTATCATGTTTCTCAAAACATATCTCCGATTGATAATGTATTTAGACCTGAATCAGAATCTTACTTTAATCTACTCAAAGAATCTAGAGAATTGTATAGTAATGGGCAACTTGAAAATTTGAGTGATCTAGATAAAGATTTACTTGAAAACACAGATATTGGTTTATTTGAATCACATGAAAATGAGATGGTGCCTCTTGATTTACCTTTATTTTCAGATGAATACCTAAAAATATTGGAAGCTGAATATAATGGTAGAAATGTAGAGCTAAATAAACCTATGCGAAGCAGTGGACCTAAAAAATACAAAGTGTATGTAAAGAGTCCGAAAACTGGAAAAGTTATTGTTGTGAATTTTGGTGATATTAAAGGCGGTCTAAAAGCTAAAGTTTCCGATCCAGAAGCAAGAAAAAGATTCGCATCTCGTCATAATTGTCATTTAAAAAAGGATAAAACTACTCCTGGTTATTGGGCTTGTAGAGTTAATAGATATGCTCATTTGTGGGGTGGCGTGAGTTATCCTGGTTACTGGTAATAGTATGGAACTACCATTTCAAGAAGATAAAATCAATCACAATACATTTATCCGTGTATTCACAGAAAATACTGATGATTTTGAGTTTATGTGGCATAGGGATAAAGAAGATAGAATAATTCAATCTATAGGGATTACTGATTGGAAATTTCAAATAGATAATGAATTACCTACATCTCTAAATGAGAGTATCTTCATACCTAAAGAAACCTACCATAGATTAATTAAAGGAACTGGAGATTTAAAAATACTCCTAAAAAAACTATAAAAGCCTCTCACGAGGCTTTTTTCATTTACCTTGGCCTTTGTAAGCCTTTCTTTTCGCCTTTGATGGTGTTGGGGATAATTTAGTATTAATACTTTTACCTTGTCTAGTTTTCTTAGGCTTAGACTCCTTTTTAGCGGTTCCACTTCCTGATCGTTTCATAGTGTTTTTATTCTATATATTTAATATAATAATAAAAATATTGTTAGTTTTTTTGGGATATATACATCAAAATAGAATTTTCTAAGTATGAAATTCATAAAATTATATGAAAACTGGCGCGATGATAATTATTCAATTAATGAATCAATATCAACAGCGAGAACTAGATTTTTAGAAACTGAACTAGTGTCTGAAGATGAATTTGAAGAAGCAATGGAATTTGATGTTTCTAAAAATAAGAAATACATTGAAAAAATTCTTGATTTATACATAAAGGGTAAAGATGAAGATGATGAATCTATTCAAAAAATTGGGGGTATAATCAAAAGATTTGATACACTTGTAAATAGAAACAAAATTTCTAATAGCGACATTAACTACTATAAATCATTTAAGAGTTTGAAATCATCTGTTGAAGATGCGGAGATTGGAGAAGTAGAGCAAGAAGCTACTGATTTGAAGAGTGGTGATTTTATGGTAATTAAAGATAATAAGGATTTATTAGTTGTAATTCCTCTAACTCATGAAGCAAGTAAAGAATGGGGATCTGATACAAACTGGTGTACAACAAGTAGTAGTGATTCATATTGGAAAGATTATACATTAAATAGAGATATAACTTTATTTTATATTATGGTAAAAAATAAGTCTCTATTACAAGATTGGTATGAAGAAGAATATGGAGTAATACCTGATGAAGATGAGATGGAAAAATATTATAAAATGGCCGTAGCGGTATATCCTTATGGTGATCAGTTTGAATGTTTTGATAAAAAGGATAATTCTATAGATTTTGAAGTAGTTGAAAAAATTACTGGATTAGGAGAAGATTTCTTTCAATGGCAGGAAAATGAAAAACCTGGTTGGTGGTATGATATACAAGAACTAGACTTAGATCTTAAAGATGTTAGAGAGCTTGAAGACGGTACTATAAAATATGAAGGCGATGTTTATATTGGAAGATATGTCGATTTATCTTCGGACGGATATTTAGGCTATTTTAGTGAAATAACTGGAGATCTTCATTACGAAAACCAAAGAAATTATGATGTTAGTTCTATGGAGGACTGCTCTTTACCCCGTGAAGTTGGTTATGATTTTACATTTATAAATACTAATATTAAGGATCTCGTAGGATGTCCAGAAATAATAGGTAATGACTGTGACATTAGAGATAATGTAGAATTGATATCAATAGAGGGTGCTCCCAAACAAGTAGGCGGAGATTTTATTTATAAGAATACTCCATTATCAAATAGCCGAAATTCAATGATTAGAATGACTGCTAATGATATAAGAAAACATATTAAGGTCGAAGGTCTCATTATAAATGATTATGGCGAATGGGGTGAGGGTGAAAGTGATACTAAACGTTTTTATCACCCAAGCCAAATATCAATGTTTAATGATGACGAAACTCAATCAGAATGAAATACAATCACTAAACGAATCAAATTCTTCATCGGTTAAAGTGGAAAGTAAGATTGAAATTTCCGTTGGGTTTGGATCTTCTGGTAAATGATAATTCATAGCATTCAAAAATTTTATGTATATATTAAAACAATTAAATAAATTCTTATGAAAAAAAATATATTACTATATGAATCTTGGTTAAAAATGAACGAAAGTTCTTACGATAATCAAGGTTATCCAGAAAACATAATTAAGGATGTACAAACATTTTTAGTTCAAAATGGATTTATGGGTGAAATTCGTTCTAATGGGAAAAGTGCTATTGATGGAAAGTTTGGAGATGAATCTAAAGGAGCTTTGATAAAATTTCAACAGTCCAAAAATATAACTGCAAATGGTTTATTAGACGATTCTACATTAACTCTGATGAATTTAAAAAGTCAATCTATAAAGAAAGATACTATTGAGTATGGTGTGCAGACATCACTTTCAATTGTAAAGGATAGTGGAGGTGATAAGATAGAGATAATAGATCCTAAAGCCATTAAGGTTGTATTTACACCAGATTTTAAAAGATTGACAGCAGACGAATGGATTGCTCAAGGACATAAAAATTTTATAAATCTTACATTTTTTGAGTCTAATGGAAAACCTACCGCTAATTTCTTCTCAAATAGTATAAATTACGGAGAAAAATTAAATACACTAGGTAAATGGTGGCCAATCATGGTAACTAAACCTGATATAAAAATATTTAGTAATTTATCCGAAAGCCCTAGTCCCATTGAGGCATTCTCTGGTAGTCATTTCTTAGTAAAAGATGGAGTGGTAAATATTGAAAGGCAAGGTCCAAAAGAATCTGCATTGAGACCCAGAACTGCTATAGGCATTACTAAAAATGGTGAAATCATCGTTATGGTAACACCTAGTAGCGATCTTATAGGTTTTGCTAAAAAACTATATTTAGCAGGAGCGGAAGATGCTATAAATTTAGACGGAGGGGGTTCTTCACTTTTTGTTAGAAATGGTGAGATTATATTTCCAACATCAAGACCCGTACCGACAATTTTAGCTTGGTAAATTAGTTCAACTTTACCCATTTATCAAAACTCATAACCTTTGAGTATTTTTCATTTAAGGATTCATTAGTTTTGGAATCCGCCTTAACATTGAATTGACTAGCTAAAGATGGTAAGTTTTTGTTTAATGCTTTAATATCATCGTCTTTTAGATTAACATCAACTTTAGATGGCTTAACCTCTGGTAATGTTGCTATAACTAGAGCAGATTTCTCAGGTTTGCAATTTGATTGTATTTCTGTATTTGCTTTAGCATAATCCTTTGAAACTTCACCCATCCATTCTGCCGTATTAATGAGTTCTGGTAAAACTGTTGAAGTAAAATTCTTTGCAGCTTCAATCATTGGTTTTCCCATAGTTTGTATAACATCTTTTATGATTGCGGCACCGCCTGTAAATTCAGTCTTTTCAGCCGTTGAAATCCAATTTTGAATAATGGTTGGAAATTCCTTTGCTTTTGGAATATACTCTTTTGCTTTACTTAAACCATCTAACACTTCTGCTTTATTGGATGTATAAACATTTTCTAGCCCAAACGCTATTTCACAGATAGCCAAAGACTTCCATGAATCTTTTATGAGGTTAGAATCAAAATTTCCGTTATTTTGAATATTTAATATACTCTTAGCTAAACCTTCACCCTCACCTTCTTTAGTGAGTGAACTAGATGCTTCTTTAATTTTATTCATAGTATCGTCTGAAGAAAATTCTTCGTTATTTACTATATTTTCAAACTTCAAATCTGGCTTTAAAGATATTGATAAGTCTTTAATGCCCATACACATTTTTGATATACCTAGAAATGTGTCTGGAGTTGATTCAACTAAAGATTTACCAAAGGCGGTAGTATCAACTGGTTTAGAGCCAGAGGTTTTTTCCCAACCTTTTAAAAATATATCCCTACCATCATATAGATTTATTAATCCAGATGCAATAGCTGCCGTGGAAGCTAATTTATTTTGATCCAAATTAAAAGTAGTTGCATAAGTTGAAGCTAAAGTCTGAGATATATTAATTATTGTAGAAGCTATGGATTTCCAATCACTTGATTGTAAAACTGACATTGCCATATATCCTATACTAGCAAATCCAGCAACAGCTTTAGCAGAATCACTTATTTCTTTTACCCAGTCTCCAACTTTTTCTCCAGCTTGCTTAATCCCTTCCCATGCGTCTGAAAAGAAATTTGAAACCGATCCCCATGCATCTGAGAATATATCTTCGTTCAAATCTGTATTCTTTAAAATATCGAAAGATTCATTTGATATGCTGAAACACTCATTATTGAAAAATAATGTTGTATGTGAATTTGTTTTTACGATAATAGGTCTATTATTTTCAGAAACATTATTGAACCAATGTGATTTTGTTGAATAAAGCAAATAAGATTCAAACACAGCATACTGTACATCTTGCATATAAGAATCATCATATTCATTTATGATTCCACTCATTCTTTCTAAAAAATCAATTTTAGTTAAAGATGTAGAAGATTTATTTTCGTTTAAAAACAAATCTACAAATGTTTCTTTGTCTGAGTTTTCTGTTATTGATAGCCAATTTGTAAAGTTCTGAATATAAGCCATATCAAAGTTTTATTTTAAATCAAAGTATATATCAAAAAGTATATGAATAATAACTTATATCATATAATGCTAATTTCACACGGATTACAAGTTTTTTACAGTTCAGAGAAGGCTTTAATTAGGTATTATAGAGGTTATTCTGAGGATGAGACTCTTGATATAATATTCTTTGATCAACTGCCCTTAATATAATTGTAGATGCTTGGAAATTGAGTAAGATATTCGTAGAAATTCACGCCCTTATATTCTTTATTATCAAAATCAATTATAGATTTATCACAATTATCCAATAAAAACTCAGGCTTATTCTTGTAATCTAAAAATATAAAATAACAACCACTCATAATCTTTTTTTCAAACTGATTCCGATTATATTCTCTACACGGTTGCCATCTACATGTACCTATTTTTTGTAAGTCCTCAAATGTTTTTGGATTCCTAAAATTTAGGAATAACTGATTCTCATCTATTCTTTTCTGAAAATCTGAAAATTGTTTTATAAATGGTGGTTTCATAATTGAATAATTACATAAAATAAGAAGTTTATACTACATGAAATTAAAAAGACTTCTTAATTTTGGATATATATCTTACTAATTATCATTCTTTATAGAAATGAACTAAAATTTTAAAAACAAGGTAATGACTAATAAACTGCAAACATCGTATAATAATTATTTAATATCGTTAAACGAAAGTGTTCTTAATGAAAAGTTATTTGATTTTGATGATGATGTTGATTTTATAATCAAAGAATCGGGCATTTCTGATTTCTTTAATGATGTGGAAGCTGGTAAAAAACCATATTATGAGGAAATAATGAATGATGAAGAACTTGCATTTTTGGTAATTAAATCAGATGAACTTAAAAGTGAGGATGCTATAAAAGCACATGCGATAAATCCAATCACTATTTTAATAGGATTTGCTAAAGGTAATATTGGTAGCCATTATAATCCCAAAGACAAATATATTTTGGCTTCTCCTAATAGATCAGCATTTAAAACATATTATCGTAAAGAAGAAGAATTATTACCTAAATTTAAGCAAAAGACATTAAAGCAGGATTTGTCTTTAAATAGATTAAGATATGCGCTAGCACATGAATTATCACATTGGATTAGCGATAGCTTACATAACAGCCACATTGAAAAACTTATAGACCGAGCTAATGAATTAAATAAGGCTGATTATATGAAACTTAAAAAGCATGATGTAAATATGACTTATTTTGAAATTGATGCTTTAGTTCATTCTATAAAGGATATGAAAAGAAATTATACACAAGAAGAATGGGATAATATGTCTCTGGAGGATATTATGCTTGATTATACGGCATTGTATTCCGTAGATCAAATACTGAAAGAAAGATATGGATTAGAAGTTTCTTTGATATGGCAAAAAAACTTGATACAAAGAATGCATCGTGAAGGACTTTTGGGTAAAAAGATGAGGTCCTTTTATAAAGAATTAGATTTGGATTTATAAAAATATTTTATTATATTTGTACTAATATTATTATTTTTAAGGATAGTGAAATGAAAAAGATGAATTCTAAGTACAAAGAAATATTTGAAGTCTGGAAAGAACCTATGATTGATTATAGAACTGAGACCCCTAAAAAAAGTGGGGGTACACTAAAGAAAGTTTTATTACATCCAGTTTCAATATTATTCTACATTACATTCTCGTATTTCTTCTACACATTTCATAGAATTTTCTCAAGATGATTTGAACGCATAGACATAAAAAAACCAAAGTCTTTTGAACTTTGGTTTTTTTTACTCTAAAGGATTTTTCAATACAGTTTTCGGAGTTTAGCATGAGCCTCTAGAGTAGAGTTGGGTGTCTTGCCACACCTATTTCATATAAGTACTCTTACAACACTTTCTGGGTATAGCTTACACTTTTCAAGAAGTTCTAAAATGAAATTATGAATATTATCTTCCGTTTTAGTATCATCTAAAATTCTTTCCAAATGAACTATGTAATCCTTTGCTTTTTGGATATTAAATTCATCTGGATTCAAAAATAATGATTCTATTTTAAATTTGCAAATGGAATTTAAAATTTCTTTGTTCATATTTACTCTATAATTAACTTTATAGTATTGCTTTTCCTCAACATAGTCTGACAAGAATATCATAGAATCATAAATGCTTGACATAATATTACCTCTTTTACAATGAATGCGAATATACAAATAATAATGTATAGAAAAAAATTTTTTTATTATTTCAAAAAATGTTATATTTGAACTTATGTTGTAATATAATGTATAACCATTATGTACATCAGATTATTTACAAATTTATGGAGTTTTTAATGAGGTATATCCTTATACTTCTGCTTTGCTTGTCTGTGACCGCTGCAAAGGGAAAGGAAAACGACAATCTATTTAAAAAGATTGTTACAGGTGGTAATAATAACGCCACCATAGGTCAAGTATTAGCGGGTTATAAAAAAATGAATGGATCAGTTCCATATAGCCATGCACACATTGGTATTAGAATACCAAGACTACTTACAACTTCGGTAAATGAAGATCGAGTTGTTTTTAATGGGTCAAATGTATATCCAAACCCTACAAATCAAGATTTTGTATCATACGACAGTATGAATAACTTAAAATCTATCATCGTTACTGATTTGTTCGGTAAAATTATTGAGAATGCTGTTGATTATCAAAATCAAAGAGTATATCTCCCATATAGAGGCGTTTTCTATATTAAGTTCACAACGAATACAAACAATGTATACACATCAAGTGTAATTTTTAATTAAATAAGAGGATTTTGATGAAAAACCTAGTTATTG
>JACCDU010496942.1_pt1 | contig 66994 bp, 69 predicted proteins | sample 7446081 | NCBI WGS metagenome assembly JACCDU01 (sample SAMN15323447, study PRJNA562643) | freshwater metagenome | isolation source: river surface water | place: USA:Blue River Watershed | collected 2017-08-17 | reverse complement strand
CCTTGGCTGTACGAACGACCACAGCACTGTAAACCTCGCCTTTTTTGACGCGGCCACGGGGCGCAGCTTCTTTGATGCTCACTTTGATAATGTCGCCAACACTAGCGTAGCGACGCTTAGAACCGCCAAGCACCTTGATGCAAAGTACGGACTTAGCGCCGGTGTTGTCGGCAACATCCAACCGAGTTTCTGTCTGAATCATTTCAATATTTCCCAACTTGCACCTTGTGCACCGCATTTAGCATTAACTCCGAAGAGCCTTTGTTCATTTACAGCACCAAGATCAGTCTTGGACCCGTCATCCACACTGCGAACCACTCGCAATGCTTTAGTTTGGGTAGATAACTTCACTTTTTTAGAAGCGAAGCCCGCGATTGTTACAACATTTTTGGGCCGTGTCAACACTTTTTGAGGCAAAAACCAAGAATTTCTCGGTTTTTTAACGCCGAGTGCGTTGCTTTACCCCGTTTAAAGCGCGCTTACGATGTCAATTGATATGTTTTGGCCAAAGCTTCAAAGGCCTCCAATTGGGGGTCCACGCCAGTTTCCGTCTTTAGTATGTCGGCCACGGCGGGCGCAAGCCTCTCCGCCTCGCGGGCATCTAAAAACAACAAGCGATTGCGCCTGGCCAGCACATCTTCCACCGTGCGCGCGTATTCATAGCGGGCGGCAAATCGCACCATGGCCTCACTCAATCCTGGCCCCAGCAAATTGTCATAGCCCGGGATGTCTTTGAGCAATGCGGCATCGGCACCATAAGCCGACAAAGGATCATTGCCCATCACGGCTTGTGCACCCCACAGAGCGGTGTGCACGGTGACATCTTCGTCGGTGAGTGACAGCATTTGGGCCTTGCGAATGCATTGCATCACATCGGCCGCCATGGCCCTGTAGGTGGTCCATTTGCCCCCAGTCACAGTCACCAAGCCATTGCTGCCAACTTGGACGGTGTGTTCACGACTGACTTTTTGCGTTGCAGTGCCATTGTTTTCTTTAGACAACGCACTGGCCAGGGGTCTCAAGCCCGCCCACACACTTGTGACGTCTGCTCTGCTTGGCTTCTTGAGCAAGTATTGGGCTGACTCTTGCAAAATTTGGTCAATTTCAGAGGCCAGCGCTTGTGGCTCCCAGTCAACCGCATTCTTGGGTGTGTCGGTGGTTCCTAACAAGACCTTGCCTTGCCATGGCACTGCAAAAAGCACGCGGCCATCTTGCGTACGCGGCACCAATAACGCGGCGTCGCCGGGCCAGAAAGAGGCATCCACCACCAAGTGCACGCCTTGGCTGGGCCTGACGGTATGCGGCACGTGCATTTGCGCAGTGTCCGAGAAACGCGTTTGTGCCATGGCCTGAATGCCATCGGCCCAAACACCCGTGGCATTGACCACGCATCGCGCTTTGATACTGTGAGGCAGGCCCGTTTCAGAATCGGTGCACTGCATGCCTTCAACTTTGCCTGTTCCAACAGCCGTTAACAAACCCGTGACAGGCATGTGATTGATCACCAAGGCGCCGTGCGATGCAGCCGTACGCGCCAACGCCAAGGCCAGTCGCGCATCATCAAATTGCCCGTCCCAATATCGAACGCCACCCACCAGATTTGTGGCTTTGGCACCAGGGGCGGTGGCCAAGGTTTGTGTCCGATTTAAAAATTGAGTGGCACCCAGGCCCGCGCGGCCAGCCAACAAGTCGTAGAGCTTCAAGCCCAAACCAAAGAACCATTGGTCCCTAAGGCGATAAGCAGGCATGACGAAAGGCATGGCACGCGCCAAATGCGGTGCATTGCGAAGCAGGTTTTGGCGTTCACGCAGGGCTTCCCACACCAAGGGCAAATGACCCTGCGCCAAATAGCGTACGCCGCCATGAACCAATTTGGTTGAGCGTGACGACGTGCCTTTGGCAAAGTCATGCGCTTCGACCAAAACCACTTTGAGGCCGCGGACTGCGGCATCAAGGGCGGTGCCCAAGCCAGTGGCGCCACCGCCAATGATGGCCAGGTCAAATTCTTCAACACTGGCAAGTCGCGCGATCAATTGCGCTCTGTCCGTTTGCAAAGGCTTCATTCCATACTTCTTTAACTCGCCTCAATGAAGACGCACCAAGGCGCCCTGCACTGTGTGCATTTCAATCTTGCGCCCAATCACGCGACCGCGCAACGGCTTGACGCCAGCGCGCCAAGCCTGCCTTGCGCTGCATTTCAGAAATACGGGGCTCAAAACGTCGATCTTGCGCCCATTGTGATGTGATCTGATGCGCACTGGTCCAAAAGCCCGTAGCCAAGCCAGCCAAATAGGCGGCGCCCAAGGCCGTGGTTTCTGTGATTTTTGAGCGCACCACTGGCACACCCAATGCATCGGCCTGTAGCTGCATCAATAAATTGTTCTGACTGGCACCCCCATCGACACGCAACTCGGTGAGCGCCATGCCACTGTCTTTGGCCATGGCCTGGAACACATCGGCCACTTGCCAGGCAATGGCTTCTAAAGCCGCTCGGGCAATGTGCGCCCGCGTGGTACCGCGTGTCATGCCTATCAGCACACCTCTGGCCTGCCCGTCCCAATCGGGCGCACCCAAACCCGCAAATGCGGGCACCAAATACACATCCCCCGTGTTGGGCACACTGGCCGCCAAGGCTTCAATGTCACTGGCTTTGTCAATGATTTGCAAGCCATCGCGCAGCCATTGCACCGTGGCACCGGCCATGAACACCGAGCCCTCCAAGGCGTATGCAGTTGCGTGTGCTGCACCTTGCGGCCCTTGCCAAGCCACCGTGGTGAGCAATTTGTTTTGGCTTTGCACGGGCACAGCGCCAGTGTTCATCAACATGAAACAGCCTGTGCCGTAGGTATTTTTGGCCATGCCGGGTGCAAAGCAAGCTTGGCCAAAAGTAGCGGCTTGTTGATCGCCTGCAATGCCGGCAATGGGCACCTGAACGCCGAATAAAGTGGCGTCTGTTTGCGCCACAACACCGCTGCTGGGCACCACCTTTGGCAAGACCGAAGCAGGCACATTGAACAGCTTGAGCAAAGAGGCATCCCAAGCTTGCGTGTGCAAATTAAAAAGCAATGTACGAGACGCATTGCTGGGGTCTGTGGCATGCACCCGACCACCCGTCAGTTGCCAAATAAGCCAAGTGTCGATGGTGCCAAAGGCCAAGTGCCCTTGCTCGGCTTTTTGTCTGGCACCGGGTACATGGTCTAACAACCAAGCCAGCTTGGTGGCCGAAAAATAGGCATCGAGGACCAGGCCAGTTTTGCGTTGAATTTCTGCCGCCTTGCCGCGCTGCTTCAACAGGTCGCAAACGCCAGCGGTTCGGCGGTCTTGCCATACGATGGCAGGGGCAATGGGCACGCCCGTTCGGCGATCCCACACCACCGTGGTTTCGCGTTGGTTGGTGATGCCGATGGCTTGAATGCGCAGTGCCTCGATGCCCGCCTGTTTGACGACGTTCTGCATGACCGCTTTTTGCGTCTGCCAAATTTCCATCGCATCGTGTTCGACCCAGCCCGGCTTGGGAAAATGCTGCGTGAATTCTTGTTGCGCTGTGGCCACTGGCTGGCCATTGCGATTGAACAGCACCGCCCTCGAGCTGCTGGTGCCTTGATCTAATGCAAGGATGTAGTTCATGGGCAGAAGGTTAACCGAAACAAGTGTTCAGAAAAATGGCGCTAACCCGCATGCAAAAAAGCGACAATACACCGCATGACTTCTACATCCCTCACCGATTTCAAACAAGCACGGTTGGCCTTCATTGGCGGCGGCAACATGGCCAGCGCCATTTTGGGCGGCTTGATCAAACAAGGGCTGCCGCCTGCACAAGTCTGCGTGATTGAACCCTTTGCCGATACAGCGGCCAAACTTCAACGCGAATTGGGTGTCAAAGTGATCGCCAGCGCCAGCGCTGAGTTGGTCAACAGCGATGTGGTCATTTGGGCCGTCAAGCCACAAGTTTTTAAAGAGGCCGCAGCACCTGTTGCCCCGCACACTCACAAGGCCCTTCATTTGTCTGTGGCTGCTGGCATTCGAAGTGACAGCATTGCACGCTGGCTGGGCACCGATCGCGTGGTGCGCAGCATGCCCAACACGCCCGCTTTGGTGGGCCAAGGCATTACCGGTTTGTTTGCGCGCGCAGGTGTCAATGATGCCGACAAACAACTCATTCAGCAGGTCTTGCACAGCACGGGCGAATGGCTTTGGGTCAAACAAGAATCTGACCTCGATGTGGTCACCGCATTGTCTGGTTCAGGGCCAGCCTATGTGTTTTACTTCTTGGAAGCCATGACAGAAGCTGGCATTCAAATGGGCTTGTCTGCCGAGCAGTCTTACCATTTGGCACAAGCCACATTTGCTGGTGCCACACACTTGTCGCGCCAGTCCAGTGAATCGCCTGAAGTATTGCGCCAACGCGTTACTTCCAAGGGCGGCACCACTTATGCGGCACTGACCGCCATGGCAGAGGCCAATGTGAAGGCGTCTTTCATTCAGGCCATGTTGGCCGCACAGCGCCGTGCAGGTGAATTGGGCGATGAGTTTGGCAAAGACTGAACGCCGGGTTTGAAGGGTTTGATGGGTTTGGTGGGCCTTATGAACCTTATGCGCTGAACAGGCTGCCAACAGCAAGGCCTGCAAACACCGTAAACCCCACCCAATGGTTCAAGCGAAAAGCTTTGAAGCAACCATCGCGGGTACGGTCTTTGATCAGCACAAAGTGCCATGCAGCCTGCATGGCGGCCAAGGCCAAACCCACCTGAACCCAAAGGTGATGCGGCGCATCTAGCACGGCACCCCACACCACCAAATACGCCGCATAAAAACCCATGATGGCGCGCACATCCCAAGCACCCAAAGTGATGGCCGACGTCTTCATGCCAATTTTCAAATCGTCATCACGATCGACCATGGCGTACTCGGTGTCGTAAGCCAGAACCCAAAACAAATTTCCGATCAGCAATAGCCACGCTTGCCAAGGCACTTCGCCAGTGACAGCTGCAAAAGCCATGGGAATGCCAAAGCTGAAAGCCACACCCAACACGGCTTGCGGCATGGCCACAACGCGCTTGGCATAGGGGTAAATCACGGCAACCGCCAATGCGGCAAAAGACCAGGCCACAGTTTCGATGCGCAAAGTTAAGACGAGTCCAAACGACATGAGCGCCAAAACAGCCCCCAATGCCAAAGCCTCCTTCACACCAATGCGGCCACTTGTGACGGGCCGATCGGCTGTGCGCTTTACGTGCCGATCAAAGTTGCGGTCGGCCACATCGTTCAAACAACAACCTGCGCTTCGCATCAAAATTGTGCCGAGCGTGAACACAGCAATCAAATGCCAGCCTGGAAAACCATCGGCGGCCACCCACAAGGCAGACAAGGTGGGCCACAACAAAAGCAGCCAACCCGCAGGTCGGTTCCAGCGAATCAAATCCAAATACAAAACCAGTTTTTCACGCATCAGACATTGCACATTTTTCAGAAAAATAGTTGGCTCGCCAAGCTCAGGACAAACGCGTGACGCCTGGCAACTTGCATGCGTAAATGGCGTTGCGCAGTGCGGCGATGGCTTCATAACGTGTGAAACTTTTTCGCCAAGTTAGCACCACGCGCCGGGTGGGTGGCAAACCGCCTGCCTCATCGACAATGGGCAAATACACGATGTCTGCATCTTCGTTTTTCTTGCGCTTGGGCTGCTCGGCCAGCGCCTCTTCGGGCACCGACAAACGCGGCACCAAGGTCACGCCCATGCCTGCCGCCACCATGTGCCGAATGGTTTCCAGAGACGAGCCTTCAAAGCTTTTGCGAATGCCTTCGGCGTTACTAGAGAACCTTGCAAATTCGGGACAGACTTCCAACACATGATCGCGGAAACAATGGCCATTGCCCAAGAGCAACATGGTCTCGTTTTTGAGCTGTTCAGCGGTGATGGACTTCTTTTTGCCAAGCGGATGCTTCAAAGGCAATGCCGCCATGAACGGCTCGTCGTACAAAGGCGCTGTAGCAAGTCCTGTATCTGGAAAGGGTTCGGCCAAGATGGCGCAATCAATCTCGCCAGCCCGCAACATTTCCATCAACTTGACCGTGAAATTTTCTTGCAGCATGAGCGGCATTTGCGGCGTTTTGCGCATCGATTGCTTCATCAAGTCGGGCAGCAAATACGGGCCAATGGTGTAAATCACACCCAAGCGCAAAGCGCCCGACAAGGGGTCTTTGCCGCGCTTGGCAATCTCTTTGATTTCTGCAGCTTGTTCCAGCACACGCTGGGCATGTTGAATGATTTCTTCACCCAGTGGGGTCACGCTGACTTCGTTGGCATTGCGCTCAAACAATTTAACGTCGAGTTCTTCTTCGAGTTTTTTAATGGCCACCGACAAGGTCGGCTGCGACACAAAGCAGGCATCGGCGGCTTTGCCAAAGTGCCTTTCGCGCGCTACGGCCACGATGTATTTCAGCTCTGTCAGGGTCATGCCAATTTCTCAAGCTTTCAAAAACTCAGATTTTCCACCCAGCCAACGCGCAATGTGTCGCTCGGCCATCTCGGGGTATTTTGCCAAGAGCATAGGCGCAATTTGCCTCGCCCAGGTCAACAAGTCTTCATCGGTGGTCAAATCGGCAAATCGCAACAGGGGTGCGCCCGATTGTCGCGCCCCCAGAAACTCGCCAGGCCCTCGAATTTCCAAATCGCGCCGGGCAATTTCAAAACCATCGTTGGTGTCGACCATGGCACGCAAGCGTTCGCGGGCGGTTTCGCTCAAACGGCCGCCCTCGGGGGTGCCATACAACAGCACGCAGGCCGATGCGGCAGCACCTCGGCCCACACGGCCGCGCAATTGGTGCAATTGACTCAGGCCGAAACGTTCGGCGTGCTCAATCACCATCAAGGACGCATTGGGCACATCGACACCCACTTCAATCACGGTGGTGCTGACCAAGACGCCCATGCTGCCTTGGGTGAACTGCGCCATGACCTCGCGTTTTTCCACCACCGACATGCGCGAGTGCAACAAACCCACTGTGACACCCGGCAAAACAGCGGAGAGCTCTTCGTGGGTGGCTGTGGCATTGGTCAAATCGAGTGCTTCGCTCTCTTCAATGAGCGGACACACCCAATAAACTTGTCTGCCTTCGGCCAATTGCGCCCCAATCCGGCCAATCACCTCGTCTCTGCGGCTGTCCGAAATCACTTTGGTCACCACAGGCGTGCGCCCGGGCGGAAGCTCGTCAATGACCGAGACCTCAAGATCGGCGTAGTAGCTCATGGCCAAGGTACGCGGAATGGGGGTGGCGGTCATCATCAACAAATGAGGCTCCATGCCCTCTTCCTGCATCTTGTCGCGAAGCGCCAAACGTTGCGCCACACCAAAACGATGCTGTTCATCTATGACTGCCAATGCCAAGTTTTTAAATTTGACCTGCTCTTGAATCACGGCATGGGTGCCCACCACCAAAGCGGCTTGGCCGCTTGCAATAAGGGCCAACATTTCGGTGCGCTCTTTTTTCTTTTGACTGCCTGTGAGCCAAGCCACCTGAACCCCCAAAGGCGCCAGCCAGCCCACCAATTTGGCGAAATGTTGCTGCGCCAAAATTTCGGTTGGCGCCATCAGCGCGCATTGCCAGCCGGCGTCAATGGCCAGCATGGCTGCCAGTGCCGCCACCACTGTTTTGCCAGCGCCCACATCGCCCTGTAGCAAGCGGTGCATGGGAACGGGTCGCGCCAAATCTTGGGCAATTTCTTCACCGACGCGCTGCTGCGCTGTGGTCAATTGAAAGGGCAAGGCAGCTTTGAGTTGGTCGTACGAACCACCCCTTTTGGCTTTCAAGGCGGGCGCTCGAAGGCGGTCTCGCTCTTGTTTGGCCATGTGCTGAGAGAGCTGCTGCGCCAGCAATTCTTCTGCTTTGAGCCGCTGCCAGGCCGGATGACTTCTGTCTTCTAAAGCAGCAATAGAAGCATCAGGTGCAGGGTGATGCAAGTAAGTGAGTGCCTGCCTCAAACTGTGGATGCCTTGACCACGGGGCGCCTGAGGCCAGGCCAAAGTGGGGGGCAAGGATTCGGACAAATCGGCTCTGGACAAAGAACCTGCAATGGCCCGGCGCAGGTACGCTTGGGGCAAACCTGCGGACGTTGGGTACACAGGCGTCAGCACTGCGGGCAAATCTCCTGTCGCCGCTTTGAAAGCCGGATGCATCATGGTGAGGCCTAAAAAGCCGCCTCGAATTTCACCCCTTGCGCGGATGCGTTGCCCCACAGCCAGGGCCTTTTGCTGGGCTGGGTAAAAGCTGAAAAACCGGAGCACGCAGGTGTCAGAGCCGTCGTCCACCGTCACCAACAATTGTCTGCGTGGCCGCAATTGAACTTCGGAGGCTGTGACGGTAGCCTCAATTTGAACCGCATCACCTTCCCGGGCGTCTTGCAACTTGACGATGCGAGTTTCGTCTTCGTAGCGCAAAGGAATGTGCAAGGCCAAATCGATGTCGCGCACCAGGCCCATCTTGCGCATTGCTTTTTGCGGCGCAGACAGAGGCTTGGGGGCGGACGATGCAGGAGTGGCAACCATCCCGCCATTGTGCCGTGAGCTGAGTGCAACTCAAGCCACGCAAGTGGCGAACCGTCCAATGAATTTAAGGCAAGCTCTTTGCCGCTTGTGCCTGCACAAACGCAGAAACGACGTCGCGAATGGTTTTGCGCTCCGCATGCGACAAGGTTAAATAGCGGCCCAGCATTTCACGATCAGCCAGCCCCATTTCCATCTGACCTTCAATCATTTCTAGGACATAGGGCTTACCAAGGGGGCGTCCAAATCGCAGTTCATCAGGGCTGACTTGCAACCAATCTGCCAAAACGCGCAATTTGTCTTGCGTCGGCATCACTTTTCCCAAAAGCCAATTGCGCGCAGTGTGTGGCGTGATGCTTCGCCCCTGATACCTGAGGTTGAATGCGTTGGCCACCACGGTGGGTGACGCGCGTACTCCGGCGCTTTCCAAAGCGCTGCGCAAGCGAGCAGCGAATTGTTGTGACTCCGGTACGTTTGGCATGCCCGTACAGTACTGTCTTGGGTTGACCTGAAAGTGAATGGAGATAATTACTTTCTGCAATGTTGGTTACATTTGGAGTCGAATTCACCCATTGCAAGAGCCTCACTCACAAGCTTGCCCCTGATCAAGTCGTGGGACAATCACTTCTTTTACTTGGAACGGGCCTGTCTAGCCCTCAAGCTCATGCATACATCCTTGCCCCTGGCTCCCTCAAACGACGCTCTCCGTCAGTTCAGTTTGAGCGATTTTGATTTTCAACTCCCGCCCGAACTCATCGCTCAGCACCCCGCTTCAGAGCGAACAAGCGCCAAATTGCTAGACGGACGCGACTCAAAACCGGTCGACCGGATTTTTAAATCCTTGCCCGAGCTCATGAACCCCGGCGATTTGCTGGTTTTCAACGACACCCAGGTGATCAAGGCGCGGATTTTTGGCGAAAAGTCGACGGGTGGCAAAGTTGAACTCCTGATTGAACGCGTGTTGCCTGGCCACCAAGTGGTGGCGCACATGAAGGTCAGTAAAAAACCACCCATAGGCGGCGTGCTGCACATGGGCAAGGACGCAAAATCTGGCGCACCCGGATTTAAGGCCACCCTCACGGGCCGCTGGCCAAACGAAAAAGGCGCGCTGTTTTGCTTTGCTTTGAGTGAGGAGCCGCATGCCTTGATGGCGCAATACGGCCATGTACCGCTGCCACCCTACATCGAGCGCCCCTATGACGGCAGCGCCAGCGAAGCCGACATTGCCGAAGATGAGCGCCGTTATCAAACAGTGTTTGCGCGCAATCCTGGTGCTGTGGCGGCGCCCACAGCGGCGCTGCATTTTGACGACGCTTTGTTGGCGCAGTTGAAAGAAATGGGCGTGCAAACAGCCAACGTCACCTTGCACGTCGGTGCGGGTACTTTTCAACCCGTCAAAACAGAAAACATTGCAGAGCACACCATGCACCGCGAATGGTATGACGTGCCCAACAGCACGCAACGCGCGTTGCACGATTGCCGTGCGCGAGGCGGCAAGGTATGGGCCGTGGGCACCACCTCGGTTCGCACGCTAGAGTCTTGGGCCAAGACGGGCCAAGCACAAGGCGACACGCAAATTTTCATCACCCCTGGCTTTGAGTTTGCATGGGTGGACTGCCTTATCACCAACTTTCATTTGCCCAAAAGCACCTTGATGATGTTGGTCAGCGCCCTGGCCGGTTACGACCGAGTGATGGCGCTGTATGCCCACGCCATTGAACAGCGCTACCGATTCTTCAGCTACGGCGACGCCATGGTGCTGACACGTGCCGTTTAAGCAGCGCAATTTTTGACAACCCTTACTTAGAATGAAGCATGCTTCAATTTGAACTCCTCAAAACAGACCCCCACAGCCACGCGCGCCGCGGTCAACTGACCCTGAACCAGGGCGTGGTGCAGACCCCCATCTTCATGCCCGTAGGCACCTACGGTACCGTCAAGGGCGTGATGCCGCGCAGCCTCGAAGAGATGGGCGCGCAAATCATTTTGGGCAACACCTTCCATTTGTGGATGCGCCCTGGCCTCGACATCATGAAAACTTTTGGGGGTTTGCATGGTTTTGAAAAATGGAAGAAGCCCATCCTGACCGACTCGGGTGGCTTTCAAGTGTGGTCTTTGGGCGAGATGCGCAAAATTACCGAAGAAGGGGTGCACTTTTCATCGCCCGTGAATGGCGACAAATTGTTCATGTCGCCCGAGGTGAGCATGCAAATTCAAACGGTATTGAACTCCGACATCGTGATGCAACTCGATGAGTGCACCCCTTACGAAACCAAGGGCCATCTCACCACAGAGGCCGAAGCGCGTAAGTCAATGGAAATGAGTTTGCGTTGGGCCAAGCGCAGCCAAGATGAGTTCCATCGACTGGAGAATCCGAATGCCTTGTTTGGCATTGTGCAGGGCGGCATGTTTGAAAACTTGCGTCAAGAATCACTCGACCATTTGGTCGACATGAACTTTCCCGGTTATGCCGTTGGCGGTGTCAGTGTGGGCGAGCCCAAAGAGCAGATGCTGCAAATCATGGCGCACACGCCGCACCGTTTACCTGCCAACAAGCCACGCTACTTGATGGGTGTAGGCACACCGGAAGATTTGGTGGAAGGTGTCGCGCAAGGTGTCGACATGTTTGACTGCGTCATGCCTACGCGCAATGCGCGCAATGGGACGGTATTCACGCGCTTTGGCGATTTGAAATTGCGCAATGCGCGTCACAAAACAGATCACCAGCCGCTGGACACCACATGCACTTGCCATGCCTGCGCTGGAAGTTCTGGCGTGTCTTGGGACGATGGTGGACGTGAAGGTTTTAGCCGTGCGTATTTGCATCACCTCGACCGCTGCGGTGAGATGCTCGGCCCCATGCTGACCACCATTCACAATTTGCACTACTACCTGAACCTGATGAAGGAAGTGCGTGCTTCATTGGAAACTGATTGCTTTACAGCTTTCCAAAAGCAATTCAAGCAAGAACGCGCGCGCGGTGTTTAAGCTCGGCGTGATCTGGGTTTCAGATCACGGCGTAAGGGTCTATATGGCTTCGGCGGGTGTGGTGAACACTGTCAGCACGCCGGTATAGCCGTACAAACGGTGGTGCGCAATTTCGCCATTGGCAAAGAACCCGACCAAAGGCACATCGCCCAATGCGTGACGCACCCATTGCAACTCGGCGCTATCGCCACCAAAGTGTGGGCCGCCACGTCCTGAACAACTGACATACACCGCGCCGGCAATGCGTCTTGCAGGATGCGGAGCAGCTTCAGCTTCACTGGCGGCCAAGGCATTGGCGGTTTCGACGCTCAAAGTTTCGGGCTCGAGTTCTTCTCTAATTTCTGCACAAATTCTGCGCAGGTCGGCTTTGGCTGCTTGCAAACTCATTTGACAAAATGCCAACCGCTCGCCAGCTTCAACTTGCTCGGCAATGGCGATGCCTTTGCGAGCAGGATCAAGGCCAATGATGTGGCGCACGCGAACATCTGCACCCAAGCTGCCTGTTCGGCCAATGGCGCGTTGCCCCGCCGACGTTAAGCCGACCAAAGTAGCACGCACTGCGGGCAATGCTTTTTGTGGCTCGTTTAAAGACACTTGCAAATCTTCGAACAACACATCAAGTGCGGGTTGGCCGTCGAGTTGATAAATCACATTGCCTTGCGCCTCGGTAATTTCACGCTCTATGCTGAGCGGCGCACAGCCCTGCGTGACGCGCGACAAAATTTGTACATCGGGTGACCATGCCACACCACTGAGGCCACCCGTCAGAACGCCACCTTCTGACATGCTGAGTGCAGCGGCATCTTGCGTGCTTTTGAAGGCGTCTACGGAGGCGTCTTGGTCTTGCGCTTGCCAAGCAAACTGGATGTTCTGTTTTCGACTGGCCGTGAGGCCGCCAAACAAATAACCAGTCCGTGTACGGCCCGCCATTTCGGCAATCAGCTCGGCCAGGTCTGGTGTTTGGGGATCGGCATGCACCAAAGCACTTTGCGCCACAAAATCTGTGGGCAACGCATGTGCGCCAGAGAACACGCGGTAATGCGCTGCAGGCACATCACACAGCATCAAGGCCATACCGGGTTCGTCAAAGTATTCAGCGTTGTTGGCCGCAACACCCACCCCCACCGTGCCCGACCAATCTTTCACCAAGGGCAACTCTTGCCTTAAGTGCGTCAAGATGGCTTGGGCCTCATTGGCGTAATGATCGGTGATGTAAAGCAAGCCCAAGCGAGGCTTGGCAGCATGACCTGGCAAGGTCATTTGCGCGCGCAATTGGGCAATCACGAGGCCAGCAGCCATTTGCCACTGCGGATGCGTGGCATGGCCAAAAGGAAACAAACTCATGACATGTCTTTGGTCTTGGTAGCTGCTTTTTTGGCGGCCGCTTTTTTGGTGACCGCTTTTTTGGCTGTCGGTTTTTTGGCCGTAGCTGGCGGTACGTCTTTCATGGCATTCGCCGCAACGTCTTTGACGGCTGCAGCCGCGATATTTTGAAATTGCTGCGTCAGTGCGCCCCACCATTGCATGGGGTCCACAGCAGGTTTCTCTTTGGCAGCAGACTCTGGGGACTCTGATGCAGACGTCTCGGATGCAGGCGCCTCTTCTGCGACTTTGGCTTCGCTGCCTGCATTCAAATCAGGCATCTTGGCTGTGAAGGCCTTAGCCAAATCGGCCATGTTCACATTCATACCCTGCAAAGTTGACAAGGTCATCTTTTGAACTTCCAAGGCTTGAATGGTGGCTTTGAGTGCGTTGGTATTTTGCTCCAGCCAAAACTGAACCGTCTTGAGTTCTTGAATGCGTTTGTCCAAATCCTCGATGTTCAGGGTGGGTGCCACCCAGCTGGCCATGTTGGGCATGCCTTGAGGCGAGCCCTTGGCGCCTGGGTTGGCGGCTTGTCCGAGGTTTTGCAAAAAATCAAAACCAGGTACAAATTTTCCAAATCCGAAAGCTGATGCGTCGCTCATGGGGTGCTCCTAGAGGAAGGTATTGGGCAGAAGCTTAACGCATCGCCAAATTGCGTCAACTTGGGGACGTCTGACAAGCCGTTCTGCGAATAAGCTTGGCTTGTTTTAAACAGGAGATTCAACATGCTGACACTCTGCGGCTTTGGCGCCAGCAACTATCACAACAAAGTGAAATTGGCTTTGATCGAAAAAGGCGTCGCCTTTGAAGAAGAATTGGTTTGGGTTGGCGAAACCGACCCCCAGGCAAGCCCTCTTGGCAAAGTGCCTTATTTGAAAACTGCGCATGGCACCTTGTGCGAATCTTCCGTGATGCTGGAATACATTGAGCAAGCCCATCCAGCACAGCCACTGATGCCCAAAGATCCGTTTGCGGCAGCCAAGGTGCGTGAACTGATGACCTTCCTAGACCTGCATTTGGAATTGGTTGCACGCAACCTCTACCCAGAAGCATTCTTTGGGGGCAAGGTGAGCGATTCGACCAAAGAAAAAGTGGGCGCTCAACTCGAGAAAAACGTAGCCGCCTTTGCCACCTTGGTGGCATTCAAACCCTTCATTGCAGGTTCAGAAATGACGCTGGCCGATTGCACAGCAGCCGTTCACTTGCCTTTGATCACGGCTGTCTCTAAAACCATTTATGGCCGAGACTTCTTGGCCGATCTGCCTGTCAAAGAGTACATGAAGATGTGGTCAGAGCGCCCCAGCATGCAACGCGTGCATGCTGAGCGAAAGGCCAGTCATGAGCTTTTTATGACACGCATGAAGAGTAAAGCGTAAAAGAAAACATAAACACAAACACAAACGCAAATGCAAACGTTAATGCAAGACCTTTTGCGTCAATTGCGTTTCTAAATTTGTTCAAAACTGTGGGGGCCGGCGAGCACGCAAGCTGGCCACCCCCTCTTGAACATCAGGCCCTGCAAAGCCCATAAACTCCAAGGCCAATGAAGCGTCAAAACTGGGGCCTGCTTGGCGCAACCAATTGTTCAAGGCGTACTTGGTCCAACGAATGGCGGTTTGGCTGCCGGCAGCCAATCTGTCGGCCACTTCGTAGGCCTTGGTAAGCAACTCGGCCTCTTCTACGGCCAAAGACACCAAGCCCATGCGCTCGGCCTCCTCGCCACTGACAGGTTCACACAGCAGCAAATAGTATTTGGCTTTGGCCATGCCACACAGCAGGGGCCAAATAATGGCCGCGTGGTCGCCTGCAGCCACACCCAAACGGGTATGACCATCCACAATTTTGGCAGTCTTGGTGGCAATCGAAATGTCCGCCAACAAGCCGGCCACCAAGCCAGCGCCTACCGCCGGGCCGTGTATGGCACTGACAATGGGCTTGTCGCAATTGATCACGTTGTAGACCAAGTCGCGCGCCTCCTTCCACACACGACTGCGCACTTCAAAATCTCGGGCCATGTCTTCGACCAGCGTTAAATCGCCACCGCCTGAAAAGCCCAAACCTTCGCCTCTCAACACCGCTGCACGCACCGTGTCATCGCGCGACACATCGCGCCAAATTTCAGCCAATTCCCAATGGCCTGCATGGCCTGCTGTTGGCAATTTGCCATTGCCGCCTGGGCCATCGGCTTTCATTTGGATGTCCAATACTGAATCGCTCACGCCTCTGCGGGTGATGCGAAGGGTTTGATATCTGCTGTAGTCAACGGCTTGGCTCATGTGATCTCCTGTGTCGATGCATGCCACTTTACATGAGCCAGATTGTCGCTGGAAGTGCGCCAGGCTTTGCACGCTTGCTTGATGTGCATCAATGTCAAGCAGATGGCATGTGCCTACGATGAACGCAGGGTAGACAAAAGGAGAACGCCATGAAAAACGATTTACAAACCGAAACCCTTCGGCAATTATTGCTTGCACAAAAAGTTCAGTTGCTAGAAAAAATGAAGCAAGAGCGTGGCGGGCTCGGCAGTCGGGCCGATGCCGCAATGAATCAACTTTCTGCGGCTGAACAATCCCATGCACAAAACATCACCGAGCGCGACAACGTTTTTGCCATGCAAGAACACGATGTCGCCGAGCTAGAAGCGATCGAACAGGCGCTGGCACGGATTGCGCATGGCGCTTACGGCAAATGCCTTGACTGTGATGTGGCCATTGCCATTACGCGTCTGCTGGCTGCACCCTCTGCATTGCGCTGCATTGACTGCCAAACTGCCGCAGAAAAAGTGCTAGGTCCCGGTGCAGCATTGCACTGATTGAGCCACGCGCAGCCGTGGCCGACGGCTTAAGCGGTCAGGGGGGTAATTTGTTGGTCAATGGCACCAAACACGCTTTGGCCATCTTTGCCCTTCATCTCAATGCGAATGGTGTCGCCAAATTTCATAAAGTCAGTGCTGGGCTTACCATCCAAAATGGTTTCGATGGCGCGCTTTTCTGCGATGCAGCTGTAGCCTTTGGCCCACTCGGGCTTGCCATTCACATCGACGCTTTTGTTGCTGACGGTGCCGCTGCCCACAATGGAGCCTGCACGCACATTGCGCGTTTTGCCTATGTGCGCAATCAGTTGGCCAAAGTGAAAGGTCATTTCGGGGCCAGCCTCGCACATGCCCACTTTGCGGCCATTCCAAGTTGATTGAAGTGTGAGGTGCACCCGGCCTTGATCCCACGCATCGCCCAATTCATCCAAGGTAACCGCCACAGGGCTGAAGGCCGTGGCAGGTTTGCTTTGGAAGAAACCAAAGCCTTTGGCCAATTCATTGGGAATGAGGTTGCGCAAGCTGACATCGTTGGCAATCATGATCAGGCGAATGCCGTCGAGTGCATTTTCGGGTGTCACGCCCATGGGCACATCGCCGGTGATCACGGCAATTTCTGCTTCAAAGTCGATGCCAAATGCTTCGTCACGGCAAACCACAGGATCGCATGGGCCAATGAAGTCATCGCTGCCACCTTGGTACATGAGGGGGTCTTTGTAAAAGCTGGGAGGCACTTCAGAACTTCGCGATGCACGCACCAACTCCACGTGGTTCAAATAGGCAGAGCCATCGGCCCACTGATAGGCCCTGGGCAAAGGTGCCATGCATTGCTTGGGGTCAAATGGAAACGCGTGACGCGCTTTGCCTGAATTCAAAGTTTGGTACAAATCTTCCAGTTGAGGCGCCAGAAAATTCCAATCGTCTAGTACCTGTTGCATGCGCTGGGCAATGCCCGTCGCATAATGGGCGGTGCTGAGGTCGCGGGATACGACGACCAATTGACCGTCGCGCGATCCGTCTTTGTAAGTAGCTAATTTCATGTTGGGTCTCGAACTTGGTTTTCAGAAGTGATGCCTGAATCCTGATGCCTTCACATTTGCAATTGATTCAAAGCCACACTTCAGTTTAACCAATCTGAGACGCTCTAGAATTTCAATCAGCCTTCAATATGACTGCCACCGCCCAAATCACCACACTGCCTCGGCGCCAGCATTTGCTCGCGTTAGGTCTTTTGGTGGCGGCTTTGCATCTGTTCCTGCTTATTTCCAGCACCCACTTTTGGCGCTTACAAGACGAGTCGCCCAAAACGGGCCCATTGCAAACGCGCGTCCTTCACACCGAAACCGTCAAGCCTAACAATACACCCACCGAAAAGCCACCCTCGACTGCAATTGGCAAGCCGCCCATCCCGGCACCCCAGCCAATAGCAAGCAAGCCGAACAACACGGATGCAGGCATGCAGGCAACGGCATCGGCAGCCCTTCCAGCGCCACCCGACAGCGCGAACGAATTGCCTGCAAGCACAGACATGCAAACCAATGCGGTCGCCAGTAATGCGCCCCAAACCCCAGAACCTGAGCCTCCTGTAGAGACAAGCTCGAAGGAGGTCCCGAAAGCACCGCTAACGCAATGGGCCAAGCTGGTCAATTTTCCAGACAGTACGCAAATCAATTACCGCTTAACGGGCCAAGAGCGAGGCCTGACCTATCACGCAACGGGCGCGCTGAAGTGGCAAGTAAAAGCGGGGGCCGATTTGCCCAAAGCCTACGAGGCCGAACTTCGTGTCAGAGCATTCTTGGTCGGCAACCGTGTGTGGCGCAGTGTTGGCCAACTCAGCGATGGCGGGTTGGCACCCAAGCGGTACTCCGACAGCTGGCGAGGAGAACGTGCAGCGCATTTTGAAACCGATCAACAAAAAATCAGTTTCAGTGGCAATTTGCCCAGCGCACCCTTGCTGCCAGGCGCACAAGATCAAGTGAGTTTGTTCATACAAATGGCCGCCGCAGTCGCATCACAGAATTTCACAACTGGCGCAGAACTGATGATTCAAACGGCCACTGCACGCGATGCTGTCAACTGGACCCTTACCTACAAAGCCGATGAGTTCATTGACGTCAATGGCGACCGCTTGGAAACTCAGCGCTGGCTGTGTTTGCCACGCGGCAAGTTCGACAGCCAAATTGAAATGTGGCTGGCCAAGTCTTTGGCTGGTCTGCCAGCACGCATCAAAATTTCGCAAGTGAGCGGCAATTTCATCGACATGGAAATGCGCAGTTCAGAACCCTTGCCACCACTTGAAAATTAAGCGCCGTACAAGGCCTTGAAAAAAATATCTCGGATCCCCATCTATTTGGGACAGACTTAAGACAGAATGTCATCATGAACTTGTTGTACGAATCCGAATCCTTTGCCGTCATGCACGTGTTGGCCAACGACACGGGCGAAGAAAACAAAGCCTCTAAGCCCCCCATGCTCGAGCGACACGGCTTTGAAATTGTCGACAAGCGCTCTGGCAAAGAAGTCTATTTAGACGGCTCTTGGGCCGAGATGTTCCAAATGCACATTCAAGCGTGGCAACAAAACACGCCCACGCAAGAAGAAGTTGAAGATACCCTTGAAAAGTACACCGGCTTGGCACAGCAGCCCGTTGTAGTTCACTAATTGGCAACTAAGTTGCCTGCTTAGGCAACTCATCCCGATCGGGCACAGCCACCCACCGGTACAGCGGCGCCACAATCAACAGCACAGCAATCAATCGGCACACCTGAAATGCCGTCACCACTGGCGCACCCAACTCCAACACTTTGGCTGTGATGGCCATTTCTGCAATGCCGCCAGGTGACGTACCCAAGATCAAGGTGGCAGGATGCAAGCCTGTAGACCAAGCCAATGCCCACCCGAACATGACTGAAGCCAGCATCATGCCCAAGGTGCCCAAAGCCACTGACCACAACCATTTGGGCGCGGTGCGAACAAAATCGCGCTTGAAGCGCACACCCAAACTGATGCCAATGAAGAGCTGCGCCAGGTTGGACATTTCTGGCGTTATTGCCGTCCACTGCACTCCGAACAGCGTCAGGCCCATGGCCACCAACAAGGGTCCCATGAACCAAGGGTTGTTGCGTTTGATGGCATTCATGAACAACGCGCCCGCGCCAGTGGCCAATGCCAAGTAAAAAATACCCGGCCATTCCAACAGACGTGGACCGGGCAGCAAGCTGCTGTTAACTTGAAGACCCCATTGCGATTGAAACCATTGCATGCCAAACGGCAAGCAGACCACCACCAGCACCAAACGCAAACTGTGAGAAGCGGCAACCAAATCAGACCGGGCTTTGTTGCGATCCGCCAACAGGGTCATTTCAGATGCCCCGCCAATGGCACTTGCAAAGTAAGTTGTGGCGCGCAAGCTTTGGGGCGCCATTACAGGTAGATCGGTCGCACTGCGGTATTGCAACCAAAGACCAAAGCCATAGCCCAAGGCCAGTGCCCACAAAATACCCAACACAATGGCCCACCACAAACTGATCACCAATTGCCCGACTTCGGCCGTGAAATACAAACCCAATGCAGCACCAATGACCCACTGCCCCACATTGCGCAAATAGCCAGAACTCCGTGTAGGCGCTCCCGCAATGGAGCAGGCCGCTACGCCCAGCAAAGGGCCCAGCATCCAAGGGATGGGCGTGCGCAACCATTGGCACAGCAAAGCCGAGGCCAAGGCCACCAACAAGGTCAGGCTAATTTGGAAGAAATACGGCAAAGCGGAAAACACCTTAGCAACCACACCCATGGGGCGCAGTCGACATCTTCAGTTTTTCAAGCATGCTTGCGAATGCTGTCGGCCAAGGTGTTGACCATCTGGTCTATGTGTTCTTTTTCCACAATGTAAGGCGGGCAGAGCACCAAGTTTTCACCAGCAGATCGAACCAACACGCCTTTGTTGAAACAGTCCAAGAAAATGTCGTAAGCCCGCTTGCCAGGCGCGCCCGGAATGGAGGCCAATTCCACGGCGCCCGCCAAACCTAAGCTTCGAATGCCAATCACATTGGGCAAACCTTTGAAAGCACTGTGCATGGCATCGCCCAACACGGGGCCCATTTGGCCCGCACGGGCAAACAGATTTTCTTCTTTCAGCAATTTCAAGGTGGCAATGGCTGCTGCACACGAGACAGGATGACCCGAGTAGGTATAGCCGTGGAAAAATTCGATGGCGTAATCGGGTGCGCCCGAATTCATCATGGCGTCGTAAATGAAATCACGGCAAACCACGCCGCCCAAAGGAATGACACCATTGGTGACACATTTTGCAAAGTTGAGCATGTCGGGCACCACGCCGTAGTAGTCAGCGCCAAAGTTGGTTCCCATGCGGCCAAAGCCAGTGATCACTTCGTCAAATATCAACAAAATGCCGTGCTTGTCGCAAATTTCACGCAGACGCTTGAGGTAGCCCTTGGGCGGCAAATACCAACCTGCAGAACCAGCCACCGGCTCCACAATGATGGCCGCCACGTTGCTGGGGTCGTGCAGCGCCAAAATGCGGCCCTCCAACTCCAACAAGGGGTCTTCTTGCCATACAGGCTCCTCGTTGTGGATGTAGGCGTGGTTGACGGGGTCGTGAATGAAACGCATGTGGTCTACGCGGGGCAACAATTGCGCGCCGTAGACTTTGCGGTTGGCCGGCAAGCCACCCACACTCATACCGCCAAAGTTGACGCCGTGATAGCCCTTTTCGCGGCCAATGAACACGTTGCGGTGGCCTTCACCTCGGGCACGGTGATAGGCCAAGGCCACCTTCAAGGAGGTGTCTGCAGCTTCTGAACCCGAGTTGCAAAACAGCACTTTGTTCAAATCGCCTGGACACAAATCGGCAATCATTTGGGCCGCTTCAAAGGCCTGGTCGTTGCTGATTTGAAAGGCAGTGGCGTAATCGAGGGTGTCGAGTTGCTTTTTAATGGCTTCGGCAATGGGCCTGCGGTTGTGCCCCGCGCCCACGCACCACAAACTGGAAATACCATCGACCACTTGGCGGCCGTCGTGGGTGGTGAAATGCATGCCTTCTGCGGCCACAAACACGCGGGGCGCTTGCTTGAAATGGCGGTTGGCCGTAAAGGGCAACCACTGGTGGTCCATGTTGAAGGCTGCTGCGCTTGCAGGATGCTGGATTTGTGGGGTAGACATCTGATCACCTCGCCGCCCCAAGGGGCATTAAATTCATCAAATGAGCAGTGTAAACCCGACAAAGCCTGACTTTTGGCAAAGCCAGCGCGTCCCTGCGACAATGTCGCCTATGAATCACGCATTTATTCTCACGCTATCCTGCCCAGACAGAACGGGCATCGTGCACGCCGTTTCTGGCTTTTTGCTAGAGCGCGGCGGCAACATTGAAGAAGCCGCTCAGTACAACGACCACGCCACCGGTCTATTTTTTATGCGGGTGCAGTTTGCCTGCGACCAAGTCAGCGAAGCAGATTTGCGGACGCAACTTGAAAGCTTTGCCACCTCATTTGGCATGAACTGGAACTTGCACAGCACCACCCAGCCCATGCGCACGGTCATCTTGGTCAGCAAAGAAGGCCACTGCCTGAACGACTTGCTGTTCCGCTGGAAAAGCGGTTTGCTGCCCATCGACATTCGCGCCATTGTGAGCAATCACCGCGAGTTCTACCAATTGGCGGCCAGCTACAACGTGCCCTTTCATCACATCCCCGTTACGGCAGCCAACAAAGCCGAGGCAGAAGCCAAACAATACGAGATCATTCAATCGGAAGGTGCCGAGTTGGTGGTGTTGGCACGTTACATGCAAATTTTGTCGGACGATCTGTGCCGCAAGTTGTCGGGCCGTGCCATCAACATTCATCACTCCTTCTTGCCCAGCTTCAAGGGTGCCAAACCCTATTACCAAGCACACGATCGCGGTGTCAAACTGATTGGTGCCACTGCGCACTACGTCACTGCCGACTTGGACGAAGGCCCCATCATTGAGCAAGACGTTGCGCGTGTAGACCATTCCAAAACAGTGGAAGACCTCACCACCCAAGGCCGCGACACCGAGAGCCAAGTGTTGGCCCGTGCCGTCAAATGGCACAGCGAACACCGGGTGCTGCTGAACGGCCACAAAACCGTCATCTTCAAATAATGCTGAATCGCTTTTTTCTTTGAAAGCTTTGACATGAACGCCATCACCAACACCGATGCACTGACTCGCGCAGACCGCCAAGCTCAGGTTGTTGCAGCACTGAGCGCGGTGCTGCCCAAGCATGCCTTGCTGTACACCTTAGAAGACACTGTGCCCTTTGAGTGCGATGGCCTCACGGCTTATCGGGAACGTCCCCTGGTGGTGGCATTGCCTGAAACTGAAGCCCAAGTGCAAGCTGTTCTGAAGGCTTGTCATGCCCTGGCCGTACCTGTGGTGGCGCGCGGTGCAGGCACCGGCTTGTCGGGTGGTGCCATGCCTCACAAACTGGGCGTGACCTTGTCCATGGCCAAGTTCAACCAAATTGTCAAAATGGATGCCGTCTCACGCACTGCGGTGGTTCAATGTGGTGTGCGCAACTTGGCCATCTCAGAAGCGGCTGCACCTCTAGGCTTGTATTACGCACCCGACCCGTCCAGTCAAATTGCCTGCACCATTGGCGGCAACGTGGCCGAAAACTCTGGCGGTGTGCACTGCTTGAAGTACGGCCTCACTTTGCACAACGTGCTCAAGGTCAAAGGTTTTACGATTGAAGGCGACCCCGTCACCTTTGGCAGCGACGCATTGGACACGACGGGCTTTGATTTACTCTCGGTACTGGTGGGCAGCGAAGGCATGTTGGCCATTACCACCGAAGTAACGGTGAAGTTGGTGCCAAAGCCTCAATTGGCACGCTGCATCATGGCCAGCTTTGACGACATTCGCAAAGCAGGTGATGCGGTGGCTGCAGTCATTGCCGCCGGCATCATTCCAGCCGGCTTGGAAATGATGGACAAGCCCATGACTGCTGCGGTCGAAGATTTTGTGCACGCAGGATACGACCTGAATGCAGAAGCCATTTTGTTGTGCGAAAGCGATGGCACGCCCGAAGAAGTAGCAGAAGAAATTGGCCGCATGAGCGACGTGCTGCGGAGCTGTGGCGCCACGGCCATCACCGTGAGCAAAGACGAAGCTGAACGCTTGCGTTTTTGGAGCGGCCGCAAAAATGCTTTCCCTGCATCGGGCCGCATCAGCCCAGATTACATGTGCATGGACTCCACCATTCCACGCAAACGTTTGGCCGATATTTTGTTGGCCATTGCCGAGATGGAAAAGAAATACCAACTGCGTTGCGCCAATGTGTTTCATGCAGGCGATGGCAATTTGCATCCGCTCATCTTGTTTGATGCAAACGATGCCGATCAAATGCACCGATGTGAATTGTTTGGCGCCGACATTTTAGAAACCAGTGTGGCCATGGGCGGCACCGTCACTGGCGAGCACGGCGTGGGCATTGAAAAACTCAACAGCATGTGCGTGCAGTTTTCAACGGAAGAAAACGCGCAGATGTTTGCTCTGAAAAAAGCTTTTGACCCCATGGGTTTGCTCAACCCTGGCAAAGTCATACCGACCCATAATCGCTGTGCCGAGTACGGCAAGATGTTGGTGCGCGGCGGGCAAATTTCACACCCCGATTTGCCGCGATTCTAAGGAACCACTGCACTTTGAAAACCCAGCCACTGCGCTGGGTTTTTTGTATCAACGATGGCCAAAAATAGCGGTACCCACGCGCACGCACGTGCTGCCCTCTGCAATGGCCGCCTCTAAATCACCCGTCATGCCCATGGACAAAGTGTCCAGCTTCAAGCCTGCCGCATTCAAACTGTCGAACAAGGCTTTGGCTTGACGGTGAACTGAACGCGCGGCCGCTTCGTTTTCTGCGGGCTCGGGAATGGTCATGATGCCGCGCAACTGAAGGTTTGGAAGTTGTGCAACAGCCTGCGCCAACGCCAAGAGATCGGTGGGCGACACGCCCGATTTGTTGCTGCCGCCATCGACATTCACTTGCAAGCAAATTTGCAACGCAGGCAGGTGTACAGGCCGCTGCGCAGACAAGCGCTCGGCAATTTTCAAGCGGTCTATGCTGTGGACCCATGCAAAGTTTTCGGCCACCAGCTTGGTTTTGTTGCTTTGAATGGGGCCAATGCAATGCCACACCAAGGGCAAATCTGCCAATGAAGCGATTTTGTCGACGCCTTCTTGAATGTAGTTTTCACCGAATGCCAACTGCCCTGCAGCAAATGCATCGCGCACAGCTTGCGCTGGCATGGTTTTGGACACGGCCAACAATGAAACCGCATCTGCGGGGCGACCAGCCGCAAGAACTGCAAGCTCAATTCGCTTGCGCACTTGGGCGAGGTTGGCGGAAACTGAATTGCTCATGCAACAAGCTTACCAAATCCCAGAAGCCCCAAAAAACGCCCCTGCTTGGCAACACGTTTTGCATTTGGCGCGCAGTCTCGATGCATCGGATGTGCATTGGTCAACCGGTGAAGCACCTTGGTTGCGCATCGACGGTCACCTCAAGCGCTTAACAGACTGCCGCAAAACACATGACCCGCAAGACCCTGCCCTGACCCATGCATTGAGTGCGTCTGCGGTGCACTGCATTCGAAATGGTTTGTTGTTGGCCCATGCCAACTTAAGCCCCTCAAACGCCGCACCTCACCCTCACAACAACCTCGATTTCGCAGTGACGCTGCCTGCACTAGGGCGCTTTCGCGTCAATGCCTTTGAGCAAGCCCGTGGACCGGCCTTGGCGGTGCGTTTGATCGCTCAGCATTTACCCAGTTTGTCTGACCTTAAAGCGCCACCATGCGTTGCCAGCTGGGGCTTTCAGCGACATGGTTTGGTACTGATCACAGGCCCCACCGGCAGCGGAAAATCGACGCTGCTGGCAGCCTTGTTGCATCACATCAACACCCACCGGGCGGCCCACATTTTGACCTTGGAAGACCCGATCGAGTTCATCCACACACCTCAGCAAAGTTTGGTCCACCAACGCGAAGTGGGGCGCGACACGCCTGACTTTGAGTCGGGCTTGCGTGCCGGCCTGCGTGAAGACCCCGATGTGTTGCTGGTGGGCGAGCTGCGCGACAGCACCACCATCCGTCTGGCACTGACTGCTGCCGAAACAGGCCACTTGGTCTTGGCCACCTTGCACACCGCCAGCGCGCCTCAAGCCTTAGATCGTTTGGTGGACGCATTTCCTTCTCATGAAAGAGAAAGTGTGCAGGCCTTGTTTGCAGAAAGTCTGGTGGCGGTATTGGCCCAAACCCTGTGTCCTCACCGGTCGGGGCAGGGCCGGGTGGCCGCCCATGAAGTCATGGTGGCCACGCCAGCCGTGCGCAATTTGCTGCGCGAGGGCAAAGTCAGCCAGCTTTACGCCTTGTTGCAGACCGGACAAAGCGTAGGCATGCAAACCTTGGACCAAAGCTTGCTGCGCTTGTTTCAAAGTCAAGAGATCACGCTAGGGACACTCAAGAAGCTTTGCAAATACCCGCAAAACTCAAAACTGATAGACAATCAGGCTTAGAAGATTGACGTTTTGTGCAGTCTTTTTGTCCACCCTTTTATTCAAACCCAAACACTGAATTCACCATGAGTAGCCTGAACGCCAAAACATACGAATCCGCACCCTCACAACATGTGGCCTTTTTAGGCCTGGGCGTCATGGGCTATCCCATGGCAGGTCACTTGGCACGCGCGGGTCATGCGGTCACGGTTTACAACCGCAGCGAAGCCAAATCAGCAGCATGGTGTCAAGAATTTGCAGATTCAAAGCAGCCAGCACATGCACCCACACCCCGCGAAGCCGTTAAAAATGCCGACATCGTGTTTTGCTGTGTTGGCAACGACGACGATTTGCGTGCCGTGGTGTTGGGCCCAGACGGCGCTTTTGCGGGCATGAAAAAAGGCGCTATTTTTGTCGATCACACCACCGCATCCGCCAACGTTGCACGCGAGCTCTACGAAACAGCCAAAGCCCACGGCCTCAACTTCATTGACGCGCCTGTGTCTGGCGGTCAAGGCGGCGCCCAAAATGGGTTGCTCACCGTGATGTGTGGCGGTGATGCCGCCATCTTTGAAGCCACCAAGCCCGCCGCCATGGCCTTCTCACGAGCCTACACGCTCATGGGCGAATCAGGCGCTGGCCAACTCACCAAAATGGTCAACCAAGTGTGCATTGCTGGCTTGGTTCAAGGTTTGTCAGAAGCGGTTGCTTTTGGCCAAAAAGCAGGCCTCGACATGAACCTGGTGTTGGATGTCATTGGCAAGGGCGCCGCACAAAGCTGGCAAATGGACAACCGCGGCAAAACCATGGTGGTCGACAAATTTGACTTTGGCTTTGCAGTCGACTGGATGCGCAAAGACTTGGGCCTGGTCATGGACGAAGCCAAACGCAATGGTGCACGCTTGCCTGTGACGGCTTTGGTCGATCAGTTCTATGCCGATGTGCAGCAAATGGGAGGCAAGCGTTGGGACACTTCTAGCCTGATCAAACGCTTGAAATGAACAATTTGAGAGTGGCTTGCTTAACTTGAAGCCATTGTCTTGAAGCCATTCAGCCATCAAAAAAGGGCTCTGAAATTCAGAGCCCTTTTTTCTTATGGCTTGTTGCTTGGGGCACTCCCCCTGCTATTTACAGCTTAGGTTGTGCCTGTGGCGAAAGCGGCTGTGCACTGATGCGCTTGAGCTCTTCCTCGGTGATGCTTTCAAACACACGCACCACCTTGACCACACCACTGACGCTGCCACTGCGTGCAATCTCAGAGGCGCGCTGCGCTTCACGGGGGGTAACGCGGCCCATCAGGTACACAACACCGCGCTCGGTGATGACTTTGAAAGCATTCGATTGCAGGTCTTTGGCATCGACCAACAGGGCCTTGATTTGACCTGTGGTGATTGCGTCTTTGGAACGCTGCGTGAGTGAACTGGCAGGCTCAATGGCCAAGTCGTTGACCACGGAGCTGACGTTTTCTTGGCTTTTGGCCAAACGCTCGGCACGCTCTTTTTCTGCTGCCGAGCTGACTTCGCCAGTGAGCAGCACCATGCGGTTGTAGCTGGTGACATTGACATGTGCCGCATTGCTGAGGTTTTGGCGCAAACCTTGAGCGGTGCGCAATTCAATGCCTTCATCTTCTAACTGAATACCTGTGGTGCGGCGGTCAATGGCCACCATGCCACTCATCACGGCGCTGCCCACCACCAAAGGGGCACAAGCTGAGAGGCCGGTCACCACGGCACTGACGGCCAAACCAGAGAGCATCCAACGTTTGAAATTGAGTTTCACTTGCATCGTCCTTAAAGAATCTTTTGTCATTTTAATCGGGTCGGCTTTGAATGTGAATGTTGGTGCGCATTAAGAAAGGGTATCTTGATCGCCCATGAGTTGCGCGTCAACGCCATCACACAAACAATGCAAAGCCAAATGTTGAACTTCGCGAATACGGGCTGCACGGTCGTGCGGAATACCCACATGCACATCGGTTTCGCGCAAAGCCTTGGCCACTGCCCCACCGCCTTTGCCCGTGAGGGCTATCACGGTCATGTCGCGCTCGTGCGCTGCATGCAAAGCGCGCATCAGCCCTTCTTCTTCGCCGTGCGCTGTGAGCAACATCAAGACATCACCCGCTTGACCTAAAGCTCGCACCTGACGTGCCAATCCGGCATATGCAGGGTCGCCTAAGCCTTCGTGGCGCAGGGCGATGGCGGCCAACTCCGGGCGCTCACGCTCAAAGCCACCCACAAACAGGCTGGCGAAATAATGCGCCAGCGCGGCGGCGCTTCCCTCACCGCAGACCATGACTTTGCCGCCACTGGTGACACAGGCCATGAGTGCTTGTACACCCGCGTCCAGGGGCTTGGCCAGTGTTTCGGCGGCCTGGTACTGCAGGTCGGCACTGTCGATGAAATGTTGCTGAATGCGCAGGTCTAACATGAGTAGCATGATACCCGCAGGTGATGCAAGACCCTCTATTTAGAACCCGGCGCCAGCATCAAAGGCCGCCTTCTGCCAAACCACGCCCTCTGGCTCCCACGCCACAACATCGAAACGGCTGGGCGGCAGGCGTTGGCAACGCCACAAATAGTAGCGTGCCGCAAAGACAATTCGCCGCTGCTTGGTAAGGCTGACGCTGGCCAGCGCGCCACCAAATTGACGAAGTGCGCGCTTTCTAACTTCGACAAATACCAAGGTGCCGTCGGTTTCTTGCAAAATGAGGTCAATTTCGCCACCACCCCTGCCTGGCGTTCGATAATTGCGGTGTAACAAGCGCAAGCCCTGTTGTTGTAAAAAGTAAAGCGCCGCATCTTCTGCAGCATCGCCAGATTGTTTGGTAGTTTGCTTGCGACTGGTTGGCATACTGCTTTGATTTGAAGGACCAAGGAACCCCATTGACGTCGATTTACAGCCATGCCTTTTTAGCCGCCCGCGAGGCAGTGGGTCCGCAAAACCACCCCGTCAGCACACTCTATGTGGTGGCCACCCCCATTGGCAATCTGTCAGACATCACGCTGCGCGCTTTGTATGTGATTGAAAGGGCCGACACCCTGGCCTGTGAAGACACACGGCACACTCAGCAACTGCTGCGCGCCTACGGCTTAGACCGCAACAGTGCCCAACTGCTGGCAGTGCACCAACACAACGAAGCCGAGGCCGCTGCGCAAGTGATTGAGCGCTTGGCACAAGGACAACGCGTGGCCTACGTGAGTGATGCAGGCACACCCGCCATCAGCGACCCCGGCGCACGCTTGGTGGCCGCCGTGGCTGCGGCAGGCTACAGAGTCATGCCGCTACCGGGTGCAAGCAGCGTGACCGCCTTGCTCAGTGCCGCAGGCATGACGGGTGAAGGCGGTTTTGTGTTCTCTGGCTTTTTGTCGTCGAAGGCTGCAGAACGCCAACGCGCCATTGAAACACTTCAGGGCGAGTCGCGTGCCGTGGTGCTTCTTGAAGCGCCGCATCGCATTGAAGCTTTGGCACAAGCTTTGTCTGTTTTGGGTTCGCGCTTGATCACGGTAGGCCGTGAGTTGACCAAGCAGTTTGAAACGGTGCTCACCCTCGAGGCCCAAAAACTGCCCGCATGGTTTGCAGAAAAAGCCGATCATGTACGCGGTGAATTTGCCTTGATCATTCACGCCATCGACAAACCCAAGCAAGACATCAGCGAAGCTTTGGACGCCAACAGTTTGCGCACCTTGAAATTGTTGCTCACTGAGTTGCCGTTAAAAACAGCTGTGAAGCTAACCAGCGACATCACTGGCGCTTCCAAAAATGTGGTTTACGACACTGCGCTTCTTTTGAAAAAGGGCTTGGACTAGCAATAATATTTGCGGTGCATCGGCGAGTGAGACACCCCTTGATAACTTAACGTTTGCGCAGCCCCAGCCAAATCACGGTACCCACCACCAAAACTGCGCCGACCAATTGAATGGGCGCAATGGCTTGGTCTAACAAGGCCCACGCCAAGACCAGGGCAAAGACGGGCTCAACGTTCATGATGGCCGAGTTGCCCACCACGCCCAAACGAGGTAGCACCGTGAACAAAATGGTGAACGCCGTACCATACAAAAAGGTCAACATGCCCAAGCCCCACCAGCCTGCTGGCGCATTGGGCAAATGAAAGCCGCCTTGGCTAAAGGCCGCTGCCACAGCCAATACACCGACCAAAGACATTGAAGAAAAGGTACGCAAACGGCCATCTAAACCGGCAGTTTCGTGTTGGGTGTAGACCAAGGCCAAGCCAAAGGTGGCAGAGGCCGCCAAGGCAAACGCCACACCACTGCCAATTTGCGACCAGTGTTCGGAGGCGCCCAAGCCAGAAGCCGCACCCAATACATCCAAGGCCAAAGCCAAGCCAACCAAGATGACAGGCATGCTCCAGAGCACCGCTTTTTCGGGTTGGTGCTTGTAGAGGACGCGCGCCCAAAATGCTGTGGACAGCGGATAAGTGTTGAAAGCCAGCAAGGCCAAAGCCACAGGCAATCTGGCCACTGCAGAATACAAACACACGCTCTGAACAGCAATGATCAAGCCGATGAGGGGCAAGTATTTCTTGTGACGCGGCGAGAGTTGAATTTGCACTTTCTGCTGCCACAAAATCAAACCCACCACCAAAGCTGTCAAGGCGCTTCGAAAGCTCACAGCCGTGATCACATCGACGCCGTGGTTGAAGGCAAAGCGTGCCGCAACATGGTTGGCGCCCATCATGAAGGCCACCAACAACAAGGTGGCAAACGCCGTCACAGACAGGGCTTTGGTTTGCTCAGTCATGCGTTCACGGTGCGGGATAAAGGCCACGCACTTGAGCATGCAATCGACTGAGGCCCAACAGCGCGTCGGTGTAAGGCGTGCTGATTTGGGTCAATTGACCCAACTCTTGCACGCTGCTGACCAGCGCGTCTAGCTCTACTGTTTTTCTGGCTTCTACGTCTTGCAACATGGAGGTTTTGAAGGCGCCAAGCTTCATGGTGACCGCATGCCTGTCTTCGGGCGTTTGGGCAATGGGGATGCCAATTTTTTCACCAATGGCTTTGGCTTCTAGCATCACCTTCGAGACAAAGTCGCGTACCAGATCGTCTTTCAAAATGAGATCGGTGGTGGCGCCTGTGATGGCACTGATGGGGTTCACCGTCATGTTGCCCCACAGTTTGTACCAAACGTCTTTTTGAATTTGTGCAGAGGCACTGGCGTTAAAACCTGCTGCCTGCAAATCGGCCACCAACTGTTGTATGCGTGTGCTGACCTTGCCATTTTGTTCAGCAGGCTCGCCCAGAATCAAGCCTTGGCCAAAGTGATGCCGCACCACCCCCGGTGCATCGAGTGAACAACTGGCATGCACCACACAGCCAAGCACATGATGGGCTGGGATGGCTTTGGCAATTAGCCCATCTGGATCGATGGTGTTAAGCGTTGTGCCCTGCAATGTGCCACCAAAACCCTGAAAGAACCACCAAGGCACACCGTTCATGGCCGTCATGACCATGGTGTTGGGGCCCAACAAAGGTGCAATGCCTTTTGCAACATCGGCCATGGCGGGCGCCTTGACCGCCACAATGACCAAATCTTGAGGACCTAAGTCTGCAGGCTGCGCAGACACTTTGACATCTGCCTTTAGGCGAGTATCTGGTGCTTGCGTTTGCACACACTGCAGGCCGTTTTTTTGCAAAGCGTCTATGGTGGTACCGCGGGCCACCACACTCACCTCGTGACCGGTTTGAGCCAAATGCACACCGATCCAACCACCAATGGCGCCTGCGCCAAAAATGCAAACTTTCATAAACGATAGCTTTCTTCGGGTCGCACCAAACTGCGGTCTACTTGTCTGATGAGGGCGTCAAGCACATCGGTGCCGGCACCATGATTGGGATTGAACTGCAGTGCGTCGCGCGTGCATTTGGCAGCAATGGCTTCACTCACTGGAATGACAGCTTGTGGGCCGCCCATGCTGAACGTAGCGAGTTGAATTTCACAGGCGCGCTGCAACGTCCACAAAATGGCGAAAGTTTGCGGCAGTGTGGCGCCCCAAGACAACAAACCATGGTTGCGCAAAATGACCGCTTGCTTGTTGCCAATACTGCTGAGCAAACGGGGCGCTTCTTCACCGTGAATGGTGATGCCTTCAAAGTCATGGTACGCAATCATGTCGTGCAATTGCGCTGTGTAGAAATTGGTTTGTTGCAAACCATCTTTCAAACATGCCACCGAAATGCCTGCTGTGGTGTGCGTGTGCATCACGCAATGCGCCCCAGGCAGGCCATCGTGAATGGCGGCATGCACAGTAAAGCCTGCTGGGTTGACAGGATAGGGTGAGCCATCCAAGACCTTGCCCTGAATGTCAATCTTCACCAAATTACTGGCAGTGACTTCGCTGTAATGCAAACCAAAAGGGTTGATTAAGAATTGTTTTTGTGAGCCACTCACTTCTTGCGGCAAACGCAAGGTGATGTGGTTGTAAATCATCTCGGTCCAGCCCAAAAAAGCAAACACCCGGTAGCATGCAGCCAACTGCACACGCGCCTCCCATTCTTTGGGGTGCACTTCGTGATGCAATGACCGAACTGGCGGTAACTGATGCGTCAACATGGTCAATACACCTGGCCAGACGTGGGCAACTCAATGCCGGCATTGGGCTTGAATTTTTTAACCAAGGCCGCGGTTTGGCGCACCAAAATTTGGGTGTCTAAACCGACTGCCACAAACAAAGCGCCCAAGGCCAAATAATGTTTGGCTTGTGCTTCGTCCGACGTCAATATGCCAGGCGCTTTGCCTGCCTTCAAAATGCGTGCAATGGCATCTTCAATGGCGGCCTGAACTTCGGGGTGATTGGGATCGCCCACATGGCCCAAAGACGCAGACAAGTCAGCGGGGCCAATGAACACACCATCCACACCAGGCGTGTTGGCAATCGCATCGAGATTTTTTAAAGCTTCACGTGTTTCGGCCTGAACCAATAAGCAAACATGTTCGTTGGCCTCTTTGGTGTAGTTGGGAAACATCCCCCAACGAGAAGCACGTGCACCCCCCATGCCGCGGATACCGCCCTTGCCATCGTTCTGTGGATAACGCATGGCCTGCACCAAGTGCGCAGCTTGTTCGGGTGTGTCCACCATGGGAATCAACAGGGTTTCTGCACCCAAATCCAAATATTGCTTGATCAATGCCGCGTCACCTACCGGTACACGTGCAATCGCATTGTTCACAGGATAGGCTGCAATGGCTTGAAGCTGCTGCTGAATGCTTTGCAAATTGTTCGGCGCATGTTCGCCATCGATCAGCAACCAATCGAAGCCGGCCATGGCGCAAATCTCTGCGCTGTAGCTGTTGGCCAAGCCTACCCACAAACCAATTTGCGCTTGCTTTTCAGAGATGGCTTTTTTGAAACGATTGACAGGAGTTTTCATGTGGCTTCTTTCAGTTGAATTTAAATTGCAGACGACCTAAGGGGCCGTAGTCTGCGTCGAACACATCGCCCACTTTGGCAGGCACTGGTTTGGTGAATGAGCCGGCCAACACAATTTGACCGGCCTTCAAATGTTCACCCCAAGGCGCCAACTTGTTGGCCAGCCAAGCAATGCCCACGGCAGGGTGGCCTTGCACACCCGCCGCCAAACCCGTTTCTTCCACCACACCATTCAATTTGAGAATGGCACCGCACCAAGGCAAATTGGTGCTCAGTGGATTGACTTTTTCTGCACCCACCACAATGCCGGCATTGGCTGCGTTGTCGCTGATGGTGTCAAACACTTTCCGCATGACTTTGGTGTGACGGTCAAATTGCTCAATGCGTGAATCGATGATTTCGATGGCGGGTGTGACGTACTCAGTGGCAGCCAAGACTTCTTCAACGGTGACGTTGGGGCCTTGCAAATCCTTTTTCAAGACAAAGGCCAACTCAACTTCTACGCGTGGCACGACAAAGTCTGTGTAGGCAATGTCTAAGACTTTGCCTGGCGTGCAGGTGTACAACATGCTGTCGAGCAAGGTGCCGTAATCGGGTTCATCAATTTGACTGGCCTGTTGCATGGCACGCGAGGTGAGACCAATTTTGTGGCCAATCACTTGTCGACCTTGTGCCAATTGCAAGGCCACCCAAGCACGGCTCACACGGTAGCCATCTTCAATGGTCATGCCCGGAAAGCGTTTGGAAAAATGCTCAACTTGCTTGCGCGTGGTTTGCGCTTGCTGCAATTCAGCGGCCAGTTCTGCAATGCGTTGGGAATCAAACATGGCGTACTTTCAAAGGGCCGCAAACAAAGGATGGATATTGCTGTGTTTGTTGTCAAACACTTCGGGACCCACATCAATTTGCAAAGTGATGCCAATATGCCGTCTGGCAAAGACGTCCGCAAAGTGTTTTTTAGTGACCTCAACCAACAACTCACCAGCCCGCTGTTGAGTGGCTTCGCTTCGGCCCTTGCCCATGCGCACGTTCAAATAGACAAATGCGTAATCTTCAGAGCCCCCATGCGGGTTGTTGTCAAACTTTGCGGCTTGGCGGCCTGCCGTGCCGCCATCGGCCACAGCATAGTGAGGTGCAGGATACGCCAACACCCGCGTACCGCCCGTCGGAAAAACTTGTTTACCGGCTTCGTCGACCACGGTGAGCATGGCATCGGCCAAGTCACGGCACAAGACTTTCATATTGGTTTCGGTGTCGAGCTGTCCGGTGTAAAGAATGACTAAATGAGGCATGAGAAACTTTCAGTGTGAATTACAAACGGCTGGCACCCGCTGCATAAACTGCCGACGGATCTTTCAAAGTCTTGAGATTGAGCGAAGTTAGCAATTGGCCCGCCTCATCTGTGACTGGGCTGACGGGAAACACCACATTGATTTGTCCTGTGCCCGAGCTGGGAAAATAGGGCGTGACCACTTCAGCTTTGCCTTGGTACTGGTCCCAGCCCAACAAGCCAAGCAACATGGCAGTGTCGTGCATGAAACCTTCCCCATGGCCTTTGGCTGCGTATTCAGGCAGCATGGCGCAAAAGGTTTTCCAATCGCCGCGCTGCCACATTTCAACCACGCCGTGGTCTAACTGCTCTAAAAATGGACTCCACATTTTGTTGGCGTACTCTGGCGCCAAACCATTTTGTGCAAAGCGATGCGATAAGGAGCCGCTGGCAAAGAAAGCCACCTTGCCATCGTAGTGCTGCTCTACCGCGCGGCGCATGGCCCAACCCAATTGCGCACTTTCGGCCAATGAATGAACCATGCAAAGCGCAGAGACCGAAATCACTTTGTAGTGCCGATCGGCGTTCATGTAGCGCATGGGCACCAGCGTGCCGTACTCCAAAGCCAAGCTGGTGTGCTCGTGCGCCAAGGTTGTGACGCCTGCTTCATTGCAGGCCTTGGCCAAGATGTGCCCCAGTGCTGGGTTGCCGTCGTACTCGTACGGCATGTTGCTGATGAAGTGCGGCAATTCATTGCTGGTGTAGTTGCCTTTGAAATGCACTGCATTGTTCAAGTGATACGCAGAGTTGACCAACCAGTGCGTGTCAAACACCACGATGGTGTCTACACCCAAGGCGCGGCAGCGTCTGTCAATTTCGTGGTGGCCATCGATGGCGGCTTGGCGCGTGCCTTTTTGCGGTCCGTCCAACTCGCTCAAATACATGGACGGTACGTGCGTGATTTTGGCCGCGAGTGACACTTGTCCCATGCTCAAACTCCCCAATGAGGTATGTGGTGCGAGCCCATCGACACCGCTACGTTTTTAGGTTCGCAAAAAACTTCATAGCTCCAAGTGCCGCCTTCGCGGCCAGTGCCGCTGGCCTTGGTGCCGCCAAAGGGTTGACGCAAATCGCGCACGTTTTGGCTGTTCACAAAACACATGCCGGCTTCTACCGCTGCGGCCACGCGGTGCGCGCGGCCAATGTTTTCGGTCCACACATAACTGGACAAACCGTATTGAATGTCGTTGGCCAATTCAATGGCATGGGCTTCGTCGCGGAACGGAATGATGCAAGCCACAGGGCCAAAGATTTCTTCTTGCGCAATCTTCATGCGGTTGTCGACATCAGCAAACACCGTGGGCCACACAAAGTTTCCGTTCTTCACGCGGTCTGGTAAATCCACCGCATAGGAGGGTTTGTCCAAACCACCGCACAACATCGTGGCGCCCTCTTTAGGACCCAACTCAATGTAGCTTTTGACTTTGGCCAAATGCGCTTGGCTGATCATGGGACCCACGATGGTATTTTCGTCCAATGGATCGCCCACTGAAATGCGCTTGGCGCGCTCCGTGAACTTTTGCACGAAGTCTGCGTAGATGCTTTGCTGCACCAAGATGCGACTGCCCGCTGTACAACGCTCACCGTTGTTGCTGAAAATCATGAACACTGCAGCATCTAAGGCGCGTGGCAAATCGGCATCTTCAAAAATCACAAACGGCGATTTACCGCCCAGTTCCATGCTGAACTTTTTGAGGCCTGCACTTTGCACAATGCGATTGCCTGTGGCGGTGGAACCTGTAAATGAAATGGCGCGCACATCTGGGTGCGACACCAAGGGCTCGCCTGCATCGCGGCCATAACCGTGGACCAAATTCAACACGCCGGGTGGCACGCCTGCTTCCAAAGCTAACTCGCCCAATCGTGCGGCCGACATGGGCGACAACTCGCTCATCTTCAACACGGCCGTGTTGCCAAAGGCCAAGCAAGGCGCCACTTTCCAAGTGGCGGTCATGAAGGGCACATTCCAAGGACTGATCAACGCGCAAACACCCACAGGGTGAAACAGCGTGTAATTCAAATGGGTAGGCGTGGGATAGGTGTGACCGTCCACGCGGGTGCACATCTCTGCAAAGTAAGAAAAATTGTCAGCTGCGCGCGGCACCAATTGCTTGCCCGTTTGCGAAATGGTTTGACCGCAATCGCGCGTTTCTGTTTCTGCAATTTGGGGCACATGTTTGGTGATGAGTTCACCCAACTTGCGCATGATCTTGGCGCGCTCTGTGGCAGGTGTGCCAGCCCATTTTGGAAAAGCCGCTTTGGCTGAAGCCACGGCTTGGTTGACTTCTTCGGCGCCTCCCGAGGAGACTTCGGCCAACACTTCTTGTGTGGCAGGGTCGCGCGTTTCAAATGTGTGTGAGCTGGCAACGGCTTTGCCGTCAATCAAATGGTCGATGCGCATGTCTTTGTTCCTTTATTCTGTTCTTGGTTTGACAGGATTCACTCACCCAAGGTGTTGACCAATTCACCAACCCCTTCAATGCGAGTGACGATCACATCGCCCACATTGCAATTCACCACGCCATCGGGCGTTCCGGTCAAAATCAAATCTCCGGGTTGAAGCGTCATGAATGCACTGAAGTATTCAATCAAAGTGGGCACGTCAAAAATCATGTCGCGCGTGTGGCCGCTTTGTGTCACTTGGCCATTGACTGTGGTTTGTAAACTCAAATTCATGGGGCTGCCGTAGGCATCGTGAATATCTTTGGCGTCCACCCACCATGGTCCAATGGGCGTGCAGGTATCGCGATTCTTCACACGGAAGTTGGGGCGGTACCAATTTTCTAAATAGTCACGTATGGCGTAATCGTTGGCCACGGTGTAGCCGCCCACATAGTCGTACGCATTTTCTTTTTTCACATGCTTGGCGGTGCGGCCAATGACCACGGCCAACTCGCACTCGTAGTGCATGTAGGCTACGCCCTGCGGCCGGCGTGTGATGGCCTTGTGACCGATCAAAGACGCTTCACCTTTGACAAACACCAAAGGCTCTTCAGGCGCTTTGAACGCCAACTCTTTGGCGTGATCGGCGTAATTCAAACCCAAAGCCAAAATGGTTCTGGCCTGCGGCACAGGCGCCAAAGGCGGCAACCACACCACTTCGTCAAACTTCAAACGTTTGCCAGGCCAAGGGCTGCGCGTAAGCAACAACTCGCCGTCCGATTCAACGGCTTCGTGAATGGCGCCAGCCCATGCAATGCGTGCGTGTTTCATATGGCACCTCCCACGAATGTGTTGACCAAGGTGTCAAAACCATCGGCCGAAATTTCCACCACATCGCCTACCTTGGCGCGAGGGCGTTTGCCATCGGACAAGCAGTCGCTGCCGAGCAACAACACATCGCCTTCTTGAAACGTCATGAACTCAGAAATGTCTGACAGCAATGTTTGTGATTTGCGCACAGTGTCTGCGTAGTTCACACGCTGTACCTCTTTGCCATTCACCTTGACGGTGAGTACCACCGAGTCGGTCTTGACCTGCGCAATGCCCAGTGCTTTGGCGCCCACGCCCAAGAAGCCATCGACACATTTGAACTTCACAGGCGGTCTGTAATAGCTCTCGTGCGGAATGGACACATCATTGACCAATACACAGGCTGCGGGTTTTGCATCGGCACCGAACACCCACGCCAAATTGGCGCCAATGTCTACTTCGGGCACAAAACTTGGCAACGCAATGCTGCCACCAGCACCCGTAAACGTATTCGCTGTTTTGATGAACAGCACAGGTACTTTAGGCGCACCTTTGTGCGGCGCTTCAGGCATTTGCGGCGCTCTTAAATTCCACTCTTGCTGAAAATTCAGCAAGGCGCCATACACCGTGCCCTGCGGCCAAAAGCGTGTGTCGCTGTTTGAGTTTTGATTCATCTTGCTCATTCCATTTCTTCTACCGCCTCGTCCATTGGAGAGGTCTCCAGCTGAATCACGGCATCTAACAATTGATACAACTGCGCTAATTTTTGTTTGCCCAGTTCACTTTCCATCCAGGCGTAGTGCGCCTCAATGGCTTCTGACAACTTGGCCACTTTTGACAAGCCTAGCTTTGTAGCGCGCACCACGGTTCTGCGAGCATCTTGTGAGCAGCGGCTGCGCTCAATCAAGCCATCGCGCTCCATCCGCGTGAGAACACCCGTCAAGCTAGGTCCTAGTAAAAAGGCCTCCCGTGCAACACGGCCTGTTTCTACGCCCTCCGCTTCCTCTGTGCTGTTGGCGTGCTCACCCAATACACGCAACACTCGCCATTGCTGGTCAGACAGCCCATGTTCTCGAAGACTGGGGCGGGTGTGCGTCATCACCGCCTCGCGTGCTTGAAGCAGCAGACGAGGCAAATTGCGGTGAACGAAAGCTTGTTTTTTCATGTCGTCTTGATTTATTTAACATGTTAAATTAATTTCAAAGAGACGCGAAATCGGGTTAACCCGCTCTCTTGCCAGAATTTGCTGTGCAGGCTTGCACAGTGAGCCTTTGCAAAGGGAATAATTGAGCCATGCAAACGTCTTTTTTTGAAGCCCACCCCATCCGATTGGTCCAAGCGCCCATGGCCGGATCGCAAAACCACTTGTTGGCTGCGGCCGTTTTTAAAGCTGGTGGCCTCGGCAGTCTTCCTGCAGCCATGTTGAATGCCGATCAACTGCACAAAGAATTGACGGCCTTTCAAATGGCCGTCGCGGCAGACATCAACGCCACTGCATGGGGAAACTTCCTGCCGGTCAACGTCAATTTCTTTTGCCACACGCCGCCGTCAGCCCAACCAGAAAAAGAGTCTGCTTGGCGTCTCAAGCTTTCATCGGTTTATCAGTCGTACGGCATCGATCCCCTGTCTGTGGGTTCTGGCCCTGGCCGCGCACCGTTCAGCGAGGAAAGCCTATCGCTCATGGGCCACTTCAAACCAACCGTGGTCAGCTTTCATTTTGGTTTGCCCAAAGCCGAATGGGTGCAGCAACTCAAAGCTTGGGGCCTTCAAATTTGGTCGTCTGCCACCACGGTGTCAGAAGCCCAATGGCTAGAACAACACGGCGCAGACGCCATCATTGCCCAAGGCCTTGAAGCGGGTGGCCATCGCGGCATGTTTCTCACAGAAGATCTAAGTACCCAAGTGGGCACTTTGTCTTTGCTGCCTCAAATGGTGAAAGCGGTGAAGCTGCCCGTGATCGCGGCAGGCGGTATTTCTAGCGCTGCAGCTGTTAGCGCAGCCAAGGCCTTGGGCGCCAGTGCGGTACAAGTGGGCACGGCGTTCTTAACCAGCCACGAAGCCACCACCAGTACCTTGCACCGGCAAGCCCTGTTGTCAGAGGCCGCTCGCCATACCGCCTTGACCAACCTGTTCAGTGGCCGCCCTGCGCGCGGTATCGTGAACAAGTTCATGCAAGACTTTGGGCCCCTCAACTCAGAGGCGCCAGCCTTTCCTTTGGCCGCAGCCGCCGTTGCGCCTTTACGAGCCGCCGCAGAGGCCAAGGGTTCCGCTGACTATTCGCCTCTGTGGTCTGGCCAAAACGCCTCCGATTGCGAAGCCTTGCCCGCGGCTGACATCACGCACAAACTCTTGCAAGGGTGGGCATGATCTGGCCTTTTTCAAATTTGTTCCCGACAGGGTGTTAGGCTAGCAACATGGCCAAAGACAAAACGATTTTCACGTGCACCGATTGCGGTGGCACCACTCCACGCTGGTTGGGCAAATGCCCCGCGTGCGGCGCCTGGAACACCCTCATTGAAAGCACGGTCGACGCGGGGGGCAGCGCCAAAAACCGCTACACCAGCCAATTTCAAGCGCTGGCCAAAACCTCAGAGCTCACCAAACTAGGCGACATTGAAGCCACCGATGTCGACCGCAGCCCCACCGGCATTGAAGAACTCGACCGTGCTTTGGGCGGCGGCGTGGTGGAAGGCGGCGTGGTCTTGATTGGCGGCGATCCGGGCATTGGCAAATCCACCTTGCTGTTGCAAGCCTTGGATGCACTGCAACGCAAGGGCATGAACACCTTGTATGTCACGGGCGAAGAAAGCGGCGCCCAAGTGGCCCTGCGCTCCAGACGTCTGGGCTTGGACCACAGCCAAGTGCAGGTGCTGGCCGAAATTCAGCTGGAAAAAATCCTGGCCACATTGCAAACCGAGCGGCCCCACATTGCGGTCATCGACTCTATTCAAACGGTGTATTCCGACCAACTCACCTCGGCCCCAGGCTCGGTGGCGCAAGTCAGAGAATGTGCCGCTCACCTCACAAGGGCGGCCAAAGCCACCGGCACGGCCATCGTCTTGGTGGGCCACGTCACCAAAGAAGGTGCTTTGGCAGGCCCCCGTGTTTTGGAGCACATGGTCGACACCGTTTTGTACTTTGAAGGCGACACCCACAGCAGCTTCAGACTCATTCGGGCCATCAAAAACCGCTTTGGCGCGGTCAACGAGATTGGCGTTTTTGCCATGACCGAAAAAGGCCTGAAAGGTGTTTCCAACCCCAGCGCCATCTTTTTGTCGCAACACGATGAGCCCGTGGCGGGCAGTTGTGTCATGGTCACTTTGGAAGGCACCCGGCCTTTGTTGGTCGAGATTCAAGCTTTGGTTGACAGTGGTGGGCCCAGCCCGCGCAGGCTGTCGGTGGGCCTAGAAAGAGACCGCTTGGCCATGCTCTTGGCGGTCTTGCATCGCCATGCCGGGGTGGCTTGCATGGACCAAGACGTGTTCGTCAATGCCGTAGGCGGCGTTCGGATCAGTGAGCCAGCAGCAGACTTAGCGGTAATGTTAGCAATCACTTCATCACTGCGTGGCAAGCCCTTGCCCAAGGGTTTCATTGCCTTTGGTGAGGTGGGCTTGGCGGGTGAAGTGCGGCCAGCCCCCCGCGGCCAAGAGCGCCTCAAAGAGGCTGCCAAATTGGGCTTTACCGTGGCCGTGGTGCCCAAAGCCAATGCCCCCAAAAAGAACGACAAAAACTTTGAAGGCCTCACCATTTACCCGGTTGACCGCATCGAAGACGCCATGAACTGCGTTCGAGGACTTTAAGATCGGCGCATGAACTTCACCCAAATTCTCATTCCCATCGGCGTTATCGCTTTCATCGCTGGGGCTTGGCACCAATACCAATGGGCTGGCGTCGCCATCGCCAGTGGCGCAGTTGTGATGTGGATCTTGCTCCACTTCACGCGCATGGTGACCGTGCTCAGCCGTGCGGGCAATCGCCCTATCGGTCATGTCGCCAGCGCCGTCATGCTCAATGCCAAGCTCAAAAAAGGCGTCAACTTGATGCACGTCATCGCCATGACCAAGTCTTTGGGCGAGCGCCTGTCTGCTGAAAATGAGCAGCCCGAAATTTTCAAATGGACGGACACTGGCGACTCTTTTGTCACCTGCACCTTCCAAAGCGGAAAACTAAAGGCGTGGGAATTGACCCGTCCATCAGTCAGCGACACCGAAGAATCACCGCAGACAAACTGAATCTCCCTGAATATCCCCACCGAACCCTCGTAAAATGACAGTTTTGCGATTCAGGCAACAAAGGACAAAACAATGAGCACCGCAACCCCCTCAATGGAAGACCGTGACGGCAAAATCTGGATGGACGGTAAGATGGTCGAATGGCGTGACGCCAAGATCCACGTTCTGACCCACACGCTGCACTATGGCTGTGGTGCCTTCGAAGGCGTTCGTGCTTACAAAACCATCAATGGCACTGCCATTTTCCGTTTGCAAGAGCACACCGACCGCTTGTTCAACAGCGCCAAAATTTTGCGCATGAAGTTGCCTTTTACCAAAGAAGAAGTGAACGAAGCCCAAAAAGCGGTGGTCCGTGAAAACAATTTGGAAAGCGGCTACATCCGTCCATTGACATGGATTGGTTCGCAAAAGCTGGGCGTCAGTCCCAAAGGCAACACCATCCACCTGATGGTGGCCGCATGGACTTGGGGTGCATACCTGGGCGAAGAAGGCATGAAGCGCGGCATTCGCGTCAAAACTTCTAGTTTTACACGCCACCACGTCAACATCACCATGACGCAGGCCAAAGCGGTCAGCAATTACACCAACTCCATCTTGGCCAACATGGAAGCCACCGATGAAGGTTACGACGAAGCTTTGTTGCTCGATACCTCAGGCTTTGTGTCTGAAGGCGCTGGTGAGAATTTGTTTGTGATCAAAGACGGCGTGATCTACACCCCCGACTTGTCAGCGGGCGCCTTGAACGGCATCACACGCAACACCGTGTTCCACATTGCCAAAGATTTGGGTCTGGAAATTGTGCAAAAGCGCATCACACGCGACGAAGTCTATATTTGCGACGAAGCATTCTTCACTGGCACAGCCGCTGAAGTGACGCCCATCCGCGAACTCGATCGCATTGAAATTGGTGCGGGCAGCCGCGGCCCCATCACCGAGAAAATTCAAACAGCGTTCTTTGACATCGTGAATGGCAAGAATCCAAAGTACGCACACTGGCTAACTCGCGTTTAACAAGGACCTGACCATGAGCCAAGCTGTTGAACTTCTGGCCAAAGACCTTAACCCACAAGGCGGTGTCTTTTGCCCCAGCCCCAAAGCTGACATGAAAGTTTGGAACACGCACCCCAAGGTCTACTTGGACGTGGCCCGCGAAGGCCATGCCAAGTGCCCTTATTGCGGTACGGTATACCAACTCAAAGCAGGCGAAGCAGTCGGCCACGGTCACTGATTCAAACTGTGCTCCCATGGCGGTGCCTACGCTGACCATTGCGGTCCTGACCAAAAACGAAGCGCACCGCATCGAAGCTTGCCTGGCAAGCGCCGCTTTTGCAGATCAAGTTTTGGTGGTTGACAGTGGCAGCACCGACAACACCGTTGCTTTGTCTCGCCAAACGGGCGCCGAGGTTTTTGAATACCCCGACTGGCAAGGGTTTGCGGTGCAACGCAATCGCCTCATTGCACACGCCAAAGGTGATTACATCTTTTTCTTGGACGCCGACGAACTCATCACACCGGCATTTCAAAAAGAACTTCAAGCCATCGTGCAATCCAACGCCAAAGCCGTCTGGCAAATTCAATGGCGCATGGTGGCTTACGGTCACGAATTGAAATACTACATCTCGCGTTCTAAAGTGGAACGCTTGTTCAGGCGTGACATGCTCAAAGAATATGTGGGCGCAGTCCACGAGCAAGCCATTTTGCACAACGAAGATACGGCCACACCGACACCCCGCAAAGTCATCTCTGCCAAGTTACTGCATCACTCGCGCGAAACAGTTCGAGGCAGTTTGGAAAAGCTCACGCAATACGTCATGCTGGGCGCCAGCAAACGTGCGCAAGCAGGCAAAAAAGGCGGCGTCATTCGCGGCTTGGCATCGGGCCTGTCGATGTTCCTTCGCTTGTACATATTTCGCTTGGGATTTTTGTGCGGCGGCGCTGGCTTTTTGTATTGCTTGTTTGTGGCCTTGGAAGCCTTCTTCCGTTATGCCGCATTGCATTACGACAAAGACCACTTAAGCAACAACGTCGGCCGCGCCTAATCACTCAACGATTCACTCATCGATTGACTAACCCATCATCGTTTTGAGTCAAGCCTGCTTGCGCGGGCGGCTGATAGCGCCACGCCAGCGCCACCAAGATCAACACAGGCAGGCCCAACAAAGCCGTTGCATTGAAGAAATCAGCGTAACCATGCGCGTTGACAAAATCACCCGAAAAGCCTGCAATGAATTTGGGCAAGAGCAACATCATAGAGCTGAGCAACGCATATTGCGTGGCTGAATATTGAACATTGGTGAGAGACGACAAATAGGCAATGAAAGCTGCGGAGGCAATGCCACTGGACAAATTGTCGGCCGACACCACGGCAATCAAGGCATTGACATCATGACCGTGGCCACTGAGCCATGCAAACAACAAATTGCTAAGGGCACTGAGCACAGCGCCCAACATCAAGATGCGCATCACACCCCAGCGCAGCGCCATCACGCCGCCAATGAACGCGCCCAGCAAGGTCATGAGCACGCCATAGACCTTGGTCACGGTGGCCACTTCTGCTTTGGTGTAACCCATGTCAACATAAAAGGGATTGGCCATGATGCCCATCACCACATCGCTGATGCGATAGACCGCGATCAAGCTCAAAATCAATGCGGCTTGCCATTTGTAGCGCTTGAGAAAATCGGCAAAGGGTTCAATCAGCGCACCCTGCAACCATTCTTGGATGTTTCTGGCAGGCGGCAACTCGGCTTGCGCTGGTTCTTTGGACATCAACACCGTGACACAGCCCACCAACATGCTGGCCGCCATCACCAGATAAGCGGTTTGCCACGCTGCATGCATGTAACCTGTGGCGCCTTCACCTTGCACCCATGCCGCCACCCACAAAACACCCGCGCCGGCCCAAATCATGGCCAAGCGATAACCCGATTGATAACTGGCTGCCAAAGCGGCTTGCTGCGTTGGATCGGCAGACTCAATGCGAAAGGCATCCAAAGCAATGTCTTGCGTGGCGGAGCCTACGGCCACCAACAAGGCGCACCACACCACAGGACCCAAAGTTTGTGAAGGATCGCTGAGTGCCATGCCCACCAAACCCACCATCACCATGCTTTGTGCCAACAGCAGCCAACTGCGGCGACGGCCAAGCTGATGTGTGAGGAAAGGAATGGGCAGGCGATCGACCAATGGCGCCCAGACCCATTTAAATCCGTAGGCCAGACCCACCCAGCTGAGGTAGCCAATGGTGCTGCGATCGATGCCCGCCTCGCGCAGTCTGAAACTTAAAGTGCCCAACACCAACAGCAAAGGCAAACCAGCGGCAAAGCCTAAGAGCAACATGCGCACACTGGCGGGTTGCAAATAGACGCGCCAAGAGTCAAGCCATGAGAAGGAAGCAGTGGAGGTCTTTTCAGTCATGCGCTCATTATCCAAGTCTCCGAACGAATTTCTAGACTTAAGTCCCTTGAAATCTGATCTCGCGGCACTATGATTCGTGCATGTGTTGGCGTTGCGTAACAAATCAAGACCCTCAACTCTCTGATGCGCCCTTGGCGGCCCTTCAAGGTGTTTCGTCGCGTCGCCATTTCTTAAATCGCTGGGGAACGGGTCTGGGATTCTCGGCCTTGGTTCATTCAGCGGCCCAAGCGCAAGTCGATGTCGGTCAATCCTCCAGTTTGCGCAAACTGGTGCCCGCTGAAAGCCTAGAAGAATCGGCCAAACTCCAATACCGACAAACCTTGGGAGAGGCCAGCAGCAAAGGGGCCTTGGCACCCGATGACTATCCCCAACTCAAGCGCCTGCGGGCCATTGCAAACCGCCTGATTCCGTACACCGCGCAGTGGAACCCCAACTCACGCAAGTGGAAATGGGAAGTCAATTTGATTGGCAGCAAACAGCTCAACGCGTGGTGCATGCCAGGCGGCAAAATTGTTTTTTACACGGGCATCTTGGACCAATTGCAATTGACCGACGATGAAGTCGGCATGATCATGGGCCACGAAATGGCACATGCACTGCGCGAGCATGCCCGCGAGCGTTTGGCCAAATCCAAAGCCACCAGCATGGGCTTGTCTGTGGCCTCGCAGTTGTTGGGCTTAGGGCAATTGGGCGATGTCGCGGCCAACGTTGGCACGCAATTGCTCACCCTCAAATACAGCCGAGACGATGAGACCGAAGCCGACTTGGTGGGCCTAGAGATTGCGGCACGCGGCGGCTTCAAGCCTGAGGCCAGTGTGCAACTGTGGAAAAAAATGTTGGGCGCTACAGGGGGTGGCAAAGGTCAACCTGGCTTCTTGTCAACCCACCCCAGTGGCAACAACCGCATTCAAGAGCTAGAAGCCAACTTGCCCAAAGTTGCACAACTCTACGAACAAGGCCGGCAAAGTTCGGGCAGCCCTCAGCTCAACTGAAATCAAGCGCTTGAGATCGACTCAGGTACCGCCTACATAGGGATTGCTTCGGCGCTCACGGCCAAAGGTGCTTTCTGGGCCATGGCCAGGAATGAACACCGTGTCGTCACCCATGGGCCACAAACGCTGCGTGATGCTGGCAATCAAGGTGTCGTGATCGCCTTGCGGAAAATCGGTGCGGCCAATGCTGCCCGCAAACAACACATCTCCCACAAACGCACGTTTGATTTCGGGTGAGTAAAACACCACATGGCCTGGCGTGTGGCCGGGGCAATGGCGTACGTTCAAGGTGTGTGCACCCAGCTCAACGGTGTCGCCATCTTGTAGCCAACGGGTGGGGGTGAACACTTCGGCATCAGGAAATTGAAACATGCGCCCTTGATCCGACAAGCGGTCAATCCAAAACTGATCGCCAGGGTGGGGGCCAACGATGGGTAAGTTCAAATTGCGCGCCAAAACGGCTGTGCCGCCTGCATGGTCAATGTGCGCATGCGTCAGCCAAATTTGCTCTAGCTTCAATTGATGCTGGGCCACTGCAGCCAAGATCAAATCCAAATCGCCACCGGGGTCAATGACCGCGGCTTGACGCGTCTGATCGTCCCAGACCAATGAGCAGTTTTGTTGAAAGGGCGTAACAGGAATGGTTTGGTACTGAAGCATGGCGAAATTTCAAACGGTTTCAAGGCGCTGCGTATGCAAGTCAATGCAAACACCAGCGCAATTTAAGTGCGTATTGTGAGGGTTCTTTCTTTCCACAAACCATGAACACCCCACTTTTTCGACCCCAAGTGACGCAAGCCAAACAAGCCTCGTGGCTGGGCGGTATTCATTTGGCCCACAACCCTCGCTTCAGCCTCATGGCAGGTGTGGCGCTGGCGTTGGCCAGCGCACTCATGGCATTTGGCGCGTGGGGCAAAGTAGCGCGCAAGGTCAGAGTGCCTGGCGTCCTCATGCCGCACACTGGCACCGTCGAGCTCAGTGCGGTCCTGCCAGGCATCCTGCAGGCACAACTTGCGCAAGAGGGGCAATGGGTTGAGCATGGTCAAGTTTTGTTTGTCCTCAACACAGACAAAACCAGCGCCGAGGGCAGCGCATCGTCTCTTCTGGCTTCACATTTGGCACAGCGGCATCTGCTTTTATCGGCCGAGCAGGCCTCGCGCACCGCACAACACCAGCAACGCGAAATTCAATTGGCTGCGCGCATTCGGTCGTTGGCACTTGAGGTTTCGCAAGCCGAACAAGAACACGCCCTGGTCTTGCGCCGAGTTGAATTGGCCCACAAAACAATGCAGCGCTTTGCCTACATGGCTTTAGAAGGTTTTGTGTCCGACATTCAAACTCAAAACAAACAAGAAGATTTACTCGATCAGCAATCGCGCTTAGAAAATACCAAACGAAGTGGCATGGCATTGGCGCGCGAGCACATCGCGGCTCAAGCCGACTTCACCAATCTGCAAAAACAATGGCGCCTAGATCAATTGATTTTTCAGCGCAGTTTGGCCACCCTCCAACAAGAGGTCACCGAAAACAATTCACGCAACAACAGCAGCGTGTTGTCACCGCAAGCCGGGCACATCAGCACCATCCATTTGCCTTTAGGCGCCATGGTTCAAGCAGGCCAAACAATTGCCAGTTTTGTGCCCCAAACGAAGCCCGCATCATCTGAAGCTCCTCGCCATCCCGTTTTGATTGCTGCACTGTTTGCACCCACTCGCACAGCAGGTTTTATTCAGCCTGGCCAAGACGTGTGGCTTCGACTTGCGGCGTACCCGTATCAAAAATTTGGCCTTACCAAGGGGCGCGTGATGAACATCAGTGGCACTCCCATCGCAGCACAAGATTTGCCACACGGTCAAAGCGCAGCGCTTTTAACGTCTACCCAAAGCAATGAGCCCCTCTACAGAATTCAAGTGGCGCTGGCATCGCAGCAAGTTGTGGCATTTGGCGAGTCGCATTTGCTGCGCCCCGGCATGACCCTCGAGGCAGACATCGTTCACGATGTGCGGGGCATTTGGGAATGGATTTTCGAGCCTCTCTTGGCCATTCATGCCAGGCAACAAACGTCATGAACTACATCCAGCGCATCAGAGCTTCGCACCTGAATCGGCATGGGTTCATAGATGTCTTGGTGGGCATCGTCATTTTTGAGGTCGTTTATGTCTACGTCATTACTTCTTTCTTCAGTACGGTAATCGATCCCAGCAAAGCCCCAACAGTTTCTTTGAATTTCGTTATTTTCACTGGATTGCTGGTTGCGCCTTTTGTTGAAAATTTACTGTTAATTGGTATTGCAGCCCTTCACGAAAAGATTTTCAAGCGCACAGCTCTATTTGTCATAGCGCCTTTGCTTTTAACGTCACTCCATTTTTTCAATTTCAAGGGCTTGTCGTATCCCATCTATTTTCGTGTCTTGTCCTTGTTCCTATTATTTTTTGTTTACTTAAAGCAATACGACTTGCACAAGTCAGAGATCGGCATCTTCAAAGCCTTGCTGCTGTCTAGCGTCATTCATTTTGCAGTCAATCTCAGCGGCATTTTGACTGTCGTTTTCATAGAACCAGATTTCGACGCTGAAACGATTTTTTCAGCACAACAAGGAGAGTGAAATGAGAAGTTTGGAATTTGAAGAATTGAACGAAGTTCAAGGCGGTGGTATTGCTTTTCAGTGGGCTATCAAAATGGGGGAACTGATAAGCCACGCAATCACGATTTACGAAGCGTCATCCAAAATTGAATTTGAACCCTCCAGCTATGGCTCTGTAGACGCTAGTGGTTACAACCCAATGGGTGACTACACCAACGGTATCTGCGCCCGATAAGTCACTGTGCATTAGCCTGCGTATCAGTGGTGCGCAGGCTTCTTTTCTCAAGCATTTGAAATGAGCTTGCCCTTGAACCCTGTCTTGCAACTTCAAACATCCGAATGCGGCTTGGCCTGCTTGTGCATGATTGCCAAAGCACATGGCCAACACTGGCGGCTTATCGAATTACGGCACAAGTTTCCACAAACACTCAAGGGCGCCAACCTCAAACAGCTGATAGACCAAAGCCTCGCATTGGGTTTCAACGCCAGGCCCGTTCGCTTGGAATTAAACGAGTTGCACCAGCTTGCCACCCCCTGCATCTTGCATTGGGACTTGAATCACTTTGTAGTGCTGCAAAAAATAAAGGGAAACAAAATCACCTTGCTCGACCCAGCGTTGGGCATGCGCGTTCTTTCGCTTGCAGAGGTTTCGTCACATTTCACAGGCGTTGCGTTAGAGCTAACCCCTCACACTCAATTTAAAACGCAAGCCGCCCCGCCCTCTTTTCCCTTGTCGCAATTGACTGGAAAAATTCGAGGCTTCGGTAAATCTGCCCTGCAAATCGTCGCCTTGGCTTTTGTACTCGAGATGTTTGCCATCTTCATGCCCATGTTCAACCAAGCGGTTGTAGACGATGTCTTAACCTCGGGCGATCACGAACTTCTGTCAGTTTTGGTTGTCGGATTTGCACTCGTTCTGATCATTCAATCGGCTCTTTCATTTGCACGAAGTTGGTGGGTCATGGTGCTAGGTCAAACTGTCTCCATGCAATGGCTCAGCAATGTTTTTGTCCACATGATCAAGCTTCCTGCCGATTGGTTTTCACAACGCCATCTGGGTGATATTTCTTCTCGCTTTGGCGCAGTCCACGACATTCAAAAAACATTGACACAAACAGCCATCGAAGCGCTGCTGGATGGTCTGATGGCCATTGCTGCATTGGTCATGATGTTCATTTACTCACCCACACTGACTTGTGTGGTTTTGGCCGCATCGTGCATGTACGGCTTGGTGCGCTGGGCTAGCTACAGTCCTTTCAGGCACGCGGCTTCAGAGCGTTTGGTGCTGTCGGGCCAGGAGCAAAGTCACTTCATTGAGACACTTCGCGCCATGACACCTCTCAAATTGTTTGCGCGCGAAAACGAGCGTAGCGCGCGTTGGCAAAGCCTCATGGTTGAAGTCATGAACCGTGACTTTCAAACGGCCAAACTCAACATGGGCTTCAATGTCGCGCGCAGCCTTATTTTTGGCCTCGAAAATTTGTGCGTGTTTTGGCTAGGTGCCAAAATTATTTTGGCTTCTCAAACCCAAGCCCAAACTCAAGGTCATGGCATCACGGTATTTACTGTAGGCATGCTGCTCGCCTTCATCAGCTACAAAATGCAATTCACGGGCCGTATCACAGCACTCATCAATCAAGGCATTGAATTGAAAATGCTGAACCTGCATCGAGACAGATTGGCCGACATCGTCTTAACACCGCCCGAGCAAGATACACCGCAGGGCAACTTACCCCCCAACGACTTATCGCACTTAGCGGCCAGTCTCGAATTGCGCAACGTCTCATTTCGTTACAGCGACTCAGAGCCATGGCTGTTTCAAAACTTGAACCTTTGTATCGATGCAGGCGAACATGTGGCCATCACTGGCGCCAGTGGTTGCGGCAAAACCACCTTGCTCAAAATCTTGCTGGGTCTTTTAGCACCGACCCGCGGCACCGTTTTGTACGGCGGCATTCCGGTCACCCATTTAGGCTTGTCCAATGTGCGTCGCAAAATTGGCGTCGTCATGCAAGAGGATGTACTGCTGACCGGCAGCATTGCCGACAACATTGCCTTTTTTGACTTGTCGCCTCATCCTGAACAAATCGAGGCTTGCGCTCAATTGGCAGAAATTCACCAAGACATCATTCGAATGCCCATGGCGTATCACAGCCTCATTGGCGAGCTAGGAACTGGCTTAAGCGGTGGACAAAAGCAGCGAATCTTGCTGGCACGTGCGCTCTATGCCCAACCTTCCGTTTTGGCATTGGACGAAGCTACCAGCCACCTCGACATGCACAACGAACACGCCGTGTCCAAAACTTTGTCACGACTCATGCTCACGCGCATTGTCATTGCCCATCGCCCCGAAACCATTGCCCGCGCCGATCGACAAATCAATTTCACAGAGCTTTTCACACAAACGCAATCTGTTCTTTCAAATTAAGCAGCACCACTTGGATCAGATAAGGGCGTAAGATGCAGCAAACCAGCCACAGCCCGTGACTGCTCGATTGTCTATGTGACACATAACCCTACCGTGTCCGCCCTTGCTGCGGAACTATCGGACGACCGCAAGCCCAATAGCCCACAAGGCTATCAAACCAAGCAAGAATCCATTGCTGTTCACGGTGTTCCCAATCTGCTCATTCGCTCCTTGCTCGACAAGCAGCAGTTTTATGACCCAGAAAACGCCGCCTTAGAACTTGGCATTTCTTCCGCATATTGGTCTTTGTTTGGATTGCTATGGCCCTCAGGCTCTCGATTGGCAGAACGCTTGGCGCTTCGAACGGTCAACGCCGACGAACGCATTTTGGAATTGGGCTGTGGCTTGGCCTTGTCCAGTTTGGTGGGTCACCGCCGCGGCGCCAACATCACAGCGTCCGATTGCCATCCCCTTGCTGGTGAATTTCTAAGAGAAAACTTAAGGCTGAACAATCTCAGCCCCATGGACTATCAGCATGGTCACTGGGGTCAGCATGCCACCCAACAGCAAGACCCAGCCGTCAACAGCAAATTTGACCTGATCATCGGCAGCGACATTTTGTATGAACGTGACGAACAAGGCGACTTGGCACACTACATCAACGAGCACATGGAAGACCATGCAGAGGTCTGGGTGGTAGACCCCAACCGCGGCAACCGCGCGCACTTTCATCGCCACATGGCAGCACAAGGCTTCAAGCTCAGCGAAGAAGCACTCGATATTTCAGCATCGCAAACCGAGACCGCCTACAAAGGCAGAATGCTCACCTACTTACGAGATTGAGGCTTCACCTCAAAGTGACCAGTTGTAGTCGATGGTCAAAGGTGCGTGATCGCTGAAGCGCGTTTCTTTGTAGATGTGCGCTTGTGTGGCCCCTGCGGCCAACGCGGCTGTGGCCAATTGATAGTCCAAACGCCAGCCCACGTTCTTGGCATACGCTTGCCCGCGATTGCTCCACCAGGTGTAGCACTCGTCAGTGGTGTCTGGATGCAAACGTCGGTAGACGTCCACTAACGGACCTTCAGTGGTCATGTGCGTCATCCACGCACGCTCCTCTGGCAAAAAGCCACTGTTCTTTTGGTTGCTCTTCCAGTTTTTCAAGTCGGCTTGCTGATGCGCAATGTTCACGTCACTGCACACAATGAACTCCCGCTGAGCACCCAAAGACTTAAGGTGCGGCCCCATGTGATCCAAGAAACGAAACTTAGCCTCTTGACGCTCTGGCCCCGATGAGCCACTGGGAAAGTAAGCGCTGACGATGGACAATTTGCGCTTGGGTGTGTCAAAGCGCACCTCTACGAAACGGCCTTCGGCATCAAACTCTTCATTGCCCATCCCCACCACCACTTCGCTGGGTTCGTGCTTGGTGTAGACCGCCACACCCGAGTAACCTTTTTTCTCGGCAAAGTGGAAATAGCCCTTCAGCCCCGCCAAAGTCTCAAATTTGCCAGCCACATCGGCTGCTTGCGCTTTAACCTCTTGCACGCAAATACAATCGGGATTGTTTTGAGCAATCCAAGCCTCCACCCCTTTGGTGGCCGCAGAACGGATGCCGTTCAAGTTCAAGCTGCTTAATTTAAACAAGGATTTCCCCATGGTGACTGGACACACACCCCAAACCGACACAGCGGCGTTGGCGCAAGAGTTTGTTCAATTTTCCGTCGATGCAGGCGTGCTTAAGTTTGGTGAGTTCAAAACCAAAGCCGGCCGCATGAGCCCGTATTTCTTCAATGCAGGTTTGTTTGACGATGGCGCCAAACTTGGAAAACTCGCTCAATTCTATGCAAAAGCCCTGGTGGCTAGGGGGATCGAATTCGACATGATTTTTGGACCTGCCTACAAAGGCATTCCTTTGGGTGCGGCCGTCGCCATTGAATTGGCGCGACTGGGCAAAAACGTCCCCTTTGCCTACAACCGCAAAGAAGCCAAAGACCACGGCGAAGGCGGCACTTTGGTGGGCGCGCCGCTCAAAGGTCGCGTGTTAATTGTGGATGACGTGATGAGCGCTGGTACGGCCGCTCGCGAATCGATTGAATTGATCAAAAAAGCAGGCGCCACAGCGCATGCCATCGCCATTGCCTTAGATCGTCAAGAAATGGCCACCGAAGTTCAAGCCGATGGCTCGGTCAAAGACGTGCCACACAGTGCTGTTCAATATGTGCGCAACACCTTGGGCATGGGGGTCTGTTGCATTGCCCAGCTGTCTGATTTGTTGGCTTACTTGTCGACACAAACCGGCAACGAGATGGGCCAACACCTGCCTAAGGTGCAAGCCTACCGCGATCGTTACGGCGTTTAAGCCTGTGAACTTGAAGCGTAAATTCTTTATTTACGCTTCACAATTGAAGCGCAAAACCTTAAGATACGCTTCATGTACCTTTGGCAATCTTCTAAATGGCCTCATTTCAAGGTCGACCTTGCATTGCTGCAACCGGCATTGGCTGCCACGCGCTTCTCGCAGGGCAGGGTCATGGGACTCGCAACCCACCTGCAACTGCCTGACCTCGCTGCATTGCAACTTCAAGGTTGGTTGGATGAAGCTTTAGCGACAGCTCAAATTGAGGGCGAAATACTGCAACTCAACTCTGTCAGAGCTTCTGCCGCACGTCGTCTGGGTCTGTCGCATGACAAAAAAGTCAAACGTGATGCCCGCGCGGAGGCCACGCTCAACCTACTTCAAGGCGCCTTGCAAAGCAGTCACCACCCCCTCAGCCACGACATCTTGTATGACTGGCAAGCCGCTTTGTTTCCAACGGGTCGCAGTGGCACACAAAAAATTCTCACGGGCGCTTATCGCACGCACATTGAACCGATGCAAATCGTGACACAGCGATTGGGCAAGCCCGACGTTGTTCACTATCAAGCACCCGCTTCTTCAGAAGTTCATACCCAAATGGAAGCCTTTGTGACTTGGTTCAACAGCAGCTTGGGTCAACAAGATGGTTTGGTTCGTGCTGCCATTGCACACCTGTGGTTTGAAACCATTCATCCATTTGAAGACGGCAATGGGCGAATTGGCCGCGCCTTGGTTGAAATGGCATTGGCACAAGACCTCCACACTGAACAAAGGCTGTGGAGCTTGTCGCAACAAATTTGGCAACAACGCAGCGCCTACTACGATCAACTTCAAGCGGCCACAGGCAGCGCCAACATGGACGTGACACCCTGGGTTCAATGGTTTGTAACTTGCATTCACAATGCTGCGGATAGCAGCTGGGAGCAGATGCAATCGGCCATGCGCAAAACACGCTTTTGGGCAGATCTGCGTGAGCAACATCCATTGCTCACACCGTCACAAAGCAAAGCCGTCAACAAGCTCTACGATGCAGGGCCAGAAGGTTTCAGCGGCGGTCTAAGCACCGAAAAATACGTGAACTTGTGTGGGGTATCGCGTGCCACCGCCTATCGCGAACTGATGTCACTTTGCGAGACGGGTTTGCTCATTCAAACGGGTACCGGGCGAGGCACCCGGTACCAGCTTTTAAGTTCAGCCTTCTAACTTTTTCTTCAACAACTCATTTACCTGCGCCGGGTTGGCCTTGCCTTTGCTGGCTTTCATAATGGGGCCTACCAAGCCATTCAATGCCTTGCTGTTACCCGCCCTAAACTCTTCCACGTTCTTGGGGTTGGCGGCCAGCACTTCGTCAATGATGGCTTCCAAGGCACCGGTGTCGTTCATCTGCTTCAGCCCTTTGGCCTCAATGATCGCGTCCGCTTCACCGCCTTCAGTCCACAGCGCATCAAACACTTGTTTGGCGGCACTGTTGCTGATGGTGCTGTCGGCAATGCGCGCAATCATGGCGGCCAGTTGTGCAGCACTCACAGGCGCTTGATCAATGCCCACTTCGCCGGCATTCAATCGACGTGACATTTCGCCCATCACCCAGTTGCTGACCAGCTTGGCTTGTCCGCAGGCTTTGGCCGCCGCTTCAAAGTAAGCCGCCATGGCTTTGCTTTGCGTGAGGGTGGTGGCATCGTATTCAGGCACACCATAGTCGGCCACAAAACGTGCCGCCATCACACGTGGCAGCTCAGTCATTTCGGACTGCACACGTGCCACCCAATCGCGACCAATCACCAAAGGTGGCAAATCGGGATCGGGGAAGTAACGGTAATCGGCTGCGTCTTCTTTGGTGCGCATGGCGCGTGTTTCGCCCGTGTCTGGGTCAAACAGCACCGTGGCTTGTTGAATCTCAAAGCCATCTTCAATTTGTTCAATTTGCCAGCGCACTTCAAAATCGATGGCTTGCTGCATGAACTTGAAGCTGTTCAAGTTTTTAATTTCGCGGCGTGTGCCTAGAGGCGCGCCGGGCTTTCGCACCGACACGTTGGCATCGCACCTGAAGCTGCCCTCTTGCATGTTGCCATCGCAAATACCGATCCAAGTCACAATTTTGTGCAGCTCTTTGGCATACGCAACCGCTTCTTCGCTAGAGCGAATGTCGGGCTCGGTCACAATTTCCAACAGCGGTGTGCCTGCGCGATTCAGGTCAATGCCGCTTTGACCAATGAAGTCTTCGTGCAAAGATTTGCCCGCGTCTTCTTCCAAGTGCGCACGCACCAAGCGAACCGTTTTTTTCTCGTCGCCCACAAAGAACGACACTTCGCCGCCTTGCACCACTGGAATTTCAAACTGACTGATTTGATAGCCTTTGGGCAAGTCGGGATAGAAGTAATTTTTGCGCGCAAAAATACTTTCTTCTGCAATGTGCGCGCCCACCGCCAAGCCCAATTCAATGGCGCGTTCCACCGCACCTTTGTTCATCACGGGCAGTGTGCCTGGCAACGCCAAATCCACTGCACACGCTTGCGTGTTGGGCTCGGCACCAAACGCTGTAGGTGCACGGCTGAAAATTTTGCTTTGCGTAGAAAGTTGGGCGTGTGTTTCAAAGCCAATGACCACTTCGTAGCCTTGGACCAACAACGTTTTTTGTTTCGTGCTCATTTTGTGCCTCCTGGTTGACGGAGGTGAAAGTCAGTTGCTTGCTGCAAACGGTGTGCGGCATTGAGCAACTGGGCTTCTTTGAAATAATTGCCAATGAGCTGCAAGCCAACAGGCATGCCCTCTTCGCCAAAACCAGAGGGCACGCTCATGCCCGGCAAGCCTGCCAAAGAAGCTGGCAAGGTAAAGATGTCGGCCAAATAATTGGCCACAGGATCGTCGGCTTTTTCGCCTAACTTCCATGCCACTGTGGGCGCTACGGGGCCCGCAATGACATCGCAAATTTTGAAGGCTTGTTGGAAATCATCGGAAATCATGCGTCTGATTTTTTGCGCTTGCAAGTAGTACGCATCGTAGTAACCGTGCGACAGCACATACGCGCCCGTCATGATGCGACGCTTCACTTCTTCACCAAAACCTTCAGCGCGTGAACGTTTGTACATCGACACCAAATCGGTGTAATCCTTGGTACGGTGGCCAAACTTGACGCCATCAAAACGGCTTAAGTTGCTAGACGCTTCAGCGGGCGCAATGATGTAGTAAACGGGAATAGAAAGCTCTGTGCGTGGCAAGCTAATCGGCACCAACTTGGCACCCAGCTTTTCGTATTCTTTCAGGGCAGCATCGACTGCTGCGCGAACACCCGGCGCCAAACCTTCGCCAAAAAATTCTTTGGGTATGCCAATGCGCAAACCCTCAAGGGACGCATTCAAATCGCGCGCAAAGTTTTCTGCAGGCACATCCAGAGATGTGGAGTCTCGGTCTAAATCGGGACCGCACATGGCAGACAACATCAGCGCACAGTCTTCTGCTGTGCGTGCCATCGGGCCGGCTTGGTCCAAGCTAGATGCATAAGCAATCATGCCGTAGCGTGAGGCGCGGCCATAGGTGGGCTTGATGCCCGTGATGCCGCAAAAACTGGCAGGCTGGCGAATAGAACCGCCAGTGTCTGTGCCGGTTGCTGCAGGCACCAAGCGCGCAGCAACAGCGGCCGAGCTACCGCCTGAAGAACCGCCTGGCACACGAGATGCATCCCAGGGGTTGGTGACTGATTTGTAAGCCGAGTTTTCGTTGGACGAACCCATGGCAAATTCATCGCAATTGAGCTTGCCCACATTGACCATGCCCGCACCGCCAGCCTGAACGCCCAATTTGCGCACCACAGTAGCGTCAAACGGCGAACGATAGCCTTCCAACATCTTGGAGCCGGCTGTGGTGGGGAAGTCAGTGGTGACAAAAATGTCTTTGTGCGCCATGGGCACACCCGCCAAAGGACCAGCGGTACCTGCGGCCAATTGGGCATCGGCCTCTTTGGCTTGGAACAAGGTGGCTTCTGGGTTTAGGCTTAAAAATGCACCTGAGACATCGGCTTGGCTGCGCGCCAAAAAATGCTGGGCCAGCTCGGTGGCGCTGACTTTTTTGGCACGAAGGTCGGCGGCCAGAGCGGCAACGGTTAAATCATGTAATACAGTCATGGCGTCCCCTTACTCAATCACTTTGGGAACCAAAAACAAGCCGCGCTCCACAGCGGGAGCGCTTTGTTGATTGGCCTCGCGCTGATTGGGCTCGCTAGCTACGTCATCGCGCAAACGCAAAGCCATCTCTTGGATGGTGGCAATGGGGTGTGGCAGGGGCTGGACACCGGTGGTGTCAACCGCGCGCATGGCATCCACAATGGTGAAAAAGCCGTTGATTTGGTCCAACATGCGTTGGCCTTCCTCGGGCGGGAGCTCTAACCGGGCCAAATTGGCAATGCGGTCAATATCTTGGGCAGTCAATGACATAAAAAAATAAACTCTTTACGGGCTCTTTACGGGCACTGAAGTCCTCAAATTTGAGGCTTCAATTGGCGTTTTTTTTCAAGCGATCGGTTATTATCGTGTGTTCGCTGCAAGCTCTCCAAAAAAGCTTGTTCAAGCCCACAAATTTTTCCCTTTCAGGCCCCCCAAAACCGCAGTTGCCCATGCTGTGACTGCAGTTGTTTAGGATTTGTTATGTTCAGTTCGTTTCGCCGCTATTTTTCTACCGATTTGGCCATTGACTTGGGTACCGCCAACACCCTCATTTTTGTCCGCGACAAAGGCATCGTTCTAGACGAACCTTCCGTCGTGGCCATTCGCCACGAAGGTGGTCCTCAAGGCAAAAAAGTCTTGCAAGCAGTCGGCCACGAAGCCAAGTCCATGCTGGGCAAGGTACCTGGCAACATTGAAGCCATCCGCCCCATGAAAGACGGCGTGATTGCCGACTTCACAGTCACCGAGCAAATGCTCAAGCAATTTATTCGCATGGTGCACCCACGCAGCACCTTCAAGCCAAGCCCCCGCATCATCATTTGCGTGCCTTGTGGCTCCACTCAGGTCGAGCGCCGTGCCATTCGCGAATCCGCTCTGGGCGCTGGCGCCTCAGAGGTGTACCTCATTGAAGAACCCATGGCAGCCGCCATTGGCGCAGGCCTGCCCGTATCAGAAGCATCAGGCTCCATGGTGGTCGACATTGGTGGCGGCACCACCGAAGTGGGCGTCATTTCATTGGGTGGCATGGTCTACAAAGGCAGCGTGCGCGTAGGTGGCGACAAATTTGACGAAGCCATCATCAACTACATCCGACGAAATTACGGCATGCTCATTGGCGAGCCCACAGCAGAAGCCATCAAGAAAAGCATTGGTTCTGCTTTCCCGGGCTCTGAAGTGCGCGAGATGGAAGTTAAGGGCCGCAACCTGTCAGAAGGTGTGCCCCGTAGCTTCACCATCAGCAGCAACGAAATTCTGGAAGCACTCACCGATCCACTGAACAACATTGTTTCTGCTGTCAAAACAGCGCTCGAGCAAACGCCCCCAGAATTGGGTGCAGACATTGCCGATCGCGGCATGATGCTCACAGGTGGCGGCGCTTTGCTGCGCGACCTCGACCGTTTGTTGTCAGAAGAAACTGGCTTGCCCGTTTTGGTTGCAGAAGACCCACTGACGTGCGTTGCGCGCGGCTGCGGCATGGCACTTGAGCGCATGGACCGTTTAGGCAGCATTTTTACCAGTGAATAATTTCGGCGCAATCCATGGCGCTTGATTCCATCGATCGCTCTCCTCCACCCTTTTTCAGGGTGGGGTTTGCGCCTTTAACCAAACTCATTTTTTTCAGCTTACTGTCCATTTTGTTGATGGTCGCTGACAAAAAAATACAGTTCACGCAGCCCATTCGCGCCGTCCTTTCCACGGCCATCTTGCCCATTCAATGGGTTGTCTTGCAACCTGGGCGCGCGTTGAGTTCGGTCGGGGAATACTTTCAAAGTCTCGATCAAGCGCAAAGTGATTTGGCTGCAGCCAAAATCAAAGCCCTGCAACAAACCATTCGGGCACAACAGGTTGAGCAACTTCAAGTTGAAAATCAGAGCTTGCGCCAATTGCTTGACCTTCAAACTCAAGCCATCAAAAAGTCTCAAATTGCAGAAGTTTTGTTTGACGTCGCAGATCCCTACAACCAACGCATCGTGATCGACAAAGGCTCTTTGAAAGAAGTTGCACTGGGCTCTCCAGTCGTTGATGTGGGCGGCGTTGTCGGTCAAGTCACACGCGTGTTCCCGCTCACATCAGAGGTCACCTTGCTAACCGACCACGATCAAAGCATTCCTGTGCTCAACAGCCGCACTGGTGCCAGAAACGTCGCTTATGGTGATGTGCTCAATGGCTTGCCAAAAATCGAACTGCGGTTTGTTCCAGCCAGCGCAGATGTCAAAGAAGGCGATTTACTCACCACCAGCGGCATCGATGGCGTGTACCCTGCAGGCCTGCAAGTAGCCAGAATCAGCCACATCGAAAGACGGGTTGACATCTCTTTTGCACGCATCCATGCAACACCTTTGGCCGAGATGAAGGGCCGACATGTGTTGGTCATCCATCCAGCAAGTCATATCAACGCCAAAGGCAAAACGCCATGATCATGGATCGGGGTCAGGCTTTGTTGCTGCCGGTCAGCCCTTGGTTCATCGCAACCAGTTTGGTGGCTGCACTGTTGTTGAACATGCTTTTGAGTTTGACCCAAACCATCTGGGTGCCAGATTTTTTGGCTGTTTGTATTTTCTTTTGGGGCATTCACCAACCACGCAGAGTGGGCATGGGCCTCGCCTTCTTTTTGGGTTTGTCGGTCGATGTTCAGCAATCAGCTTTGCTGGGGCAGCACGCCTTGAGTTATGTTTTGCTCAGTTATTTTGCCTTCAGCATACACCGGCGCTTGCTCTGGTTCACTGTGAAAGAGCAAATGTTGCAAGTGTTGCCTTTCATCTTGCTCGCTGATGCAACCGGCTGGGTCATTCGACTTGCCACTGGTGACAATTTCCCAGGGTGGTCCATGTTTTTACCGCCATTTTTTGAAACGCTTTTGTGGCCTGTTGCCAACAGCCTGTTGCTTGCGCCTCAACGCCGTGCGCACGACCCTGACGCCAACCGCCCCATCTGATCATGGCTTTGCACCTGCCCTCTTTGAGTGAGTTGCGCAACACGGAGTTTGAGATTTTCAAATTTCAAAGTCGTGTCATGGTGCTGCAAGGTGTCGTGCTGTTTTGTTTTTTGTTGCTAGGTGCCAGGTTGTTTTACTTGCAAGTCATTCGACACGATGATTTGCTAGAACAAGCTGAAAACAATCGCACCGCCATCCTGCCCACCGTGCCCAACCGCGGCACTATTTTGGACAGAAATGGCATTGTGTTGGCCAACAATTATTCTGCTTACACCTTAGAGATCACGCCATCCAAAGTCAAAGACTTAGAAGCCACCATCGATAGCCTGGCAGAAATTATTGACGTTCCCTTGCGCGACCGGCGCCGGTTCAAACGCATGCGCGAAGAATCCAAAAACTTTGACTCCTTGCCCATTCGCTCGCGCCTGACGGAAGAAGAAGTGGCCAAGTTTTCTGCACAGCAGTTTCGTTTTCCTGGCGTTGAAATTAAAGCGCGACTGTTTAGGAATTATCCCTACGGCCATTTGGCCAGTCACGTCGTGGGCTACATTGGCCGCATCAACCAAAAAGAAAAAGAACAAATTGAAGAAAGCGAAGACGAAGGCAATTACCGGGGCACTCAATACATTGGCAAACTGGGCGTAGAGCAGCGCTATGAAAAAGAACTGCATGGCATCACAGGCGTGCAAGAAGTAGAGACTTCAGCTGGCGGACGTGCCGTCAGAAAGCTTGCAACGCGACCCGCTACGCCCGGACAAAACGTTGTCTTATCGATCGACATCAAATTGCAAAAAATGATTGAAGATCTATACGGTGACCGACGCGGTGCGCTGGTTGCGCTAGATCCTCGCACTGGCGAGGTCTTGGCATTTGTCAGCAAACCCACGTTTGATCCCAATCTTTTTGTCGATGGCATTGACAGTGAAAGCTGGAAAATGCTCAGTGAGTCAATTGATAAACCGCTTTTGAATCGGGCCATGCGAGGCACTTATCCGCCGGGTTCTACCTACAAGCCTTTCATGGCGCTGGCAGCACTAGAAACTGGCAAGCGCAGTGCCAGTGCCATCATCAATGATGCAGGCTCGTGGTCTTACGGTGGGCACACCTTCCGAAGTCATGGCGATACGGGCTTAGGGCCTGTCGACATGGTGCGATCGATTGTTCTGTCCAGCAATGTTTACTACTATTCATTGGCCAATACGATGGGTGTAGACACAATGCATGATTTCATGAAACCACTTGGTTTTGGTCAAATCACAGGCATCGATTTACCAGGTGAATTGCGTGGCGTTTTACCCAGTACGCAATGGAAAAAGAATACCTACAAACGTCCTGAACAGCAACGATGGTACGGCGGCGAAACGATTTCACTGGGCATTGGCCAAGGCTACAACGCTTTCACCATGCTTCAATTGGCCACAGCCACGTCAACTTTGGCAAACGGCGGTATTCACCGAAAGCCTCGACTGGTAATGGCAACACAAGACCCTATTGCACGTGTCGACAGAGTCATTGCTGGTGATGAGCCCGTGCATCTTGGCTTCAAGCCTGAAAACATTGCAGTGGTTCACCAAGGTTTGATTGGCGTTGCAAAAGAGGGCACATCAGCACGCGTTTTTGCCGGGGCACCTTACCAAAGCGCAGGTAAAACCGGAACGGCACAGGCCGTCACCATTGGGCAAAAAGACAAATACAACGCAAGCAAACTTGAAGAACACCAGCGTGATCACGCGCTCTACATGGCCTTTGCCCCTGCCGAAGACCCTCAAATTGCGCTGGCCATCGTGGTGGAAAATGCAGGCTTTGGTGCCGCACAGGCAGCCCCCATTGCACGGCGCGTATTTGACTATTGGTTGCTCGGCACTTATCCCAGCATAGAGGACATCGAGGCTGCTCAAAAAGGCCAAGCTGTCACGCCCATCGGCGTTAAACGACGCAAAGAGGACATCCAACTGACCCCTAGTGAAGGTGTTGTGGGCGTCATGGGCAATCGATAGTGTGGTGCGGCTGGCGGGGATCGAACCCACGACCCTTGGCTTCGGAGGCCAATACTCTATCCACTGAGCTACAGCCGCTTTTGAAATGATTTTCTGAAGGCAATTATGGCACGCGAGCACCTTTGACTTTGCTGTCAAAGCCATGTGGCCACCCCGCGGGTATAATTCTGGCTTGATTTAGCACCCGCAATACTTCGCAAAGAATCACTGAGGACGTCATGAGCACGAACAGCCACGATCACGGCCACACTGGCAAATCCAAAATTTCAAAATCAGACCTTTGGCTGATCATCGCAGCAATTGTGATCATCGTCGTAGGCTATTTGGATGTCAGCAAATCAAACATTACCTACAGCACCGCCGAGCGCGATGTTGCACAGCGCATCCAAAAAGTGGGTAGCGTTCAATTCCGTGAAGCCCCCAAGGAGCTGCGTGCAGGCCAAGATGTTTACAAAGCACAGTGCGCAGCCTGCCACACAGCAGGTGTGGCTGGTGCACCTAAGTTAGGTGACACAGCCGCTTGGGCACCCCGCATCAAGTTGGGTTATGAGGCTTTGGTCAACTCTGCACTCAAAGGCAAAAATGCCATGAGCGCACAAGGTGGCGGCGAGTTCAGCGACTTAGAAATTGGTCGCGCTGTGGCTTTCTTAACCTCCTCTGCAGGCGGCACTTTCAAGGAGCCTGCAGCACCTGCTGCCGCACCAGCCGAAGAAAAGAAGTAAATATTTGAAGCTGAGGGCTTCAAGACAAGCCTTCGCCTAGCTTGCGCTACGAACAAACCGCTCGATGCAAATCAGAGCGGTTTTTTCTTGTCTTGCGCTGGGCTTTTTCTGAATTCAAACAGTGTCTGCAAGTCTTCAACCTTAACTGTTTCCAACTGCCAATAAGCTAGCTCAAGCCCTTCTGCTGCTTTGCCAACGTCTAGGGTGTGAAGCAAGCCAAAGCCTAAGGGAGTGTTGAAGTAAACGCGGCCTTCTTGGTCGGTAAAACAAGCAGACGCTGTGGTCTCTTGGCCAGTATGAGCGCTTAACTGAAAGTCATCCGACAAACGCCAGACCAGCGGCGTAGAAGCCAACTCGACATAGACTCGCTGCGGACCATTTTGAAAATACCAAGCGCCTTGCGCATCACGTGCGTAGTTGCGGTGAATGAATTCAATCAGTTTTTCATGACGCAACAAAGAACCTTTTGCGCCTTGGGCGCCACTTTGAAAACTGCCGCTAGTCTGCGCAGCGTCATCTCGCAGATACCAATGGCCGCGCTCATCCAAACCTAACCAGCCATAACAATCGGGCACATTGGGCCATTTGGCCATGGCTTGTTTGACGAGATCGTCCATTGAATGCTTTCATGACAAATGCTGAATTAACCAAGTACCCACGGCTTCAGGCATGGCTTTCAAATGGCCTGGGATAGAACCTTTTGCAAAGCCCACATGGCCACCGTGCGGCGGTTGCCACAATTCTACGCAAGGGCTAACTCTGTGTGTTGATGGCAAACTGTCTGCAGGTATGAAGGGGTCGTTGAGGGCATTCAAAGCCAAGCCTGGAATTTTTATGTTTGCCATCAGGGGCAATGCCGATGCTCGCCGCCAGTAGTCATCGGTGTTTTGAAAACCATGCAACGGCGCCGTGAACACATTGTCAAACTCGTACAAATCTTTTGAATCCAGCATTCGCTGCGCGTCAAAAAGGCCTGGGTGTTGCTTTAACTTTGCCAAGGCTTTGGGCTTCATGGAGCGTAAAAACATTCGGGTATAAACCTGACGATTGAACCCCTCGCCTATGGCTTTGCCGCTAGCAGCCAAGTCTAGTGGCGAACAAATGCTGGCAACTGCTTTGACCTGTTTTTGTGCTTCTTGACCCTGCTCACCCGCCCAACGCATCAACGCATTCCCTCCCAAAGAAACACCAGCAGCCACAAGGCCGGGCCTTTGCGCAGCGTCGGCTTGTTGCTTGAACTTTCTCAAGAAAAAATCAATTTCGGCATGATCGCCAGAGTGATATGCGCGTGGAGCTGTGTTCAAGGTTCCGCTACACCCTCTGAAATGTGGAATGGCCAGGTCGCATTTGTTTTGCACAGCCCAGTCTGCAAATGCTTCTGCGTAGTGACTTGAAGACGAACCTTCCAAACCATGAAACAACACCAACAATGGTTTGGCTGAATCCGATGCGGCAGCCTCACAAAAATCGACGTCGACAAAATCTTGATCAGGCGTGGTCCACCTCTCCCGCCGCCAATTTACGGGTGAATTCGAAAAACGTTTGGCATAAAGCGCTGGCCAAATGGTTTGCAAATGACCACCAGGCAACCACCAAGGTGAGCGGTAAGAAATCACAGCGTCTTAAAACTTAATGCAACACGGAAGGGCTAGAAGACATTTCTTGTTGCGCATGCGGTGTTCCAGGGCTTGCGTGGTGCGCCACCATGCGCCAACCTTGAGGCGTCTTGTGATACACGTTGGTGGCAATGACATAAGCTGTTTGCGGTCCATCCGGGCCCAGCACATCGACGCGTTCGACCAAATGGTGCATGGCGCTGGCCAATGAATCTACTTTGTGAATATTTTCTGGATGGGCTTGCACCGTGCCATTGGCAAACATGGCCTCAAAGGCTGAGCGAATTGCACCCGCACCCACCAGCCTAGGACCACCTGGGTGCACACACACAATTTCTTCTTCATCGGCCCAGCACGACATCAAGCGTTCTATGTCGCCTTGCCTGAGGGCGTCATAAAAAGTAGCTTCCACATCATCAGGATTGCCACCCAAAGTGGCGGCTCGAAGTTTGGCTTTGCGCATGGTGTCCTTAGAAACAAAAAACCCGGCGTGCGCCGGGTTTCAGAAAACGATCAGCGCGCTCAACGCAATCATTTTATTTTTTAGTGCGGAACTTGCGCAAGGCCGCCAGTTGGGCAGCAAATACTGCCAACTCGCTTTGCGCACGTGCCATGTCGATTTCGGACTTGGCATTGCGAAGGGCGTCTTCCGCTGCGGCTTTTGCTGCATTGGCTTTCTCTTCGTCCAAATCTTTACCGCGAATAGCAGTGTCAGACAACACGGTGACGTGGTCGGGTTGCACTTCCAAAACACCGCCAGCCACGAAGACAAACTCTTCGGTGCCGTCGGCTTTTTCGATGCGAACAGAGCCAGCCTTGATGCGTGAAATCAACGGTGTGTGACGGGGATAAATGCCCAACTCGCCAGCTTCACCAGGCAAGGCCACAAAACGGGCTTCGCCTGAGAAGATCGACTCTTCGGCACTGACCACATCAACGCGGATGGTGTTCATAGTTTGTTCCTTGAAAAGGGTTTACAAAAATGGCTTACGCCATTTTCTTGGCCTTTTCGAAGGCTTCGTCAATGCCGCCAACCATGTAGAACGCTTGCTCTGGCAAGTGATCGCACTCACCGGCCACAATCATCTTGAAGCCACGGATGGTTTCAGACAAAGGCACGTACTTACCAGGCGAGCCAGTAAACACTTCAGCCACGTGGAAAGGTTGTGACAAGAAACGCTGAATCTTACGGGCACGGGCCACAGCCAACTTGTCTTCTGGTGCCAAGTCGTCCATACCCATAATGGCAATGATGTCGCGCAGTTCGCGATAACGCTGCAATGTACCCTGAACAGCGCGAGCTGTTTCGTAGTGATCCACACCCACGACCAACGGATCGAGCTGACGGCTTGTAGAGTCCAAAGGATCCACAGCGGGGTAGATACCCAAAGAGGCGATGTCACGTGACAACACCACAGTAGAGTCCAAGTGAGCGAAAGTTGTCGCTGGAGATGGGTCGGTCAAGTCATCGGCAGGCACGTAAACGGCTTGGATGGAAGTGATGGAGCCCACTTTGGTAGAGGTAATACGCTCTTGCAAACGGCCCATTTCTTCGGCCAATGTAGGCTGGTAACCCACAGCAGAAGGCATACGACCCAACAAGGCGGACACTTCGGTACCGGCCAATGTGTAACGGTAGATGTTGTCTACGAAGAACAACACGTCTTTGCCTTCGTCACGGAAAGATTCGGCAATGGTCAAACCTGTGAGGGCCACGCGCAAACGGTTGCCTGGTGGCTCGTTCATCTGACCGTAAACCATGGCCACTTTGGACTCAAGCAGGTTTTCCAAGTTCACCACACCAGAGTCAGCCATCTCGTGATAGAAGTCGTTACCTTCACGAGTACGCTCACTCACACCAGCGAACACGGACAAGCCGCTGTGCGCTTTGGCGATGTTGTTGATCAACTCCATCATGTTCACGGTTTTGCCCACACCGGCACAACCGAACAGACCCACTTTACCGCCCTTGGCGAATGGGCAAACCAAGTCAATCACCTTGATGCCGGTTTCCAGCAATTCTTGTGATGGGCTCAATTCGTCATAAGCAGGGGCCTTACGGTGAATAGAAGCTGTGAGTTCTTGGCTAACAGGACCGCGCTCGTCGATGGGCGTGCCGAGCACGTCCATGATGCGGCCCAGTGTGGCCTTGCCAACTGGCACTGTGATGGGGTTGCCGGTGTTGGACACCATCAAACCGCGGCGCAGACCGTCGGATGAACCCAGCGCAATGGTACGCACCACGCCGTCACCGAGTTGCTGCTGCACTTCCAATGTGAGGGCAGAGCCGTCCATTTTCAGAGCATCATAAATTTTTGGCATTTGATCGCGTGGAAATTCCACGTCAACCACGGCGCCAATACATTGAACAATTTTTCCTTGGGCTTGCATTTTTCGCTCCAATAATTTGAATTAGCTGAACTGTCTTG
>JACCDU010244194.1_pt1 | contig 67137 bp, 66 predicted proteins | sample 7446081 | NCBI WGS metagenome assembly JACCDU01 (sample SAMN15323447, study PRJNA562643) | freshwater metagenome | isolation source: river surface water | place: USA:Blue River Watershed | collected 2017-08-17 | reverse complement strand
TGCCGCGCACATTGGCCAAAACCCATTCGCGAATTTTGGTCGCCTCGGCGGCTGTCGGGTCGCGGCCGTTGTCAGTTTTGAATTTTTCCAAGTTCTGATCGATGGCCGTGTTCATGAACATGGCCAAGATAGTGGGTGCAGGCCCATTGATGGTCATGGACACACTGGTGCTGGGGTTGCACAAGTCAAAGCCGCTGTACAGCACTTTCATGTCGTCCAAGGTGGCAATGCTCACGCCCGAGTTGCCCACCTTGCCGTAAATGTCGGGGCGGGGGTCGGGGTCGTTGCCATACAAGGTGACCGAGTCGAAGGCGGTGGACAAGCGCTTGGCGGCCATGCCTGCGCTGAGCAATTTGAAGCGCGTGTTGGTTCTGAACGCATCACCTTCACCGGCAAACATGCGCGTGGGATCTTCGCCTTCGCGCTTGAAGGCAAAGGTGCCAGCGGTGTAGGGGAAGCTGCCAGGCACGTTGTCTAGCATGAGCCATTTCAAAATTTCGCCGTGGTCTTCGTAGGTGGGCAAAGACACCTTGCGAATGGTGGTGCCCGACAAGCTTTTGGACGTCAGGGCTGTGCGAATTTCTTTGTCGCGAATTTGGACCACGAACTCATCGCCGGCGTAAGCCTTTTGCATGTCTGGCCACTGGGCCAACAGCTTGCGAGCGCCGGGGTCTTGCGTGTCTTCGCGTCGTGCAGCCAAATCAATGGCTGCTTCAGCCGCTTTGGCACGGCCTGGTTTGTCAACTTCCAACATGACCGCTGCTGCGCGCAGTTGTTGAATTTCACGGGCCAGTTGAGCTTGTGCGCGGGCTTGTTTTTTGTAGCCCCTCACAGTGTCGGTAATTTCGGCCAAGTAGCGGGTGCGTGCGGCAGGGACCACGGGTGTTTGGTTGGTGCTGTGGCGCACGTCGACCTTGGGCAACTGACCTTCTTTGAGCTTCAAGCCCAATTCACCCAAACGCACTTTGAGTGCTTGGTACAAAGCCGTCACGCCATCGTCGTTGAAGCGCGCTGCCATGGTGCCAAACACTGGCATTTGTTCGGTGGGCACGGTCCAGGCTTCTTGGTTGCGCTGGACTTGTTTGGCCACATCGCGCAGCGCATCGTTGGCGCCCTTGCGGTCAAATTTGTTGATGGCCACAAACTCGGCAAAGTCGAGCATGTCAATTTTTTCCAACTGACTGGCCGCGCCAAATTCGGGTGTCATCACGTACATGGGCACATTCACATGCGGCACGATGGCCGCGTCGCCTTGGCCAATGCCAGATGTTTCCACCACCACGATATCGAAGCCTGCGACTTTGCAAGCGGCCACCACATCGGGCAAAGCCGCTGAAATTTCGCTGCCAAAATCGCGCGTGGCCAAACTGCGCATGAACACGCGCTGGCCATTGCGCCAGGGGTTGATGGCGTTCATTCGAATGCGGTCGCCCAGCAAGGCACCGCCGCTCTTGCGGCGCGAAGGATCGATGGAAACCACGGCAATGCGCAAGTCGTCGCCTTGGTCCAAGCGCAAACGGCGAATGAGTTCATCCGTGAGCGAAGATTTGCCCGCACCGCCTGTGCCGGTAATGCCCAGCACGGGCACGGTGTGTTTGGCCGCCTCGGCGCGCAATGCAGCCACCATGTCAGCTGTTGCGCTGCCGTTTTCCAACACCGTGATAAGTTGTGACAGCGAGCGCCAATTGGCTTCTGTGCCGCCTTGGATGGCTTTCAAGTCTTTGGGGGCATAGGGGCTCAGGTCTTTGTCGCAGCGCATGACCATTTCGCCAATCATGCCGGCCAATCCCATGCGCTGGCCGTCTTCGGGGCTGTAAATGCGGCCCACGCCGTAGGCATGCAACTCGCGAATTTCGGCGGGAACAATCACACCACCGCCGCCACCAAACACTTGAATGTGCTCACCGCCGCGCTGACGCAGCAAGTCAACCATGTATTTGAAATACTCCACATGGCCTCCCTGATAGGAGCTGATGGCGATGCCTTGCGCGTCTTCTTGCAATGCGGCCGTGACCACTTCATCGACCGAGCGGTTGTGACCCAAGTGAATCACTTCGGCGCCCATGCTTTGCAAGATTCGGCGCATGATGTTGATGGCTGCATCGTGCCCGTCAAACAAACTGGCTGCTGTGACAAAACGCACCTTGTGCGTGGGTCTGTATTCAGCAAGGGCTTTGTATTCGGCAGACAAGTCGGTCATGGCATGGTTCCATTCAAGGCTGAAAAGGACCGCTTTGGGCAGCGGCCCCGTCAAAACAAGGTTGACTTTACGTTTACGTCAACGTCAACTGTCGATCTTAGCTGTTTTGCTGAGAAAAGTCTTGCAAATGAACATGCCAGCCAGCATGGCGACCGTAAAAATAAGGGCGTCGGCGCTCAAAAGCGCACTGGCCAGCGCCGGGCCTGGGCAATAGCCCACCAAGCCCCAGCCTGCACCAAACAGCACGGCGCCGCCAACCAGCGGCAGATCGATTTGGTTTTTGGCTGGCTCATAAAACTGAGTGCCAAACAAGGGGGTTTGCGAAATTCGGCGTGTCCAGGCAAATGCCAGCAGGGTGACGCTGACCGCGCCGCCCATGACAAAGGCCAAGGTGGGATCCCAAAGACCCGGAAAGGGCCCTTTGCCCATGGCCGTGATGTCCAAGAAGCCCATCACCTTGAGGGGTTGGGTCATGCCAGACAAAACCAAACCTGCGGCGAACATGAGCCCTGCGGAGAAAGCCAGTCCCAGGCGGCCGGCGCGGTGGGAGGTGGTGTTGACTTGGGTGCTGTCGTTCATGCGGCACCTCGCATCAAGGTCACAGCCACCATGCCAGTGGCCATGAAAACCCCAACCGACACCAAGGACCTGACAGACAGTCTGCCCAAGCCACACACGCCGTGGCCACTGGTGCAGCCACTGCCCCAAACGGTGCCAATGCCCACCAAAAGTCCCGCAGGGATGAGCAAATACAAAGGTCGGGTTGGCAGGGTGGGAATTTCAAGCCATTGACCCAAAAGGCATCCGCCAATGATCAGGCCCGCTAAAAACGCCCAGCGCCAAGTGTCGGGCTGGGTTGGCGCAGCCATTGTTTCTGAGGCAATGCCGCTGATGCCAGCAATGCGGCCAAGGCCCCACCAAAGCAGCCAACTGGCCAAACCAATGAGAATACCGCCGAGACCGGCAACGAAATAGGGGTGTAAATTGACAAGCATCAAGCCGTGTTCCCGAAAAGGGTTCCAAAAAAGCTGGCAAAAGTTATCATAATTTGATCTCATTTAGAAAGATTCCCATGAGCCGCATTGCCGATCCTGAAAAAAAGAAAGCCCTTTGTGCTCGCTTGGCCCGCATTGAAGGCCAAATCCGCGGTTTACAAAAGCTCATCGACAGCGACGCCGATTGCGAAAAAGTGGCCCAACAAATGGCGGCATCGCGCAAGGCCCTCGACAAAGCTTTCTTTGCCATGGTGGGTTGCATGATCGAGCAAGGCGACCAATCGGCTGAGCATGTGGCTGAAATGCTCACCAAATTTGCATGAAGTCTGAAATGAACACTTCACAAACCGAAGCTCAAGTCATTCAACTGTTTGACACCCAGTCCAGCACCTACACCTATTTGGTTTATGACCCCCACTCGCTCGATGCGGTCATCATCGATCCGGTCGACGAGCAGATTCAACGCGACCAACAAATCATTCAAGACAAGGGCCTCAAAGTCCGATGGGCTTTAGAAACACATGCGCATGCAGATCACATCACCAGCGCAGGTTTGCTGGCTGAACACTTGGGCTTGAAAACGGCAGCGCCTGAAGGCTGCAACATTGGCACGGCTTCAGTTCAACTGGTCGATGGTCAAATCATTCCGTTTGGCGCCTTTGCGCTGAAGGCATTGCACACCCCTGGCCACACCGCCGGTAGCATGAGTTTTTATCTGGCTACCAACGAAGGTGGACATGTCTTCACGGGGGACACCCTGCTCATTCGGGGTTGTGGTCGCACAGACTTTCAGTCGGGCAGCGCGCAAGCGCTTTATCACAGCCTCACCCAAATTTTGTTCAAGTTGCCGCACAACACCACGGTGTGGCCAGGTCACGATTACCAAGGGCGAACGCACTCAAGCATTGGCGACGAAATCCACAACAATGTGCGTGTGGCCGGGCACACTGAAGCGCAGTTTGTAGCCATCATGAACAAGCTCAATTTGCCAAAACCACGGCGAATTGATGAAGCGGTGCCCGCCAATTTAAATTCTGGATTACGGCAAGATGCCGGAGGAGAAGTTGTGAGAAATGATGTCCTAACCATTCGCCCCGCAGACGGTTATGCCGGCGATGTCTATCCTGAACTGGCCTGGCACTGGGTGCAGTCGGGCGAAGCTGTCTTGGTGGATGTTCGCTCTGATGCAGAACGCGCTTGGGTTGGTTTTGTGCCTGAAGCCAAACCGCTGGCTTGGAAGCAATGGCCTGTGGTCGATGTCAACCCAGAGTTTGATGCGGGCATTCGAGCCATTGCGGCAACAGGCCTCAAAATTGTGCTGCTGTGCCGCAGCGGAGTTCGATCTGTTGCTGCCGCCCAAAGAGCCACCTCTTTAGGCATTGAAGCGTTCAATATATTGGAAGGCTTTGAAGGCGACCCCGATGCTCATGCGCATCGCGGCAAGTTAGGCGGATGGCGAATGCGTGGCCTGCCTTGGCGGCAGAGTTAATCAAATAGCCCATCAAAGGCCCGGTGGTGTTTTTTGAATCAAATCTTGCGCAGCTTGTTCATAGGCGTAAGCCACTTGCAGCAATTCAAAATCGCCTTGTGGTTTGCCAATCAATTGCAAACCCATGGGAAGGCCTTGCGCATTGAATCCTGCGGGCAAGCTGATTGCGGGCAATCCAGCAAAGGTGGCATAGATCACCACTTCCATCCAGCGGTGGTAGGTGTCCATCGCTTGGCCATTGATGTGGCGCGGCCAACGTTCAGTGACGTCAAAGGGCCAGACCTGTGTCGAGGGCAGCGCCAACACATCAAAAGATTCAAACATCTTGAGCATGCTTTGGTAATAGCGGGTGCGGGTGACACTGGCCTGCATCAGTTGATGGCCAGTGAGGTCCTGTGATTGGTCGTATTCCCACTGAGCTTCGGGTTTGATTTTTTCACGCCAGTGAGGCAGGTGGGTGTAGGCGCCAACATTGCGGCCTGCCAACGCTTTGCGCCAGACCAGCCAAGCATCCCAAATTTCTTCAGGGCGCATTCCCAATTGAGCATGGGACACCTTGCAGCCAGTGGTCTCTAGAGTTTTGAGAGCCTCTTCGCAGACCGACAAAATGCCGTTTTCCATGGGCAAGTACGCACTCAGATCGGCCAGCCAACCCACCCTTTTGCCCTTCACGTTGCTGTCTAAGCGGCTTGCAAACGCATCACCCGATTCAGCAATCGACAAGGGGGAACTCGCATCGTAGCCCGCTTGCGTTGAAAGCAGCATGGCAATGTCACGAACCGATCTGGCCATGGGTCCTTCTGTGCTCAATTGAGCAATGAAGGCGTCTGCCACAGGAAATCTGGGCAATCTGCCTTGCGAGGGGCGCATGCCAAACACATGGTTCCATGCAGCGGGGTTGCGCAAGCTTCCCATGAAGTCGGAGCCGTCGGCCACGGGCAACATGCGCTGCGCTAAGGCAACTGCCGCACCGCCACTGCTACCGCCTGCACTTTTTGTTCGATCCCAGGCGTTGGAAGTGGCACCAAACACGTCGTTGAATGTGTGCGAGCCAAGCCCAAATTCGGGTGTGTTGGTTTTGCCAATGAAGATGCATCCGGCCGATCGCATGCGGGCGGCCATGATGCAGTCTTTGTCAGCGGGGTCATGTGGGGTGAGGGTCGATCCATGGCTGGTTCGAAAGCCCGCGACGTCCGTCAAGTCTTTGACGGCTTGTGGCATGCCATGCATCCAACCCATCGACTCGCCCCTTGCAAGTTGGGCATCGCGTTCATCGGCTTGCGCTAAAACAACTTCTGCAGATGCCAGGCTGACCAAGGCGTTGCTGTGGGTATTGTGTTTTTGAATTTGGTTCAAAAAAGAAGTCATCACCTCACGACAAGACACGGCCTTGCTGTGAATGGCATGCGACAAATCGAGGGCTGACAAATTCTGAATGATCATGAAATGCGAGGTCTTTCAAAGGGTGCCGTTTTCTAAGCTCAGGACGGATCCCCATCGCTGCCACGAGACGGTCAAAAAATCATTATCATCAGCATATGACATTTTTGGCAATCGACGTCGGTAACACTCGTTTGAAGTGGGCACTCTACGATCGGCCGCACACTCAAGCCAATGTGCTTGCGCAAGGGGCGGAATTTTTAGAGAACATCGAAACCCTCGCCGATGGGCCTTGGGCAGGTTTGCCTGCGCCCAAGCACATGCTGGGCTGTGTGGTCGCTGGCGATGCCGTGAAGCGCCGCGTGCAAGAACAAATGGAACTGTGGGACGTGGTGCCGCAATGGGTGGTGTCATCCAGCGAAGAGGCTGGCGTGAGCAATGGCTACGACCATCCCACGCGGCTTGGTTCCGACCGTTGGGTGGCCATGATTGGTGCGCGACACCGCATGTTGGCCAAAGGCCCAGCACTGCCTCTGGTGGTGGTCATGGTGGGCACAGCCGTGACGGTGGAGGGTTTGGATCAGCACGGAAAATTCTTAGGCGGCTTTATCTTGCCAGGCCACGGCATCATGTTGCGCGCCCTTGAGTCAGGCACGGCTGGATTGCATGTTCCCACTGGGGAAGTCAGACCCTTTCCAACCAATACCAGCGATGCACTGACCAGTGGCGGCACCTACGCCATTGCAGGTGCATGCGAGCGCATGGTGCAGCACTTAAAACAACACACTGGCCAAGAGCCACAGTGTGTGATGACCGGGGGTGCGGGTTGGAAAATGGCCCCCAGCATGGCCATCCAATTTGAGTTGGTGGACAGCCTTATTTTTGATGGCCTGTTGAAGCTGGCGCAAACACGCTTTCCTTAACTTACTTTAAACCGCCTCTGACGCATAAGCATGCGTGAGTTGCATCAAGTGAGCTCGCTCGCTTGGGTTTTCCAAGTAGGGTGCCAATAACAACAACACATGCCGTGCACCGCGGGCCAAAGCATCGCCTGCGCTTTCTGGCTCCATGGCATGGCGAGGGTTGCGCACATACTCATAACTGAGCCAGTAGGTGACCACCACTGACATGCTGGTCGACAAGGTGCTGAAAGTTTCGGGCTCGTTGCGAATGTGGCCTTGCCGGGCCAATGCTTGCAGCAACTGGTGAAGCGAGGCGGTTTTGACTTCCAACACTTGCTTGAAGTTGGTTTCTAAATGACGATTTTTAGACAGCAAGTCGTTGAGGTCACGGTACAAAAATCGGTGTGCCCAAATGAGCTCGAACAAAGAGTGCAAAAAGAACCAAGCGTCTTCCACGTCTTTGACGTCTTGGCTGGCATCGAGCAGCTTCAGAATGTCTTCTTTGTAGTTGTCAAACAAATGGCTGACCAGTTGGTCTTTGGCGGGAAAGTGATAGTACAAATTGCCCGGGCTGATGTTGAGCTCGGACGAAATGAGGGTGGTCGACACATTGGGTTCGCCATAGCGATTGAACAGGTCCAAAGACACTGTGGCTATGCGCTCGGCGGTACGGCGTGGGGCTTTTTTGGCCATGAATTATTTGGCAGGGGTGGCGCGTTTTCGGGCAGGCGATTTGGCGCTGGCCTTTGCCAGGGCTGCCTCCAAGGCAGCCACCCGATCTTGCAGTTCGGTCACTTCTTGAGCAGTGGGCAGGCCCAAACTTTTGAGCGCCCGAGCCACGCGATCTTCAAACAGGTGTTCTAAGCGATCTACCTTGGCACCAACGGGTTGAACCAAACCAGCGCCTAAGTTTTGCGTGAGTTGGTTGAAATGCGCTGTGGCTTCTTGAATTTTTTCTTGGGCAACGGCTTGCGACTTTTTCTGAAAAGCCAAGCCTTCTGCCACCAAAGCTTCAAAGGCTTTGCTGCCCTGAGCTCGGGCTTTTGCCTGCGCTTGCGCCATGGCGCCTAGGCCGGCCAGCCAAATGTCTTTGGAGGCTGCCGTGTGTTTGGCGTCTGCTTTGCTGGAAGAGCTTGCACCGCTTTGGGTGGGTTTTTGAGGGCGGGTGGTGGCCATGAAAACTCCGTACTTCGAATGATGGACCGTCAAAACCTCACTTTAACCGCTGTGGCACGGCATGCCAATGCTTATAAAATACAGTTTTGGAAAGAAAAAATGACAATTCTTGTGACCGGTGGTGCGGGCTTCATTGGCGCCAACTTTGTATTGGACTGGGTGGCCCATACCGACGAAAAGATTGTGAATCTTGACAAGCTGACCTACGCAGGCAACTTGGAGTCATTGGCACCCTTGAAAAACAAGCCTCAGCACGTGTTTGTGCAGGGTGACATTGGCGATTCTGCTTTGTTGCCCCAGCTTTTGGCTGAGCACCAACCCAGAGCGGTTTTGAATTTTGCAGCCGAGAGCCACGTCGATCGCTCCATTCACGGCCCCGGCGAATTCATTGAAACCAACATTGTGGGCACCTTCCGTTTGCTGGAGTCGGTGCGCGGCTACTGGCAAAGTTTGGAGGCCAATGCCCAAAGCCAATTCCGCTTCTTGCATGTCTCGACCGATGAGGTGTATGGCAGTTTGGCGCCCCAAGATCCAGCTTTTACCGAGCTACATGCGTACGAGCCCAACAGCCCCTACAGTGCCAGCAAGGCGGCCAGTGATCACTTGGTTCGTGCATGGCATCACACCTACGGCCTGCCTGTGCTCACCACCAATTGCAGCAACAACTACGGCCCCTTGCATTTCCCCGAAAAGCTCATTCCGCTCATGATTGTCAATGCCTTGGCGGGCAAGCCATTGCCGGTGTATGGCGACGGCATGCAGGTGCGCGATTGGCTTTACGTCAAAGACCATTGCAGCGCCATTCGCCGAGTGTTGGAAGGCGGACAACTGGGTGAGACTTACAACGTGGGCGGCTGGAACGAGAAGCCCAACATCGAGATTGTGAAAACAGTCTGCGCCTTGCTAGACGAGTTGCGTCCGCGCGCCGATGGTGCCAGCTACGCACAGCAAATCACGTATGTCAAAGACCGACCTGGTCACGACAGACGTTATGCCATTGACGCCCGCAAACTTGAAAAAGAATTGGGCTGGAAGCCCGCCGAAACCTTTGAGACCGGCATTCGCAAAACGGTGGCTTGGTATTTGGAAAACACCGAATGGGTGGCGCACGTGCAAAGCGGCGCCTACCGCGAGTGGGTCTCTAAGCAATACACCGCATGAAAATTTTATTGCTGGGTAAAAACGGACAAGTTGGCTGGGAACTGCAGCGCAGCTTGGCGCCATTGGGCGAGGTACTGGCCCTAGACAGAAACAGCAGATCGCACTGTGGCGACCTGAGCAATTTGGAAGGCCTGGCAGACACCGTGCGCGTGTTTCGCCCCGATGTGGTGGTCAATGCAGCCGCTTACACGGCGGTTGATAAAGCCGAATCAGATCAATCGACAGCCAATTTGATCAATGCGCTGGCGCCAGAAGTCTTGGCCCGGGCCTGTGCGGCCATTGGCGCTTACCTGGTGCACTTTTCCACCGACTACGTGTTTGATGGCGCGGGTCAAAAACCTTGGCTTGAGTCTGACGCCACAGGGCCGCTCAATGTGTATGGACACAGCAAGCTGGCCGGTGAAAAGGGTATTGCCAAGCAAGGTGCTAGGCATGTGATTTTCAGAACCAGCTGGGTGTATGGCACCGAAGGCGGCAACTTTGCCAAAACCATGCTGCGCTTGGCGCAAGAGCGCGAAAAAATGGCCGTCATCAACGATCAATTTGGCGCCCCAACCGGCGCAGCCTTGTTGGCCGACATCACGGCTTTGTGTCTGCAGCGTATTCAGCCTGAACAACATGAGCCCTATTTGTCAGGCATTTACCATCTGGCGGCAGCAGGTGAAACAACCTGGCACGCTTATGCAAAGTATGTCTTGCAGCAAGCACAAAGCCTCAAGCCGAGTTTGAAGTACACCGTGAAAGAAGTGGCAGCAGTGGCCACCACCGAGTTTCCAACACCTGCGGCTCGCCCGCTGAACTCTAGGCTCAATTGCAGCCAGCTAGAAAATGCGCTCCAACTCAAATTGCCAGCTTGGCAAACTGGGGTGGATGCCATGCTCGCAAAAATTTTGTGAACTTGCGCCCGCGCAGGGTGTCAAACACCTCAAAAGTGTTCACAATACGGCTCTGACAGCCTTTCATCACATGAGCAAGTACTGACTTGCATGTTTTCACTTTGACGAACCATCATGACTGACAACGATTCATTGGCACACATTTCTCCGCGCGACAAAGCAGAAATTTTGGCGCAGGCTTTGCCCTACATCCGCAAGTTTCACGGCAAGACCTTGGTCATCAAATACGGCGGCAACGCCATGACCGATCCCGCTTTGCAAGCCGACTTTGCCGAAGATGTGGTGCTTCTGAAATTGGTGGGCATGAACCCAGTGGTGGTGCACGGGGGTGGCCCGCAAATTGAAACGGCCCTCAACCGATTGGGCAAAAAAGGTGAGTTCATTCAAGGCATGCGCGTGACCGACGCCGAAACCATGGAAGTCGTGGAGTGGGTCTTGGCTGGTGAAGTGCAGCAAGACATTGTGGGCTTGATCAACCAAGCCGGCGGCAAGGCTGTGGGCTTGACAGGCCGTGACGGTGGTTTGATTCGTGCCAAGAAATTGAAGATGGTGGACAACGCCGATCCCAACAAAGAATACGATGTGGGCCAAGTGGGCGACATTGAATCGATTGACCCCAGCGTGGTCAAAGCCCTCCAAGACGATGCGTTCATTCCCGTCATCAGCCCCATAGGCTTTGGCGAAAACAACGAAAGTTACAACATCAACGCCGATGTGGTGGCCGGCAAATTGGCCAGCGTTTTGAAAGCAGAAAAATTGGTCCTGCTGACCAACACCCCCGGCGTGTTGGACAAAGCGGGCAATTTGTTGACCGACCTCAGCGCCCGCCGCATTGACGAATTGTTTGCCGATGGCACCATCAGCGGTGGCATGTTGCCCAAAATCAGTGGCGCCTTGGACGCTGCCAAGAGCGGCGTGAATGCGGTGCACATCATTGATGGCCGTGTACCGCACGCCATGTTGTTAGAAATTCTGACCGATCAAGCCTTCGGCACCATGATTCGCAGCCACTGAGCAGGGAGCATTCCATGAACACAGACACAAGCCACGAAGACAATTTGCCAGACCACGAAGAAGCTGGCACTGCGCCCATACGCAAGCGTCCCAAGCCCGGCGAGCGTCGCTTGCAAATTTTGCAAACTTTGGCGGGCATGCTGGAGCAGCCTGGCGCCGAGCGCATCACAACAGCGGCACTGTCAGCCAAGTTGGGCGTGAGTGAAGCGGCCTTGTACCGCCACTTTGCCAGCAAAGCCCAAATGTTTGAAGGCTTGATCGATTTTGTCGAGCAGTCGGTGTTTGCGTTTGTGCGTCAAATAGCCGATCGCGAACCTGCAGGTCCTGCGCAAGTGGCGCGTACCGTGGCGCTCATTTTGCAATTTGCAGAAAAGAACCCTGGCATGGCGCGCGTCATGACGGGCGATGCACTGGTTTTTGAAAATGAGCGATTGCAAGAGCGCATGAATTTGTTGTTTGACAAACTCGAGAGTGCCTTCAAACAGTCTTTGCGCGAGGGTGGCCCTCAAAGCGACACACCGACTGTGGATGCGCAAGTGACGGCTTCTTTGTTGGTGGCTTTCATGATGGGGCGCATGCAACGCTTTGCGCGTTCAGGCTTTAAGCGTTTGCCTTCAGAGAATTTGCAGGCTTCCTTGGCGCGAGTTCTTTAAGTCACCAACTCCACAGCGTGCCGTCGTGCTGGAGGCGGTTCACGGGCAAGTAGGCGCGCTGATACGGGTACTTGGCTGCCAGTTTTTCGTCGATGTCCACCCCGTGGCCAGGCGACTCACCGCAATACAGCATGCCTTTTTCAAAACGCCAGTCGTGCGGAAACACCGACAGCATTTCTTCGCTGTGCGCCATGTGTTCTTGAATGCCAAAGTTGGGCACCCAGGTGTCAAAGTGCAATGCGGCGCCCATGCAAACCGGTGACAAGTCGGTGGCACCATGAGAGCCAGTGCGCACTTGGTACAAACTGGCCAAATTGGCAATGACGCGCAGATGCGTGATGCCGCCTGCGTGCGTGACGGTGGTGCGGATGTAATCGATGAGTTGTTGCTCAATCAAATCTTTGCAGTCCCACACAGTGTTGAAAATTTCGCCCACCGCCAACGGTGTGGTGGTGTGATGCCGAATGAGCTTGAAGGCTTCTTGATTTTCAGCAGGGGTGGGGTCTTCTAGCCAGAACAAATGAAAGGGCTCCAATTCTTTCCCCAAGCGCCCCGCTTCAATGGGTGTGAGGCGATGGTGCGCGTCGTGTAGCAAATGCGTGTCGGGCCCGACGGCTTCGCGCACCGCTTGAAAGAGGCCGGGCGTATGGCGCAAATACTTCTCTGTGCTCCAGTCGTGCTCGCCTGGTAAGGGGCCATCTGCAGGCTCGTACATGCGGCCGTTGCCACTCACGCCATAAACTTTGTTCAGACCTGGAATGCCGCTTTGCGCGCGAATGGCCAAGTAACCCATCTCTTTGTAGCGCAATACTTCGTCCACCGTTTCGGCGGTGTCGCGACCCGTTGCATGGGCATACGACATGATGCCTGTGCGGCTGCGGCCACCTAGCAATTGATAAAGTGGTTGGCCTGCAATTTTGGCTTTGATGTCCCACAGCGCCGTGTCCACTGCGGCAATGGCCGTCATGGTAACGGGGCCTCTGCGCCAGTATGCACCTTTGTAGAGGTACTGCCAGATGTCTTCAATTTGCTGGGGGTCGCGGCCTATCAAACACGGAATGACGTGCTCTTCTAAGTAGCTCACCACCGACAACTCGCGGCCGTTGAGTGTGGCGTCTCCAACGCCCGTGAGGCCTTCATCGGTTTCAATTTTGAGGGTGACAAAATTGCGACCTGGGCAACACACAATGACGCGGGCGGCAGTAATTTTCATGAGAAGTTTTGCTGAATGATGTATTTGACGGTGGCATCAACGCCTTGGTGCACCAATTGGTCGTGCCAAAAGCTGACGCGCGCAAGCCAAGCTTCGGAGCTTGCCAGTTCTTGACCCCATAAATCTTCGCGTGCCAGCAGGGCTCGCACACAGGCATCAGACTCGGTGGCTTGTTTGGCGCCAATGGCCATCAGGCTGTTGGCCTGGGGGTCGTTGAGGGCATAGGCCTTGCCCTGTTCATCGATGCCCAAGGTGTAACGCAAAAAAACAGCAGCAGCCAGTGCATGGTGTTCAAAAGAAGCATGGGCCTTCATTTGCCCCAACACAGAAGGCGGCCAGCGCTGTGGAATTTTTTGCGAGCTGTCGGTGGCAATTTGATGCACACTGTGTTTCAAGTAAGGATTGGAGAAGCGTTGAATGAGGGCGTCGCGGTAGTCGGCCCAATCGGCACGGCTCAGATGTGGCGCAACTTCTTGGCTCATCAAACGTTCCACAAATTCGCGAATGTGAGCAGCGCCAACGCAATCGGCAATGTAGGCCCGGCCCGTCACTGCGCCCATCAATGCCATGGCCGAATGGCTGCCGTTGAGCATGCGCAACTTGGCTTCTTCGTAGCTGTGAACATCAGCCGTTACACGCACACCACATTGGCGGAGCAGGTCGGCATCACTTGGGTCTGCGAACTTGTCTTCAATCACCCATTCCCAAAAAGTTTCAGTGCTGAGCGCGCCGTGGTCTGTCAAACCCAGAGCGGCCTTGGCGGCATCAGTCACTTCTGCGGTTGCTGCTGGCACGATGCGATCGACCATGCTGCAAGGAAAGGTGCAATGGGCCTCTATCGACTGCATGAGAACTGCATCTTGCGGCGTGGCAGTAGCCTGTAGCAAGGCTTTGAGTTTGTGGCCGTTGCCTTGCAGGTTGTCGCAGGAGGCTATGGTTAAACCTTTGAGGCCTGTGATTCCTGCATGCCCATCCATACACCGCAAGCGAAGTCCATCAAGGAGCAGTTGCGCCAAAGCTGGCGTATAGCCCTTCTCTGTGACCGTCAGGGTGATCCACCGCGTGCTGGGCGCAGCCATGGCGTTCAACACCTTTTCACGTTCGGTGGTGAGCACGCTGGTTTGCCACAGTGCACCAGGGACTTGCCACTCAATGCCTTGCGCGCCGGCAATGCGCACCGCATACAAGCCGTCTTGTGCACGAAGCTTGTTGACCAAGCCGGCTTGCGTCATGCCAACACCATGAATGCCCCAACGCACATCGCCTTGGCGCAGCAGCTGTTCAAACACCATGGCTTGGTGCGCTCTGTGAAAGGCACCCAGTCCGAGGTGCAACACGCCAGGCGCTGCAGAAGTAGGCCTGTTCGTGGGGCCCAGAACAGACTGCGGAATGCGTGATTGCGTCGCCCGGCTGAGTTGCAATTCAGACATGGCGGTGTTTGAGTTTGTCCTCAGATGCTTCAATTTCTGCCAAGGTGGCATCGTCAACCCAAATGCCATTTTGTTCGCGGTCAAGGCGAGCCTTGCGCTCAGGCTCACCGGCCAACATCACGCCTTCAGTGCCAGGCGCGTTGGGGCTTTGGCGCAACCAGTCTTCAAACGCCAAGGCCTCTTTTTCAAAGGCGTCTTGTGTGCCCAAGCGCACCGGATCGATGATCATGGTGAGCATGCCATTGAGTACCGTGCGTTGGTTGTCGGCTTCGCGGTGCCATGTACCGCCGCCGGTGAGGGCGCCGCCCAAAAGCTCGCAAGCCATGGCCATGCCAAAACCTTTGTGTTCGCCAAAGGTCATGAGTGCGCCAAAGAAACCATTTGACTGCGGCACCACCACCACGCCCGGGTTGTTGGTGGGATGACCTTTTTCATCAATCAAATAGCCATCGGGCACTTGCTCACCTTTGTTGTAGGCCACGCGCATCTTGCCTTGCGCCACACGGCTGGTGGCAAAGTCGAGCACAAAAGGTTTGCGTTGCCCCATGGGCACGCCAATGCAGCAAGGGTTGGTGCCAAAGCGGCCGTCACCACCGCCAAATGGGGCCACCACAGGGCGTGACAACACATTGACAAAGTGAATTGACACCAAACCTTGCGCGACCGCCATTTCAGCAAAGTGGCCAATGCGCCCTAAATGGTGCGAGCGGCTCAGTGCCACGGTGCAAACGCCGTGTTGCTTGGCGCGTTCAATGCCCATTTGCATGGCTTGCACACCCGTGATTTGGCCAAAGCCACGTTGGCCATCCAAGTTCAGCAAAGGGCCTGTGTCGATGAGCACTTTCACACCCGTGTTGGGTTGAAGGCCACCTTCAAGGATGGCATCGACATAGCGCGGCACCATGCCCACACCATGCGAGTCGTGACCACTTAAATTGGCCATGACCAAATTGGCAGCCACTTGCGCCGCTTCCGCAGCTTGGCTGCCTGCTTTTTGAAGAATGTTGGCAACACGCTGTCGCAGCTGCTCGGCTGGAATACATTGGCTCATGAAAAAACCTTTTTGATTATTCTTTGATAGGGGTGTTGGAGGCTGAGCCCCAGCGTTTACATCACGGCACCCACTTGCCATGGCACAAATTCGTTTTGGCCATAACCGTGTAGTTCGCTCTTGGTGGGTTCGCCAGAAGCGGCTTTCAAAATCATTTCGAAAATGCGTTGGCCCATATCGGCAATGCTCACGCCGTTGTCGACAATCTCACCACAATTGAGGTCCATGTCTTCCTCTTGTTTTTTCCACAAGGCGGTGTTGGTGGAGAACTTCAAGCTGGGTGAAGGGGCGCAGCCATACGCGCTACCGCGTCCTGTGGTGAAGCAAATGAGATTGGCGCCGCCTGCCACTTGGCCCGTGGCACTCACCGGGTCGTAGCCGGGTGTGTCCATGTACACAAAGCCATGCGCATTGACGGGTTCTGCATATTCAAAAACGGCTTGCAAGTTGCTGGTGCCGCCTTTGGCCACAGCACCCAATGACTTTTCAAGGATGGTGGTGAGGCCGCCAGCTTTGTTGCCAGGGGAAGGGTTGTTGTTCATCTCGCCACCATTCATCTCGGTGTATTGCTCCCACCAGTGAATGCGAGCTATCAGTTTTTGCGCCACTTCGGGCTTGACTGCACGGCGTGTGAGCAAGTGTTCAGCGCCATAAATTTCGGGTGTCTCGCTCAAGATGGCTGTACCGCCATGTTGAACCAGCAAGTCAACTGCAGCACCCAGTGCAGGGTTGGCGCTGATGCCCGAGTAGCCATCGGAGCCGCCACATTGCAAGCCCACGGTGATGTGTTCTGCACTGCAAGGTTCGCGCTTGATTTGGTTGGCACGGGGCAACATTTCTTCAATGAGTGCAATGCCTTTTTCAACCGTCAGGCGCGTGCCACCTGAGTCTTGAATGTTGAACACTTTGAGGGTGTCGCCTTCACGCAAACTGCTGTGAGCCAACCAAGTGTTGAGTTGATTGGATTCGCAGCCAAGCCCCACCACCACCACTCCCCAAAAATTGGCGTGTGTGGCGTAGCCCGCCAAAGTGCGCTCTAACAGCTGAATGCCCAGGCCCTCCGTGTCCATGCCGCAGCCAGTGCCGTGGGTGAGTGCCACCACACCATCGACGTTGGGGAACTTGGCCAAGGCCGCTGGGTTGTTGCGTTTGGAAAAGTGATCGGCAATGGCGCGAGCCGCAGTGGCTGAGCAATTGACGCTAGACAACACTCCAATGTAATTGCGCGTGGCCACACGACCATCGGAGCGCTTGATGCCCATGAAGGTGGCGTGTTTGCGCGGCGCCTCTGGTTTCACATCTTGACCAATGGCGTAGTCGCGCTCAAAGTTGCCTTTCTCGGGGCCCATGTTGAGGTTGTGCGTGTGCACGTGCTCGCCGGGTTGAATGGCGGTGCTGGCAAAACCAATGATTTGGTTGTAGCGGCGCACAGGCTCGCCAGCTTGGATGGCGCGCGTGGCCACTTTGTGTCCTGGTGGAATTAAACCCCGTACAGCCACACCATCGACGCTGGTGCCGCTCATGAGTTGGGCGCGCGCAATGACCACGTCATCGGCAGAATGAAGGCGAATAAATAGACTCATGTTGAAAACTCAATAAAACTGTTTAGGCAACCAAAGCACCAGGCCTGGTGCGTAGGTGATGACCACCAGACTGCCCAGCAAGGGGAACAGCCATGGCAAGATGGCGGCGGTGGTTCTCTCCACGCTGAGCTTGGCCACACGGGCTAGCACAAACAACACCATGCCCATGGGCGGGTGCAGCAAACCAATCATGAGGTTGAGCACCATGACCAAACCAAAGTGAACCAAGTCGATGCCCAGCTTTTGGCAAATGGGAATCAAGATGGGCACCAGAATAGTGATGGCCGCTGTAGGCTCTAAGAAGCAACCCACAAAAAGCATGAGCAAGTTGGCCAAGAGCAAAAATTTCCAGGGCTCTTGCGTGAAGCCCAACACCCAATCGCTGATGGCAGCCGTCACGCCAGTGGCCGTGAGCATCCACCCAAAAATACTGGCCGCCGCCACAATGAACATGACTGTGGCAGTGGTCTCGACCGTATCAAGGCAAATCTTCACAAACATTTTGAAGTGAAGCGTGCGGTACCAAAAGAAACCCAGAATGATGGCCCAAACGCATGCTGCAATGGCGCCTTCTGTGGGAGTGAAGACGCCAGTGGTCATGCCGCCAATGAGCAACACGGGGGTCATGATGGGCAGCACAGCTTGAAACTTGAAAACTTTGTCGGCCACAAATAAAAAACCCAGCGCAATGAACACAGTGAGTTGAGGCGGTGTTTCTAGCCAGGTCACCAAACCCCAAACGCCGATGGGCCAGCCAATCACAACGCCGGTTTCTGCCAAAGATTTCAAAACGCGGGGCCATTCAAACTTCACATCTGCGCCCCAGTTGTTTTTGTGAGCAAAGTAGGCCACAGTGACCATCATCAACAACGCCATCAAGATACCGGGCAGGATGCCTGCTAAAAACAATGAGCCAACCGACACGTTGGCCATCATGCCGTAAATCACAAACGGCAAGCTGGGCGGAATGATGGGGCCTAGCGTGGCCGAAGCGGCTGTGACGCCCACAGCAAACTCGGTGCTGTAACCATGGTCTTTCATGGCCTTGATTTCAATGGTGCCAAGGCCCGCTGCATCGGCAATGGCCGTGCCGCTCATGCCTGCAAAGACCACAGAGCCCACCACATTGACGTGGCCCAAGCCGCCTTTCATCCAACCTACCAGCGCCAATGCATAGTTGTAAATGCGGTTGGTAATGCCGGCGTTGTTCATGAGGTTGCCGGCCAAAATGAAGAAGGGCACCGCCAGAAGAGGAAAGCTGTCAATGCCCGACACCATGCGGTGAATGACCACAAAGGGTGGCGAGCTTTGCGTCCAGAACAAATAAATGAGCGAGGCACCTGCCATGGCAATGGCAACAGGAATGCCACCACTCATGAGAAACAAAAAAAGAATTTTTAACATGCGAATACTTTCAGGTGTCTAAGCAAATCAGGACAAATCAACATAGGGCCTATTTTTCAGCGATCGGTCATTTCAGACTCAGGCCGCTCTAACACGGTGTAGCCGCGTTGCCAATGAATGCGCATGACCCACATGGCCCTCAAACTCATGGCCGCAAAGCCTGCCATGACCACGCCATAAACCAAGTTCATGGGCAAATCGACAATGGTCATTTTGTAAGTTCCCAACTTCTCCATCATTTGCCAAGTTAAGAAGGTGGCCGCCACAAAAAAGCCTACGCGCAGAATGTCGACCAAGGTGTTCATGACCCGCGACATCCAAGTAGGCATGAAGCGGTAAAAGAAATCGACTTGAATGTGATTGTTTTTGGCCACGCCAATGGTGGCACCTGTGAACACCACGGCAATCAAAAAGTAACGCGCAATTTCCTCGGTCCAAGAGGCCGAGTTGTTGAGCACATAGCGTGTGAAAAATTGGTAGAACACGGTGGCGCCGAGCAACCAAAAAAATCCCAATGCCACCCAAGCTTCAATCGGGGTGCCAGACAAATCAACTTCTTCGTCGACGGCATGAAACTGACCATCGTCGCCCATCACTTTGGGCATGGCGTCTAGGTCGGGGGTGTTGCTCATGGGGGGTCCTCAGAAAGTCTCAAAAATTCTTCAATAGACTCAAGGGTCGAGCCTTCCGACTCGACCCACTGGATGGCATCTGGCCATGGCTGACGGCCAAGGGGCCAGATGCATCGAGCAACTTATTTGGCAGCCTGAATTCTGTCGAAGTCAGCCTTGGTAAAGCCCATGGATTCAAGTGGTTTGTTTTTCAAGACAGCGTCTTGGAAAGACTTGCGATCGACTTGCACCACTTGCAAACCTTTTTTCTTGAACTCATCGACCAACTCGGCTTCACGCGCTTTGATCTTGGCGGTAGCGCGAACAGCTGCTTCTTGCGTCACGTCTGTGAAAATTTTCTTTTCAGCATCAGAGAGTCTGTTCCAAACGTGAGGGGCAATTTGGGTGGTCAAGCCATCGACAATGTGGCCGGTGAGCATGATGGCCTTTTGCACTTCAAAGAACTTCTAGGGTACGATTGTGGTCAATGGATTCTCTTTCGCTACTACCGTGCCGTTTTGCAGGGCCAAATAAACTTCGGCAAATGCAATCGGTGTGGGGTTGGCGCCGCAAGCCTCGGGTGTGGCGCGGTAGGCGGGTACGTCAGGCACGCGAATTTTGATGCCCTTCATGCCAGCGCAGTTGGTGAAGGCTTTTTGGGCTGTGGTGTGACGCGCGCCATAGTAGGTGTAGGCCGTGACTTGAATGCCTGTTTTGGCACGGAACTCATTCACCATTTCGGCAAACACGGGGCTCTTGGAATAAGCAATGAGGTGGTCGCCATCGCGGAAGATGAACGGGTAGTAAGCAATGCCAAAACGGGGATACGCGCGAGCGGCAAATGAGGGGCCGCTGATGATCATGTCGACCGTGCCCAAAGTGAGGCCTTGGTTGATGTCGGTTTCTTTGCCCAAAGTGGAGGCAGGGAACACTTGAATTTCAAATTTACCGTTGGTGCGCTTTTTGATTTCGTCAGCAGCCCACACAGATTCAGTGTGATAAGCCTCAGAAGTTTCATAGACGTGAGCCCATTTCAACTTGGTTTGGGCTTGGACAGCTGTGGTGCCCAATGCACCCACCAGCCCGAAGGCGATGAGGCTGGCGCTGGCCAGAGCTTTCAGTGAATTTCTTTTGGTGGTCATAGAGTCTCCTTTGGTTGAAATGAAGTGGGTTGTGCTGGCGAAAAACTAAGCTCGAGAAGGTGCGCTTCGCCAGCTAGCGCTGAATCGTTTGTGGGCTTGCCGCAAGTGTTTTTGCATGCTCTTGCGAGCGCCCTGTGGGTCGTGTGCTTGAATGGCAGCAAACACTTCTTGGTGTTCTGCAATGGCCGAAACCCAAGAGGCCGGTGATTCAAAATAGTCGCCTAGGCGCTCAAACAAAGGCCCGTTTCTGGCTTGCAGGTAGAGCTTGAGGGTGTCTTGCATCACACTGTTGGCGCATGCATTGGCAATGGCCATGTGAAAAGCAATGTCACTGTCGCGCGGAATGCGTCCTGCCTTGGCATCTTTCTGCATGGCCTTCAAGGCGTCTGCCATGGCTTTGAGATCGGATGAGGACGCATGAACAGCCGCCAAAGCCGCCATTTCTGCCTCAATGAAAAATCGTGCACGCATCACTTCCAAGGGGCCCCACTCGGCGGGCGTGTTGAGGGCGCTTGACTTGCTGGATGGGCGCTGTCCCAAAGACTTGACATAAATGCCAGAGCCGGTTCGCACCTCAATGACCCCTTCTACTTCCAAGGCAATGAGCGCTTCTCTAACCGAAGGGCGGCTGACACTCAGCTGCGTGGCCAAGTCGCGCTCGGCGGGCAAGCGAGAACCCACAGCAAACTCACCAGACTTGATGAGGTCTTGGATTTGTTTGGCAATTTGGCGGTAAAGCCTTTGCGGTTCGACGGACTTGTCAGGCATGAAAACGAGTGGTTATCAAAAAAAGGGGGGCTTTGACGGCTTGTCAGGGAATACGCGCATTGGACAATTGGTCAGACCAGTTGCACAATCTTCACATGGAACTTGAGTGAGGGTCAAGACTGTTTTCATCCAAACAAACCCGAACTCGTTTGAAACAATTTTTCGCCACCATGACCTCTGTCACCATCGATCGCGTTCGCTTGCGCCAAGTCAATTTGCCGCCCAAGGTGGAGCGCACCGACGCTATTCAATCGTTTGTCACCCAAGAAACCATCTTGCTCACGCTGGTTTGCAGCGATGGCATTGAAGCCACGGGCTACGCTTACACCATTGGCACCGGCGGTAGTTCGGTGGTTGCATTGCTCAAAGACCATTTGGTGCCGCGCCTCTTGTGTCAAAACCCGGTTCACATTGAAGCCATTTGGAAAGACTTGTTTTTTCACACGCATGCCACTGCGGTAGGGGCTATGACCAGTTTGGCACTGGCCTGTGTCGATACGGCGCTTTGGGATTGGCGTGCTCAAAGCCAGCAACTGCCTTTGTGGCAATTGCTGGGAGGTGCCCAAAGCAAGGTGCCGCTTTACACCACCGAAGGCGGCTGGTTGCAATTGTCACCCGAGGTCTTGGTCGAGCAAACCTTGAAGGCCAAAGCCGATGGCTTCAAGGGCGCCAAAATCAAGATTGGCAGACCGCATGTGAGTGAGGATGTCGCCCGCTTGTCGGCAGTGCGCGACGCAGTGGGGCCTGGTTTTGAAATCATGACCGATGCCAACCAAGGCTTTCACCGCGCAGAAGTGGTGCGCCGTGCCAAAGCATTTGAGGGTCTCGATTTGGCTTGGCTTGAAGAACCGCTGCCCGCAGAAGACGTCAGTGGCCATCGGCACTTGCGCGAGCACACCAGCATTCCGGTGGCTGTGGGCGAGTCGATGTACCACCCCATGCAGTTTCGCGAATATTTGGAGCAAGGCGCGTGCAGTGTGGTGCAGCCCGACGTGGCCCGCATTGGCGGTATCACGCCTTGGATCAAAACAGCGCATTTGGCCGAAACCTTCGACGTACCGGTGTGCCCGCACTTCCTCATGGAGTTGCATGTGAGCTTGTGCGCTGCGGTGCCCAATGCCACTTGGGTGGAGTACATCCCTCAGCTTGATGACATCACGCACTCGCGCATGAAAGTGCAAAACGGCTTTGCCTATCCCCCAGACACCCACGGCTTAGGCATTGATTGGAATTGGGATGCCATTGAAAAACGGCAACAAACTTTTTTGGAGATTCAACATGCGACTTAAAAACAAAAACATTCTGGTCACGGCGGCTGGCCAAGGCATTGGACACGCTGCTGTCATGGCCATGGTGGCTGAGGGCGCCACGGTGTGGGCCACCGACGTCAATCCAGAGTTGCTCAAAAGTTATGCGGGCGTTGCCAATGTTCACACCGCGGTGCTGGATGTCTTGAACAAAGACGACATTCAAAAGCAAGTGGCGCTCATTCCGCGCATCGATGCCCTGTTCAACTGCGCGGGTGTGGTGCACAGCGGCAGCATTTTGCAAGCCACCGACAAGGACTGGGATTTTGCTTTCAGTCTCAATGCGCGTGCACAGTTTTGGATGATTCAAGCGGTGTTGCCCAAAATGCTGGCCCAAGGTGGCGGCAGCATCATCAACATGGCCAGCGTGTGCTCTAGCGTGCGTGGCCTGCCCAACCGGTTCATTTATGGCGCTTCCAAAGCCGCTGTCATTGGACTGACCAAAAGCGTGGCCGCCGACTATGTGACCCAAGGCATTCGCTGTAACGCCATTTGCCCTGGCACCGTTGAGACGCCCTCCTTGCACGATCGCATCAATGCAGAAGCCGATCCAGTGCAAGCTCGCAAGAATTTCATTGCGCGTCAACCCATGGGCCGCTTGGCGCAAGCCCATGAAATTGCCCCCATCATTGTTTTCTTGGCCTCTGACGAAGCCATTTTCGCCACCGGCAACGCCTACATGGTGGACGGTGGCATGACCATTTAAACTCATCACTTCAACTCACTCAACAACACGCTATGAACCAATATGACATGAAAGGCCGCCACGCGGTCATCACCGGCGGCGCCACAGGTTTGGGCTACGCCATTGCAGAGCGTGTGCTGGCCTCTGGCGGTAGCGTCACCATTTGGGATCGCGATGAAGCCGGCATGGCCAAAGCAGTTGCCAGCCTGAAACACCCTGGCTTGGTGCACAGTGTGCAAGTCGATGTGTCTCAACATGCCTCAGTGGCCGCTGCCACTGCGGCTACATTGAAAATCGGTCCTGTCGATGCCGTGGTCAATTGCGCTGGCATCACAGGCCCCAATACCCAAGTTTGGAACTATCCGGTCGATGCTTGGCAACAAGTTATGGATGTCAACATCAATGGCGTGTTTTATTGCTGCCGCGAATGGGCGCCGCATTTGAAAGATCGTCCAGCAGGCCGCATTGTCAACATCGCGTCTGTGGCCGGCAAAGATGGCAATCCCAACGCCAGCGCTTACAGTGCCAGCAAAGCGGCAGTGATGGCCATCACCAAATCTTTGGGCAAAGAATTGGCCAGTACCAACGTGCGGGTCAATTGCGTCACGCCTGCTGCTGTGAAAACTGCCATCTTCGATCAAATGACCCCAGAGCACATTCAGTTTATGTTGTCCAAAATTCCCATGGGTCGTTTTGGCATGCCCGAAGAAGTGGCGGCCATGGTCACTTGGCTCTTGACCGAAGACTGCTCGTTCTCAACAGGCGCTGTGTTTGATTTATCGGGCGGCCGTTCAACTTATTGAAGAGTTTTCGATCACAATCTTGCCATCATCTCATCACCTATGGCAATTCAACATGCCATCGATTTTTAACAAAGGAAGTTCCCATGAAACTCGTGCGTTATGGCCAACCCGGCAAAGAAAAACCAGGGCTCATTGATGCGGCAGGCAAATTACGCGACCTCAGTGGCGTGGTCTCCGACATCGGCCCCGAGCAACTGTCCGACAAAGTCTTGGCCAAGTTGGCCAAAATCAAAACCGACAAGCTGCCTTTGGTGCGTGGCAAGCCGCGCATGGGCTGCCCTGTGTCACACGTGCCAAAGTTCATTGCCATTGGTTTGAACTATGCCGATCACGCGGCTGAAGCCAACATGCCCATTCCCAAAGAGCCGATTGTTTTTATCAAGGCCACTTCTTGCATTCAAGGCCCAGACGATGACGTCATGTTGCCCAAAGGTTCATTGAAATCAGATTGGGAAGTTGAATTGGGCATTGTGATTGGCAAGCGCGCCAGTTATGTGTCACAAAAAGAAGCCCTTGACTATGTGGCAGGCTATTGCACCGTCAATGACGTGAGCGAACGTGCCTACCAACTCGAAATGGGCGGCACTTGGGACAAGGGCAAGGGCTGCGACACCTTCGGCCCCATCGGCCCTTGGATGGTCACCAAAGACGAAGTGCCCAACCCGCAAAATCTCAAGATGTACATGGACTTGAATGGCCAGCGCATGCAAGATGGCTCCACCAAAACCATGATTTTTGGTGTCACCAAATTGGTCAGCTATGTCAGCCAGTTCATGACCCTCGAGCCAGGTGATGTGATTACCACTGGCACCCCCCCCGGTGTGGGCATGGGTGTGAAGAAGGACGGTAAACCAGCACCCGTGTTCTTGAAAAAGGGCGATGTGATGCACTTGGGTATTGAAGGTTTGGGCGAGCAAACCCAAAAAGTGGTGGCTTACAAACGCAAAGCCTAAGCACCTCAATTCAGCTCGGCCGTCAGCCTGACGGCCTCATGGGCGAATCAGGAATAACCCTGATTCGCCTTTTCTTTGTGCCCAAGCTTTCTTTTTCATGCAAAAATAGCACGAGCGTTCTATTTTTAAAGACTTGCACACCATGACTGTGAGACACATCACCTCTTTATCTCAAGCTTCACAAGTTGCCGACGATGGCAGCGGCAGAACCTTGATGAAGGGTCGACAAACCAAGGCAGCCATTGTCGATGCGGCTTTGGGCTTGGCATCGCAAATTGGTTTGGAGGGGCTTTCCATTGGCGCCTTGGCAGAGGTCACGGGCATGAGCAAATCGGGCGTGTTTGCGCACTTTGGCTCTCGGGAAGAACTGCAAATTTCTGTCATCCGCGAATACCACGATCGCTTTGAAAGCGAAGTTTTCTACCCCGCACTCAGTTGTGCGCGAGGCTTGCCCCGCTTACAGTCTTTGTTTGACAACTGGATGCAACGCACCACCACAGAAATTGACTCGGGCTGCATCTACATCAGCGGCGCGGTGGAGTTTGATGATCGGCCAGGCTCTGTGCGCGATGCGCTGGCATCATCGGTCAACACTTGGCAAAACGCATTGCAACGTTCAGTGGCGCAAGCCCAAGAAGAAAAACACCTCACTGCCACAGCAGACCCCTTGCAGGTGGCCTTTGAAATTCATGGCCTGATCTTGGCGCTGCATTACGAGGCCCGATTTTTGCGCAACCCTGGCGCCGCAGACCGCGCCCGCAAAGGCTTCACAGAAATTGTGGCGCGAAATCAACCGTCAGCCTAAAAGCCCCAACCTGTCAGACCCCATTGCTTTAAATTGAATTTTTGAAAGAAAACCATGCCTACCTATACCCCTCCCTTGCGTGATTTGCAGTTTGTCTTGCATGAATTGCTCGATTTAGAAAATGAATTGAAGGCCTTGCCCAAGCACGCTGAAACCGACGCTGAAACCATCAATGCGGTGCTGGAAGAGGGTGGCAAATTTGCTGCAGAGGTGGTGTTCCCGTTGAATGTGTCGGGCGATGAAGAAGGCTGCCAGCTCAATCGCGACACCCATGAGGTGAAAGCGCCCAAAGGTTTTAAGCAAGCCTATGAGCAGTATGTGGCGGGCGGCTGGGCCGCACTCAGTGCCGAAGCAGAATATGGTGGCCAAGGCTTGCCATTGATCGTGAACCAGTGCTTCTTTGAAATGCTGAACTCTGCCAACCAAGCATGGACCATGTACCCCGGCTTGTCGCACGGCGCACACGCTTGCTTGTCGGCGCACGGCTCGCAAGCACAAAAAGACACGTATTTGCCCAAGCTCACCAGCGGTGAATGGACAGGCACCATGTGCCTGACTGAGCCACACTGCGGCACAGACTTGGGCATGCTTCGCACCAAGGCCGAACCCCAAGCCGATGGCACTTTCCGCCTCACAGGGCAAAAGATTTTCATCAGTGCCGGCGAGCACGACTTGGCGGCCAACATTGTTCACTTGGTCTTGGCTCGGTTGCCAGATGCGCCAGTGGGCAGCAAAGGCATTAGCTTGTTTGTGGTGCCCAAATTCAATGTGAACGCCGATGGCACTGTGGGCGAGCGCAATGGCATTTACTGCGGCGGTTTGGAACACAAGATGGGTATTCATGGCAACGCCACATGCCAGATGGTGCTTGATGGTGCGGTGGGCGCCATGGTGGGGCAACCCAACAAAGGTTTGGCCGCCATGTTTGTCATGATGAATGGCGCGCGTTTGGGTGTGGGCAATCAGTCCTTGGGCCTGACCGAAGTGGCTTATCAAAATGCCTTGGCCTATGCCAAAGACCGCCTTCAAATGCGCAGTTTGTCGGGTGTCAAAGCGCCGGCCAAGCCAGCTGACCCTATCTTGGTTCACCCCGATGTGCGTCGCATGTTGTTAACCGCCAAGGCCTATGCAGAAGGTGGCCGTGCGCTGGCTTGCTATGGCGCTTTGCTGCTCGACAAAGAGCTGAACCATCCCGACGAAAAAGTGCGTGCCGACTCTGCAGAAATTTTGGCCCTGTTGACGCCCATCGTCAAAGCCTTTTTAACCGACAACGGTTTTGCCGCCACCACCATGTGCCAGCAAGTGTTTGGTGGCCATGGGTACATCAAAGAGTGGGGCATGGAGCAGTATGTGCGCGACGCCCGCATCAACATGATTTACGAAGGCACCAACGGCATTCAGTCACTTGATTTGTTGGGCCGCAAAGTGCTGGGCAATCAAGGCGCCAGTCTGCAAAAGTTTGGCAAGCTGATTGGCAAATTGGTGGCGCAAGAAATGGGCAATGAAGCCATGGCCGAGTTCATCAAGCCGCTGGCAGACTTGGGCCAAAAAATGACGCAATTCACCACCGAAATTGGCATGAAGGCCATGGGCAACGCCGATGAAGTGGGCGCCGCATCGGTAGACTATTTGCGCGTCGCGGGCCATTTGGTGTTTGCGTATTTCTGGGCTCGCATGGCGCAAGTGGCTTTGGCCAAAATTGCAGCCGCTGAGGAAGAAGCGCAGCGCCCCGATCCGTTCTACAAAGCCAAACTGCAAACCGCACGTTTTTACTTTGCGCGTTTGTTGCCAGAAACTTTAAGCTTGATGAACACAGCGCGCTCGGGCGCCGATGTGTTGATGGACACCGATTTGGCTTTGGCCTAAATCAAACGCATTGATCTCTATTCGCCCAGAATTGAATTGACCTCACCTAGGATTGAAAGATGAAAACAAAAAACATGACAACGCAACTCTTGAAACTCAGTGTGTACTTAAGCGCTGCCCTCTGCGCTTCAATGGCCCTGGCCAATTCGCCCGTAGGACAGTGGCACACCTTGGACGACAAAACGGGTGAGGTGAAAAGCGTTGTGCTTATCTTTGAACAGCAAGGCGTTGTGCGGGGCCGTGTTGAAAAGGTGCTGCGCAAAGACGCCGACCCTGCTGCCAAATGCGACAAGTGCAGCGACGATCGAAAAAATCAGCCGGTGGTGGGCATGGAGATCATTCGCGGTGCCAAAAAAGCCAGTGGCAAAAATGTTTGGGAAGATGGTGAAATTCTCGACCCCGAAAATGGCAAAACATACGCGCTGCGTTTAACGCCCATTGAAAATGGTGCCAAGTTGGAAGTGCGCGGCTCGATTGGCCCCTTCGGTCGAACCCAAACTTGGGTGCGTGTGCCTTGAGGCGCTTGAACAACTTGAGCCGTCGTATCTATTTTTGAAAGAACATTCACCATGTCAGATATTTTGACGCACCTCGATGCAGGTGTCATGACTCTCACCTTCAACCGCTTGGACAAAAAGAATTCGATCACAGGCGATATGTATGCGGCCATGGCCAAGGCCATTGACCAAGCCCAAGCCGATCCTGCTGCGCGCGTGTTGGTCATCCAAGGCCACGAAAGCATCTTCAGTGCCGGCAATGACATTGGTGACTTTCTCAACAAGCCACCCTCCACAGTCGACTCTCCTGTTTTCCATTTCATGCGGGCCTTAAGTACCTTTGACAAGCCTGTCATTGCGGCTGTGGCAGGCCCTGCTGTGGGCATTGGCACCACGCTGCTGTTCCATTGCGATTTGGTTTATGCCGGCGACAACGCCGCGTTTTCCATGCCCTTTGTCAATTTAGGTTTGTGCCCTGAATTTGCATCCAGCGTGTTGGCGCCGCAAATGTTTGGTTATCACCGCGCAGCCGAAGCTTTGCTCTTGGGGGAGGCGTTCTTTGCTGAGGCCGCATTGGAAATTGGACTGGTCAATCGCGTGGTGCCGCCCACCGAAGTGAATGGCTATGCCCAGGCGCAGGCCAAAAAAATGGCGGCCAAGCCTTTGTCTGCCTTGATAGAGACCAAACGCTTGATGAAGGGTGGGCAAAGCAAGGCCTTGATCGAGCGCATGGGCGAAGAGGGTCAAAGTTTCAGACGCATGCTCACAGAGCCTGCTGCCAAAGAGGCTTTTAGCGCTTTCATGGAAAAACGCAAGCCAGACTTCTCTAAAATCTGAGTTCTTGCTTTAAACATCGAACTTTCATGACCTCTTCGCGCTCAGACCTTCCCCCTAATGTCGAATTTGAGCCCGAGTTCATTGAAGCACTTCACGACATCTACGAAACAAAAATTCTTTTCAATCAGTGGATGGGTTTGAAGGTCGACAGCGTCAAGGCCACAGGCATCGTGGCCAGTCTCAGCATGAAACCTGAGTTGGTAGGCCATTATGCGTATCACCGCATTCATGGCGGTGTGATCAGTGCCGTGTTAGATGCCATGGGCAGCTTGGCAGTCATGGCGGCTTTGGGCGCCAAACACATGGATGAAACTGTGGCCAAGCGGCTTGAACGTTTTGCTAGACACAGCACCATTGATTTGCGCATCGATTTTCTGCGACCTGGCATTGGCGACTCTTTTGTCGTGCATGCCCAAGCCATGCGGGTTGGTGCCAGAGTGGGCAATGCGCGAATGGAGTTTTTGAGTGCCGATGGCAAATTGCTGTCAACGGGTACGGCGGCTTATCTCACCTCTTGAATGCCATTTGCAGGGGCTTTCTCAGACAGGTGCACAATGTGAGCTTGATTTTGATTCAGATTGTGTCCCATGCGCCATCACGGTGAAAGTTCTCCGCCTGCAGCCGCCCAAGTTGCCATTACCCCTCCAGACTCAGACAGCAGAACCCTGAAAAGACTGCTGCCCTATTTGCTCACCTACAAGTGGCGTGTGGCCGCTGCCTTGCTGTTCATGGTGGGGGCCAAATTGGCCAACGTCAGCGTGCCAATTTTGCTGAAAAACTTGGTGGATGCCATGAGTTTCAAGCCCAACGACCCCGCTCAAATATTGGTGGTGCCTGTGGCTTTGTTGGTGGGCTATGGGTTGCTCCGCTTGATGACTTCGGCCTTCACCGAATTGCGTGAACTGGTATTTGCCAAGGCCACGCAAGGCGCAGCGCGCACCATTGCACTTGAAACATTCCAACATTTGCATGCCCTGAGTTTGCGTTTCCATTTGGCACGTCAAACCGGCGGTATGACGCGCGACATTGAGCGAGGTGTACGCGGCATTGAATCGCTCATTTCCTATTCGCTATACAGCATAGTGCCCACCTTGATTGAGGTGGCGCTGGTGCTCACCATTTTGGCTGTGAAGTTTGACGCTTGGTTTGCGTGGATTACCCTGGCCGCTCTGAGTTTTTACATCTTTTTCACAGTGCGCATCACCGAGTGGCGCACGCATTTTAGAAAGCAAGCCAACGAATTTGATTCTGCCGCGCACACCAAAGCCATTGACTCGCTTCTCAATTACGAAACAGTGAAGTACTTTGGCAATGAAGCTTATGAGGCCAATCGCTACGACGAAAGTTTGGAGCGCTTGCGCAAAGCACGCTTGAAATCACAAACCTCTTTGTCCTTGCTCAACACGGGGCAGCAGTTGATCATTGCGGCGGCTTTGGTGGCCATGTTGTGGCGCGCCACGCAGGGTGTGGTGGACGGCCGCATGACCTTGGGCGATTTGGTCATGATCAACGCCTTCATGATTCAGCTCTATATCCCGCTGAATTTCTTAGGGGTGCTGTACCGCGAGATCAAACAAAGCCTCACAGACTTGGACAAAATGTTTGTGCTCATGGACCGTGAACGTGAAGTGGCCGATGTGCCCAACGCGCCCGATTTGAATTGCCAGCAAGGCGCGCATTTAAAGTTTGAATCGGTGTCCTTTGCGTACGAGCCAGACCGACCCATCTTGCACAACATCAGCTTTGAAATACCCGCTGGCAAAACAGTGGCCGTGGTGGGCCCTTCTGGCTCTGGTAAATCGACCCTGGCGCGCTTGATGTTCCGCTTCTACGATGTGCAGCAAGGCCGCATCACCATCAATGGGCAAGACATTCGCCAAGTGACACAGCACAGCGTGCGCAAAGCCTTGGGCATCGTGCCGCAAGACACCGTATTGTTCAATGACACCGTGGCTTACAACATTGGTTATGGCCGCACAGGGTCAACCCAAGAAGAAATTGAAACCGCCGCCAAAGCGGCACGCATTCACGATTTCATTGCCTCCACCCCTAAGGGCTATGCCACCTCCGTGGGTGAACGCGGCTTGAAACTTTCGGGCGGAGAAAAGCAGCGCGTGGCCATTGCCCGAACCTTGCTTAAAAACCCGCCTATTTTGGTCTTTGACGAAGCCACCTCGGCACTCGATTCTGCCAATGAACGGGCGATTCAAGCCGAGCTGGCCAGTGCCGCTCAAAACAAAACAACCTTGGTCATTGCGCACCGCCTGTCTACTGTGGTGGATGCCCATGAAATATTGGTCATGGAGGCTGGCCACATCATTGAGCGGGGCAACCACGCCCATCTGCTGCAACTGAATGGGCGTTACGCGCAAATGTGGGCCTTGCAGCAAAACGCCGAGACCCCCTCTGAGTAATCACCCGAAGCTTCAGGCTTGGCCTGAGGCCACGTAAAGCGAGATAATGGCTGCATGGATACCAAGTGGCTTGAAGACTTTGTGAGCTTGGCTGAAACGCGGAGTTTCAGCAGGTCTGCTCAGTTGCGCCATGTGACCCAGTCAGCCTTTTCTAGGCGCATTCAGTCGCTAGAGCTCTGGGCCGGTACCGACCTCATTGACCGAAGCTCTTACCCCACCACACTCACGCCCGCTGGCAAGAAGTTGCATGCCAAGGCGCTTGAAATGCTGCAGTCTTTGCAAGCTGCCAAATCTGAAATGAAAGAAGATCATGACCCAAAATCTGACAATCACCCGGCCTGACGACTGGCATTTGCATGTGCGCGATGGCGCTGCGCTGCAAACCGTGGTGCCCCATACGGCAGCCCAATTTGGCCGCGCCATCATCATGCCCAATTTGAAGCCCCCTGTCACCACGGCAGCTATGGCTGTTGCTTACAAGTCGCGCATTTTGGCGGCAGTGCCTCAAGGTGTTCAATTCGAACCCCTCATGACCTTGTACCTCACTGACAACCTGCCGCCCGAAGAAATTGTGAAGGCCAAAGCAGCGGGTGTAGTGGCTTGCAAGCTCTACCCGGCTGGCGCCACCACCAACAGCGATGCGGGCGTGACCGACTTGAAAAAAATCTACCCCACTTTGGCTGCAATGCAAAAAGAGGGCTTGCTTTTGTTGGTGCATGGTGAAGTGACCAGCAGTGACATCGATTTGTTTGACCGTGAAGCGGTGTTCATCGAGACCCAACTCATTCCGCTGCGCCGCGATTTTCCAGAACTCAAAATTGTGTTTGAGCACATCACCACCAAAGACGCCGCAGACTATGTCATGTCTGCCGACCGTTTCATGGGCGCCACGCTCACGGCGCACCATTTGCTTTACAACCGCAACGCCATTTTCACGGGCGGCATTCGGCCCCACTACTACTGCTTGCCAGTGCTCAAACGCGAAACACATCGCTTGGCTTTGTTGAGCGCAGCCACCTCAGGCCATGCGCGTTTTTTCCTAGGCACCGACAGCGCACCGCACCCCGCTCATTTGAAAGAACACGCCACCGGTTGCGCCGGATGCTATACCGCCCATGCCGCCATGGAAATGTATGCAGAAGCCTTTGACAGCGTGGGCAAACTTGATCAACTCGAAGCCTTCGCCAGCTTCAATGGCGCCGACTTTTATGGCTTGCCCCGCAATCAGGGTCAGATCACTTTGAATCGCGAATCTTGGACGCCCCAAGAAAGCTACCCCTTCGGTGAGGCCGAACTCAAGCCCCTTCGTTCTGGCGAAGCCTTGCCATGGCGCATGGCCTGAGCAGCATTGATTGGGAAGCGCCTTGGCTCAAGCCTTGGCGCGAGCGAGGTGAACCCATTGCTCAGCAAGTGAAGCAGGGCGCTTCGGTTGAGCAAGCCTTCAATGCTTCACTCGCTTTGCTCAAGCGCCAGTCGAACCTGCTAGCTTCCAGCACCCAGTCCATTTGTGAGGTGCAGTTTGTACCGCAGTCAGCCTTGCCCGATGGCCAGGCTTACGAGCAATTTATTTTTGACACGCACAGCGTGCCCACGCGAGATGGTCTGCACGATTTTTTCAATGCGCTGTGTTGGCTGCAGTTTCCCTTGGCCAAAAAGCAAATCAATTTAGTCCAAGCAAGGGCCATTCAAGCCCAAGGTGTGGGCTCGGTGCGTGGCCCCGTGCGAGATGCCGTGACGGTGTTTGACGAAAACGCCACCCTCATTCAATTGCCCGACAGCCTCTGGCATGCGCTGCAAGAACGAAACTGGCAAACAGCTTTTGGCGCCATGAAAGCGCATTGGGCTGACGTGCAAATTTGGGTCTTTGGCCATGCGGCCTTGGAAAAATTGGTCAATCCCTACAAAGCCATCACGGTTCACTTGTGGCGAGTGCCATCCAATCTGCCCCTATCCGAGTGGGATGCCTGGTTGGCCCAAGACCTGCAGCCCAACAAGTTGGCCCTCAAACCTTTCTTGCCCACCCCTGTGTTGGGCATCCCGGGGTGGTGGCCAGCCAATGAAAGCCCTGATTTTTATGCCGATGCACAGGTCTTCCGACCACCCCGACGGGCCTAATTCCGTTCAATTTTGAGGAATTAAAGCGGCGCACTTGATTTTGTGTGCGTCACCCCTAATATTCAGCCTATGTGCTTGGCCTTCGCTGGGCAGTGAATCTCAATTTCTCATGAAACGCATTATTTTGTTTGTTCTCACCAACCTGGCTGTGGTGTTGGTGTTGGGTGTGGTGGCCAGTGTGTTGGGCGTCAACCGCTTTCTCACTTCCAATGGTTTAAATTTAACCGCCTTGTTGGGCTTTGCCCTCATCATGGGTTTTGGCGGCGCCTTCATTTCATTGCTCATCAGCAAGCCCGTGGCCAAGTGGAGTTCGGGCGTTCAAGTCATTGCGCAACCTAACAACGCCGACGAAAAATGGTTGGTCGACACGGTGAAGAAACTCGCTGACAAGTCGGGCATCGGCATGCCTGAAGTGGGCATCTTCGAAGGCGACCCTAATGCCTTTGCCACCGGCGCCTTTAAAAATTCTGCCTTGGTGGCCGTCTCGACGGGCTTGTTGCAAAACATGACCCACGAAGAAATTGAAGCTGTGCTGGCGCACGAAGTGGCCCACATCGCCAATGGCGACATGGTCACCATGGCCCTCATTCAAGGCGTGATGAACACTTTCGTGGTGTTCCTGTCCAGAGTGGTGGGTTATGCCGTCGACAGTTTCTTGCGCAAGAACGACGAAGAAAACACAGGCCCAGGCATGGGTTACTGGATTACCACCATCGTCTTGGACATTCTGCTCGGCTTTGTGGCTGCCATTGTGGTGGCCTGGTTCAGCCGCCAGCGCGAGTTCCGTGCTGATGCCGGCGCGGCCCAACTCATGGGCCGCAAGCAACCCATGATGAATGCCTTGGCCCGCTTGGGAGGTCTGCACACCGCCGAGTTGCCAAAGAGCATGGCGGCCATGGGCATTGCCGGTGGCATTGGCCAGTTGTTTTCAACGCACCCCCCCATTGAAGAGCGCATTGCCGCTTTGCAAAACAACTGAGCACCGGTAACCCGTGAGACTTTGTCTCACACAGGTGTCCTTTATAGTGAAGGGGTGTCAAGATTTGTTCCCCCTTCACTGCAGCGTTATTTAACCCTCGCGCGTCTCCAAAGCTCACGTCGTTTTGAACGTCTGCCAGCCCCTGTTCGGGGCATGGCATGGATGTCTCTGGGTGGTTTGACCTTCTCATTGCTGAACACCATCGCCCGAAGTTTTGCGATGCAAATGGATCCTTTTGAGGCTCAATTTCTGCGCTATTTTTGTGGCTTGATCGTCATGCTGCCTTTGCTGTGGCACCAGGGCTTGAGCGCTTATGTGCCAGTCAATGCGAAAGGGCAGTTTTGGCGGGGTGGTGTGCACACCATCGGCCTGATGTTGTGGTTTGTTGCTTTGCCTCAAATTCCCTTGGCCGACATGACGGCCATCGGTTTTACAGGGCCCATTTTCATCATGCTGGGTGCGGCTTGGTTCTTGGGTGAACCCATGCGCAAAGACCGCTGGATTGCAGCTGCGATTGGCTTTGCCGGTGTGGTGGTGGTGGTGGCCCCCAATTTGTCGGGCAGTGGTGGTTGGTACAACTTGGTGATGTTGGCATCTTCGCCTGTGTTTGCGGCGTCATTTCTCATCACGAAGCATCTCACCCGAACTGAAAAGCCAGGCGTCATTGTGATGTGGCAATCCATCACGGTAACCTTGTTCAGCTTGCCCTTGGCTTTGATGAATTGGCAAGCGCCCACGCTTTGGCAATGGAGCGGTTTTATGGTGGCAGGCGTGCTTGGCACCATTGGCCATTACAGCTTTACAAAAGCTTTCAGTGTGGCCGATATTTCTGCGACTCAATCCCTTCGGTTCTTGGACTTGGTCTGGGCTTCCCTCTTGGGCTGGCTGGTGTTCAGCGACATTCCCAGCAAATGGACTTGGCTTGGCGCAGCCGTCATTTTGGTATCAACCATCTGGATTGCGCGGCGCGAGGGTCGCAGAAAAGAAGCCCCCGATTTGGTGAGTTAGAGGGGCGGATTGCTGATGCCGCTGGCCACATGGCCTGCCGGCACATGTTGGGCAGCCGACTCAATGTGACCTGTTTGGTCGTCAAAAAAGAAGTCGGGCTCAAACTCTTTCAGAAACTCGCCTTTGGGCAAACCGCCTAAAAACATGGCTTCATCAACCTCAATGTTCCACTGCATCAAGGTGCGAATGGCACGCTCGTGAGCAGGTGCACTGCGCGCTGTGACCAATGCCGTTCTGACGCGCATGGCGGGCGTGCCCTCTTGCTGCAAGCGGTGAAGCGCAGCGAGCAAAGGCTTGAAAGGACCGGCCAGCAAGGGTTGCGAGGCTTTGGCGCGTTCGTGCGCTTGAAACGCCGACAAACCTTCTGATTGAAAAACACGCTCCGCTTCGTCCGAAAACAAAACGGCATCACCGTCGAAGGCAATTCGCACTTCATGGGGGTGAGCTTCGGAGGCGTGCGCAGAATGCGGATAGACCTGCGCTGCAGGCACACCGGCGTCCAAAGCGGCGCGCACATCGGAGAGATGGGTGGACAAAAACAAATTGGCGTTGAGAGGTTTTAAATAACGCCAAGGCGATTGACCCCGCGTGAAACTGCCGCGTTGAATGGGCAAGCCATAGTGCTGGGCAGACCTGAACACCCGCATGCCCGACACAGGGTCGTTGCGCGACAAGATCACCACCTCCACCCTTGGCGTACTGGCATCGTTGAAGGCCAAGAGTTTTTTCACCAAAGAAAAAGCAACCCCTGGCTTGGCGGGCTCTTCAAGCCGCTCCAACTGCAACTTCATGTAAGCGCGGTCATCGCTTTGCTCGAACACCAAGTTTTCTTCTTCAAAATCAAACAAGGCGCGCGACGAAATGGCCACCACCAACTGACCGTCTAGGCTGACTGGCATGAGCTGCTCCTTGTTAACGAACCCATTGGTTCAATTCCATGATGGGCATGAGCACGGCCAACACAATGAGCATGACCACTCCGCCCATGGCCACAATGAGCAAAGGCTCCAAAATGGTGGCCAATGCCAAAGCGCGCCGCTGAACATCGGCCGAAAGTTGTTGGGCTGCGCGTTGCAACATGAGAGGCAGTTGGCCGGTTTGCTCACCCAATCGCGCAAACATGGCCAGCAAACTGGGAAATCGTTTTTTCTGTCCCATGGCCATGGCCAAGGGCGCACCCTCGCGCACCAACACCAAGGCATCGAGCACATCTTCGCGCATGGCTTGGTTGGACAATGTGTCTGCTGCCGATTGCAGGGCTTTCAAAATGGGTACGCCTGCGCTGGTCAGCATGGCCAAGGTGCTGGCAAACCTGGCGGTGTTATAGCCTGTGGCCAGTCTTCCCAAAATGGGTAATTTTAAAAATGCGGCATCAAACTGCACTCGCAAACTGGGCTGTTTCATGGCCTGGTGAAAGCCCAACCAACTCAACACCAACAGCAGCGCCACAGTCAAGCCATGGTTGCGTACAAAATCACTGAGCGCCAACATGAAGATGGTGAGGGTGGGCAGCTTTCTTTGGTTGCCAGAGAAAACTTGAGCCACTTGCGGCACCACCGTACTCAGCAAAAAAATCACGATGAGCAAGGCTATGGCGCTGACGATGGCGGGATACAAGGAGGCACTCAAGAGCTTGGCTTTGAGGGTTTGCTGATCTTGCAAATCGTCGGCCAGTTGCCCCAGCACGGCACCTAAATTGCCGCCTTGCTCGCCGGCACTGATGACCGAGGTGTAAAGCGCAGAAAATTCGGAAGGATGCTGCGACATGGCTTTAGCCAAACCCAAACCTGCATTCACTTCGGCCCGGAGGTTGGCCACCAAATGCGCTTGTTTTTCTGATTCAGCTTCATCGCTCAATGCCGCCAAGGCACGCTCCAAGGGCAGGCCGCTGCCGACCAAGCTGGCCAACTGCCGCGTCCAAACCGCCAAGGAATTGGGGGAGAAGCTGCGACTCGAACCAATGTTGTAGTGCCATATGCTGCGCTTGTCTGCGCTGCTGGGGGCCAAGGCTTGTACGCTCAAGGGCACCAAAGACTGCGCCCGCAACTGAGTGCGAGCGGCTTTGGCGCTGTCGGCCTCGACCACGCCTTTTCGCAAAGCACCATCGTTTTGCAGAGCTTCAAAAGAGTAGGCGGGCATGGATTGAAGTTCTTAAAAAAGAGTCAGTCGCGAGTTACGCGCAATAATTCTTCGGCGCGTGTAATGCCCAACTGAACCAAGCGCTCGCCATCTTCGCGCATGAGCACCATGCCTCCTGCAACCGCAGCCTCTCGAATGCTGGCCTCCGATTGTTTGGCATGAATTTGAGCCCGCAGTGCATCGTCAGTGATGAGCAATTCAAAAATACCAGTACGGCCCGCGTAGCCTGTTTGGCCGCATTGCGCACAGCCCTCACCGGCACAGTGCGTGCAAACTTTGCGCACCAAACGCTGTGCCAAAACCCCCAACAAGGAAGAGCTGAGCAGGAAAGGCTCGATGCCCATGTCAGTGAGGCGGGTGACAGCGCTTGCTGCATCGTTGGTGTGCAAGGTAGCCAACACCAAGTGGCCCGTCATGGAAGCTTGAATGGCAATTTGAGCCGTTTCAAAATCGCGAATCTCACCAATCATGATGATGTCGGGGTCTTGACGAAGAATGGCGCGCAAGGCTTTGGCAAAGGTCAAATCGATCTTGGCATTGACCTGGGTTTGCCCCACACCTGCCAACTCGTACTCAATGGGGTCTTCCACCGTCATGATGTTGCTGCCCATGGCATCTAAGCTTTGCAGGGCGGCATACAGCGTGGTGGTTTTGCCAGAGCCGGTGGGCCCTGTGACCAAGATCAAGCCGTGAGGTTGGGTGACCAACTGCTGAAAGCGCTGCAAGGTAGCGCCTTGCATGCCCACGGAGGCCATGCTCAGGCGACTTTCCGATTTGTCGAGCAAACGCAAAACGGCGCGCTCACCGTGCGCACTTGGCAGTGTAGAGACCCGAACATCGACGGCTCGCGAACCCAAGCGCAAACTGATGCGACCGTCTTGCGGCAAACGTTTTTCGGCAATATCGAGTTCGGCCATGATTTTCAAACGTGAAATCAGGGCGGCATGAAGCGCGCGGTTGGGTTGTACCACTTCACGCAAGTTGCCATCGACGCGAAACCGCACACTTGAGTGTCTTTCGTAAGGCTCGATGTGAATGTCGCTGGCGCCATCGCGCGCAGCTTGCGTGAGAAGCGCGTTGAGCATGCGAATGATGGGGGCGTCGTCGCTGGTTTCTAGCAAGTCTTCCACAGCCGGCAGCTCTTGCATCATGCGCGACAAGTCGGCGGCCGACTCCACTTCGCTTACCACAGCCGCCGCACTCGATTCGCCAGCGCCATATTGCGCGGCATATGCCTGGCTGATGCGCTGCTTCAGCTGCGCAGTCTCTTCATGCGCAATGTCGAGAGACAACTCTGCATGCCCCCATTTGCGCATGACTTCCGAGATGGCATTGGCGCCGCTTTCCGGACAAAGCCACAAGCTCAGCCGAGCACCATCGTCCTCCAACAAGAGTTGGTGGCTGCGCGCAAATGAGTAGGGGAGTGGGTAGCGATGGGCCATCAAGGTTTGCGAGTTGGCTCGGGCAAAACAGGTGCGCCCATGGCGGGCAAGCCTGGGCTGGTGCCGGGTTGGGCCTGAATTTGCGCGCCGCGCATTTGCTCATAACGGTCCAAGGAAAGTCCGCCAGTGGCGGCGCCATCACGAACCACCACGGGTCTGAGGAAGACCATCAGGTTGGTCTTTTTGCGGCTGCGTGATTCGGCTCTGAACAAGTTGCCAAAAAACGGTACGTCACTCAAACCCGGCACACGCTCTTGGCTGTTGCCATAGTCGTCTTGCAACAAGCCACCCAACACCACAATGGCGCCATCTTCCACCAACACACTGGACTCAATGGAGCGTTTGTTGGTGATCAAGCCGGTGGAGGAGTTGATGGACGCAGGATCCAGTCGGCTCACTTCTTGGTAAATTTGCAATTTGACAGTGCCGTTCTCGCTGATCTGTGGTTTGACTCGCAATGTCAGGCCCACATCTTTTCGTTCAATGGTTTGGAAGGGATTGACCGCGCCAGAGTTGGTGTTGTTGTTGGTGTACTGGCCTGTGACAAATGGCACATTCTGGCCAATGACAATTTTGGCTTCTTCGTTGTCAAGGGTTAAGAGGTTGGGAGTTGACAGCACATTGCCATCGCCTGTGGTTTGTAAAAACCGCGCCAAAAATCCGAGCACATAAGTGCCATTGGTGTTGTGCGCCACACCCACATTCAAGCCCGATGAGGGCGCTACATTGCCGCTTGCGCCTTGCGCAGCCAGCGAGATCAGGTTGGCGCCACCCACTTTGAAGTTGGTGCCCAAAAGGCCAATGTTGGTATCGCCTTTGCCGCCCACAGGGCCTTGCCATTGCACGCCAAACTCAGCCGCTTTTTCGGCGCTCACTTCGGCAATCAAACTTTCGACAAACACTTGCGCACGCCGCGCATCCAGCTTGTCAATCACAGCCCGCAATTGGCGGTACTGCGGCTCTGGCGCTGTGATGATGAGGGAATTGGTAGATGGGTCTGCTTGAATTTGTCCACCTGTCGAAACTTGTCCACCTGTTGCACTCAAGCTGGCGTTGGCGCCACCCGCTGTGGCCCCTGGGTTGTTGGGCATGCTGGTGTTGGTGATGGAAGGCGTGCTTGAATTGGGACCACTTTGTGCGCTGAGCGCTGCGCGCAAAGTGGTGGCCAATTTGGTGGCATCTGCGTTTTTCAAGTACACCACATGGATATTGCCGCTGGCCGCATTGGGCCCTGAGGCGGCGGGTTGATCGAGCTGAACAATGAGTGATCTGGCCAAGGCCATGCGTGCTGCATTGGCAGCCCGCACAATGAGGGAGTTGCTGCGAGCTTCGGCCATGACGGTGGTTTTGAGCGCTGTGTCTGACTGCCCCGGTGCAGGCGCTGCGCCACTGGCGGCACCTGAATCTAGCAAGCGTTGAAGCATGGGCACCAAGTCAGTGGCCAAAGCGTGTTTCAAGGCAATCACTTCAACCCCTGTGGCATTGGCCACATCCAAGGCTGCAATGATGCGACCCAAGCGCTGCAAGTTGTCGGCATAGTCTGTGATCACCAGAGCATTGGTGCCTGGATTGACATTGACGGTGTTGTTGGGGCTGATGAGCGGACGCAGAATGGGCACCAAGTTGTTGGCGTTTTCGTGGTTGAGCTGAAAAATTTGGGTGACGATCTGACCGTTGGAGGCGGGCACTGTGCCGGCCGATACACCCCCGCTTTGCAATTTGGCATCGGCCTCGGGTACCACCAAATACAAACCTGCCGATTCAACCAGCGCAAAACCTTGCGTGCGTAACTGGGCTGCAAACAAGCGAAGCGCTTGCGATGGCGCCACGGGCACGTTGCTGGTCAGGCTGATGGTGCCTTTGACGCGAGGATCAACCACCACGTTGTGGCCAGACAAGGTGGCCAAAGTTTTGGCCACGGCATCGATCTCTGCATTGTTGAAATTCAGGGTAACGGGTTCGGGTGCCTGCTTGCCGGGGGCATTGGATTTTTGGGTAGGCTTGGGCGTTTGTGCCTGAGCTTGAGCTTGAGCTTGGCTGGGGCTTGGCAGCAAAGGCAAACCGATGCCATAAATGAGGCACAGCCCCATGAGCCAAGTTGCCGAGGGCTTGCGCTGCGGCAAATTTTTGAGAGAAGATTGTCGTGAAGCCATGATGTTCAACCCAATGAAAGCAAGCTGCGCGCCCCTTGGCGCCGTCCAATGATATTCAGCAAATTTGACAAAGCTTCTGCATGCTCAGGCACTGCAGAGGCTTCGCCTCGAAATTGAAGTTTTGAGCCTTGCCACTGACCTTGCCCACTGAGCAGCAAGCTGCCAGATTGGGTGCTCAAGGTCAAGGAGGGCATGAGTTGGGGCGATGCACTGCCACCCAACTGAATTTGATAGGTGCCCATGGGCTGAAGCGTGCTCAGCTTGGAGGACATGTTTTCTGCGGTGAGCGTCAAGCCGCCTTGAAGCCAAGTTTTTGCTGTTTGAAATTGCACTTGCAATTGCTTGGTTTCCAGAACCAAGTTGCCTTCAGGCTGCAGCGTGTTCCAAGGCGCGCCCAAACCACTGAGCAAGTGGGCAGGCCATTGCGAGCGGTGGTCGTTGACTTGCAATTGCCAGACGCCCAAACGCTCGCCTACTTGGAGTGACAGTTGCGCCCTTTGGGTCATGCAACAAGCTGCATTCAAATTGAAAACGAATTGCGGCCATTGAAAGCCATGGAAGGCCAATGCGGTGTGCCATTGGATAAGGCCTGGTAATGCCAAGGCATCTCGACTGCCTGCGCCACCCGTTAAAACCAACTTGCCCGAGCCCTGCCAGACAGAACCCCGCGCCTCTTGAATTTGCACTTGTTGTTGGGTGGCTTGGGACACCACTTGTGCCAGCCACTGTGCTGGCAAATGAACCATCAAGGCCCATACCGCCCCCAGCACAGCACCCACCAAGGCCCAAGACCAAGTGCTTTGAATGGGGGAAGAGCGCAAGCTGGTCATGTTTATCCGCCTGGCAAACTCAAAATAAGCGTGCCGCGCCAAAGATCGGCGGGGGTGTTTGTTTTGGGTGCGCCTGCCTCTGAGAATTTTTGAAGCTGGGCTTCAATGGGCAAGGCTTGCGCTTGTGTTCGAGCCAAGGCCAAAAACTGCGCCAGAGATTCTGCAGAAACACGGCTGAGTGTGAGCGTGGCACGTGTGCCCTCGATGTTGATTCGCGCGCCATTGCCTAAATGGTCTGTGGCCACTTTTTGCAGCAGTGCGCGCGCGTCCTTGGCTTGAACGCGCGGTGACTTTTGCAAAGCTTGCGCTTGTGCTTGCATGAGTTTTAATTTTTGGGTTTGGTCTTGCAGTTGTGCCAATTGGGCAGGCATGTCGCGCAAGGTTTTCAAAGCGGGTGAGATCTGCCAAGTCCAAAGCATGAGGGCCAACAACACCAAGCCCAAAGCCAACAACCGCTGGCGGTCTTTGAGTGGCATGCTTTGCAGGCTGCTTAGAAATTTCATGCTCATAGACTGGTCCTCAAGCTCACGATGCGCCATTTGCCGTCGTTGGATTGAGCGTCTAGCCCTTGCTTGCGCAATGCTTGTGCAAAGTCCTTCGTTTGCGAATCAGACAACTGCAAGCCTTGTAGCCTAGTTTCGCCATTGCCTTGCACTTGAAATTCCAAAGTAGAAACCAATTGACCCGCTGGCAACGCCGTCCCCACAGCTTGCAACACCCATTCCAAATCGCGCGATGAAAGAGCACCTGAGTTGCGTTGCAAGCGCTCAAGTTCTTTGGCCATTTGCAAGGGGGCATCGACCACTGTGACATTGGGAAAACTTTGGGTGAGGATGTTGTTTTGCAAATCGCGTTGCAGTTGGGCTTGTGCATTGAGTTGCCAGGCGGCCACGTTCAAGCCAATAAGCTGTGCCAAAACCAACAAGGCAAGGCTCCAGCGAGCGGGCTTCCAAGCAGGGCTGTTGGCAAAGGTTTGCCAGATGCGCTTGGCTTTTTGAAGCCAGCGCGCAGAACCATGCGCTGCAAATTCAAACTGCGCCAAATCCCACTGGGTGGCGGCAGCTTGCGCATAGCGGCTAGCACCCGTGGCCACGTCGACACGCCATGCTGAGAGGCGATCTGCTGCGTCTGTGGGCGCGTTGGCTTGCAATTGGCGCAAAGCTTTTTGTGCCAGATCTGCCACAGCGGGGTCTGCTTGAATGAGTAGTTGGCTGGGGATGTCTTGTGGGCTCGCTGCCGTCTTGATTCTTTCAATCCAAAATTGAATGCCAGCCTCAAGAGGCAAGCGCCATGCGCCTTGCGTGTCGCTCACCCACAGCCAAGCATCTTCGGGCACACCGCTCATCCAAGCGGACACGCCGCCAGGCTGGGTGTTGGGTACCCACTCGGGCACGATGCGGTGGACCACATGGCCCATGGCTTGAAGTTGCGTCAAATGTTGTTGAAGCCAGGCTTTGTTGCAAGCGGCTACCCAGGCTGGCGCGTTGGCTTCCCAGTCGGGTTGCAATGCCAAATGCAAGAGCTCTGGTTCTTCTAAGAGCCGCTCTTCCATCAAGCTTTGAAGTGCCGCCGCCAATCGGTTGGATTGTTTTTGCAGGCCTGCGGGCAAATTGACCCGGTGCCAAGAAATGGCTTCTGCAGGAACCAAGGCCCAAATTTCTTTGTCGCGCGCACCAGCCGCTTGAGACGACAAGACGGTTTGCGGATAAGCGGCGCCACTTTCAGGGCGAAGCGACAGCGTGAAAATTTGAGTACTCATGGCTGACTTGATTGTAGAAGCGACTGCTGGTTTGGTGGGGGAAGAATTCCCGCAATTTTTTGCCGCCACACAAATGTCACATTTCCAGTATCTCGGAAAATCAAAGCGGTTTCTTCATGGGTGCGATCTTCCATCCGCAATCGGCCCCAGACTTCAAAAAATCGCGATCCCACGGCATGCCAGCGCGCTTCCAGTGTTTTTCCGCCCAAGGCTTTGCCAGCCTCGGTCAAATTGCCAAAGTGCGAGCGCGAGCGTTGTTGCACAAACTGCTGCGCAGTGGCCAGATCCAAACCCAGCACTGTGGCATAAATCACCTCTGCACTGGCCGTGTTCAGATTGACCGGCGTGGGTTGCGGCAAGATGGTCACAAAGGGGGCGAGGCGCTGCACCGTTTCACGGCTGACCCCTAGCCACTGAAGCTGCGTGATTTGCTGCGGCAGCAAGGCTGTACCTGGGGGGGCGTTGGCCAAAGCTTGCCCCACTTCGGGTTTGCTCAGCTTGGCGGCTTGGGACGCTGCGCGCCAAGCTTGGCCAAGGCGTTCAAGCTCAATCAGAGGCAAGCCCAACACATTGAACAGGCGAACCAAGGCAAATTGCATGGTCTCATTGAGTTGCGTGTTGCCTTTGCTGTCATTGCCCTCGGTCCAATTGGTCAAATTGATGCGGCTTTGCGCATCGGTCATTTGGCCTGACAAAAAGACCTCCGGGTCGCCCTCGCGCAGTTGCTGATCTTGGGCCAGAAAAGTAGAAAGCTTGGCTTCTTTGAGGGGCAAGGCCCATGGCTCTGCCAAGTGATCGGTGCTTGGATTGCCGGCGCCGCTGGTGCTGTTGCCCGTAACGCCTCTGGCCAACGCGTCTTCTCTCAAAATGAGCCGAGACCAATCTAATGCGCCGTTCAACAGCCAAGATGCCTGCACCCTGTGCCGCTCTGCACTTTCCACCTCCACATGCTTCCATTGCTGCCACAAAGCCACACTGGCCAACGTGGCCACCAAGGTGACCACCAGCATGGCGCTGATCAAGGCTGCGCCGCGCTGGGCGTGCTTGCTGGCAGTGGTGTTCAGCCTTATCATTGTTTGTTCACCGTGAAGGTGGGGCGAACCCAGTCCAAGGTCAGCTTGCCTTGGACTTGCGCGCTTTCTGCCAAATCAATGACCAAACGGATGCCTTCTGGCAAGGCCGCCGCGCTGTTTGGCGGGCTCAATGCCGGGTTGTTTCCCGCGCTTGAAAGTGGGTTGCTCCAAGCACCGTCGCGGTGGTAATAAATTTGCCAGCTTCGAATGGCATGAATCACAACTTCATGCGCATTGTTGGGCAGCGGCTTGCCAGCCGACTCGCCCCAAATTTGCGCTTGGCTCCAAGCTTGGGCCCACACGTCGCGTTGCGTGAGGGGCGCAGATTGCCATCGCGTCCACTGGCCATTGCCCAGGGTCCATGCCACCACTTGCATGCCTGCTTGCGGATCTTGCGAATGCTGGCGCGTGATGCGCAGCACACGGCCATCCCAATCGAGTGCAGGGATGTTTGGCAAGCTCACCATGTTGTCCAGATCGACTCGCCATTGCGCCAAACCCACTTGCCAAGTTTGGTTGGCATCGCTGCGTGTTTGCAGCGCCACTTGCGCTTTGGACATGCCCTCCAAGCCACGCCAAGAAATGAGTGCCATCAGTGCCAAGATGGCACTGGCCACCAAGACCTCAATCAAGGTAAATCCCGCCATGGGGCCGGCGCGGTTGTGGGGTTTGGGATCAGCGCGGCGCATCAATTTCGCCCCATCACGGTGGACAATTGCAGCAAGGGCGTGCTGTCTGATCCGCTGCGCTGAACCACCCTGGCATCCACGCGTCTGAAGTTGGGGTTGGGTGTGACTTGCACTGTTAGATTGACTTGCAACTCAATGCCCGCCTGCAAACAACTGGTGCTGCTCTCACCCACAGGTGGCACTTGCCTTGATAGACGCAGGCGGCTGAACTCGTTCTCAGCACACATTTGGGCCAGCCATTGTGTCGACTGGCGCGTTGCATTTTTGCTCAGTGCATCGGTCGAGCGCAAACCGGCCATGAGGGCGATGGCCACAATGCCCAAAGCAACCAACACTTCAATGAGTGTGAAGCCGCTGCTGGCTTTAGGCTTTTGGCTCAAAGGGCTCGATTTGACATTCACGGCGCGGCTCGCCTGACTGCAAATGGTTTAAGCCCATCGGTACTCACCCACAGCTGTGAATCGCGCATTTGCAATCGCACGTTTTGCGGGCCAATGATGGGATCGGGCCCCAAGACCACCAAGCTGTTGGGCGCCACTTGAATTTGTGGCGAGAGCCATTTGTCTGGCAGGGTGTGGATGGGCAAACCATCAAACACAAAACCATTGGGGTTGTTGTCGGTGGTCTGTGGGTACCACTTCACGGGCATGCCACTGGCTCTGGATCTGGCTCTGGCCGATTCAAACAAGGTGGCCAATCGCTCGGCATCTCGCTCGAGCACAGTTTGGGCCGAATCGCGCAAACTAAAGCTGACAGCCGCAGTGCCAATGGCAATCAGGGCAATCACCACCAACAACTCAATCAAGGTGAAGCCGTGAGATGAGCGCATTGAAAATTATTGCCAGCTGCCAATGTCTGCATTGACGCCATCGCCGCCCGACTTGCCGTCAGCGCCCCAGGACATCACATCGACTTCGCCTTTCAGCCCGGGATTGAGGTACTGGTAAGGACGGCCCCAAGGATCGGCAGGCAGTTTGTCCAAGTAGCTTTTCCAGTTGCTGGGTACAGGCTCGGTAGAGGGCCTGACCACCAAGGCTTGTAAGCCTTGCTCTGCAGTAGGAAAGCGCTGGTTGTCTAGCTTGTAGAGTTTGAGGGCTTGCGACAAATTGCCCACATCGGTTCGGGCGGCCGTGATGCGTGCATCGTCGGCTCGGCCTAAAACATTGGGCACCACCAAGGCGGCCAAGATGCCAATGATGGCCAAAACCACCATCAACTCAATCAAGGTGAAGCCGCGTTGTTGTTTTGCTTTGCGGCCAAGAGGGGCTGCGGTGGTGTTCAGAGTTTGAACATCGGAGGCGGAATTGGGATTTTCTAAATTCATGGCAAAAGGCTCTCTGCTTTTTCTAACACTTCTCCATCATAATCCCCTCATGTTGCAACTTAAACAAGGCAATTCCAAATCCTTCTGGCCCGCGTTCTGTGCGCTGGGGCTTGGGGGCTTGGCCGCCTACACAGCCATTGCTTGGGTGTTGCAAATTCAAAGTATTGCTGTGGCGCCCTCTTCGGTGCCTTCCTCAGTTCAAGGGGCGGCTCAAGCAGGGTCCTCAGCATCCGCCTCGCAAAATGTTCAAAGTGCCTACGTGGCAGCCGCTTTGGGCGCGCCCTTGGCAGCCGATGCCTCAAACGGCGCCAATGCCATGGGCACGGCCGATCACCAATGGACATTGCTTGGCGTGGTGGCAGGTGCTTCAGGCAAGGGCAGTGCTTTGCTTGCAGTGGATGGTCAGCCGCCCAAGGCTTATCGGCCAGGCCAAGAGGTGGCGCCAGGTTGGGTGTTGCATTCAGTGGGCCACAGGCTGGCACGGTTGGCGCCTGTCCAGCAAAAAACGCCCACAGTCACTTTGGAACTGCCCAAAGCCGAACCCTGAGCTTGGGCATTCAAAATTCAGGCAGATTGCTGCAAGAACATCCGGTACACCGGGTTCAGTGTTTCTTCCACGTAGGGGTAGCCCAAGGTGCTTAAGAATTTGTCAAAGGCTTTGTCATCTTTGTCGGGCACCTGCAGGCCTACCAAAATGCGACCGTAATCGGCACCTTGATTGCGGTAGTGAAACAAACTGATGTTCCAACCTGGACGCATCAGGTTCAGAAACTTGAGCAAAGCGCCTGGGCGCTCTGGAAACACAAAGCGCATCAGTCGCTCGTTTTGCGCCAAGCTTGTATGGCCGCCCACCATGTGCCGAATATGCTCTTTGGCCAAATCGTCATGCGTCAGGTCGAGATTGTCAAAACCGTGCTTCTTGAAATTGTTGGAAATTTTGGTGCTTTCGCCTGAGCCTTGCGTGGTCAGGCCCACAAACACATGCGCTTTGGCGGCATCGCTGATGCGATAGTTAAATTCCGTCACATTGCGCGGGCCGCCAGGCAAGTTGCCAATCAGTTCGCAAAAGCGTTTGAAACTGCCGCGCTCTTCCGGAATGGTGACGGCAAAAATGGCTTCGCGTTCTTCACCCACTTCGGCCCGCTCTGCCACAAAGCGCAAGCGGTCAAAGTTCATGTTGGCGCCGCACAAAATGGCCGCGTAGGTTTCGCCTCTGGTTTTGTGCTTGGCCACATACTGTTTGATGGCTGCCACAGCCAGTGCACCCGCGGGCTCCACAATCGACCTGGTGTCTACAAACACGTCCTTGATGGCGGCGCACACGGCGTCCGTGTCGACCGTCATGTAGTCGTCTACCAAGCCGCGCGTCACGCGAAAAGTTTCTTCGCCCACCAGCTTGACAGCCGTGCCATCGGAGAACAAACCCACATCGTTCAAAGTGACGCGTTTTTTGGCCGTTACCGATTGGATCATGGCGTCGGAGTCGTTCATTTGCACGCCAATGACTTTGATGTCGGGGCGCACAGCTTTGATGTAATTGGCCACACCAGAAATGAGCCCGCCGCCACCAATGGCCACAAACACGGCATCCAAGCGGCCTTGGTGCTGGCGCAGCATTTCCATGGCAATGGTGCCTTGGCCCGCAATGACTTCAGGATCGTCAAAGGGGTGCACAAAAGTCAGGCCCATTTTTTTCTCGAGCAGGGCCGCATGCTTGAAGGCATCGGAATAGCTGTCGCCAATCAAGACCACCTCACCACCCAAGGCTTTCACCGCTTCAATTTTGACTTGAGGTGTGGTGATGGGCATCACAATGACCGCGCGGCATCCCAGCTTGCTGGCGCCCAAGGCCACGCCTTGTGCATGGTTGCCTGCAGACGCGCAAATGACGCCCTTTTTGAGTTTGGCTGGCGTGAGGTGTGCCATCTTGTTGTAGGCGCCGCGCAGCTTGAAGCTGTGCACGGGTTGCTGGTCTTCGCGCTTGAGCAAGACGGTGTTGTGCAGCCGCTTGCTTAAGTTTTGCGCGGGCTCCAAAGCCGATTCGGTGGCAACGTCGTAAACGCGTGCGTTCAGAATTTTTTTGAGGTAATCGGCAGGTTTGAGATTTTTCGCAGTCATACCCGAATGATAGCGGGCGAAAAAAATGCCCCGGGTCTTGCGACTCGGGGCAAATCCACCTTTTCGGAGGGTGGAGGAGACAAAGGGTTCGGGCTGATTTGGATAAAAAAGCACGACTGTTCGAAATTTTACATAAATATTGCTGCGGTGCAATACTTTTTCAAAAGCTTTACGATCTAGATCAAGCTAATCTTGAAAATGTGAAGAAAGAGTTGACAAAATGCAATGCACAGTGAGTTGGACTGGCGCCTCAGGCGCGCGCTCAGGCATGGGATTTGTGGCCGAAACAGGCAGCGGCCATGTGTTGGTCATGGACGGCGCCCCCGATGCCGCCAAGCCCGAAAACGGCGGCCAAAACTTGGCCCCTCGGCCCATGGAAACGGTATTGGCAGGCACCGGCGGTTGTACGGCTTACGATGTGGTGCTGATTTTGAAGCGTGGCCGGCACGATGTGCAGGGCTGCTCAGTGAAGCTCACCTCCGAAAGAGCCGACACCGACCCCAAAGTGTTCACCAAAATTCACATGCACTTCACGGTCAAGGGTAAAGGCATACCGGCCTCCGCGGTAGAGCGGGCAGTAGCCATGAGCCACGAAAAATACTGCTCGGCCAGCATCATGTTGGCCAAGACCGCAGAAATCACCACCAGCTTTGAGCTCATTCAAATGTGATGTGCCACAGTGGTCATCACTTTGGCTGAAGCACCCATGAGGCGCTTCACAGGCTCGGGCAATTCAAGCGCACCCGACTTTTGAGCCATGCGCGCATGCGCAGCTTCGTCGGTCTTCATTTGGGCCACGATGGCTCTGGAGGCCATGTCGTTGGCAGGCAAATGCGACAAGTGCTCCGCCAAGTGGGCTTCCACTTGGTTTTCTGTTTCAACCACAAAGCCCAAGCTGAGCTTGTCGCCGCCCAGCTTGCCAGCGGCATAGCCAATGGCGAAAGAACCGGCATACCAAATGGGATTGAGCAAGGAGGGGCGGCTGTTCAATTGTTCCAAGCGCTCTGCAGTCCATGCCAAATGATCGGTTTCTTCGCGGCAAGCGGCATCGAGCTTGGCGCGCAGGGCAGGGTCTTGGCAGGCCAGTGCTTGACCGGTGTACAGGGCTTGGGCGCAAATTTCGCCCACATGGTTGACACGCATGAGGGCGGCAGAAAGCGACTTTTCGGCCTCTGTCAGCTCTGACGGTTCTTGGGGGGCCAGCATTTGGCCATCTGCCTGCGCTTGCAACAGCCTTTGCGGCCTGGGCATGGGCCTCGATGCCTTGGGTTTTGCAAAGAGGGTGCGCAAGGCGCTGTCGGCGGCAAGGATCAAAGCATCGGCATTCATGGGGAGAAGTTTAGCCCCCTTGTTGTGCTTAAGCAACAAAATCCCCTGCTTTCTGGTGATTTTCTTTGCAGACTGGTCTGACCTCTGGTGCAATAGCCACAACTTCCACAACGGAGGTTAGCTCAAGATTCAGCGGCCAGCGCTTTTGCCGGCTGCGTAAATTGGGACCTTGTTAAACCTTGGAGAACTTTTCAAATGAAAAAAACCCTGATTGCATTGGCAGCTTTGGCCGCTACAGCTTCTTTCGCTCAATCTACTGCAACCATTTCCGGTAACCTGGACTTTGCTTCAGTGAACGTTGGAGGCACACAAGCTGCTTCTAAAGGTTCCACAATCACAACAGGTTTTGGTACAGCCTCAACCAGCGTTTTGCGCTTCATCGCTGTTGAAGACCTCGGTGGCGGCATGAAAGCTACTGCTCAATACAACTTTGACCCACGTTCATTGGCCAACGACGCTCTTGGCAACACACTGAATTCAGCCACTGCTCCTACAGCCAACACCACCACAGGTTTGAGCCGTGACGAGTTGTTCGTTGGTTTGTCTGGTGGTTTCGGTAACATCCGTTTGGGTTCACCTAACTCCATCGGCCTGAACGCTTGGCAGCCTTCTTCATCATTGGGCACCGGCATTGGTTCTGGTTACACAGGTGCTGGCAGAGCTGGCACCATGTCCAACTCATTCGTGCAAACACGTTACAACCGTTCAGTTCGCTATGACAGCCCTGTGATGGGTGGTTTCCAAGTGGCCGTGTTGTACGCTGCTGGCAATGACCAGCCTGCTGCTGGCACAACTGCTCAGCAAATCCCCAACGGCCGTCAAGCAACTGAAATCGGTTTGCGTTACGCTGCTGGTCCTTTGACCTTGGCTTACGCCAATGTGGCTCAAGGTGCTCAGACTAACGGTACAGGCTGGTATGCATTGGGTTCTGGCGCAGGTGCTGCCAAAACTTCTGCCAACGTGTTCAGCGCTTCCTACACCATGGGCGCAACCACATTGCACGCTGGTATGAACGACGGTAACCGTTTGGCTGCCGGTACAGGCGGCGTGGCTGTTGACAGCAAAGGCTCCAACATTGGTATTACCCACAACATCGGCGCCATTGGCCTGATGGCTAACATGCGCAACCAAAAGGTTGGCACAGTGGAATCCAAAGTATCTGGTTTCCGTGCTGACTACAACTTCAGCAAGACAGCTGCTGCTTACATTGGTTACGAGAAGTACGACAACGGTGCTGCTTCTGCCAACGAGACAACAGCCGCTTCTATCGGTCTGCGCAAGTCGTTCTAATTCCCTGCTGGCGCAAGCCAGTTGAGAGTTAAACAAATTAAAAACCCACTGTGGCAACACGGTGGGTTTTTTTGTCTGCCATTATTTGTGGCATATTTCAGCCTAGAAAAATGTCAATGGAGCGTTTATGTCGTTTGAAAATTTAAGTCGTCGCGATCACCTCAAGTGGATGGGCGCTACCGGTTTGTCTGCTGCAGGCTTTCCAGCGCTGGGTCAAACCAGCAACTGGCCCGAAAAAGCCGTGAGGTGGATAGTTCCCTTCGCACCGGGCGGTACCTCTAGCATTGTGGCGCGCTCCATTGGTGCCGAGCTCACCAAGCAGTTGGGTGTGCCTTTCGTCATTGACAACAAAGGTGGCGGTGGTGGTGTGCCTGCCATGCAAGAGGCCTTGCGTGCACCAGCCGATGGTTACACCATTGTCATGAGCCACATTGGCTTGATGGCGGTCAACCCCCTCATTTACCCAGACAGCGGCTACGACGTCAACAAAGACTTCACTTCAGTCACTTTGCTGTCTCGTGTGCCCAGTTTGTTTGTGGTGCACAAAGATGTGCCTGTGAAAGACTTCAAGTCTTTCGTGGCATATGTCAAATCCAAACCAGGCCAACTCAATTACGCTTCTGCGGGCAATGCCAGTGCCGGCCATTTGGCTGTTGAAGCTTTGAAAGTGGCCACGGGCATGTTTATCACGCACATTCCTTACCGCGGTACTGGCCCTGCGCTAAACGATGTGTTGGCTGGCCGCATTGAGTTCATGTCTGCAGGCACGCCCGCCTTGCTGCCACACATCAAGAGCGGCGCTTTGCGCTGCATTGCCGTGGGCACCACACAGCGCATTCCCGTGTTACCCGATGTGCCCACCGTGGCTGAGCTGGGTTACAAAGACTTTGAAACTGTTCAGTGGTACGGCATTACGGTGCGCAATGGCACGCCGGTAGAAATCATCAACAAGTTGCAACAAGAGTGTGCCAAAACCATGAAGGCGCCCGAAGTGATCAAACGCAATGAAGCAGAAAGCGCCATTCCTGGGGGCGGCTCGCCTGCTGAATACGCAGCGTTCATTGCCAGAGAGCAAGCCCGCTGGAAAACTGTGGTTGAACGAGCCCAAATTAAACCCAATTAAGCCAATTTAAATTGGTTTGATTCATCCAGCAAATACAGCCCACCATATGACACTGCCGCAAGTTGATCGATGGGGATGGGCTGTTTGCTTGGTGGCTGCTGCATGGGCCTTGAGCGGATGCAGCAGCTTGCAGCCCAGCGCCCCCAAACTGGTTTCTCAGGTACCCGCCACTTGGCAACCAGAAGATCAATTGAAGTGGGAGTCTGTGAAGATTCCAGGCAAAGTGGCAACAGAGTATTCGCTGGTGCGAGTCAACAACCGCAACAAGCTCAAGGCCAACGCCCAAGCGTCTGCCAGCATGTTGCGCCAAGATGTGCACATCGAGCCCGAGCGTTTGAACGCCTTGAGTTTTTCTTGGCAAATTCAAAAGTTGATTGCAGAGGCCGACATGTCGCAGCGAGAAACTGAAGACTCGCCAGTCAGGCTGGTTTTGGCTTTTGATGGCGACCGCAGTCAGTTTTCAGCCAAAAACGCCATGCTGAGCGAGCTCTCACATGCGCTGTCGGGCAGACCCATGCCCTATGCCACGCTCATGTATGTGTGGTGCAACCAACGACCTGTCAATTCGGTCATTCACAACCCCAGAACAGATCGAATTCGCAAAATGGTGGTTGAGTCGGGGCCGCAGCGAGTCAATCAATGGATTTCCTACGAACGCAACATTCGGGCGGATTATGAAAAGGCCTTTGGTGAGCCACCCGGTGCCTTGATTGGCATTGCCATCATGACCGACACCGACAACACGCGCAGCCATGCCCAAGCTTGGTATGGCCCTATTTCCCTGTTGCCCTGAAGTGAAATGGGGATTCCCCTCTGTCCATACCGGACTTGTTTGTTGCATAGTTCAGAGTCATTTTCAGGGAAATGAATGTTTGCTTTTATATTACAGCGCCTCATCCAGGCCGTCATGGTCATGGTCTCGGTGGCCTTCATTGCCTTTTTGTTGTTTCAATACGTGGGCGATCCCGTTTTGTTCATGTTGGGACAAGATGCGACGCAAGATCAAATTGATGCACTTCGCAAAGACTTGGGGCTAGACCAATCTTTCCTTGTGCAGTTTGGCCACTTTTTGTGGAACGCTGTTCAAGGTGAATTTGGCATCAGTTTGCGGCAAGGTGCCAAAGTGTCACAGCTCATTGCCGATCGCTTTCCTGCCACCTTGGAGTTGGCTTTGATTGCTGCGGGCTTGGCGCTGTTGTTGGGCATTCCCATGGGTGTGTATGCGGCACTTCGACGTGGCAGCTTGTCGAGCCAATTGCTCATGACCTTTTCTCTCTTGGGTGTGTCGCTGCCTACTTTCCTCATTGGCATTTTGCTCATATTGTTTTTTGCCGTGCTGTTGGGATGGTTCCCCAGTTTTGGCCGGGGTGATGTGGTCAAACTTGGTTGGTGGAGCACGGGGCTGCTGACTGCCAAAGGCTGGCAACACATTGTGTTGCCAGCTCTCACGCTCACTGTTTTTCAGCTCACCCTGATCATGCGCTTGGTGCGCGCCGAAATGTTGGAAGTGCTGCGCACCGACTACATCAAATTTGCCCGCGCTCGCGGCTTGTCAAACCGTTCCATTCATTTTGGCCATGCCCTTAAAAACACACTGGTGCCTGTTATGACCATCACCGGTTTGCAATTGGGAGGCCTCATTGCCTTTGCCATCATCACAGAAACCGTTTTTCAGTGGCCCGGCATGGGCTTGCTGTTTATCCAAGCCGTGACGTTTGCCGATGTGCCGGTCATGGCGGCTTACTTGTGTCTCATCGCGCTCATCTTTGTGGTGATCAATCTCACGGTCGACTTGCTTTACTTTGCAGTCGATCCACGATTGCGCGTGGGTAAAGTTGGCGGGCATTGAAGCGAATGCGCTGGCGCATGGCCACACACCCTACATCCCTTTAGAAAGATTCAGACGGCATGTCCAATCCTATTTCCCGTTGGCTGAGCAGCGATGTGGGTTACAGCTTCCGGCAATCCAAAACCGCCATGGTCGCAGCGTTCATTGCGTTCGTGTTTATTTTTTGCGCGGTCTTTGCAAAGTGGATTGCCCCTTACGACCCCTTTGATGCCGCCTCACTTGAACTCATGGACTCACGCTTGCCGCCCGCTTGGTCTGCCGAGGGCAGCGCCAAATATTTGCTTGGCACTGACGACCAAGGCCGCGATATTTTGTCGGCCCTCATGTATGGCACCCGCATTTCTTTGGTGGTGGGCGTGTCTTCTGTGTTGCTCTCCCTCTTTGTCGGTGTGAGTCTTGGTTTGATTGCTGGCTTTCGCGGTGGCTGGCTCGATGCGTTTCTCATGCGTTTGTGTGATGTCATGCTGTCATTTCCTGCCATCTTGGTGGCCTTGCTCATTGCCGGTGTGGGGCGTGCGCTGTTTCCCAATGCCAACGACTCTTTGGCGTTTGGCGTTTTGATCATTTCAATTTCACTCACGGGCTGGGTGCAATATGCGCGCACGGTACGCGGCACCACTTTGGTGGAGCGCAACAAAGAGTATGTACAAGCCGCCAGAGTCACTGGCGTGGCGCCCCTTCGCATCATGCTGCGCCATGTGCTGCCCAATGTGCTGGGGCCTGTCACAGTGCTGGCCACCATTCAAGTAGCCTCCGCCATCATTACTGAGGCCACCCTCTCATTTTTGGGTGTGGGTGTGCCGCCTACTTCGCCGTCACTGGGCACACTCATTCGCATTGGCAACGACTTTTTGTTTTCAGGGGAGTGGTGGATCACCATCTTCCCAGGTGTGACGCTGGTGCTCATTGCCTTGTCAGTTAATTTGTTGGGCGATTGGCTGCGTGATGCCCTGAACCCTCGTTTGCGTTAATTTGTTTGATTCAAGCGACGTGTTTAAAGAGAGTCCTATTTCATGAGTTTGTTACAAGTTCAAAATTTGGTGGTGGAGTTTCCCAGCCGGCACGGCACCTTGCGTGCGCTCGATGAAATCTCATTTGAAATTGCACCCGGCGAAATCTTGGGTGTGGTGGGCGAGTCTGGCGCTGGCAAGTCCCTCACGGGCGCGTCCATCATTGGGCTGCTAGAGCCGCCAGGCCGCATTGCCTCGGGTCAAATTTTGTTGGAAGGCCAGCGCATTGACCAACTCAACAACGACCAAATGCGCAGCATACGCGGCCGCAAGATTGGTGCTATTTTTCAAGACCCGCTCACCTCTTTGAACCCTCTGTATTCGGTGGGCAAGCAGTTGACCGAGACCATTCAGGCCCACTTGCCTGTGTCAGATCAAGAAGCGCGGCAGCGTGCCATTGGCCTGTTGCAAGACACCGGCATCCCAGCTGCCGCCGAGCGCATTGACCATTACCCGCACCAATTCTCGGGTGGCATGCGTCAGCGGGTGGTCATTGCCTTAGCGCTAGCTGCCGAGCCCCAATTGATTGTGGCCGATGAGCCCACCACAGCTTTGGACGTGTCCATTCAAGCGCAGATCATTAGCCTCTTGAAAAACATTTGCAAAAAACGCGGTGCAGCCGTGATGCTCATCACGCACGACATGGGTGTGATTGCCGAAACATGCGACCGTGTGGCCGTCATGTATGCAGGGCGCATTGCCGAGATTGGGCCGGTGCACCAAGTGATCAACCATCCTGAGCACCCTTACACCGTGGGCTTGATGGCTTCTATTCCAGACATGGACGTTGACCGTGAACGCTTGAACCAAATTGATGGCGCCATGCCGCGCCTCAATGCCATTCCCAAAGGCTGCGCATTCAATCCTAGATGTCCGCAAGTTTTTGAGCGTTGCCAACAAGAGCGCCCCAATTTAGCCGCAGTGGCAAGAGGGGGGCAAAACACCCCAACCCAGGTGGCCTGTTGGCTGCATCAAGCCAACGCATTGGAGGGTGTGTGATGAGTGTTCAACAGTCTTCCCAAGCCTTGGTTGTGGCCCGTGACCTGGCCAAAACATTTGACGTCTCTGCACCCTGGCTCAGCCGCGTCATTGAGCGCAAGCCCCGCCAATTGCTCAAAGCTGTTGATGGTGTGAGCTTTGAAATTGAGCGCGGCAAAACCTTGGCCTTGGTGGGCGAGTCTGGCTGCGGCAAAAGTACGGTTGCTCGCTTGCTGGTGGGCCTTTATGAACCCACACGCGGTGCCTTGAATTTTGATGGCCAAGACGCCTACGCGGCTTTCAAATCTAGCGATGCCAAGGCCATGCGCAAGCGCATCCAAATGATTTTTCAAGACCCCTACGCCAGCTTGAATCCAAGGTGGACGGTTGAAGCCATTGTGGGCGAACCCCTGCACGAACACGGCCTCATCAAAGACGAGCAAGAGCTGAAAGACCGCGTGGCCGAATTGCTCAAGTCGGTGGGCTTGTCGGCGCTGGACATGGTGAAGTACCCACACCAGTTTTCTGGCGGTCAGCGTCAGCGTATTTCCATTGCACGTGCGTTGGCCACTGCCCCCGATTTTTTAGTCTGCGACGAACCCACCTCGGCTTTGGATGTGAGCGTGCAAGCCCAAGTGCTCAACATCATGAAAGATTTGCAGCGTGAACGGGGCCTGACTTATTTGTTCATTTCGCACAATCTGGCGGTGGTCAGGCATGTGAGCGACAAAGTGGGCGTGATGTATTTGGGACAGCTGGTGGAGTTGGCAGACAAGCACACCTTGTTTGACAATCCGCAGCACCCTTACACGCGCATGCTGCTCGATGCCATTCCAAAAATGAAAGACACCGGCCGCGCACGCACGCCGGTTCAAGGCGAGGTTCCCAATCCGCTCAATCCACCACCGGGCTGCAGTTTCAATCCGCGGTGCCCTCTGGCCAATGCCAGATGCAAAACAGAGCGCCCTGTGTTGAAAGACCTCAACGGGATCAAAATTGCTTGTCACGCCGTAGAAGAGGGGCGCCACTGAGACCCAAAAAAAAGACACCCGAAGGTGTCTTTTAGCTTGGCACAGTGATTTATTTCACAGTGACGAAGAACATCTTTGGCGCGTCGTTGGAGTTGTGCGTCATAGTGACGTTTTTCTTCATGGCCCAAGGGCGCATTTGGTGGTGCAAAGGAATGACCAAGACTTCATCGCGGGCGATGGTGAGGCCTTCTTTGATCATAGCGTCGCGCTTGGCTTTGTCAGTTTCAGTTTTCATGGATTCAACCAAAGCGTCAAGTTTGGCATTGCTCACTTTGGAATAGTTGAAGCTGCCATCTGCGCCTTGTGTGCGTGTCATGACCAAAGACTGCAATGAGTATTGAGCGTCGTAGGTGGCAACGCCCCAACCAAGCAGGTAAGCGCTGGTGTCGAAGTTTTGGACTTTTGCAATGAAAGGACCAAAGTTCACTGCGTTGAGTTTGGTCTTGATGCCAATGCGAGCCCACATGTTCACAACAGCCTGACAAATTTCTTCGTCGTTGACGTAGCGATTGTTGGGGCAGTCGAGGGTAAATTCAAAACCATTGGGGTAGCCAGCGTCAGCCAACAATTTCTTGGCGCCTTCAGCGTCGGCGGGAGCCACTCTGTCGAGGTCGGCTGTATGGCCGTTCACGCCAGGGGCCACCAAAATGCTGGCAGGAATGGACAAGCCGCGCATGATGCTGCGCTGAATGGCAGCGCGATCAATGGCCATGCTCATGGCTTTGCGAACACGCACATCCTTGAAAGGATTCTTACCCTTAGGGCCATATTTCAACTCGTCGCTGCCCATGTCCAAACCAAAGAAGATGGTTCTGACTTCGGGGCCGTCCAACACAGACAGCGTGGAAGTGTTGCGCAGGCGTGCAACGTCTTGCGTGGGCAAGTCGGTCACGGCATCGACGTTACCAGCCAAAAGAGCAGCGATGCGAGTGGGATCCGATTTGATGGGGGTGTAGACCACATCAGTGACGTTGCCTTGGAGCTTATCCCACCACGCTTTGTTGTGCGTCATGACCAGCTTTTGGTCGGGCTGCCACTCTTTGATGACATAAGGGCCTGTGCCGTTGGTGTTGTTGGAAGCAAAAGTAATTTCTTTGGCTTTGTAGTCTTGAACTTTTTCTGACTTGTTCTTGGTGGCCCAACTTCTGCTCATGATGTAGAACGTTGTGAAGTTGTTGAACATGGTGGGGTTGGGTTTGTCCAAGATGACGTCCAAGGTGTGGTCGTCCACCTTTTTCATTTCTTTGACGCCAGCCACATAAATGCCCATGGTGCCTTGAGGCTGACGAATGCGATCGAATGAGAAGACGACGTCGTCGGCAGTGAAGTTGGAACCGTCATGAAACTTCACGTTTTTGCGCAAATTGAAACGCACTGTTGTGGGATTGACGTTGGACCAGCTGGTGGCCAAAGCTGGCTCAACTTTGTAATTCTTGTCGTAGCGCACCAAGCCTTCGTAGGCATGGCCAACGATGTTGTTGGTGGTAGCGTGGTTTTGGGAGTGGGGGTCGAGCGTCAAGATGTCATTTTGAGCGGCCCATTTGAGTTCTACAGCTTGCGCGCCAGTAAAGCCTAGCAAGGTGGTCGATACACCCACAGCCAGCGTAAGCCAGCGAGAGGTTTTGAGGAAGCGTTGGTACATGCTAAATCCTGTCGAAGTTGAGTGACAAACCATTCTAGGGGACTGGCATGTCCAATCGCAAGTGAAATCAGGGTAATTGCCCAGTGGGAAAAGGTCAGATTTATCGGTTTTAATGTGATCTTTGCAGTCACGGGCGGGTCATTTATGAATGCGATCTTGTTTCAGTCGGCCAATGTGCTGGATGTGGCGTCTTTGCAGCTCAAAACAGGGCAAGACGTTTGGGTAGAAAACGGCATGATCAAGTCCGTTGGGCCCCATCAAGCCGACGTGTTCATTGCCTCGGGCACCAAGGTGATCAAAGCCGAGGGCAAAACACTTATGCCGGGCATGATCGACTGCCACGTCCATGTGATTGCAGCCCACCTGAACCTCAACACCACGGCCAATCAGCCCAATGTGTTTGCCACTTTGCGTGCCTTGCCCATCATGAAGGGCATGCTCATGCGCGGTTTCACCACGGTGCGCGATGCTGGCGGCGGCGATTGGAATTTGGCCGAAGCCACACGCACCGACATGGTGGAAGGCCCCCGTATTTTTGCTTCCGGCCGTGCGCTGTCGCAAACCGGTGGCCACGGCGATGGCCGCCCGCGCAGTGATGTGATTGAGCCTTGCGGTTGTTCCAGCAGAGTAGGTGCATTGGCCCGCGTGGTGGATGGCGTTGACAACGTGCGATTGGCGGTGCGCGAAGAAATCATGAAGGGCGCCAATCAAATCAAGATCATGGCCTCAGGCGGCGTGGCGTCACCCAACGACCCGATTCATTACCTGGGCTATTCGGAAGCCGAAATTAGAGCCATTGTGGAGGAGGCCGAACACGCGGGTACCTATGTGATGGCGCATGCCTACACCCCCAAGGCCATCCACCGGGCGGTGGCCTTTGGTGTGCGCAGCATTGAGCACGGCAACTTGATCGATGAAGCCACCGCCAATTTCATGGCCGAAAAAAATGCTTACATGGTGCCCACCTTGATCACCTACGAAGCCTTGGCCAATGAAGGCGAAAGCCTTGGACTGCCTGCCGTGTCGGTGGCCAAAATTGAAACAGTTCGCAGCCAAGGCCAAAAGGCTTTGGAACTCTTGGCCAAGGTAGGAGTCAAGATGGCGCTGGGCTCCGATTTGTTGGGTGAATCTCACCGCCATCAGTCTGAAGAATTGCGCATTCGTGCCAGTATTTTGGGCAATGGCGCGGCTTTGCAGCAAGCCACGCTCAATGCCGCTGAATTGATCAACATGTCGGGTCAGTTGGGTGTGGTGAAAGCTGGTGCCATTGCCGACTTGTTGCTGGTCAATGGCAATCCACTGAACGACATCTCTTGCTTGTTAGGCCAAGGCGATCACATCGAGGTGATTGTGAAAGACGGCAAGGTTTACAAGCAGGCCTAAGGCCTGCCAAATCAGGTGTAGCGCTTGTTGCGCAAATTGTTTTTCATTTCGCGCAGGGCGGGTTGCAATGACTCGCCAATTCGCAAAGCCACGGTGGTGGCCAAAATGTCAATGATCAGCAAATGCAACAGCCGCGAAACCATGGGGCTGTAACGATCGTAGCTTTCAGGGTGATCGGCGGTCAGGTGAATTTGGCCGGCTGTGGCCAAAGGCGAGCCACTTGATGTGATCACAATGGTGGTAGCCCCCCGTTTGCGAGCAATGTCAGCGGCATCCATCAAATCGCGGGTGCGACCCGAGTTGGAAATGACCACCACACAATCGCCTTTGCCCAACATGGAGGCGCTCATCACTTGCATGTGGCCATCGCTGTAGGCAATGGTGTTCATGCCCAGGCGAAAAAATTTGTGCTGTGCGTCTTGCGCCACGATGCCAGAGTTGCCCACGCCATAAAACTCGATGCGCTTGCCGGTGCTGTGGGTTTCTGCCAAAGCTTGCACGGCCATGTCTAAGGCAAAAGAAGAGGCATCGTTGCGGTATTTTAAAAATGCCGCCACCGTGTTGTCGATGACTTTAACTGCCACATCGCTGGTTTTGTCGTCGGCATCGACGCTGCGGTGAATGAAGGGCACGCCCTCACTCACACTGCCCGCCAGCTTCAGTTTGAAATCGGACAGACCGTCGTAGCCCACACTTCGGCAAAAGCGCACCACGGTGGGTTTGCTCACGTGCGCGCGCTCCGCCAATTCTGTGACGGGCAAATTGGCAAAGGCGCGCGGGTCTTGCAGCACCAACTTGCCAACGCGCTGCTCTGCAGGTGCCAAGGAGGGCAGTGAGGCTTTGATGCGGTCTAGCATGGTTTTAATTTTCCTCCGACCAGCAAAATCCATCGCGCGCAATCATGGCGCTTGAGGCACTCGGTCCCCAAGTGCCAGCGGCATAGTGACGCGGGCCTTGGGTGTCGGTGGCCCAGTGTTGCAAGATGGGTTCGACCCAGCGCCAAGCTTCCTCTTGCTCGTCGCTGCGCACGAACAAATTCAAACGACCGTCTAAGACGTCTAGTAACAATCGTTCGTAGGCGCCTACGCGCTCGCTGCCAAAACGCTTGTCAAAATCGAGATCAAGTTGCACAGCGCTCAAGGGGGTTGAAGCTTGTTTACCTGTAGGGTTGCCAGTTTGAATTCTTTTGTTTTGCCCTTCGGCAAACAGATGCAGCTCCAAGCCATCCTTGGGTTGCAAGTGAATGACCAACTTGTTGACGCCACCAGCGGGGGCTTGAAAAATAGCGTGCGGTGTGGGCCGAAAGTTGATTTCAATGAAGCCCTCGCGTGAGGCCAAGCGTTTGCCAGTGCGAATGAAGAAGGGCACACCCGCCCAGCGCCAGTTGGCAATTTCGGTGCGCAGGGCTACAAAAGTTTCGGTGCTGCTGCTTGGGTTCACGCCGGCTTCTTGCTTGTAGCCTGGCACGGCTTGCCCGCTCACATTGCCAGCACTGTATTGACCGCGCACCACGTGTTGGCTCAGGGTTTCAGAGGTCCAAGGTTTGAGGGCGCGCAAAACTTTGAGCTTTTCATCGCGGATGGCATCGGCGTGCGCATTGATGGGCGGCTCCATGGCAATGGCGCACAAGAGTTGCAAAGCATGGTTTTGCACCATGTCGCGCAGGGCGCCAGTATGGTCGTAAAACGCGCCACGCTTTTCGACGCCCAACTCTTCGGCAATGGTGATTTGAATGTTGGCAATGTGCTCGCGGCGCCACAAGGGTTCAAACAAGGCATTGCCAAAGCGCATGGCAAACAGGTTTTGCACCGAAGGCTTGCCCAAGTAATGGTCAATTCGGAAAATCTGCTGCTCTTCAAACACCTTGCGCACGCTTTGGTTGATGGCCTTGTTGGACTTCAAATCGTGGCCCAGGGGCTTTTCCAAAACAATGCGTGTTTTGGGCGTGTTGAGTTTGGCCACGGCCAGTTGCTCGCACACGGTTTTGAACAGGCTGGGCGCTGTGGCCAGGTACATCACCACACGGTCTGATTCGCGCTCTGCCAAACGGGCGGCCAATTTGACGTAATCGGCTGGATTGGACAAGTCCACACGCTCGTAGTGCAGCATGGCCTTGAACTTGGCAAATTCTTCGTCATTGGGGCGTTTGGCGCCTTCCACTTGCTCGAATCGAGATTGAATTTGGGCACGGTACTGCTCGTCCGACAGGCTGTCGCGTGCCACGCCAATGATTCGGCCGCCTTCGGGCAAGGTGCCATGGCGAAAAGCCTGGAAAAGGGCGGGCATCAACTTGCGCCAAACCAGGTCGCCAGTGCCGCCAAAAAAGACCAAATCAAAGGACATGTTTATTTGTTACATAAAAATGAGTTTGTAATGTAACTTTGTTTCATTGATAATTCAAGCCTTGCTCTCCATTTTTTGCCATGAACCAACTCGACGCTCTCAAGTCTCACACCACTGTGGTGGCAGACACCGGTGATTTCAAACAGCTGGCCCAGTTCCAGCCGCAAGACGCAACCACCAACCCGTCCTTGATTTTGAAGGCCGTGCAAAAGCCCGAATACGCGCCTTTGCTTTCAGAGTCTGTGGCAGCACACAAGGGCCAGCCGCTCGATGTGGTGATGGACCATTTGCTGGTGCGCTTTGGTTGCGAAATTTTGAAGACCATTCCAGGCCGAGTGTCTACCGAGGTGGATGCCCGTTTGAGTTTTGACACGGCAGGCACCTTGGCGCGGGCGCGTCGCTTGATGAGTTTGTATGAAGCGCAAGGCATATCGCGTCAGCGTGTGCTGATCAAAATTGCAGCCACGTGGGAAGGTATTCAAGCGGCGGCTGAGTTGGAGCGCGAAGGCATTCACACCAACCTCACTTTGTTGTTTTCGTTTGCGCAAGCCGTGGCATGTGGACAAGCCAAGGTGCAACTGATATCGCCCTTCGTGGGCCGCATTTACGACTGGTACAAAAAGACAGCTGGCGCTGCTTGGGACGAAGGTGCCAATGCGGGTGCCAACGACCCGGGCGTGAAGTCTGTGCGTGCCATTTACAACTATTACAAAAAGAATGACATTGCCACCGAGGTGATGGGCGCTAGCTTTCGCAACGTGGGCCAAATTGTGGCCTTGGCAGGCTGCGACTTGCTCACCATCAGCCCCGACTTACTGGCTTTGTTGGCCGCCAACGAAACACCATTGGCACCATCGCTCAATGCGCAAGCCGCCAAAGGCATGGACTTGCCCTTGGTGCAATACAACGAAGCAGCTTTCCGTTTTGCTTTGAACGAAGACGCCATGGCCACTGAAAAATTGGCCGAAGGCATTCGGGCTTTCTGTGTCGACGCCATCAAGTTGGAAGGCTTGATGTTGGCAGCGCAAAAGGCTTGAAGAGGACCATGATGCGGGGTGACCAAACAGTTGCATGGCAAGATTTGAAGGCGCTGGCGAAAGCGTTTGCTGGTTTTGATTTGCGTGATGCTTTTGCATCCGATGCAAAGCGTGCGGTTCATTTCAGCCAAGAAGCGCCTGGCGTCTTTGCAGACTTGTCCAAGAACCATTGGGATGCGCGCATTGAAGCGCAACTTTTGGTATTGGCAGAGCAAGCCGGGGTGTTGTCGCAACGCGATCGCATGTTCCAAGGCGAAGCCATCAACACCACAGAAAACCGTGCAGTGATGCATTGGTTGTTGCGGCATCCTCTGCAAGGCGCTGCATCCAATGTGTTGCCTGCTTCGGTCAAGGCATCGTTGCAAGAAGTGCACGACACCCTGAACGGCATGTTGTCGTTTGCCGAAAAAATTCGTTTGGATGCGCAAATCACCGACGTGGTGAACATTGGCATTGGGGGCTCCGACTTAGGCCCGCAAATGGCTGTGATGGCTTTGCAATCTTGTGCCTTGAAGGGCAAGCGTTTTCACTTTGTGTCCAATGTGGATGGCCATGAACTCGATGCGGTGCTGAATGGTTTGAAAGCTGACAACACATTGTTTTTGGTGGCCTCCAAAACCTTCACCACCTTGGAAACCATGACCAATGCCACGTCGGCCAAGCGTTGGTTTGAAGCACAAGGCGGCACCAATGTGTCGCGGCACTTTGTGGCGCTCACCACCAACCTTGAAGCTGCTGGCCAATTTGGCATTCAAACCTGTTTTGGTTTTTGGGATTGGGTGGGTGGCCGATACTCTGTGTGGTCGGCCATTGGTGTGCCTTTGGCCATTGCCATTGGAGCTGACAACTTCCGCTCGTTTTTGGCAGGTGCGCATGCCATGGATCAGCATTTTCTGCATGCCGATTCTGCGCAGAATTTGCCCATTCGTTTAGGTCTGTTGGATGTTTGGTATCGCAACTTTTTGCACTACACCAGCCGCTGCATTGCGCCGTATCACAGCGCCTTAAAACGCTTTGCGCCTTATTTGCAGCAGCTTGAAATGGAGAGCAACGGCAAGCAGGTGGATCAAGCAGGGCAAGCCTTGCCACATGGCACTTCACCCGTGTTGTGGGGCGAGCCTGGCACCAACGGGCAGCATGCATTTTTCCAAATGTTGCACCAAGGAACCGATGTGGTGCCGCTTGAATTTGTGGCGGTTAAAAACGCCACGCACGCTTTGCCAAACCATCAAGCTTTGCTGTTGTCCAATGCCTTGGCGCAAGCCCAAGCTTTGATGCTGGGCCAGGCCGATGCGGGTGGGCACAAGAACTTTCCTGGCAATCGTCCCAGTACTTTTATCTTGCTCAATGATTTAACGCCCTTCAATTTGGGGGCACTCCTTGCACTGCAAGAACACCGCGTGTTTGTGAGTGGTGCGGTGTGGGGCATCAACAGCTTTGACCAATGGGGCGTGGAGTTGGGCAAGGTGTTGGCCAAAGACATTCATGCGCGAATGGCATCGGGAGACGTGACTGGGCTTGATGCCTCTACAGCGCAATTGCTACAGAGAATGCGCACTTCTTGAGCCCTAAGAAAGTCTAAGCTTCGCAGCTTAGACAATTTTCTCAGTGCTTGTGGGTACTGTGATCGTGCGATTTTGCAGGCTTGACTGGTGGAGCAGACGGCACAGCAGTTCCCTTGTTTTCGACCCGCAACTGCCCCTTCATGCCGGCTTCAAAATGGCCCGGAATGAGACACGCCATTTGCAATGTTTGGGCTTTGTCAAACCGGATGACCCACTCTTTGGTTTCGCCCGGGTTGACGCTGAGTTCGATGAAGTCGTTGCCAGCACCATGATGGTGTTCATCAGCATGACCTGATGCATGACCTGACGCTTGCCCTGTCGATTTAGCAGCCAATTTTTGCATTTCAACAGCATGGGCTTTGAGCGCCGCTTCAGAGCCCAGCACCATTTCATGTGGCAACTTGCCAGAGTTGTGAACCACCAATTTAACGGCTTCGCCAGCTGCAACTTGCAGCACATCTGGCGTGAAGCGCATACTGTCGTTCATATCGACTTGGATGGTGCGAGTCACTTCCATGGCGCTTTGCATCAACGCATTGGCGGGCTGATCGTGCGAGTCTTCTGAGCCATGTGCATGACCTAAAGCGGCCCATTCGGGGTTGCGCTCAAAGATCTCATATGCGGCCCAACTGCTACCGCAAACTACAAGACCCAAGCTCAATGAATAGGCCAGCAATGCGCGTTGCATGCGCATTTTGAGGGTGAACATCAGTGCCAAAATGGAAATGGCAAAACCAAGCGGAACCACCCATGCGCTTCGGGCCGGTGAATCTGGAAAATGTTGCAGGCCACCCGTGAAGAAACCCAAGCCGATGGACAACAAAGTACCGACCCAAAGTGATGCAATCAAACTCTCTGAGTTGTTTTGACTGCGGTGCTCCATCCAAGCCCCAGCCACAAAAAGAACGATGCCCACGGCAGCGGTCCAGAGTGAGCGTTCGCCACTGAAAAAACCATGGTTGACTGCGCCAGAAATAAAGCTGATGCCCGAATACTTGAGCAGCATGGCGCTGTGTTGAATTTGAAAGCTTGTTGTCATGGGTGTTTGGGTGTTTGGGTGTTTGGGTGTTTGGTCAGAATTGAAGCAATGCACAAGTTCATCTTAGATGACTTGTTGTGAGAATGCACAGCAGAAAAAAAACCCCGCAACTGCTTGCGGGGTTTTTGGTGCGAGGTCAAAGGTCTTTGTAGACCTTTGAGGCAGCGGGCAATTACATGCCCATGCCGCCCATACCACCCATGCCGCCCATGTCAGGCATGCCACCGGCAGGTGCGTCGTCTTTGGGTGCTTCTGAAACCATGCACTCTGTGGTCAACATCAAAGAGGCCACGGACGCTGCGTTTTGCAATGCAGTGCGTGTCACTTTGGTTGGGTCCAAGATGCCCATTTCAATCATGTCGCCGTAAGTGTCGTTGGCAGCGTTGAAGCCGTAGTTGCCTTTGCCGGCCAACACAGCGTTCACCACCACAGATGGCTCGCCACCTGCGTTGTAAACGATCTCGCGCAAAGGCGCTTCGATGGCTTTCAACACCAGCTTGATGCCAGCTTCTTGGTCGGCGTTGTCTCCTTTGATGGTGCCAGCGTTTTGACGAGCGCGGAGCAATGCAACGCCACCGCCAGCCACAATGCCTTCTTCCACAGCAGCGCGAGTCGCGTGCAATGCGTCTTCAACACGGGCTTTCTTTTCTTTCA